>Ga0209426_1000216_pt1 | contig 79714 bp, 85 predicted proteins | sample Deesub1362B_J571_FD_187697 | JGI IMG/M metagenome (GOLD analysis project Ga0209426, IMG submission 187697) | Deep oceanic, basalt-hosted subsurface ecosystem from Juan de Fuca Ridge flank, Pacific Ocean, CORK Borehole 1362B_J2.571 (SPAdes)... ... | reverse complement strand
GCGACCGTTCGACGCAGTCGAACACATCGAGAGGAGGTGCAGCGAAGCAAACCGGAGGCGATGCCCCCGGATGAATCCCGGAGCGAAGGAACCCGAGCCTAAGCGAGGGCCGAACGCCGGGGCCCAGCGTTTTGGTTACTTTTGGGCGTCTGCAAAAGTGACTCGCCGTAAGGGCGAAACCGCCAGCCGCAACACCCGAAGCAACGGATAAACACCCAAAACCCCAGGAGCATGGTCGGCCCGGAGGCCGCCAAGACAAGCCAAACCCCACAAAGAAATGTTAGCGTGCTTGGTAATAAAGACAGCCGAGCCCAAGCCCAATGAAAAAAACAGTCCTGGCCTTCAGCCGCATCACCCCACCCATGATCGAACGCCTGCAACAGGAATTCGACGTCATCGTTCCCAACCCGAAGAACGGTGACATCAACGCCCAATTCAACGAAGCCCTGCCCCACGCCCACGGCCTGATCGGCGTTGGCCGCAAACTCGGTAAAGCCCAACTCGAAACCGCCACAAAACTCGAAGTGGTCTCCAGCGTCTCCGTCGGCTACGACAACTACGACCTCGACTACTTCAATGAACGCGGAATCATGCTCACCAACACCCCGGACGTGCTCACCGAAAGCACCGCCGACCTCGCCTTCGCCCTGATCATGAGCAGCGCCCGCCGCGTCGCCGAACTCGATGCCTGGACCAAGGCCGGGCAGTGGCAAGCCAGCGTCGGCGCGCCATTGTTCGGCTGCGACGTCCACGGCAAGACCCTGGGCATCGTCGGCATGGGCAACATCGGCGCTGCCATCGCCCGCCGTGGCCACTTCGGCTTCAACATGCCGATTATCTACAGCGGCAACAGCCGCAAGCCCGAACTGGAACAACAACTCGGCGCACACTTTCGCAGCCTCGACCAGTTGCTCGCCGAAGCCGATTTCGTCTGCCTGGTGGTGCCGCTCAGCGACAAGACCCGCCACCTGATCAGCCATCGCGAACTGGGCCTGATGAAGCCGGGCGCGATCCTGGTCAACATCTCCCGTGGTCCGGTGGTCGACGAGCTGGCGCTGATCGAGGCGCTGCAGAACAATCGCATCCGTGGCGCCGGTCTGGACGTCTACGAAAAAGAACCGCTGGCCGAGTCCCCGCTGTTCCAGTTGAAAAATGCTGTGACATTGCCGCACATCGGCTCGGCCACCGGAGAAACCCGCGAAGCCATGGCCAATCGCGCGCTGGCCAACCTGCGCAGCGCCTTGATGGGCGAGCGTCCACGGGATCTGGTAAACCCGCAGGTCTGGCGCGGTTAAACAAAATCGGGCAAGTGCCAAAAGACACTTGCCCGACACGTTATGCACGCCCACATACTTTGCAATTCAACCCGACACCAAAACAATAGACCCCGCTATAAACTCTCCCGACATATCGAACCCTCGACAAATGTTATGGAGAACACACTTGAACGCTCTGACCATGGATAAAATTATCCGCTACAGCAAAGTCATACTGATGAGTTACTTCAGTTTTTTTGGCTTGCTGATGATGTTCAGCAATTTCACCGACTACGGTTCAAACTACGAATATGTCGCGCACGTCCTGAGCATGGACACGACCGAACACAACCCCAACCTGCGCTACCGCGCCATCACCTCGCCAACGCTGCACCACCGTATCTACTGGCTGATCATTACCCTGGAAGTCACTTTCAGCGCATTTTGCATGTTGGGTGTCTATCAATTACTCAAGAACATCAACGGCTCCAGCGAGGAATTTCATGAAGCCAAGAAGTTTTCGATCATTGGCCTTTTAATAGCTGTTTTCATCTACTACGTATGTTTTCAAGTTGTCGGTGTCGAATGGTTCGACATGGACACTTCAAACATCTGGAACGCCAAGGATTGGGCCCGACATATTGTCGACTTTATCTTGCCGCTGCTGATTTACATCGTGATAAAAGTCGAGCGCTGAACATCAGCGCTCGCACAGTGACAGGCTCAAGCCAATTTGCCTTGACGGGGCAATGCCACGGCACGAGGTTTGCGAAATACCAAGACGTTGCCAAGCATGACCAACACCAGGCCGAGCAGCGCCGGAGCCGTCCACTGGTAGCCTTCGGCAAACGCCGAAACGTTCAGCGCCACCACCGGGAACAACACTGTGCAATAGGCCGCGCGCTCCGGGCCCATGCGCCCGACCAGCGTCAGGTAGGCGGTGAAACCGATCACTGAACCCGGGATCACCAGATACAACAGCGCGCCGACGTAACGTGGCGACCAGTCCATGTCGAACGCAATGCCTTTGACCAGGCACCACACCGACAACATCGCCGCCCCGTAGGCCATGCCCCAGGCATTGGTGGTCAACGGTTTCAGACCGGCCTTCTGCTGCAGACTCGACAGCATGTTGCCCGCCGAGAAACACAGCGTGCCGCACAGGGCCAACGCCAGACCGAGCAAGGTCTGCGGACTGGCTTGATGGCCGGACAGTTCCGGCCAGAACAACATCCCCAGCCCGAACAAACCGAGCGCGCCCCCCATCAGCACATTGCGCGCAATGCGCTGACCGAAGAACACCCGCGCATTGAGCGCGTTCCACAAGGTGGCGGTGGAAAACACCACCGCCACCAGACCGCTGGGAATCCACTGACTGGCCGTCAGAAAGCACATGAAGTTGACACAGAACAGGCACAACCCCTGCGCCACGCAGATCAAATGACCACGGCGATTCATCGGTTGCAGGCGCCGACTGAGCAGCAACAGCACGAACAGCACCAGCGCGGCGAGGCCGAAGCGATAGACGATCGACACCGGAATCGCCACCACCCCCAATTGCCATTTCAGGGCAATCCAGGTGGTGCCCCAGATCAGCACAGTCAGCAGATACAGCGAAAGGTTCATGACGAGACTCCTGAGGACACCGGACACTCTGTGGCGAGCGAGCTTGCTCGCGCCGGGCTGCGCAGCAGCCCCGTTCATGAGTGCTGCGCACTCGACGGGAGCAAGCTCCCTCACCACAGGGTTGTGTTGTATGGAGATTCAGGGTGCGGCAGCAACGATCGGGGCGCTTGCAGATTCTTGCGCTTTTGTCGCCCGACAGGCTGGCAGCGCCAAGGCTACGGAGTAGGATGCAAGGCGTTAGAGAGAACCGCACATGGCCGCTATCGATACCCTGCAAGTCTTTCAAGCCCTCAACCGCTCGCCGAACGCACGCCTTGTGCACAGCGCCGAGCTCGGTGACGGCTTGTCTGCGGCTCTGTGGACCAACCACCACGACGCCCAGGAATACGAAGCGCCGAGCCACCACACGCTGTCCTGCTACATCGCCGGTGGCACCGGCACCTTTCGGCGCGGGCAGCCGGGGCACAAGGGTGGGCCGGACAAACTGTGCATCCTGCCCGCCGATCACGAATCCGGCTGGGTGATCAACGGTGACATTCGCCTCGCTCACCTGTATTTCAGTGCCGAGCAATTTGCGTTGGGCTGCGTCACCTTGCTCGATCGCGAGCCGCGAGAAATGCAGTTGCGCGAGCAGACTTTTCTCGAAGATCCGCAACAGGCACAGCGCTTTCGGCAATTGCTCATGCTGAACTGGGACGAGCCGGCCGAACGTTTGCTGACCAGCAGCCTCGCTCACGAATTGATCAGCCACACCCTGCTCAGCCAGGTCGGCGCGCGCCAGGGTGTGCGCCTCAAGGGCGGACTGGCGCCCCACCAGCGCCGGCAGTTGGTGGAGTTCATCGACAGTCAATTGGCCGAACCGATCAGCCTCGGGCAACTGGCCGGTCTGTGTGCGTTGTCGGAATACCACTTTGCGCGGATGTTTCGCGTGAGCTTCGGCTTGCCGCCGCATCAGTACGTGCTGGCGCGACGCATGAGCCGGGCGCGGGAGTTGCTGCGCGGGACGGCGTTGCCGCTGGGGGAAATTGCGCTGGCGTGCGGGTTTGCCAGTGCCAGTCATTTCACCAACCGGTTTCGCCAGGTGTTGGGTGGGACACCGGGGGAATATCGGCAGGCGTTTTTGCGTTAGAGGCGAATTTTTCAGGTGTCTGTCAGGGCCTTATCGCTGGCAAGCCAGCTCCCTCAATGTCTCCGCCCGTTCAAGCCATTTGTGCCCGACCGAGAACCTGTGGGAGCTGGCTTGCCAGCGATGAACGATGACGCGGTCCCCGATCAGAACTCCAGCGTGCTGGAGAGCGAAATCTGCCGCGAGTCGCCCATCGACACAAAGAACCGGCTTGCCGCCGAGGTGTAATACGTGCGGTCGAACAGGTTCTTCACATTGAGCTGGAACTTGACCTTCTGCCCTTCGAGTCGGGTGTCGTAAGTGGCAAACGCATCGGCCACGGTGTAGCTCGGCAGATCGAAATCATTCACCGCGTTGCCCGCGCGCTCACCGACATACCGCGCCCCGGCACCGACCCGCAGTTGGTCGCCACCGATCACGCTGCCGAAGTCATACACCGCTGACAATGAGCCGCTGTTTTTCGCCACGTTCTGCAGGCGATTGCCTTTGTAGTCCGGGTCTTCGGTGACCTCGGCATCGGTGTAGGCATAGGCGCCGATCAGGCTCCAGCGATCGCTCAACTGGCCGGTCAGGTCCAGTTCCAGACCACGGGAACGCACCTCGCCCGCGGCGCTGTAGATCGTGGTCGGGCCTTCGGCGTTGGCCACCAGCACGTTACGTTTCTTGATGTCGAACAATGCAATGTTGCCGGTGATGCGCCCCGGCATATCCAGACGCGCCCCCAATTCCCACGACTTGGCTTCTTCCGGCGCAATACTGCCGTCGAGCACAGTGCTGCTGCCGCTGAGCGGGGCGATGGTCGAGTTGGGTTTGAACGATTCGGTGTAGCTGCCGTAGAACGACAACTCGTCGGTGTAGCGATACACCAGACCGGCGCGCGGTACGAACTTCTGCCCGTTGCTGTCGGTGTTGGCCTTGAACGGCACCCCCTTGCCGGCGTACTGGTCGTACTCCTGGAAGCGCCCGCCGGCGACCAGAATCCACTGATCATTGAGATGGATCGAGTCCTGCAGGAACACCGAATCGCTGCGCAGCAGATCGGTCTGCGCGCTGTCCGCCGGGCTGACCGTGGTGCCTTCGACTTCACGGCCATACACCGGATTGACGTAGCTGAAGGTGCTCAGGCTTTTCTGGCGGATCAGGTCGGCGCGATAGATTTTGCGGTACTCGTCGTCGACGCCGAACACCAGGTCATGTTGCATGCCCAGCAGGTTGACCTTGCCCTCAAGGCTGGCGGTGGTGAAGCGGTCGGTGCTGATCGCGCCTTGCGTGCCGTCCATGCTGCGGGTCAGCGTGCCTTTTTTGGTATCGATGGCGGTCACGCGCACCTGGCTGGCGTCGTAGGTTTCGCGGTTCCAGCTGTAGCCGAAGTGGGCTTTCCAGTCGTCGTTGAGTTCGTGATCGGCCTCGAAATGGTACAGATCCGAGCGGCCTTCCATGTCGTTGAACGGCTCGTCCAGACGCTCGTTGCGCGAGATGTCCAGCGGATGGTTGGTGCGCGGATCGATGACCGTGCCCCGGTCGAACGGGGTGAGAAACTCGCGGTGTTCATAGCCGAACGACAGCTTGGTACGCTCGCCGAACCAGGCCAGCGACGGCGCGATCAGCGTCTCGCGATGGGTGCCGTAGTTGCGCCAGTAATCTTCGTCTTCATGGTCCAGCACCAACCGGTAGGCCAGCCCGGATTCACCCAGTGCCCCGGTGCTGTCGAAGGTGCCGCCGCTGCCATTCTTGCCGTCGCCGTAGCTCGAACCGCGCAGGGTCAGCGCGTTGTATTGGGTCAATTCCGGCTTTTTGCTGACCAGGTTGACCACCCCGCCCGGGTCCTGAATGCCGTAGAGCAACGAGGCCGGGCCCTTGAGCACTTCGACCCGATCGACTGTCGCGTTCATGCCACGGCCCTGCACGATCGGCATGCCGTCGCGCATGATCGAGCCGTTGCGGTTGTCGCCAAAGCCGCGGGTCATCACCGAGTCCTGAGTGCTGCCCAAGGTGTTGCCCTGGGTGATGCCGCTGACGTTGGCCAGCGCATCGTCGAGATTGCGCGGGGTCTGATCGCGAATGACCTGGGCCGGAATCACGTTGACGGTCTGCGGAATCTCCTGCAGCGAAGCCGAGGAGCGCATCACCGAACTGGTCTGCGGCGGCTGGTAGCTCATCGACTCGTCGCGGGTCGAGGTGATGGTGGTGGCGCCGAGGTTAAGCGCACCAGCGGTGGGCTGCGGTTCCAGCGCCAGGGTGTGGCTGTCGGTGCGGCGGAAGGTCATGCCCGAACCGCTGAGCAGGCGTTGCAGCGCTTGTTCGGCGCTCATCTGGCCGCTGACGGCCGGGGCGTTGATGCCGTACGGCGCCTCATCGGTGTAGACCACGCTCTGCCCGGTGACGCGGCTGAAATCGCTCAGGGCCTGGGGCAGCGGTTTGGCGCTCAGGGAAAAATTGAACTGCTTCTGCGCGGGGCTGCTGACGGCTTCAGCGGCGAGTGCAACGCTCATCGGCAACAGCGCCAATGCGGAAAAACTCAATGCCGAAACGCCTAACCACTGTTTGACCGAACCCGATTTTGCCCTGGACTTCATTGCTCAATGACCTGTGTAGAACCGCAACGGATGCGAATGAATCGCAGTTTCAGTCACTACACGGATGGGGCTGTGGTTTACCTCACCACAATTTTGAAAATTTTTTTGGAGATCAAAAGATCGCAGCCTGCGGCAGCTCCTACAGGTTACGCGATCCCCTGTAGGAGCTGCCGCAGGCTGCGATCTTTTGACGTTGATTCAACGCAGAATAATCAGATGCCCCAACACCTGATGCTGCTCAAACCCCATCACCCCTTGCAGCGAACTCAATACAGCCTGCGGATCCTTGCTCGGAAAACTGCCGCTGACCTTGCGCGCAGCCAACTCATCGTTGAGCACAACAATCCGCCCTGGGTAATAGCGCCGCAAATCCTGCACCACATCGGCCAGCGACGCCTTGTAGTACGTCAGCCAGCCCTGCCGCCAGGCCAGTTGTGCTTCGCTGTCCACGGCGTGCAGTTTTTCTGCGCGGCCTTGTCCGTAAGCCACTTGCTGGCCGGCGGTCAGAATCTGCTGTTGCGCATTGCGATCCGCCGTCACGCCAACGCGCCCGGACAACACCGTGACCTGCGCGCCCTGCGGTTGCAGACGCACTTCGAACTGCGTACCGAGGACCCGCGCCTGGCCATTCTCGGCCTCGACCACAAAGGGATCACCGGTGTGCGTCACATTGAAAAAACCAGCGCCACGCCGCAACTGCACATGCCGCTCACCTCGACTGAAATCCACGGCAATAGCGCTGTCGGCGTCCAACGTGACTTGCGATTGGTCGGCCAGGGTCACCGTGCGGATTTCCCCCGGCGCCGAAACGTAATCGGCGCCCAGATCGTCGATCCAGCGCTGCGGCTGCCAGCCCGTGCCGAGGCTGAGCATCAGCAACAGACACGCGGCCATTGCCAGCGCGCCCGACCAGCGCAACAGCGGCGAGCGACGCGGACGCTCCATTGCGTTGAGGTAGCCCTGCAACGCAAACGCGTCCTCATCGGCCAGGGCGCGCGCCGGACTTTCGCTCAACTCCCACACGACTTGCGCCTGGGCGTAGGCCTCGGCGTGGGCCGGGTCGGCGCGCAGCCACTGGCTGAAGGTCAGTTGATCGCCAGTGCTCGGGCGGTCGTGCAACAGGCTCAGCCAGGCGAGTGCGGCCTGTTCCTGAGCGGGTGTAGGGATGATGCGGTCGGTGGCTTTCACGGTGCTTTCCCTGGCAGGCGTGGTGCGGGTTCGCGCAGGCTGGCCTTGCAGGCCTCGAGGGCGCGCATCATATGTTTTTCCACGGCACTTTGAGACAGGCCCATTGCCTTGGCGATGTCTGCGTACTTGCGACCGTGAATGCGATTGAGCAAAAAAATCTGCCGGGTGCGCTCGGGCAAGGCGCGCAACGCCGCTTCGACATGGCGCAGGTCATTGCCCGCTTCGAGCGCGGCTTGCGGTTCGCTGCCGTGGCTGTCCGGCGCATCCGGTTGCCAGCCCTCGTTGACCCGCACCCGCGTGCCTTCGCTGCGCAAATGATCGATGGCGATGTTGCCGGCGCAACGCAACAGGTAGGTGCTGAGCTCTTCGACCTGCACCAGCGGCCTGCGCCAGAACCGCAGGAACAGGTCCTGCACCAGATCCGCTGCCGTGGCCCGGCAACCGACGCGCCGGTTGACCAGCGCTTCCATTTGCGAGCGCTGCGAGAGGAACACCTGAAGAAAATGCGCACGCGCGCCATGGGGCTCGTCGTCGCGGGACTCCGGCGGATGACCGATCAGCATCTCAGCACCGCGCCCAGGCGGCGACCGGACTGGCGAGCAGGCTCAACCCGGCCAGTGCGAGTGCCAGACGTGGCCGATAGGGCAGCAACAACACCAACGCCAAGGCGCTGAGCATGAGCACCGCGAACCAGTCGACCAGACCGAAACCCCAGCCGCTCGCCCCGACAGCTGCCCAGAGCGAAAGCCCGAGCAACAGCCACCCGGCGAGTTGCAGAACCCGTGCACGTCGGGCCGAGGGTTTGTTGCCGAGCAGCTCATCGTGATGCCGAGGCATCGACAGACACAACGCGCTGAACCCGGCATAGCACAGCAACAACGCCAGCAACATCAGCTCACCTCCTGCTCAAGCGTGATCGGCCGCGGCTTTTCGCGGGGAGTTTTTTTCACGCTGACGGCGCTGCCGGCACGCTGCATTTTCCAGGCGGCCCAACCAAGGAACAGGCCTGCGCCCAGGCACGTCAGATCGAAACCCGCCAGCGTCCAGTCGCCTTGCGCCAGCGTTACGCCGAGACTCCATGGCGTGGCCAGATTGATCAGTGGCACCGCGATAAACAGCACGGCAGCCAGCCCCAGCTGTTCGACCCAGGCCGTTCGCCCCTTGCGCAGCAGCGCATGCACCACGCTCAAGGCCCAGGCGATAAAAAACGCATTCACTTCTTGATCGGCGCGCCCGGCCAGGTCCGCCGGCAACAGGCGATTGGCCAAAAAGAACACCGCCACCGCCACCACCAGCCCGGTCATGCTGGCGATGTTCAGCACCTCCACCACGCGCAATTCGAATGGAAGCACACCGCTTTTGGCATGTTTGAGCTGGCGCTTGCCGAGCCAGATCACCAGCCCGGTGCCGATCATCGCGGTACTCGCCAGACCGCAGATGAAGTACAGCCAACGCAGGATCGGGCCGGCGAAATGACCGATGTGCAAACCGTAGAAACCACTGGCGATCGTCATCGGCAGCGGCTTGTCGGGCGTGGCGCCGAGCATCTGCCCGGTGACGCCGTTGAAGGTCAGGTTGCTGCCGTACTCATAGGCGATCCGGTCGGAACTCGCGCGCGACAGTTGCACCGTGGCATTGGCGTCGCCGGGGTTGATGACGCTGACCCGCGCCGTATGCCCCCCCGCCCACTGCTCGCTCGCCCGTACCAATAAGGGTGCCAGCGGTGGCAGCGAACTCGCTTGAGCGGCGCGTTGCGGGGTTGGCGTTTCGGGAAACATCTCTTGGTAAAACGCTTCGCGATCAGTGCCGTAGGACGCCAGAATGCTGGCCGGCATGACCATCGCCATGAAAATCACCAGGCTGCTGTAAGTGATCATCAGATGAAACGGCAGCACCAGCACGCCGACCGCATTATGCCCGTCGAGCCATGAACGCTGGCCTTTGCGCGGGCGAAAGGTGAAGAAGTCTTTGAAGATTTTCTTGTGGGTGATGATGCCAGTGATCAGCGCAATGAACATTACCATCGCGGCCGTCGTCGCCAGCCAGCGGCCCCACGGATACGGCATTTGCAGCTGGAAATGGAAGCGGTAGAAGAACTCGCCGCCCCGGCTGTCCCGGGCCTTTATTTCTGCACCGGTCTGCGCATCGAGCGTTTTTTGCGTGAAACCTCCGCGCTTGCCGGCTTCGACCGGTGTGTTTTGCCAACGCACAGTCAACGCAGGATCACGGGCATTCGGCAAATCAATCAACCAACGCGAAGCAGCCGGCGCGTGCTGCTGCAGATAGCCTTGCGCCAGGCTCAGGCTGTTCGCTGAATCGATGGCGTGCACGGGAATTTCCGGCTGCATCCAGTGGCTGATTTCAGCCTTGAAATAGGCCAGCGTTCCGCTCAGGAAAATCGCAAACAGCAGCCAGCCAAACACCAGTCCCGTCCAGGTATGCAGCCAGGCCATCGACTGACGAAAGCCCTCCTTCATGCGTAGCCCAAGCCCCGCGCGGCGCCGGATACCGTCGCCAGAATCACGCTGGGCACCAGCAGACCGACCCACGCCGACCACGCCGTGCGACAGGCGAAGCACCAGAGCACCGCAACCAGATAAACCAGAAAGGAAATGGTCATGCCGGTCACCACCGCTTCGGCACGACTCAACGGTAGCCACAGCGTCAGGGCGACACTGGCCAGCGCCGCAACCAGATAGCCGCCGAACACCGCCGCCAGCACCCGCGAGGTGATGGCCAGACGATAGGACATGGGAAGTGAGGCGAGTTTGCCTTTCATGTTTCGACCCTGAAACGAAAAAACGTCCAGCCGATAAAGCCGAACCAACAGGCGAGCAATATTAATGATAAATATTCTCATACGCAAAAGCATCTGATTGCCGGGCAGCGCTGCACACCCCTACAATGCGAACAGTTCTTGTTCTCTAACGCATCGATCATGCGCCCGGAGTAATACCCTTGTCGTCCGCCCATCCCGTCGAATCGCTCTACCTTGACCACCACAGCTGGCTCACCGGCTGGTTGCGGCGCAGACTCGGCTGCCCGGACAGCGCCGCAGATCTGGCCCAGGACACCTTCATTCGTGTGCTCAGCGCCCGCGAATCTGCAGCGATCATCGAACCGCGCGCCTTTCTCACCACCCTCGCCAAACGCGTGCTGTTCAATCATTACCGTCGCCAGGATCTGGAACGCGCCTACCTCGAGACCCTGGCGCAGATGCCGGAAATGCTTGCGCCGTCGGAAGAAGACAAAGCGATCATCCTGCAAACCCTGATCGAACTGGATCAGTTGCTCGACGGCTTGCCGCGCCTGGTCAAACGCGCCTTTCTGCTGGCGCAGGTTGATGGCCTGACCTATCCGCAAATCGCCGCCGCACTGGGCATCTCCGTAGCCACAGTCAAACGTCATCTGCACAAAGCCGCCCTGCGCTGCTACTTCGCCCTATGAACCGCGTCCCGGATTTCTCTGCGCAGGTGGCCGAACAGGCCGTGCACTGGCTGATGGAAATGCAGCAGGGGTCGCTCTCCCCGCGCCAGCAACACGCCTGGCAGCAATGGCTGGACGCCCACAGCGAACACCGTCGGGCGTGGGAGCACATGCAGCGGGTCAACCAGCGCTTGCGCGGTGTTTCTTCGCCATTGGCCCATGCCGCGTTGAACGGGCCGAAGTCCTCCAGCCGCCGTCAGGCGCTCAAATTGCTGCTGCTTCTCGGTGCCGGTTCCGCCGTCACCTGGGGCATGCGCGAGCACAATCCGCTGCCGGCACTGCTCGCCGATTACCGCAGCCCGCTGGGTCAGCGTCGCAAGGTGACGCTGGGTGCGGGCAGCCAGTTGCAGCTCAACACCGCCAGTGCAGCGGACGTGGACAGCACGCAACGACTGATCCGTCTGCTGGAAGGCGAGATCCTCCTGAGCACCACGCAAGCGTTCGAAGTGCGCACGGCGCAAGGCACTCTGCAAACCCTGGCGGCACGCCTCAACGTGAGGCAGTTCGCCGATCGCACGCAGGTGGCAGTGTTTGAGGGTCAAGTGGAGTTGAATGCCCAAGGGCGTGCGCCGATGTTATTGCCCATCGCCCGTCAGCTGAGCTTCAGCGCCACCTCGATCAGCGAAGCCAGGCCACTGGACGCCAACAGCGGCGCCTGGGCCGACGGCATGTTGATCGCCGCGCACATGCGCCTGGGCGACTTCCTTGAAGAGCTCGGGCGCTACCGGCGCGGCCAGTTGCATTGCGATGCAAAAGTGGCCGATCTGCTGATCTCCGGGACTTATCCACTGGACGACAGCGAGCGGATTCTGGATCTGCTTCAAGTCAGTCTGCCGGTGAACGTGCGGCGGTTTACCCGCTATTGGGTGAGCGTCGAAGCGCGGGTTTAAAAAAAAACTGTGGCGAGGGAGCTTGCTCCCGCTGGCCTGCGCAGCAGGGCCTCAATACAGGGGCGGCTTCGCGCCCCAACGGGAGCAAGCTCCCTCGCCACAAAAATCAGTCATTCAAAAAATATTCGTAAACCATGAGCCGTTTTTCAGATCTGGCGTGACAGAGAAGGAAAGCCCCCTTGATTCAACCTTCTCAGGATCAACCTTCATGCACCCCACCCGCCTCACGCCACTGGCCCGCCGCCTGCGCAACCTCGTACTGGGCGCCAGCCTGAGCTTCAGCGCTCTGCCCGCCGCGATGGCCGCCGAAACCAAGGTTTACCACATCGCCCCGGCGTCGCTGGAAAATGCCCTCAACCAGTTTGGTCGTGAAGCCGGCGTGCTGATCTCCTTCGGTTCGCAGATCACCCGCGGCGTGCAAAGCCGTGGCCTGGAAGGCAGCTACACCGCCGCCCAAGGTCTCGATGCACTGCTCGAGGGCACCGGCCTGCAAGCCCGCGCCGAAGGTACCAACGCGTTCAGCCTGCAACCGGTCGGCGACACCGCGCTGGAGCTGGACGCCTCGAAAGTCGTCGGTGACTGGCTCGGTGACGCGGCGCAGGTCAACGTGTTCGAGCATCCGGGCGCCCGCGACGTGATCCGCCGTGAAGACTTCGAACGCCAAGGCGCGACCCAGGCGCGCGATGTACTCAACCGCATCCCCGGGGTCAACGCGCCGGAAAACAACGGCACCGGCAGCCACGACATGGCGCTGAACTTTGGCATTCGCGGTCTTAACCCGCGCCTGGCGGCGCGCTCGACGGTACTGATGGACGGCATTCCCGTGCCGTTCGCCCCTTACGGCCAGCCACAGTTGTCGTTTGCGCCGATCAGCATGGGCAACATGGACGCGGTGGATGTGGTGCGTGGCGGCGGCGCGGTGCGTTACGGCCCGCAAAACGTCGGCGGTGTGGCCAACTTCGTGACCCGCGCCATCCCCGATGAGCCGACGGTCAAGGGTGGGTTCCAGACAGAAACCAGTCCGTCGTCGAGCCATGACGGCTTCAAGACCAGCGCCAATCTGCTGGCCGGCGGCACCAATGCCAACGGTCTGGGCGGCGCGTTGCTGTATTCCGGGACTCGCGGTGGCGACTGGCGTGAACACAGCGACAGCGAGATCGACGACCTGATTCTCAAGGGTAAATACCAGTTCGACGAGGCCAACAGCTTCAACGCCATGGCCCAGTATTACGAAGGCAAGGCCGACATGCCCGGTGGCCTGAGCGTCGCCGATTACGACGCCGATCCGTACCAGTCGACGCGCCTGAAAGACCAGTTCTGGGGTCGCCGCACAATGTTCAACTTCGGCTATCGCTATCAGGAAGATCGCCGCGAATTCACCGCCAACACCTTCTTCACCAAAACCTTGCGCAGCGGTTATCTGGATCAGGGCAGCTTTCTCTCGCTGTCGCCGCGCGAGTATTGGGTACGCGGTTTCGAAACGCGCTTCGCCCAAGGTTTTGATCTCGGCCCGACCAGCCATGAAGTCGGCGTCGGTTATCGCTACATCAACGAGGCTGGCCACGAGTTGCGCTATCGCACGCCGATCAGCAGCAACCAATACCCGACCACTAACAGCCGCAACGACCGCGACACCCGCGGTGGCACCGAAGCCAATGCGTTGTTCGTCGACGATCGCATCGACATCGGCAAATGGACCATCACCCCGGGCGTGCGCTACGAGATGATCGAGTCGCAGCAGACCAACAACCTGACCAACGTCAAATACCAAGGCGACTACAACACCGCGCTGCCGGCACTGAACGTGCTGTATCACCTGACTGACAGCTGGAATCTGTACGCCAACACCGAAGGCTCGTTCGGCAGCGTGCAGTACAGCCAGATGCCTAACCGCGTGAGCAGCGGCGAAGTGAAACCGGAGAAGGCTCGCACCTGGGAACTCGGCACCCGTTACGACAACGGTGCATTGCGCGCGGAGATCGGTGCATTTCTGATCAACTTCGACAACCAATACGAAAGCAACCAGACCAATGATTCAGTGATCGCCCGTGGCGAGACCCGCCATCAGGGAATCGAGACCAGCGTCAATTACGCACTGGATGACTTGAGCCCGGCACTGGCCGGTTTCGATGTGTACGCCACTTATGCCTATGTCGACGCGACCATCCGCGAAGACGGGCCGAACAAGGGCAACCGCGTACCGTTCTCCTCGAAACACAAAGGCACAATTGGCGTCGGTTACACCGAAGGGCCGTGGAAGCTCAACGTTGACAGCAGCTTCCAGAGCGACCAGTTCGCCGACAACGCCAACACCTCCAAGGAAAGTGCCGACGGCAGCACCGGCAAAATCCCCGGCTACATGCTGTTCAGCAGCCGCGCCGGTTACGACTTCGGCCCGCAACTGTCGGATCTGAACGTGGCAGTGGGGGTGAAGAACATCTTCAACACGCAGTACTTCACCCGCTCGTTTGACGACAACAACAAGGGCAAGTACGTCGGTGAACCGCGCACGGTGTATGTACAAACGTCTGTAGCTTTCTAAAAGAACTGTGGCGAGGGAGCTTGCTCCCTCGCCACACTGCTCAGCAACACAAACAAAAACGGGCCTGCTTGCGCAGGCCCGTTCTCATGGGGTGGCTTGAAGAATCAGCGCATCAACTGTTGATCGCTGCCTGTTCGTTCTCCAGAAACTCTTCTTCCAGCAGTGCGTCATTCGCCTTGCTGAATGGCACGATGGCGGCGCGGGGTTTGCCCCGCAGTTTGCCAAACAGGTGCTCCAGCGCATGTTCCAGTTTTTCGGCTGCACCGTCGATCGCCTGTTCCAGCGAATCGGCTTTATGGGTGACGGAAATCGGTTGATGGCCTTTTGGCCGCGCTTCCAGTTGGCAGCGCAAGTCATGGGGACCTGGTTTGTCGCCGTTCTCGTCGCTCAGGTGGACTTCGACACGGGTCAGGTCTTCTTCATAACGGTCGAGCGTGCTCTCAATGGTTGTACGTACCCACTCCTCCAGTCGTTTACTGCTTTGAATATGGTTATCGCTGTTGACTTGGATTTGCATAGTTCATCCCTTATTTCAGCTAGCTCGCGAGAGGCCTTGAATTGAATTTCCTGACCCCTTGGTTACAACAATCGGCCCGACTGACGAACATTTCAACCCCTGAAAAAAGATAAATATTCATTCGCAAAAAAAGCCGGACAACCGAGCAAGTCACTGGTAAGGTCGGGAGTTGGGTTGCCTCGCAACCCTGCAAAATCTGCTCATAATTGCCCGTCGTTCAACGGATGCAAACTGCGGAAAATCCCCGCTTCCTCCACCAGCCAGTCATGCACTGCGCGCACGCCCGGATGGCTCAACGCCCCCGGCGCATAGAGCAATACATAGCGCTTGTGGTTAGGCACCGACAGCCCGAACGGCACGATCAACGTCCCGCGCTCCAGCTCATCGTTGAGCAACGTGCGCCGGGCAATCGCCACGCCCATACCGGCGATAGCCGCTTCGATGGTCAGGTGATTGCGATTGAACGTGTGCCCCCGCCGCACGTCGGCGCCTTCAAAGCCAATCGCATTCAGATAGAACTCCCACTCCGCGTATTCATAACTGCCGCGCCAGGCGGTGATGTCGTGCAACAACGGGAAATGCACCAGATCCGCCGGCCCATGCAGCGGCGGGCGCCCGCGCAACAGGCTCGGCGCACACACCGGAAAAATCTGCTCATCGAGCAAGGCTGTGGATAACAGCCCCGGATAGCTGCCGTCGTTCAGATCGATCGCCAAATCGAAGTCACCCTCGTGCAACGGCACGCTGCTGTCCTCGGCCACCAGCCGTAACTGGATGTCCGGATAGCGCTGTTGCAGGCGCGGCAGACGCGGAGTCAGCCATTTGCTCAGGAACGACGGAATCGAACGCACGCGCAAAATCCCGCTGATCATCCCGGCATCCAGACGACGCAATTCAGCATCGATGTTGCCGTAGGCCTCATTGACGGTGATGGCCAGCCGCTGGCCTTCCGCACTCAACTCGACACCCCGCGCCCGGCGATGAAACAGGCGAAAGCCCAGACGCTCTTCCAGCTGGCGAATCTGCTGACTGACCGCCCCCGGGGTGATGTGCAGCTCTTCCGCGCAACGGGTGAACGACAGGTGCCGCGCGGCACAGGAAAACACCTGCAGCCAGACGTAGGTCTGGGCGTGCAATTGACGACTCATCGTTTAGTCCTGCTAAAGGCTTTCTTAGGAAGTTTCGTTGGTCACGTAGGACCGAGGTAGGCAGTATCGCCGACATTGCGCTTGTCCTACAAAAAATGGCAGCGATTCCTACTCCATTGCTTGTAAGGGTTTAGCATGGCTATCAGTGTTTTTGATCTATTCAAAGTCGGCATCGGTCCGTCCAGTTCCCACACCGTCGGCCCGATGCGCGCTGCTGCGACCTTCGCCCAGGCGCTGATCGAGCACCGCCTGCTCAACGATGTGCGTCGGGTGGAAATCCGTTTATACGGCTCGTTGTCGGCCACCGGCGTCGGCCACGCCACCGACCGCGCCACCGTCATGGGCCTGATGGGCGAATGGCCGGACAGCATTGATCCCTCGACCATCGACCTACGCATCCAGCAACTGCGCGAAAGCGGCCTGTTGCTTCTGGCCGGTCAGAGAGAAATTTCCTTCAACTGGCAGCACGATCTCCTGCTGCTGGACCAAAGCCTGCCCTACCACCCCAACGCCATGTCGCTGACAGCCTTTGGCGAAAGCGCCGAGCTGTTCACGCAAACGTACTACTCGATTGGCGGCGGTTTCATCATCGAAGCGGCGGAAGCCGAGTCCGGTGTGGCGCCGGCCGGCGACGTGGTGTTGCCGTACGATTTTTCCAGCGCCGCCGAATTGCTCAGCCTGTGCAAGCAGTACAACTTGCGCGTGTCGGAGCTGATGATGGCCAACGAACGGGCCTGGCGCAGTGACGCTGAAATCCGTAACGGTTTGCTGCACATCTGGTCGGTGATGCGCGAGTGCGTCGAACAGGGCCTGCGCCACGAAGGCGTCCTCCCCGGCGGCCTGAATGTGCCGCGCCGGGCGGCGAAACTGCACCGCAGCCTGCTGGAAATCGGCAAGCCGAACGTGATCAGTTCAACGCTGTCGGCGATGGAGTGGGTCAACCTATTCGCCCTTGCCGTTAACGAAGAGAACGCGGCCGGCGGGCGCATGGTGACCGCGCCGACCAATGGCGCGGCCGGGATCATTCCGGCGGTGCTGCACTACTACATGAAATTCAACCCGGACGCGTCTGACGATGACGTGGTCGCGTTCTTCATGGGCGCCGCCGCTGTCGGCATTCTGTGTAAGAAAAATGCCTCGATCTCCGGCGCTGAAGTCGGCTGCCAGGGCGAGGTCGGTTCGGCCTGTGCGATGGCCGCGGCGGGCCTCGCTGAAGTGCTGGGTGCGACTCCGGAACAACTGGAAAACGCCGCCGAAATCGGCCTGGAACACAACCTCGGCCTGACCTGCGACCCGGTCGGCGGCCTGGTGCAGGTGCCGTGCATCGAGCGCAATGCCATCGCCGCCGTGAAGGCGATCAATGCCACACAAATGGCCCTGCGCGGCGACGGCAAACACTTTATTTCTCTCGACCGGGTGATCCGCACCATGCGCGACACCGGCGCCGACATGCACGACAAATACAAAGAGACTTCACGGGGCGGCCTGGCTGTGAACTGGGTGGAATGCTGACGCGCATTCCCTGACCGCCCCGGCAGGCCGCAACTTGCGGCCTGCCAACCGTGAGCCCGAGCAAAAATAATAACGAGGCAAAAACGATGACCGATGTACGTACACCTGCTGCCGAAAATCCCGCTGTAGATCGCACACGCAACACCGACGTTGCCCACAAGGGCTGGAGCAAATCCGACACCACCTGGATGCTCGGTCTGTACGGCACCGCGATTGGTGCCGGCACATTGTTCCTGCCTATCAATGCCGGCGTCGGCGGTTTCTGGCCGTTGCTGATTCTGGCGCTGCTGGCCTTCCCGATGACCTTCTTCGCCCACCGAGGCCTGACCCGCTTCGTGCTGTCCGGGCGTTCCGGCGACATCACCGAAGTCGTCGAAGAACACTTCGGTATCGGCGCCGGCAAGCTGATTACCCTGCTGTATTTCTTTGCGATTTTTCCGATCCTGCTGGTGTACAGCGTGGCGCTGACCAACACCCTGAGCAGTTTTCTCGAACACCAGTTGCACATCGCCCCGCCACCACGGGCAATCCTGTCGCTGGTGCTGATCCTCGGCCTGATGGCGATCGTGCGCTGCGGCCAGAACGTGATCGTCAAAGCCATGAGCGTGCTGGTTTACCCGTTCGTCGCCGCGCTGCTGTTACTCGGCCTCAGTCTGATTCCGAACTGGAACGGCGCGTTCTTCGCCAGCGCTCAAGAGGCAATGCCGCTGTCGACGTTCCTCAAGACCCTGTGGCTGGCGATCCCGGTGATGGTGTTCTCGTTCAACCACTCGCCGATCATCTCCGCCTTCGCGGTCGATCAGAAACAGCGTTACGGCGCGGAGGCCGAACGCAAGAGCAGCGGCATCCTCGCCATGGCCCACGGCATGATGGTGGTGACGGTGATGTTCTTCTGCTTCAGTTGCGTACTGGCGCTATCGCCGGCCGATCTTGCAGCAGCGAAGGCGCAGAACATATCGATCCTGTCGTACCTGGCCAACCACTTTCAGACCCCGGTCATCGCTTACGCCGCACCGCTGATTGCGCTGGTGGCGATCACCAAATCCTTCCTCGGCCACTACATCGGCGCCAGCGAAGGCTTTCAGGGCATGATCGTCAAGAGTTTGCGGGGCCGTGGCAAAGTGATGTCGGCGAGCTGGCTGAACCGTGCGACCGCGCTGTTCATGATCCTCAGTTGCTGGGCCGTCGCCACCTTCAACCCGAGCATTCTGGGCATGATCGAAACCCTCGGCGGGCCGGTGATTGCCTGCCTGTTGTTCCTGATGCCGATGTACGCCATCCGCCGGGTGCCAGCCTTGCGCCAGTACTCGGGACAGGCCTCCAACGTGTTCGTGGTGCTGATCGGCCTGATTGCACTGTCGGCGATCATCTACTCGGTTCTGCCCTGAAACGGGCCATAAATGACAAAGGCGAGCCATGGGCTCGCCTTTTTTATGCCGTATCCATTGTCCAACAATTTTCCCGGCACAGCCCTTGCTATGACCTGTGCAGGAGCTGACGAGTGCAACGAGGCTGCGATCTTTTGATCTTCATGACCGAAGTCAAAGCAGCACAGATCAAAAGATCGCAGCCTGCGGCAGCTCCTACATAAGCAACAACACAGGCCACGGAATGGCCGATGGTCCGGTATGGCGAACCAACCCGATCACGGCCGGTCAACAACTGCACGTTCAATCAGGCGGTGACGCATCATGGACAACCCTTTTCAGATCATTACCGATGCCTTCGCGCCGGACTATCAGATCAACCTGAGCATTCAAGGACTGGACGGCAGCATCATGCTGACCCTGTCCAACAGCGGCCGAATCGTCGCCAAACGGATGATCAGCGCCGAACAGCGCAACGACCCGTTACGGCTCAAGCGGCTGGTGCAAAGCATTCAATTCGGCATCGCCATCGAACAGGGCCACAGTGCCATGGCGATCCTCGAAGCGATGACCAGCGGCGACGGGTTGCCCCCGCCACCGCAGCAGAACAATGGCCAGCCTCGGCCGTCGATGGGCCTTTAAAGCTCACCCTTCTCGATCTCGGGGTGTTCACCGGAACCGGCGCCGAGTTTGCGTTGCGGTTTTTCGATCTTCACCGACGGGAATTGCGACGAGGCGTAGCGCACCACCAGAATCGAGAACGCCAGCAGCAGAATGCCGCCGCACAGGTAGATGATGCCCATGTCCGGCGGATTGTGGTGCGAGACGTTGGAGATCAGCAGGCGGGTCAGCGCAGTGATCGCCACGTAGATCAGAAAGCGCACTGGCATGTGGTTGGTCTTGAAGTAAATCCCGACCATTGCGCCCAGTTCCAGATAGATGAACAGCAACAGAATGTCATCGATCTTGATGTGGCCTTCTTCGAGCATGCCGAGAAATTCCATCACCGCCGCCCACGCGGTCACCGCACCGATGGCGAACAGTGCCAGGTAGTGGAAGGTCTCGACAAACAGGTTGCCCAGGGACTCGGCCAGTTGATGCACGTTTTGCCGCAATTTCTCGGCCCAGTTGATTTTCACGATGATGTTCCTTAGCCCGATGCGAGCGGATGATGCCGGTTGGACGTGACGGTTTTCCGTATGCGCTGTGCGCCATGCAGAAACGAGGCCACGCATCATGGCGAGACGGCATGAAACCTGCGCCGTGGCGTTTGGTCGCACCGTTGAACAGACACCGTCGACAGGAATGATTGTGACGATCCAACTAAAGTTTGTTGATAAGTTCGTTACACTGAAAAGGCATTATCTTATAAATGAAATATTATTAACCGGGTCATTCTGTGAACTCGCGCACACTCCCCCGGTAATTCACCAGTTAGTTATCGAATAAATTACTCGTGTAATTATTTCCAGAGCAGGCCCATCAGCGAAGCTTTAACGGCAGCAGCAATCTTGTTTTGGCAACCGAGTTTCTTCAAGCAATGGTTTATATGGAAGTTTACGGTCCTTTTGCTGATGCCGAGGATCACCGAAACATCGTCCGATGACTTTCCGTCAGCGGTCCATTGCAGAATTTCCTTTTCCCTTTGCGACAGTTCTATCGGTACCGGGATTACCGAATCGGCGCCGCGCATTTGCAGGCGCGTCAGGCCCAGATGGGTGATCTGGGCCAGCCATGAAAGCGCTGCCTGCTTGGTTTCGAGTTCCAGTGCGGTGATCGCTTCGCTGCCCCGGGCAAACGTCACCAGCCCTTGAGTTTCGCTGTTCAGCAGCGTCTGCCCCCAACCTTCGCAGATTCCATGAGCATGCGCTTCCTGCCAGAATTCGGGCGCCTGAGCCTTGAGTTCCGCGTCCCACAACACCGGTCTCACGCTGCGCATTGCGCGCATCACGTAAGGGTCGATGTCCAGGTAACGATTGGCGGAATAGGCAGCTTGCCAGGCCGGCGAATAGTTATTGGCGAGAAACAGGCAAGGTTTGGTGATGGGAAAAAGCCTGCGTGAACCATAGGCCACATAATCAAACTCCAACTGCCTGGCAACGGTCTTGATATTGTCGAACAACAACTCGACATCCGTTGCAGACATGGCGTTTTCCAACAGTTCAGCCTGCCAATATGACATAGAGATTCCTTTCCCACAGTTATTGCTGTCGGCCTCTTGCCAACATGCCTAGCATATTTCCAAATGTTTCCGCTAGCTGTCAAGGGTGACAGGTAGTCTGCGAGCGCAGTGTGCACTTTAATCGCCACCCAACCAATCACTAAACGGAATCTGTGATGGATTACTTGTCAGGACGTTATGACCAGTTGACGACAGTAAAGCGTCAACGCTTGGCTCAATATCGCTATCAGGTCTTTGTCGAACGCCTCGGCTGGCAATTATCAACACCGGACGATTTCGAGTTTGATCAGTTCGACCACAGCGGCACCCATTACATCGTTGCGCAAGAACAAGACGGCAACATCAAAGGTTGCGCACGCCTGTTGCCGACCACCCAGCCGTATTTGCTGAGTGAGGTGTTCACCGCGTTGCTCGGTGACCAGCCTGCACCGTGCGGTGATGACATCTGGGAGCTGTCGCGCTTCACCTCACTTGACCTCGATGCCGAGGGCGGCAAAAACGAACAAGTGATGTCCGACGAAAATACCGTCGGCCTGTTCATGGCCACGCTCGAGTACGCCCGAACCTGCGGTGTTTCACATCTGGTGTCGGTGTCCCCGATCGCCATCGGCCGCCTGCTCAAACGTGGCGGCATCGACTACAAATGGCTGGCACCGCCACAGGTCCTGGACAACCGAACCCTCGGCGCCTGCTACATCACGGTGCAGTAAAACTGTCCGACACGCGATAACAAAAAACACATCAACTGAAGCTGCTGACACGCGTCGAGCAGCACCTTTCGGTGTGGGTCGATTTCACGCCATGGATAGCAACTGCCTTAAACCAACGTTCAACACAGAGGGATGATCATGATCGACATGCACAGGAAAGTTGCCAAAGACATCGTCCACAAGGGCCACGACGACGATGTGCTGATTTACGACGCTCACCACTTGCTGCCGGCCTGGTTGCCTGCCGCCATCGTGCAACGGGCGAACCTTGATCCGGTGGATCTGGAGATAATCAATCAGGCCTATCGGCTGGACAGCGAGCGCCTGGTGCTGCGCTCACTGCCAACCATCATCGACCTGCAGGCGCTCGAACAGGCGGGCCTGTCCGACTGTCTACCGGAGCTGCTGACGAATTACGAAAAGACCACCGACCACCTGATCCTCAGCGGCGTCTGGGTGCTGGAAAGCACCGAAGCCAAACTGGCTCGACTGCCCGGTTGCGACAACGGCCTGAGCCTCGATCAGCGCCGGCAGGTGCATGATGTCCTGAAAACCCTGGACGGCTGCCCGCAGCAGGGTCTGCTGTATTTCACCCTGTTCAACGACACCGCCAATTACTTTTTCTACCGCAAGCACCACGAGCACGTGCCGGGCCTGATGCTGATCGAAGCGGCACGCCAAGCGATGTATGCACAGTTCTACGAGCACAGCGGTTACGCCCGCGGCGAGGTGTCGATTTCCATCGTTGATCTGCTGTCGAGTTTTCCCCGTTACACCGAGTCTTCGTTTCAGGTGGATGTGCTGGTCGGCGACTACGAAGGCATGGCGCAGCCACGGGCGCGCAAGGTCGACAAGCGTGCGCGCTTCTTTCAGCGCGGCGAACTGGTGGCCGACATTCGCCTGCATGGCGAAGTGATCAAGATGCCGGTGTTCAAGCGCATGCGGAATATCAACATCGACCCGGCCTGCTGGTTCCGCCCGCTCAAGGGCATACGCCATGAAGTGCTGGTGCGCCTGGATTCCGGGCGTCACCTCTCCGCCCGTCTGGAGCTGCTGTCGATGGCCGGCCTGCAAGTGCAATGCGACAGCCCGCTCGACGCCTCCGAGCGCGGCCACGTTTACCTGTATCTGGAAAGCGAAGGGATGCTCAGTCTGCCGCTGCAATCGCTGCACGCCAGCGACGCGACAAAGGCCGGCACGCTCAAACTGCATCTGGCAGAGCTGGATTCGCCGTTGCGCTTCAAGTGGCGCGAAGTGCTCAAACAGTTCGCTTACTTCTCCCACGAAGAAACCGCTCCGGCCCCGGCGCCCGCTCTCGGACAACCGCTGTGGATGACCTTCGATCAGACCAGCGCAATGCCCGAACACAGGAAGGAAGCATGATGACGCGCTATCCCCACGTGCTGGAGCCGCTGCGGCTGGCCGGCGGGCTGGAGTTGCGCAATCGGCTGTTCTTCGCGTCGATGGGCGTGGACCTGGCCGATCACAGCGGGTGCGTGACACCCGCCATGATCGAGTTCTATCAGGGCATCATGGAGGGCGGCTGCTCCATGGCGTTTCTGTGCAACGCCACGGTCTCGCCGCAGTCACGCTTGCAGAGCACCGGGCTCGGCCTGTTCGAGGCGCATCAGGGTGAATCGCTCAGGGCGATGTTCGCCATGGCCGAGCAGGTCAACACGCCGGTGGGTGTACAACTGCAGCATTACGGTGGTCAAGGCACCACCACGCACACCGGCGTTGCCGTGTTGACCCCGAGCGGCGTGCCCTGCCCGCGCGTGTCGAAACTTGATCCGGATTATCGCGTGCGGATCATGGACGAAACCGACATCGCCCTGGTGATCGAGCAGTTCGCCCATTCCGCCTGGCTGGCCTGGACCAACGGCGCACGCCTGGTGCAGTTGCAGGCGTCCAACGGCTACCTGCTGAGCAGTTTTCTCTCGCCGCACACCAACAAGCGCACCGACCGCTATGGCGGCAGCGAAGAGAACCGCGCGCGGCTGTTGCTTGACGTGGTCAGGGCCATTCGCGAGCGCACCCAGGGCCAATTGATCGTCACCATTCGTCTGGGCATCGACGACCGTCTGGGCGCGGAAGGGCTGCAATATCCGGACATCAAGGAAACCGTGCAGGCACTCTGTCAGGCCGGCGTTGCCGCGCTGGAATGTTCGATGTGCATGGGTGCGACCTTCGGCCAGTTGATCGTGCACTCCGAGACCATGGACCACTACCTGCAAGCCGGCGTGCGGGCGATAAAGTCCGTGGCGACAGTGCCGGTGGGTTACGCCGGTTTCATCGACGGTCTGGACAAGGCCGAGCAGTTGCTGGCCGACGGCGTATGCGATTGGGTGGGCATGTCGCGGGCGCTGTTTGCCGACAACGACCTGATTAACAAAACCCTGCAGGGCCGCTCCGCCGATATCCACAAATGCCGGTGGGACAGCCAGTGCTTCAGCGACAAGAGCAATCCGCGACTGGATCGGGTGTATTGCTGCGTGAACCCGAAATATTTACGCCCCGCGTTGGCATAAGGAGATGCGACATATGTACGATTTTCTGGGAAAAGTATGCCTGGTCACCGGCGGCACCAGCGGCATTGGCGAGACCGTCAGCGAACGCCTGATCAAGGCCGGCGCCGAGGTGATCGTGTTCGGCCGGGACGAGGAAAAAGGCGCGGCGCTGGCCGATCGGCTGGGTGAACACTGCCGCTTCATCGCCTGCGATGTCGGGGATCCGGCGCAGGTCGAGCAGGCGTTCGCGAGCATTCGTTCGGCCTACGGCCGCCTCGATTGCGCGTTCAACAATGCCGGCGTGACCGCCAAGTACGGAGCGCTCGCGCAATCGTGCCCGGATGACTGGATGAAGGTGATGAACATCAACGTCAACGGCACCTACCACTGCATGCGCCATGAACTGCAACTGATGCTCGACCGCGGCACCGGGGCCATCGTCAACACCTCGTCCTGCGCCGGCGTGGTACCGATTGGCGGCCAAGTGGCCTATGTCGCCAGCAAGCAGGCGATCAACGGCATGACCCAAGTGGCGTCGATCGAAAATGCGCGGCTGGAAGACGGTGGCTGCATTCGCGTCAATGCGGTCGCCCCGGGACCGATCCTCGGCGGCATGAACAGCGAGGCACGCCTGAAAGCCGCACCGGAAAACACCCAACGCAAAATCAACGTGACGTCGATGAAACGCTTCGGCACGGCGGACGAAGTGGCCAACGCGGTGCTCTGGCTGCTCAGCGATCAATCCGCTTACGTCACGGGTGTGATCATGCCCATCGATGGGGGGTACGCCAGCGGCAAGTTCTGAAATCAAACAAACCAACGACCCGCCGCGTGCGGGTCGTTTTGTTTGAGGGGCGTGAATCAGGAAAATCGCCGAATCCGGTCTACATTGAAAAGCCACTACCCAAAGCGCAGGGATTCGCTTATCCTTTCGCTGTATATAAATACAGTAGTCGCTAAGACAACTAAATGTGAAGGCATGTGAGGTGGTGAATGGCCGTCGAAGTGGTATACCGCAGCAGCCGAGATCTGGAGCGCTTGTTCATGGATAAAGCCGAAGCTGACCGTCATGACAAAATGCTCGAACTGGCCGAGATGCTGTCCGAAGTGTTGCAAAAAGCCGTGCCGTCGCTGAACGAGCAACAGGTTGAAGAAGTCGGGATCTACATGGCGAAGAACCGCGATGTGTTTGCCAAGGCGTTCAAGAGCCAGCCTGATGCGCTGTCGGAGCTGATCAATGCACCGGCCGAGCCAGTGGCTGAAGAGACTGGACCGGCAGAATCCGATGAAGCGCCGGTCAAACCGGCAAAAGCGGCGAAAGCTGCCAAGTAACAACGTTTTAATCGAAAAGATCGCAGCCTGCGGCAGCTCCTACAGGGAATACGCATTCCATTGCAGGAGCTGCCGCAGGCTGCGATCTTTTGCTTTTCAGCGATACAGGACTTTCTCCGCCAACTCATCCGCCACCCGCGCCGGCGAGCGTTTCTCGGCCTGCGCATGGGCAAACACTTCGGTCAGTCGCGAGGAAATCTTCGACAGGTGCGCAGTGATCGTCCCCAGCTCCTCACCGCGATGCTTGAGCGAAACATAAATCAACCCACCCGCGTTGATCACGTAATCCGGCGCATACAGAATCCCCCGACGCTCCAGTTGATCAGCCACATCCAGATGCGTCAGCTGATTGTTCGCCGAACCCGCCACCGCCGAGCAACGCAGTTGCGTCACTGTGTGGCTGTTGAGTACCCCGCCGAGGCCGCACGGTGCAAGGATGTCGCACGGTGTGCTAAGCAACGCATCGTTGGCGATCGGATGCGCGTTGAGTTGCTCCATCGCCAGTTGCACCTTGCCGTGATCGATGTCGCTGACCAGCAATTCGGCGCCCGCCGCATGCAGTTGTTCCGCCAATGCATAACCCACATTCCCCAGCCCCTGAATCGCTATGCGCAATCCTTCGAGATTGTCGCTGCCCAGCCGCGCCATGGCGGTGGCGCGAATGCCGGTGAACACTCCCATCGCTGCGTGCGGTGCCGGGTCACCGGCCGAGGTGGTGCTGGTAACATGCCGGGTCTGCTGGGCGATGCAATCCATGTCCGCCACCGACGTGCCGCTGTCGATGGCGGTGATGTAGCGACCGTCGAGCTGCTCGATACAGCGCCCGAAAGCCTCGAACAGCGCACCGCGGTTTTCCACATGCGCCGGGCGTACGATCACTGCCACCCCGCCGCCCTGGGCCAGTCCGGCCAGCGCCGCTTTGTAGCTCATGCCCTGCGCGAGGCGAATGGCGTCCTCGACTGCAGATTCGTCGTTGGGATAGGCAAGATAACGGCAACCGCCCAGGGCAGGCCCGAGGCGACTGTTATGAATGGCAATGACCGCCTTCAACCCGGTGACCGGGTCAACGCTGAGGTGCAGCGATTCCAGGCGAGTGCTTTGCATGAGAGCGAACATCGGCAGGCTCCCGAATCACTTCTGGTAGTCGCCAGTATAGGCTTGCGCCCAAAAATTGCTGAAGCGCACCGGAATAAGCGTCGGCGCCAACGGCGACTTTGCGGCATAACCTGGCCGGTACTGGACGAATGGCACGGACGGGGCTAAAACGAGGCATGCCCCGGAGATTTCGATGAGTCCGCGCCAACGTTTTTTCGAGTGTCTGCACCGTTCACCGCCCGCACTGTTCGAAGCGGCGTTGTGGATGGCTGCCGAGCACGAAAAAGGCCTGGATATCGAAGCGCTGCAACAGGACTTCAAGGAGCTGCAACAGCGCGTCAGCTACGGCTTGCCGATGCTGCCGGTCAGCGAACTGGCGCAGCCGTTGCTGCGGCGGATGAATGATCTGGGGTTCGCCCAGGATGATTTTTTGCCGTTGCGCCCGCAGGTCGCATTGCTGCACAAGGTGTTGCAGACCCGTCGCGGCCAGCCACTGAGCCTGTCCCTGATAGCCCTGGAACTGGCGCGCAGTCTGGAGATTCCGCTGGTCGGCGTGAACTTCCCCGGGCATTTCCTGCTGCGGGTGCCTGGCGCTGATCACTTGCTGGATCCCTGCGGCGGTCGGCGGCTTTATCCGAATGATTGCCGCGAGTTGTTGCAGCGTCAGTACGGCGCGCACATGAAACTCAACGCCGAGCATCTATTGGTCGCCAGTCCAATCCAAATGCTGCAGCGCCTGTCACGCAACCTGCGCCAGTTGCATCTGGCGCACGAGGATTACATCGCTGCGTTGATCGATGCCGAACGCGTGCTGGAACTGGGCGGTGCCAGCGCTGCCGATTATCTGGCCCGCGCCAGCCTGTATCAGCGCCTCGACTGCCCGAACGCCGAGCGTTTCGATCTGGAGCATGCGTTGCTGCTCAGTGACGATCCGATCCAGCGCCTGCGCCTGACCGAACGGCTCGGGCACCTGCCTCCGAATTCCGTGGTCCACTAATCCCTGTGTGGGAGCGAGCCTGCTCGCGAAGCAGTCGCCTCGGTTTATCCTTTAAACCGCGTTATCGTTCTTCGCGAGCAAGCTCGCCCCTACATTGGATTGCGGGATATCTGAGGGCGAACGCACCTGGATGATCAGCAGTGCCGCAATAACCGCCGGAATCGCGCAGAAGAAGAAAATCTGCGCCACCGGAATGTGCATCGCCAGCAGCAGGCTGCCAAACAGCGGCCCGAGGATCGAACCGAAGCGCCCTACCCCCAGCGCCCAGCCAGTGCCCGTGGCGCGCACCTGCGCCGGATAGAAGTTACTGGCGAAAGCGTTCAGCGTCAGTTGCCCACCGATGATGCAGAACCCGGCGGCAAACACGCAGGCCACCAGATAGCGCGGATTGTCGTGATTCAGGCCCAGCAGAATCGTGCACACAGCCGCCCCGGCCAACACTGCGCAGAGCAGGCGTACCTTGCGCTTGAGCCGGTCAGCGAACCACGCCATGCACACCGCGCCCAAGGTGCCGGCGAACAGGAACATCGAGGTCACCAGGTTGGCTTCATTGAGTTTCAGACCGCTTTCGAGCAACAGCGTCGGCAGCCAGCTGATCATGAAATACAGCAGAATCAGGCTGACAAAAAACGTCGCCCAGATCAGCAGGGTCGGTCGTGCATAACCGTTGCGGAACAGCTCGACCACGGTCAGTTTGCTGCCCTGCTCGCGCTCGTTCTGCTCGACCGAGGCGGCCGGTGGCTGCCAGTCCGGCAGCATTCGCGCGGTGACTTTGCGCAGGCGCGCATAGGGCGGTGCATCGCGCAGCAGTCGCGGCAGCGATTCCGGCAGCATCCACCACAGAAACGGAAACAGCAGCAGCGGCGTGACACCACCGGCAAGGAACACCGCTTGCCAGCCAAAGCGATCAATGAAGCCCGCCGCAACAAAACCACCCGCCGCACCGCCAAAGGAAAAGCCGCAAGCGGCCAGCGTGACCATCAAGGTGCGCAGGCGCGGCGGCGAATACTCCGACATCAGGGCCATGGCACTGGGCATCGCCCCGCCCATGCCGATGCCGCAGATAAAGCGCGCGATCATCAGGGTATTCAGGGAATCGGCGAACACCATCAGCACCGTGAGGGTGGCGTAGATCAGCACGCACGCCAGCAGAATCCGCCGCACGCCGAAGCGGTCAGCCAGCGGCGTCACCGCGAGCGAACCAAGGGTCAGGCCCAACAGGTTGGCACTGAAAACCGGCCCGAAGGCGGCTTTCTCCAGGCCCCAGTCCTGCGCCAGGGCCGGCACCACATAACCGAGCACCTGGGCGTCGTAGCCGTCGGTGACCAGCAACAAGGCGAGCAGGATCAAGAGCAACCACTGATAGCGGGACACAGGACGGGCGTCGAGTGCCGCCCGGAAGCTGGCAATCTGGTTGTGCATCGCAAGGTACCTGTTTTGTTTTTATGATTTTTTAGGGGCAACACGGACCCCATGTGGGAGCGAGCCTGCTCGCGAAAGCGGTGTGCCAGCTAAAAGAATGTCTGCTGATACGACCTCTTCGCCAGCAGGCTCGCGCCCACAGGGTCTTACGGTGTATCGGGCTGGTTGGCCGGATGCGCCTTGATGAACGCCGGATGCTCAGCCGCCAACGCGGCTACGCGACAAATCCGTGGATAAGCCTCCAGCGAAACACCGAAGCGCTGCGCTGCGTACAACTGTGGAATCAGGTACACGTCCGCCACACACGGCCACTCGCCGAAACAGAAACCGCTGTCGCCGATCAACTGCTCGACGGTCGCCAGCCCCTGACTGATCCAGTGCGCAATCCACTCCACCACCTGCGGCTCTTCGTGGCCCAGCTGGCGCAGACGATTGAGCACGCTGACGTTGTGCAGCGGATGCACATCGCAGCCAATCACCGCCGCGACGCCACGCACATGGGCGCGGGCGGCGAGGTCTTCCGGCAGCAGCGGCTGCTGTGGATAACGCTCTTCCAGGTACTCGATGATCGCTGGCGACTGAATCAGCAACTCGCCGTCATCCGTACGCAAAGCCGGCACCCGGCCCTGCGGATTGATCGCCAGATACGCCGCCTGCCGATGCTCGCCCCCGGACGGCGCAATCAGGTTGACCGGCAGCGCGTTGTAGTCGAGCCCCTTCAGCGCCAGAGCGATACGCACCCGGTACGACGAGGTGGAACGGTAATAGGTGTAGAGATCCATGAGCCGCTCCTGTCAGCGCGCCGCCAGCACTGTGCCGCGGCATTCGCCGAAGCCGATCGAGGCAAAACCGTCCCGGGCGCAACGCGCGCGCAGGATGATTTCATCACCGTCTTCGAGGAATTTGCGCACTTCGCCGGAAGCCAGTTCGATCGGCTTTTTACCGCCCTCGGTGATTTCCAGCAGGCTGCCGAACTGACCGCTTTGCGGACCGGACAAAGTGCCCGAACCGAACAGGTCACCGGCCTGCAACTGGCAGCCGTTGACGCTGTGATGCGCGACCATTTGTGCGACGGTCCAGTACATGTAGCGCGTGTTGCTCAGGGTCAGGCGATGAGCCGGCAGATTCTGCTCGCGCATGGCTTCGGTGAGCAGCAGCACTTCCAGTTCGATGTCAAAGGCACCGCCCTCCTGATCGCGCTTGTCGAACAGGTAAGGCAGCGGCTGCGGATCACCTTCAGGGCGCGCCGGTTGTGCTGTGCGGAAAGGCTCCAGCGCTTCGGCCGTCACCACCCACGGTGAGACGCTGGTGATAAAACTCTTGGACAGGAACGGGCCCAGCGGCTGGTATTCCCAGGCCTGGATATCGCGGGCCGACCAGTCGTTGAGCAGGCAGAAACCGGCAATGTGATCAGCCGCGTCACCAATCGCAATCGGCTCGCCCATGTCGTTGCCCTGACCGATCCAGATGCCCAGTTCCAGCTCGTAGTCCAGTCGTGCGCACGGGCCGAAGGTCGGCTCGCTGGCACCGGCTGGCAGGGTCTGGCCTTTGGGGCGGCGCACGTCGGTACCGGAGGCGCGCACGGTGGAGGCGCGACCGTGATAGCCGATCGGCACGTGCTTGTAGTTCGGCAACAACGGGTTGTCCGGGCGGAACAGTTTGCCGACGTTCTGCGCGTGTTCGATGCCGACGTAGAAGTCGGTGTAATCGCTGATGCGGGCCGGCAGGTGCATCTGGCAATCGGCAGCCAAGGGCAGCAGTTTTGCGCCTTGGGCTTCGATGGCGCCGCGATGGCTGCTGCCCTCGCTGAACAGTTCCAGCAAGCGCGTACGCAAGGCGACACGGGCTTCGCGACCGAGGTCGAAGAAGGCGTTCAACAGGCCGCCGTGCATGGCCTCGACCGCACTGCGCGCGGCACCGTCAAACAGACCGGCTTCAAGCGCCACTTGCAGATCGAAAATGTGTTCGCCAATCGCCACGCCCGCGCGCGGCGCCGAGCCGTTGATGCTGAATACGCCCAGCGGCAGGTTCTGCAACGGGAAATCCGCGTGGCCGTTGGCCGAAGCAACCCAGCTGCGGGTGATGGAAGTCTGAGTCATGGGTTATCTCCGGGTCGGGTCGAACGTGGCGGGCAGCGTGGCCCAGCAGGCGTCGTAATTGGATTGCAGTTGCGGGCAGTCGAGGGCGAAACGGCTTGGACGCAGCACCTGACTGGTCTCGAACATGAAGGCCATGGTGTTGTCGATCTTCGCTGGTTTGAGTTCGGCGTTGATCGCTTTGGTGCAGGTTTCGCCGTCCGGGCCGTGGGCACTCATGCAGCTGTGCAGCGAGGCACCGCCGGGCACAAAGCCTTCAGCCTTGGCGTCGTATTCGCCGTGGATCAGGCCCATGAACTCGTTCATCAGGTTGCGATGGAACCACGGTGGACGGAAGGTGTTCTCGGCGACCATCCAGCGTGGCGGGAAGATCACGAAGTCGAGGTTGGCCATGCCATGCACGCTGGTCGGCGAGGTCAGCACGGTGAAAATCGATGGGTCAGGATGATCGAAACTCACGGTGCCAATGGTGTTGAAACGGCGCAGATCGTATTTGTACGGCACGTTGTTGCCGTGCCAGGCGACCACGTTCAGCGGCGAATGATCGAGTTGGGTGCCCCACAACTGGCCAAGGAATTTCTGCACCAGCGTCGTCGGCTGCTGCAGGTTTTCGTAGGCAGCGACCGGCGCGAGGAAGTCCCGTGGATTGGCCAGACCGTTGCTGCCGATCGGCCCCAGGTCCGGCAGGCGCAGCGGCGCGCCGTGGTTCTCGGCAACGTAACCGCGCACCTGCGGATCAAGCAGTTCGACGCGGAATTTCAGACCGCGTGGCAACACGGCGATTTCCAGCGGCGCGACTTCGAGCACACCGAGTTCGGTGGCAATCCGCAGTCGCCCGAGTTGCGGCACCAGCAGCAGTTCGCCGTCGGCGTTGTAGAACACCCGATCCATCGAGCGATTGGCGGCGTAGTTATAGATGCTGATGCCGGCCGGTTTTTCCGCTGCCGAGTTGGCGACCATACCGACCAGGCCGTCGATGAAGTCGGTCGGCTCGGCGGGCATTTGCAGTGGATTCCAGCGCAGACGATTCGGGGTTACGTCACCCAGCGGGCCGCCAGCCAGTTGCCGCTCCAGTTTGACGAACGCCGGGTGATTGGCCGACGGTTGAATCCGGTACAACCACGTACGTCGCGCTTCACTGCGGGTCATGGTGAACGCCGTGCCGGAGAGCAATTCGGTGTAGAGGCCGTAGGGCGCTTTTTGCGGGGAGTTCTGGCCGATGGGCAAGGCGCCGGGCAACGCTTCACTGCAAAATTCGTTGCCGAAACCGGACTGGTACGCCAGCGCCGACGCGTTTGAATCGAGGTTCATGGAGCCTCCTGAACAGGGAGTCGGCAGTGGCCCATCGCTCTGGCTCAGAGCTTTGCGCACGCCGGGGTTGTTATTATCGTAATTCGATTACGCATAACGTAATTTGCTCGCTAACCAGCGTCAAGCTATAAAGACGCCCATTCGTTTTCGGATCCCGGCCGCACCATGGAAAAAACCAGCGACAGCAACGGCAAACAGAAAGTCCGCTCCGCCGAGGTCGGCACCGACATCCTCAAGGCGTTGGCCGAGTTGTCGCCCTCCACCTCGTTGTCGCGGCTGGCCGAACATGTGCAGATGCCGGCGAGCAAGGTGCACCGTTATCTTCAGGCCCTGATCGCCAGTGGTTTCGCCGAGCAGAACGCCGCCACCAACCATTACGGACTCGGCCGTGAAGCGTTGCGCGTGGGCCTGGCAGCCCTGAACAGTATGGACGTGCTGAAAGTCGCCGCCCTGCCGCTGTCGGAGTTGCGTGATGAACTGAATGAAACCTGCTTTCTGGCGGTGTGGGGCAATCAGGGCGCGACCGTGGTGCACATCGAGCCGGCGGTGCGCGCGGTGACGGTGGTCACGCAATTGGGTTCGGTATTACCGCTGCTCAGTTCATCCACTGGCTTGGTGTTCAGTGCCTATCTGCCGCATCGCGAAACCGATGAACTGCGCGTACTGGAAACCGCCATCGCCGACCATCCGCTGGCCGATGAAAAAAACTACGTCAGCCTGTGTGAACAGATCCGTGAACGCGGTCTGCATCATGTGCACGGTTTGTTGATGCCGGGCGTGGATGCGTTGTCGGCGCCAGTGTTCAACGCCGTCGGGCAGATCGCAGCGGTACTGACGATTGTCGGCCCGACTTCATTGTTCCACGCCGATGAAAACGGCCCGGCCGCCCGGCGATTGCTGGCGGCGGCACGCGCCGTCAGTTGGCGCATGGGCTATCAGGCCGACGACCTGCGCCCTTGAAACAACAGCCACAATCCCTTCAGTGACCCAATAGCGTAGCCGGACACGACTGTTGCATGCCCCGTAACAGTGCATGTCCGGAATCGCTCTGTTTCCTTCGATCTCAAGTGCTTATTCTGAGCGGGCTTTCACGGCACACGCCGCAAAGCCCCGGCCTTGGCTGCCGAGCAACTCGCGCCAGCGCTGACCGATTTCAGATGAGTCGATGCTTCGATTGATCGCCCCGGTGTTCACTGACGTTGATTTGTAGCTCCTTGATCCAACGTCTTACCTTGGCCGCTGCGTTTGCAGCGGCCTTTTTTATGGGCGGTATTTATGCCGGCGGGACAGGTCGCTTGACGGTCATGGCAGATGTCACAGTGAATACTTCTGCAGATTCGCCATCATTTCCTTCAGCGCTTCAATGTTGTCCTTGGGATGCGCCGCGCCTTCGAAATCGCAGATCTGCTGCCAATGCGCCGCGACGTCTTCCGGAGAGAAACCGCTGCGTGGATCGAACCCGGCGCCGAGGCTGCGCTCCCAGCGCACCTTGCCCATCCAGCCACCACCGACTTCAAACAGACCGGACGTTTCCTGGCACTGTTCACTGGTCAGGTACACCACCAGCGGGCTGACCAGTTCCGGTTTCAGCTGTTCGAACACTTGCGGCGGGATCAGCCCCTCGGTCATGCGTGTGCCGCCAGTGGGCGCGATGGCGTTGACCAGAATGTTGTTCTTGCGCCCTTCGATGGCCAGCGTCCGGGTCAACCCGTACAGGCCGAGTTTGGCCATGCCGTAATTGGACTGACCGAAGTTGCCGTAGATGCCTGAGGTCGATGCCGTGAAGATCACCCGGCCATAGTTCTGCTCGCGCAGGTGCGGCCAGGCGGCGCGGGTCACTTTGTAAGCGCCTTCGACGTGAACGCGATAGACCAGATCCCAGTCGGCGTCGTCCATCTTGTGAAAGGTCTTGTCGCGCAGGATCCCGGCGTTGTTCACCACCACGTCGACACGGCCAAAGGCGTCGAGGGCGTTCTGCACCAGTTTGTCGCCGTCGGTGACCGAGTCGTGGTTGGCCTCGGCAATGCCGCCGGCTTCGCGAATTTCCGCCACCACACGGTCGGCGGCGGAGGCGTTGGCGCCCTCACCCTGGGTCGAGCCGCCGAGGTCGTTGACCAGCACTCTGGCGCCGTGCCGCGCGAACAGCAAAGCATGCGCCCGGCCCAGGCCACCACCGGCGCCGGTGACGATCACGACTTTATCTTCGAAACGTACGGACTCATTCATCGCAGGAACTCCAGCAGGCCAGTATTGAGTCCGAGTGTCAGGCACAGGGCTTTGGGTCACAACAAATACGGCTGAGGCTGAATGGTGCGCGATAAGGGTGGGGGATGATGAGGGCGTCAAAAGATCAAAAGATCGCAGCCTGCGGCAGCGCCTGCATTAATTTGTGCAGGAGTTGCCGCAGGCTGCGATCTTTTGATCTCTCAGGAGCACGCCACCTTGCGCGGCGGCAACGCCAGGCGGTCACGAAACGCCAGATAATGTTTGAGCACCTGCACCGGCGCCTCGATCTGTGGATAGTGGCCGATGCCCGGCAACAACACCGTGTCGGCGCCCGCGATCAACTGGCGGTAACGCTCGACCATGTGCGCACCGGAGACCGGATCGACTTCGCCATCAATCACCCGCAACGGGATGTCATCACGCTGCATGGCCGCTACCCAGCGGTCGCGCTGCGCCCGGCGCTCGGGGATGTAGCCAATCAGTTTGTGCAGGATGCGCGGACCGCGATGGGTCTCGATCAGGCTCCAGAAATCATCCAGCTCACTTTCGCTGGGGCCGGTCTGCGGACCGAAAATCTGCCGAAAGCTTTTCACCAACGCATCACGGCTGAAGGCCCGGCCAATCATCCAGCCCAAAGGGCTGAGCAACAGCTTTTGCATCAACACCGGGCGATGGGTTTCCGGGAACAGCCCGCCGTTGAGGAACACGCAACTGGCGACGGCGAGCCGGTTTTCGTAATGCCGCGCGAGCAGTTCCTGGGCGACGCTGTCGCCGTAATCGTGAGCCAGAATATGCAGGGGTTGCTCGACCTGCAGATGGGCCAGCAGTGCCTGTTGCAAATCGGCCTGTTCCAGCAGGCTGTAGCTGTGACTCAACGGTTTGGCCGAATCACCGAAACCGAGCATGTCACAGGCGATCACCCGATAGCGCTGGGCCAGCGGCTGCCACAAGTAGTGCCAGTCCCAACTGGCCGTTGGAAAGCCATGGATCAGCAACAGCGGCTCACCCTGCCCCGCCGTCCAGTAACGGATCGACTGGCCGCGAAAGACAAACGTCCGGCTGCGTTTGCGCCAGACACACAGAGGAATCTCGGCAAGAGGCATCAGAGTTTATATCCGGGGTCTTGTTTATCGAGTTTGCGCAGCAACGCCGGCCAGGCCAGCGCGCCGCCCATGCCTTGAGCGCTTTTGGTCACGCCGGCGATCATCGCCTTGGCGCCCGCCAGAATTTGCGGTTCGATGGCGATCAGTTCAGTACCGCCGGTCTGCGCCATGACCTGGATATCGCAGGCGCGCTGGAAGGTGAACATCATCAGAAAAGTGTCGGCGATGGTGCCGCCACAGGTCAGCAGACCGTGGTTGTGCAGCATCAGGAAATTGTTCTCGCCCAGGTCGGCCTGCAAGCGCGCTTTCTCTTCGTGATTCAGCGCCACGCCTTCGTAGCCGTGATAGGCCAGGCTCGACAACACGAACAGCGACTGCTGGCTGATCGGCAACACGCCCTGTTTCTGCGCTGAAACGGCCACGCCGGACGCGGTGTGCGTGTGCAGTACACACACCACGTCATGCCGCACTTCGTGCACGGCGCTATGGATGGTGTAACCGGCGGGATTGATTTCGTAGGGACTGTCCATGAGCTTGTTGCCGGCCTGATCGACTTTGACCAGGCTTGAGGCGGTGATCTCATGAAACATCAAGCCGAACGGATTGATCAGGAAGTCTTCGGTGCCCGGGACCTTGGCGGAAATGTGGGTAAAGATCAGGTCGTCCCAGCCATGCAGGGCGACCAGTCGATAACAGGCGGCGAGATCGACCCGGGTCTGCCACTCCGCAGCACTGACCTGGTCTTTGACATTAACGGGCGACTGGACGGGGGCTACGCTCACTGTATGCACCTCTGCGTTCTTATTGTTTGGCACGTGTCAGCAGTCTAGTCAGCTCCCGGGGCTCACGTAGTTGCATTGCCAGCCAGCTTGATGACTGAGCGGGTCAGCCATGCAAACAGCTTGGATCCATGTCAAAGCAACGACGCCAACAAAGGCGCGGCGAACAGATTGAGCAGTCCCGTCAGCACCATCACCAGCCCGGCCACCGAGCCCTCTTCACCGCCCACTTCATGCGCCCGACTGACGCCGGCACCGTGCGCGCCAACCCCAAACAATGCACCGCGCGCCAAGGCACTGCGTAGCGGCAGCCACTTGAGCAGCACGCCGCCGAGCATCGCACCGAACACACCGGTGAACATCACGAACACGGCCGTCAGTTCCGGCACGCCACCCAGATCCTGCGCCAGCGGCATGGCGAACGGCGTGGTGATCGAACGCGGCACCAGCGACATCGTGACTGAGATATCCAGCGCCAGCGCCCTGGCCAGGCCAAACGAGGTAGCGATCGATGCCGCGCTGCCGGCGAGCATGCCCAGCAACAGCGCTGACCAGTGCCGCACCAGCAGACGTCGCTGCTGCCAGATCGGCACCGCGAAAGCGACCGTCACCGGCCCGAGCACCAGCATCAGCCAATGGGTGTTGCTGGCGTATTCGGCATAGGCCGTGTGCAACGGTATGGCGAGCGCCAGCAGCAGCGCCGGCACCAGAATCAGCGGCGACAGCAGATAACGCCCGGTGCGTCGATAAATCCAGCGACTGAACAGATACGCCAACAGCGTGAAAGCGAGCCAGAACATCGGCATCCATTCAAGCTTCATGAGACCGCCTCAGGCGCACAGCCAACTCCACGGTAAAGGCCGTCACCAGCATCACCATCAGGGTGCTGGCGCCAATCACCAGCAGAATCCGCCAACCGTCATCACGCAGCAGTGCGCCGTAGTCGAGCAGACTCATCAGTGCCGGAATAAAGAACAGCAGCATCTCGGCCATCAGCAAGCCGGCACCCAGTTGCAGCGCCGCCGGTTTGACCCAGCCAAACGCGAACGCCAGCAGCAACAGGGCCATGCCGATAACGCCACCGGGGATTGGCCAGGCCAGCCACGCGGCGATCTGGCAGCCGAGCAGATAGAGACCGAGCAACACGGCCAGTTCTGCTATCAGACGGGAAACATACGTGAGGGACGCAGCGTTCATGATGGGCTCCTTACAGGGGCTTATTTTACGAAGCGGCCTGCCATCCCAGAAGCGAATTGTTAGACTCATGGCTATTCCAAAACGGAATCGGACAATGGAATTCAAACAGCTGCGCAGTTTTGTCGAAGTCATGCGTCAAGGCGGCTTTACCCAGGCGGCGAAAACCCTGCACGTCAGTCAGTCGGCGGTGAGCAAACAAGTCGCGCAACTGGAGCAGAGTCTCGGCACGCCGTTGCTCGAACGGCTCGGCTCCCAGTTACACCTGACCGCTGCGGGCAGCGTGGTGCTGTCATACGCCGAGGGCATGCTGCGCTTGCGTCAGGAGTTGCTCAGCGAACTGGATGATCTGAGCCAACTGGCGCGCGGCGAATTGCGCCTCGGTCTGCCGCTGCTGGGCAGCGATGCGTTGTTCGCCGGGTTGTTCGCCGAATATCGACGGCGCTATCCGAACATCAGCATTCAATTGCTTGAGGGCGGCAGCCGTAACGTGGAACAGGCGGTGCTCAGCGGAGAACTGGAGTTGGGTGGCAGCTTGCAGCCCAAGGATCCGCAGTTCGATTTTCAGCCGTTCTGCGATGAGAAGCTCGACGCGTTGCTGCCGGTGGATCATCCACTGGCGGCGCGCGGTGAAATTGCTCTGGAGGAGTTGGCCGAAACACCGTTCCTGCTGTATCAGCGCAGCTTCGTGCTCAATGACCGTCTATTGCAGGCGTGCCAGCAATTGGGCTTTACCCCGAAAGAAGGCGGGCGCAGTGGCCAGGCGGATTTTCTCGTGGCGCTGGTGGCGGCCGGGCAAGGCGTGGTGCTGTTGCCGAGCGTGGTCGCCCGGGCACTGGAGCGTCCGGGCGTGGTGCGCCTGACCTTGCGCGCGCCAGATTATCTGCGTTGGGATATCGCGTTCATCTGGCGTCGCGGCGCCTACCTGTCGAAAGCCGCGCAGGCCTGGCTGGCCCTTCTGCGCGAGCGCGCGATCAGCCCTTGAGCGTGGCGATCAACTGCGCCAGCCAAGGCTCGGCATCGGTTTCCGGGGTCACGCTTTCGCTGGCGTCCAGACGCAGCATCTCCTGTACTTCGCGCAGGCCCAGCTCGGCGAACAACTCACGCATCAGCTCGCCGCCACCGCAGAACGTATCGCCGTAACTGGCATCGCCCAAACCGATCACCGCGCCGGGCAAACCGCGCCAGGCCATCGGCAATTGATCGCGAAGGCTGAAATAGAGCGGCTGCAGGTTATCCGGCAACTCGCCCATGCCGGTGGTCGAGGTCACCGCGAGAATCGCTTCAGGGCCGAACGCCTGTATATCCGCCAGGCTGGCGCGCGAGTTGTAGAAGGTTTCAAAACCGGCGTCTTTCAGCAGGTTCTGCGCGTGACGGGCGACTTCTTCGGCCGCGCCGTAAACCGAGCCGGAGAGGATGGCGACTTTCATCAATCTGATCCTGAAGCTGAAAAAAAGAGCGGCGATAGTAGCAGTCCGACGTAAAAGCCGCGATCCAGGCCCGAATAGCCGTGATGGCCAGTAGACAGACTGGCTGGAACTTCTAGAATGCCAGCCAATATCGACACTGAAAGGATTCATTGATGATCAACGCCAGTCTGCTGCAAATGGTGATCAACGCTTCGAACGACGGGATCGTGGTTGCAGAAAAGGAAGGCGAACAGGACAACATCCTGATTTACGTAAACCCGGCCTTCGAGCGCCTGACCGGTTATAGCAGCGAAGAAATTCTCTACCAGGATTGCCGTTTTCTGCAGTCCGGCGACCGCGATCAGGCAAGTCTGGAAAGGATTCGCGAAGTGCTGCGCGCTGGTGGCGCGTGTCGCGAAACATTGCGCAATTATCGCAAGGACGGCACGCCTTTCTGGAATGAACTGTCGCTATCGACGGTACAAAACGCCGATGATGGCCAGACTTATTTCGTCGGCGTGCAGAAGGACGTCACGGTTCAGGTCAAGGCGCAGCAACGCGTCGCGCAACTGGAAGCACAGGTTGCCGCCTTGCAAGCCGAACTCTCTGCCCTGAAAGCGACGAACGGCGCAAACAAAACGGCGAACTAAGTGTCAGTAACTACAATCACCAATGACTTTGTAACTAATTCTTTCGAGCCAGGCCATGCAACGCGACGCCCTCCTGACCCAGGATGAGCTGGATTTCATCCAGACCATGCAGCACAACCCGCAACTCAATGTGCGGGATGCGACGTCGAGCCTGTTGGTCAATGGTGGCTCGCAGATCCGTGACCTGCTCACGCGCCTGGCGGCTCATGAGCAAGTGACCATCCAGGCCAACTTCGAAAATCAGCAGATGACCTTCCCGTTGCACCTGGTGGAAGACGAATTTCACGCGTTGCACCTGCGTCTGGGCGTACCCAGCATTTACGAAGACGGGCCGATGGTTCGCCCATGGCGTCTGACCCTCGAAGAGCCGGTCGCGCTGGAAAACGCCAAGGGCCAACCGGGGATGATGTGGGTGCACGAGGTGTCGCACAAAGGCGTGCTGCTGGAAATGCGCAACAAGACCAAACCGCCCAAGCATTTCGCCCTGTGGTTCAGCCCTTCAGGTTATGAGCGGATCTCCCTGCGCGGCAATTTCGAGCGCGAAACCGAGCATGGCTTCTACGCTTACGAGCTGAGCCAGACCGATGCCGATGAAACCGAACGCCTGCGTCAGTTCATCCTGCAACAACACCGTCTGACCCACCCCGCCCTGCACACCTGATATTCAGGTATCCAGCGTCCCCGCGAGAAACTGCGTCATGCGCTGACGCATCGTCGCCCCTTCATTGCCCAGACAACCGATTGACGATCCGGCCAGACTATCCTGTGCCAGATCGGCAGCGTCGCCCGCGAGCATTACCTGACAGTCGAGACTCAAGGCCAGCCGATTCAGACGGCGCGGCAAATCCGGGGTGGGGGCGTGATTGGAAAACAGCACCAGCGCCTGTGGCTTGATCCGCTCGCAGACCAACGCCAATTCATCGAATGGCTGACCAGTGGTCAGCACTCGCACCCCCGCATCATTGCCACTGAGAAATAACGCGGCAACCAGTAACTCGAGTTCACGGCACTGACCGGCGAGCGCACTGACAATCACCTTGCGCGGTTGCGTGCCGCGCAGCGTGACAATGCGTTGCAGAACCCGCGCCCTCAGGAACCCGTCGAAAAACAGCCACTCGCTGGTCTGCCCAAAGGCATCCTGGCGTTGCAACATCTGCAGCCACAACGGCATGAGAATGTCCTGGAACACCACTGACAGCGAATATGAAGAGAAAATCTGGTTGTAGACCTGATCCAGCGCGCGGTCATCGAACGCGCTGACTGCAACCTGCACCTGTAGCTGCCACTGCGCGTAATCAGCCTGCACCAGATCATCAGGAATGATATGCGCCAGCACTTTCAGCGGCTCGGTCTTGGCGAGGATCTTGCCGACCTTGCTCACCGCCACGCCGCGGTCGATCCAGTCGACGATGCTGCGCACGCGCTCGATTTCGGTCATCGAATACAGCCGGTGCCCGCTTTCGGTGCGCGTCGGCTGAATCAAACCGTAGCGACGCTCCCATGCACGCAGCGTTACCGGGTTGACGCCGGTCAGGCGCGACACCTCACGAATAGGGAACAACTCTTCGCGCTCAAATGCGACAGAGGCCTGCAAAGCAGAGTCAGCGTCCGTGATAACAGCCATTGTGCAGGTGCATCCACTCGGTAGATTTGGATCCCATTCTACCTCCGATGCCCTGTATCGGTTCAACCCATCAATAGAGACGAAAGTCTCTGAAACGGCGCGCAAAATCAGGAATAATCCTTGCTAGTCGAAAAACGCAGGCCCTTACCCCGGGCCTGCGCATCGCGAAACTTCTACCCGAAGCGACGCACTCGGAAACATGGAGATACATAATGTCTACTTCCCCCGTCACACTGATGGTCGCGCGTCGCGTCGCCGACGGACGCTATCAGGACCTGATTGCCTGGCTGCGCGAAGGCGAACAACTGGCCACTGACTTTCCCGGTTACCTGGGCTCCGGCGTGCTCGCTCCGCCACCCGGTGACAACGAATTCCAGATCATTTTCCGCTTTGTCGACGAACAGACCCTGCATGCCTGGGAGCACTCGGTCTCGCGTACCGCGTGGCTCGCGCGGGGCAGCGATCTGTTCGCGCATCCCAAAGAACATCGGGTCAGCGGCATCGAAGGCTGGTTCGGCGCGGCCGGTCAGCGGCCACCGCGCTGGAAACAGGCCGTGGCCATCTGGCTGGCGTTCTTTCCGGTATCGCTGCTGTTCAACTTTGTTCTCGGGCCGTTGCTCGGCGACATGAGCCTGCTGCCGCGGGTGTTGATCAGCACGGCGTGCCTGACGCCATTGATGGTGTATTTCTTTATTCCGCTGTCGACGCGGCTGCTGGCCAACTGGTTGAACGCTGTGCCGGCGCGACCTTTGCCTGCAACACCCTCTACGCAGAATCGCTAAAGATCGCAGCCTCGTTGCACTCGTCAGCTCCTACGGTGAAGGCGCCCCTGTAGGAGCTGCCGAAGGCTGCGATCTTTTCGCCAGCGTCGCTGTTATAGTTTTTGCTCCAACCGCGACGCGAGCCATGCATGACCAATTCCTCCGCCCCGATTCTCATCACCGGTGCCGGCCAGCGTGTCGGTCTGCACTGCGCGCAGCGTTTGCTTGAAGACGGCCATCAGGTCATTTTCACCTACCGCAGCGAACGTCCCGGCGTGCAAGCGCTGCGGGATCTGGGGGCGATCGGAGTGTTCGCCGACTTCTCCAGCGAAGCGGCCATTCTCGCCTTCATCGATGAACTGAAAACCCATACCGACCGCCTGCGCGCCATCGTCCACAACGCCTCCGAATGGCTGGCGGAAACCCCGGGCAACGAAGCCGAAGCCTTCGTACGCATGCTCAACGTGCACCTGCTCGCGCCGTATCTGATCAACCTGCACTGCGCCGACCTGCTCAAGCGCTCGACACCGGCCGACATCATCCATATCAGTGACGACGTCACGCGCAAGGGCAGCAGCAAACACATCGGCTATTGCGCCAGCAAGGCCGGGCTCGACAGCCTGACCCTGTCCTTCGCCGCGCGCTATGCGCCGGCAATCAAGGTCAACGGCATCGCGCCGGCCCTGCTATTGTTCAATCCCGACGACGACGCGGCGTACCGCGCCAAGGCGCTGGCCAAATCCGCGCTGGGCATCGAACCCGGCAGCGAAGTGATCTACCAGAGCCTGCGCTATCTGCTCGACAACCCCTATGTCACCGGTACGACCCTGACCGTCAACGGCGGACGGCACGTCAAATAAGTTGCTGCGCGAGGATCTCCCATGAGCCGTACCCTGCCCGAGAATTACCGCGAGATCCTCATCGGCCTCGGTGAAGACCCCGACCGCGAAGGCCTGCTCGACACTCCGCTGCGCGCGGCCAGGGCCATGCAATACCTGTGTCACGGCTATGAACAGCGTGTGGAGGAGATCGTCAACGGCGCGCTGTTTGCCTCTGACAGCGATGAGATGATCATCGTCGCCGACATCGAGCTCTACTCGTTGTGCGAACATCACCTGCTGCCCTTCATCGGCAAGGCCCATGTGGCTTATATTCCAACCGGCAAGGTGCTGGGGCTGTCGAAGATCGCGCGGCTGGTGGACATGTTCGCCCGGCGCCTGCAGATTCAGGAAAACCTCACCCGGCAGATTGCCGAAGCGGTGCAACAGGTCACCGATGCCGCTGGCGTCGCAGTGGTCATCGAGGCCCGGCACATGTGCATGATGATGCGCGGTGTCGAGAAACAGAATTCGACCATGAACACCTCGGTCATGCTCGGCGCCTTTCGCGACTCGAGCAACACTCGCCAGGAGTTCCTGCAATTGATTGGACGGAGCAAGTAAATGTCACAACTTCAACCGGGAATGGCGCGCATCCGGGTCAAGGATCTGCGCCTGCGCACCTTTATCGGGATCAACGAGGACGAGATCCTCAACAAACAGGATGTGCTGATCAACCTGACCATCCAGTACGCCGCGCAGGAAGCGGTGCGCGACAACGACATCGATCACGCGCTGAACTACCGCACCATCACCAAGGCGATCATCGCCCACGTCGAGGGCAATCGCTTTGCACTGCTCGAACGCCTGACCCAGGAGCTGCTGGATCTGGTGATGAGCAATACCGCCGTGCTTTACGCCGAAGTCGAAGTCGACAAGCCGCATGCCCTGCGATTTGCCGAGTCGGTGTCGATCACCCTCGCGGCAAGCCGCTGAGCGCGTCTGGCGCATTGCTCGCCAGACTTTTATCATCCGCGCCACGAATAGACTGCACAGAGCCCATCATGACCGAGCAACAACGCCTCGAACTCGAAGCCGCCGCCTTCCGCCGGCTGGTCGCCCATCTGGACAGCCGCAAGGACGTGCAGAACATCGACCTGATGAACCTTGCCGGGTTCTGCCGCAACTGCCTGTCCAAGTGGTACAAGGCCGCCGCCGACGAGAAGCAGATCGAGGTCAGCCTCGATGACGCCCGCGAAGTGGTTTACGGCATGCCGTACGCCGAATGGAAAGCCCAATACCAGCAAGAAGCCAGCGCCGAACAACAGGCGGCGTTCGCCAAAGGAAAACCCAATGAGTGATCTGAACACCCTGCGCGCCAGCCTCAACAGCGGCGAACACGCTTTCGCCGATACCCTGGCCTTCATCGCTGCCGGTTATGACTACCAGCCGCAAGCGTTCAACAATGGTGGCGTGGAAAACGCTGACGGGCAGAACGAAGGTTCGTGCAAGACCCTGGGTCTGGCACTGCTGGAAGGCTTGAGCGATGAAGAAGCGCTGCTGGCATTCGGCGAGCATTACCGCTCGGTGCTGGCGACGCCTGAAGGCAGTGACCACGGCAATATCCGTGCGCTGATCAAGCACGGTCTGGCCGGTGTGAAGTTCGAAGCACAGCCGCTGACCCGCCGCTGATTCAAGATCAAAAGATCGCAGCCTGCGGCAGCTCCTACACTGATCCCTGTAGGAGCTGCCGCAGGCTGCGATCTTTTGACTCTCATAAAAAAACCGGCCGAAGCCGGTTTTTTTGTGCCTGCGGTCTTAGAACGAAGCGTTCTGCAGACCGTCCAGGTAACGCTCGGTGTCCAGTGCCGCCATGCAGCCGGCGCCAGCCGAAGTGATGGCCTGACGGTAAACGTGGTCAGCCACGTCGCCGGCAGCGAAGATACCTTCGACGCTGGTGGCAGTGGCGTTGCCGTCACGGCCGCCCTGCACCACCAGGTAACCGTCTTTCAGGGTCAACTGGCCTTCGAACAGCGAAGTGTTCGGAGTGTGACCGATGGCGATAAACACGCCGTCGACCTTGATTTCGTCGAAGCTGCCATCGTTGTTTTTCAGGCGCGCACCGGTCACACCCATGTTGTCGCCCAGCACTTCGTCGAGGTTGGCGTTCAGCTTGAGGATGATCTTGCCTTCGGCCACACGGGCGTTGAGCTTGTCGATCAGGATCTTCTCGGCGCGGAAAGTTTCGCGACGGTGGATCAGGGTCACGGTGCTGGCGATGTTGGCCAGGTACAGTGCTTCCTCTACTGCGGTGTTGCCGCCGCCGACCACAGCCACTGGCTTGTTGCGGTAGAAGAAACCGTCGCAGGTCGCGCAGGCGGAAACACCTTTGCCCATGAACGCCTCTTCCGACGGCAAGCCCAGGTAACGAGCGCTGGCACCGGTGGCGATAATCAGGGCGTCGCAGGTGTAGGTCGCGCTGTCGCCAGTCAGGGTGTACGGCTTGACGGCGAAGTCCACGGCGTTGATGTGATCGAAAACGATCTCGGTTTCAAACCGCTCGGCGTGCTCGCGCATGCGCTCCATCAGCGCCGGACCGGTCAAGCCGTGCACGTCGCCCGGCCAGTTGTCGACTTCAGTGGTGGTGGTCAGCTGACCGCCAGCCTGCATGCCGGTGATCAGCAGTGGCTTGAGGTTGGCACGGGCGGCGTAGACCGCAGCGCTGTAACCGGCAGGGCCGGAACCGAGAATAATCACTCGCGAATGACGGACTTCAGACATGACCTGCTCCTGTTGACCGGGCCGAAACACTGGCGCGGAACGCCGGACTGCCGGCGGGAATAAAAAAGGACTGTAGATAACCTTGGGGAAGGCATGAGCTCGACAGTCCTGTAAAAAGTTGGGTGCAGCGTATCGAGGGGGGCAAGATTAAGGAAATACGGTTTAACAATCCAGCTCATAGGTGGTCTCTATGCGCAGACTCCGACCAGATCGACGTCTTTGTTACAGTGAATGTCGATCGCTCTGCCGCGCTTTCGCACCGGTTGCAAAGTCGGTAAGGTCGGCGCGTTTTCCCTTGCTCGGAGCACCTTATGCCCGCCCCTGTTCTGTCCGGCCCGCAATACCTGCGCGAAGGCCTCAAACTGGTTCTCAGCCCGGGCCTGCGCCTGTTCGTGCTGCTGCCACTGGCGATCAACCTGGTGCTGTTCGTCGGACTGATCTATCTGGCCGGCCATCAGTTCAGCCTGTGGGTCGACAACTTGATGCCGTCGCTGCCCGACTGGCTGAGTTTTCTCAGTTACATCCTGTGGCCGCTGTTCGTGGTGCTGGTGGCATTGATGGTGTTTTTCACCTTCACCATGCTCGCCAACGTGATCGCGGCGCCGTTCAACGGCTTCCTCGCGGAGAAGGTCGAAGTGGTGGTACGCGGCACCGATGATTTCCCGGCCTTCAGCTGGGGCGAACTGATCGCGATGATTCCGCGCACCCTGGCCCGGGAAATGCGCAAGCTCGGCTACTTCCTGCCGCGAGCAATCGGCCTGTTCATTCTCTCGTTCATCCCGGTGGTCAATATCGTCGCCGCACCGCTGTGGCTGCTGTTCGGCGTGTGGATGATGGCGATCCAGTACATCGACTACCCGGCGGACAACCACAAACTGGGCTGGAACGAGATGCTCGCCTGGCTGCGCCAGAAGCGCTGGCAGAGCATGAGTTTTGGCGGGATCGTCTATCTGGTGCTGCTGATTCCGGTGGTGAATATTCTGATGATGCCGGCCGCTGTTGCGGGCGCGACCTTGTTCTGGGTACGTGAGCGCGGCGCGGAGAACCTTGTCGCACAGCGCTGAGCCGCTCACAGACCGCCAGTCACAAATCCATCATCCGAACGTCACAAGCACGACATGGCCTCAGCCGACACTGAGGTCATGACGACAGCTCTGCATATCACTCTGATCAGCGAAACCTTCCCACCGGAAATCAACGGGGTGGCCAATACCCTTGGTCGCTTGTGCGATGGCTTGCGCGCGCGAGGGCATCAGGTGGAACTGGTGCGACCGCGCCAGGCGGGCGATCCGCAGCGCGTCGATGACGATGCCTTGCTGTTGTGCCGAGGCTGGCCGTTGCCAGGTTATCCGGGGTTGCAGTGGGGTCAGTCGTCGATGCACAAGCTGCTGCGGCGCTGGCAGCGTCATCGCCCGGACGTGCTGTACATCGCCACAGAAGGTCCGCTCGGCCTGTCGGCGTTGCGGGCCGCGCGACGCCTGGGGATCTCGGTGGTCAGTGGTTTTCATACCAATTTCCAGCAGTACACCCATCAGTACGGGCTGGGTTTGCTGACGCGCTTGCTGACCCATTATCTGCGCTGGTTTCACAATCGCTCGGCAATGACCCTGGTGCCGAGCGTCAGTCAGCGTCTGGAACTGGAGCGCCGGCATTTCGACCGCCTCGCCCTGCTCTCCAGAGGCGTGGACAGCCAGTTGTTTCACCCGGCCAGGCGCCTGAACGGGTTGCGTGAGCAATGGGGCCTGAGCGAGCAGGACATCGCGGTGATTCACGTAGGACGTCTGGCCACGGAGAAGAACCTGGGCCTGCTCAAGCGCTGCTTCGATAAACTCCGCAGCACTTATCCACAGCGCAACCTGAAGCTGATTGTGGTCGGCGACGGACCACAACGGCTTGCGCTGGAAAAAGAGCTGCCTGAGGCGATTTTCTGTGGTGCACAGCGCGGCGAAGCGCTGGCGGCGCACTATGCCTCGGGGGATATTTTTCTGTTCCCGAGCATGACCGAAACCTTCGGCAATGTGGTGCTTGAAGCACTGGCTTCAGGTCTGGGGGTGGTGGCGTACGATCAGGCAGCGGCGGCGCAGCATATTCGCCACGGCTACAACGGTGTGCTGGCGATGCCGGGTGATGAAGAGGCGTTTTGCGATGCGGCGGCTTGGCTGCTGGAAGAAGATGAGCGGTTGCGCTGCGTGCGCCTGAATGCGCGTCAGCATGCCAGTCGCCAGGGGTGGGCGGCGATCATCGAGCAATTTGAAAAGCATTTGCGTGGGGCGTGTCTGCGGGAGCAGGTGTTGCCGAATGCGCAGACATTGCCTTAGATCTTTGCTGATTTTGAAGCCGCCATCGCTGGCAAGCCAGCTCCCACAAGGGCCTGCGGTGAACACAATTTTTGTGAACACCCGCAATACCTGTGGGAGCTGGCTTGCCAGCGATAGCATCAGTTTGAGCGCCGCTTAAACCAGCGTCATCAACGCCTCACGGCTGAACGGCAGAATGTCCTGCTCACGCCCTTCACGGACTTTCAGCGCCCAGTCCGGATCCACCAGCAGCGCACGGCCCACCGCCACCAGATCGAACTCGTCGCTGTTCAGACGCTCCAGCAGTTTTTCCAGACTGGCCGGTTGTGCGACCTTGTCGGTGTTGACCATGAACTGCAGGAACTCGCCGTCCAGGCCGACGCTGCCAACGGTAATGGTCGGCTTGCCGGTCAGCTTGCGTGTCCAGCCGGCCAGGTTCAGCTCGGAACCGTCGAACTCGGGCTCCCAGAAACGCCGCGTCGAGCAGTGGAAAATATCCACACCGGCGTCGGCCAGCGGCTTGAGGAATTCGCCCAGCGCCTCAGGCGTTTGTACCAGACGCGCGGTGTAATCCTGCTGCTTCCACTGCGAGAAACGGAAGATGATCGGGAAGCCTTCGCCGACGGCGGCGCGCACCGCTTGAATCAATTCGATGGCGAAACGCGAGCGGTTGGCCAGGCTGCCGCCGTATTCGTCGCTGCGCTGATTGCTGCCTTCCCAGAAGAACTGGTCGATCAGGTAACCGTGGGCACCGTGGATTTCCACGCCGTCCATGCCGATGCTTTTGGCGTCTTTGGCGGCCTGGGCGAATGCGGCGATCACGTCTTGAATGTCCTGCTTGGTCATGCCGTGCACCACGACCTGACCGTCCTTGAGTTTTTCCGTCGGGCCGTAACCCGGCACGCTGGCGTCCGGCTCGGTGCCGATACGGCGCACGCTGCCGACATGCCACAGTTGCGGAACAATCTTGCCGCCCTCGGCATGCACCGCGTCGACCACTTTTTTCCAGCCGGCCAGTGGCGCTTCACCGAAGAACTGCGGCACGTTCGGGTAACCATTGGAGGCCTTGTGACCGACCGTGGTGCCTTCGGTGATGATCAGACCGACACCGGCCGCAGCGCGGCGACGGTAGTACTCGATCACTTTGGAGTTGGGCACGCCACCCGGGGAAAACGAGCGGGTCATTGGCGCCATGACCACGCGGGTCGGCAGTTCGAGGGCACCGAGGTGGAACGGTTTGAACAGGGCTTGCACCGGCATTGGAAGGCTCCACAGGGAATGACTTTATGACGGCGATAATATGGAGAGTCGCAAGCCTTGAACAGCATTATTGATTTGAGTGATCAAGGATCAAAAGACACAAAGCAAAGATCGCAGTCTGCGGCAGCGCCTGCAACGGTCAGTGCAGAAACGAAAAAATCGCAGCTTCGACAGTCCTTGTAGGAGCTGCCGCAGGCTGCGATCTTTTGCTCTGACTATTTCAGCCCAGCGCTTTTTCAATCGCGTGAACGATGGTCGGATCATCCGGCGCCGTACGCGGCGAAAACCGCGCCAGCACCCGGCCGTCCTTGCCAAGCAGAAATTTCTCGAAGTTCCAGGTGATATCACCCGGAAACTCCGCGCCCTCGCCCGCCAGCAAACGGTACAGTTGATGGCGCTCGTGACCATTGACTTCGAGCTTGCTCGACAACGGAAATGTCACTCCGTAGTTGAGGCTGCAGAACTCTTGAATTTCCTGTTCGCTACCGGGTTCCTGGCCGGCAAACTGGTTGCACGGCAGGCCCAGCACACTGAAGCCTTTGTCTTTGAATTGCTGATAGAGGTTTTCCAGTGCCGCGTACTGTGGAGTCAAGCCGCATTTGGAGGCGACGTTGACCACCAGCACGACTTGGCCCTTGAACGGCGCCAGCGGTAGCTCCTGACCATCCAGGGCTGTCAACTTAAGGTCGTGAAAAGCACTCATGACGTACTCCAGGATTCCCGTGTTCTACTCGAAACAGCCACTTGGCGAGGCCACCAAGGACAGCCGCGGACTAAAAAGGCGCCCGCAGGCGCCTCTCCAGTACTCGAAGCTTAGCGCAGAAAATCAGTGGTGATGGCCACCTTCGCCATGGACGTGACCATGCGCGACTTCTTCCTGGCTGGCGTCACGGACAGCAACGACCTTCACTTTGAAGTTCAGGCGCTGACCGGCCAGTGGGTGGTTACCGTCAACGGTGACATCGTCGCCGTCCAGGTCACGGATGGTCACGATCTGCATCTGGCCGTCCGGCGCCGAAGCGTGGAACTGCATGCCGACTTCCAGCTCGTCAACGCCTTCGAACATGCTGCGGCTCAGGGTGCTGACCAGTTCGGCAGCGTATTCGCCGTAAGCGTCTTCCGGCTCAACGGACACTTCCAGCTCGTCACCAACAGCCTTGCCTTCCAGCGCTTTTTCCAGGCCCGGGATGATGTTGCCTGCGCCTTGCAGGTAAACCAGCGGAGCGCCGCCGGCGGAGCTGTCGATGACCTCACCAGCGTCGTTGGTCAGGGTATAGTCGATAGAGACAGCCTTGTTGGCGGCGATCAGCATGGGGCGAAACCTTTTGTATAAGAATATAGAAAGACCCAGTTTAGCGAAGCAATCGCGCGAAAGCGAACACAACCCGGACAAACGGGAATCAACGATCACCGGCTTCCATCAGGACGAGGAGGGTCACTGGGTGGCCGAGCTATCCTGTGGCCACACCCAGCACGTGCGTCATCAGCCGCCCTGGCAATCGCGCGCGTGGATCCTTGACCCGGCAAAACGTGTTGAAAAAATAGGCCAACCCTTTACCTGCGGTTGGTGCGCACAAGGCTCGGTTAGCGATAACCTTGGCGACTGAATTTCGGTAGGCGGTCACATATAGATCGCCACCCTTGCCATGCACCCTCAGAGAATCCGCATGCAAACTTTTTTTATCGCACCCACCGATTTTGGTGTGGGTCTGACCTCCATCAGCCTGGGGCTGGTGCGTACCCTGGAGCGGGCCGGACTGAAAGTCGGCTTCTTCAAACCGATTGCCCAGCCGCATCCCGGCGACACCGGCCCCGAGCGTTCCACCGAACTGGTGGCGCGCACCCACGGCCTGAAACCGCCGCAACCATTGGGCCTGGCCCACGTCGAGCGGATGCTCGGCGACGGTCAGCTCGATGAGCTGCTCGAAGAAATCATCGCCCTGTATCAGCAAGCGGCTGTCGGCAAGGACGTGCTGGTGGTCGAAGGCATGGTGCCGACCCGCAGCGCCAGCTACGCCGCGCGGGTCAATTTGCACCTGGCCAAAAGCCTGGATGCCGAGGTGATTCTGGTGTCGGCTCCGGAAAACGAAGTGCTCGCCGAACTCTCCGGCCGCGTGGAATTGCAGGCGCAACTGTTCGGCGGTCCGAAAGATCCGAAAGTCCTCGGCGTGATCCTCAACAAGGTCAAAACCGAGGAGAGCATGGAGGCCTTCGCCACGCGGCTGAAGGAGCATTCACCGTTGCTGCGCAGCGGTGACTTCCGCCTGCTCGGCTGCATTCCGTTCCAGCCCGAACTCAACGCCCCACGTACCCGCGACGTTGCCGACCTGATGGGCGCACAGGTACTCAATGCCGGCGATTATGAAACCCGGCGCATGACCAAAATCATTATCTGCGCGCGCACCATGCGCAACACCGTAGAACTGCTCAAGCCCGGCGTGCTGGTGGTAACCCCGGGCGATCGCGACGACATCATTCTTGCGGTCAGTCTTGCGGCGCTCAACGGCGTGCCATTGGCCGGGCTGTTGCTGACCAGTGACACCCTGCCCGATCCACGCATCATGGACTTGTGCCGTGGCGCGTTGCAGGCCGGTCTGCCGGTATTGTCGGTGAGCACCGGCTCCTACGACACCGCCAACCTGCTCAATGGCCTGAACAAGGAAATCCCCATTGATGACCGCGAGCGCGCGGAGATCATCACCGACTTCGTCGCCAGCCATCTCGACGCCAAGTGGTTGCACCAGCGCTGCGGCACCCCGCGGGAAATGCGCCTGTCGCCAGCGGTATTCCGCTATCAACTGATTCAACGGGCGCAGTCGGCAAACAAGCGCATCGTCCTGCCCGAAGGCAGCGAGCCGCTCACCGTGCAGGCGGCGGCGATCTGTCAGGAGCGCGGCATCGCCCGTTGCGTGTTGCTGGCCAAACCGGCGGACGTTGAAGCCGTGGCCCGCGCGCAAGGCATCGAGCTGCCGCCGGGGCTGGAGATTCTCGATCCGGACCTGATCCGCGAGCGCTATATCGAGCCGATGGTCGCCCTGCGCAAAAGCAAAAGCCTCAACGCGCCGATGGCCGAACAGCAACTGGAAGACACCGTGGTCATTGGCACCATGATGCTTGCGCTGGATGAAGTCGATGGTCTGGTGTCGGGCGTGATCAACACCACCGCCAACACCATCCGCCCGGCGCTGCAACTGATCAAGACCGCGCCGGGCTGCACGCTGGTGTCTTCGGTGTTCTTCATGCTGTTCCCCGAAGAAGTGCTGGTCTACGGCGACTGCGTGATGAATCCGCACCCAAGCGCAACTGAGCTGGCCGAGATCGCCCTGCAAAGCGCCGACTCGGCAGCGGCCTTCGGCATCACCCCGCGCGTGGCGATGATCAGTTACTCCAGCGGCGAATCGGCCAGCGGCGAAGAAGTCGAGAAAGTCCGCGAAGCCACCCTGCTCGCCCACGAGCAACAGCACTCGCTGCTGATCGACGGGCCGCTGCAATACGACGCCGCTGCCAACGCCGATGTGGCCCGGCAACTGGCGCCCAACAGCCAGGTGGCCGGCCGCGCCACGGTGTTCGTGTTCCCCGACCTGAACACCGGCAACACTACCCACAAAGCCGTGCAGCGCAGCGCCGACTGCGTCAGCCTCGGCCCGATGCTGCAAGGCCTGCGCAAACCGGTGAACGACCTGCCGCGCGGCGCGCAGGTCGACGACATCGTCTACACCATCGCCCTGACCGCGATTCAAGCCGCCAACCGACCTATGGATGTGTAAATGCTGGACTTCCTGCCCGCCCCGATTCGCGGCGTGATCGCCGCACTGCTGTTGGCGCTCAATACGATTCTGCTGTGCTCGTTTCTGTTCTGTGTGGCGCTGATCAAAGTGCTGCCCTTCGACCTCGCCCGCCGCGCCTCGCTGTGGCTGATGAGCCACACCCACGAAGCCTGGATCAGTAACAACAAGGGCTGGATGAACTTGGTACGCCGCACCCGCTGGCACATCAGCGGCTTGCAAGGCCTGGATTACAAACACTCGTATTTGATCACCAGCAACCACCAGAGCTGGGTCGACATTCTGGTGCTGCAATACGTGCTCAACCGGCGTATCCAGCCGCTGAAATTCTTCCTCAAGCAGGAGCTGATCTGGGTCCCGGTGATTGGCTTGGCGTGGTGGGCGCTGGGCTTTCCGTTCATGAAACGCTACTCCAAGGCCTATCTGGAAAAACACCCGGAGAAGAAAGGCAAAGACCTGGAAACCACGCGCAAGACCTGCGCGAAGTTTCGCGACAACCCGGTGGGGATTTTCAACTTTGTCGAAGGCACACGCTTCACCGAAGGCAAGCACGCGCAGCAGCAATCACCGTTCAAATACCTGCTCAAGCCCAAGGCTGGCGGCATCGCCTTTGTGCTGGATGCGATGGGTGAGCAGCTTGAGTCGATCGTCAACGTGACCATTCACTACCCGGGCGGGCGCCCGGGGTTCTGGGACCTGCTGTGCGGCAACGTGCGCGACGTGGTAGTGCACTTTGAAGAACTGAAAATCCCGCCGGCCTTCATCGGCAAGAACTACGACCAGGACGGCGAATACCGTCTGCAGTTTCAGGGCTGGATCAATCAGCTGTGGCAGGACAAGGATGCGCTGCTGGAGCAGATGCACTGCGAATTCCCGAACCGGCACTAACCTTGTGGAAGCCAGCCTGTTGGCGATGGCCGAGATCAGCAAGCGTCATTGGTGAATGACACACCGCCATCGCTGGCAGGCCAGCTCCCACAGTTGGATTGGGTGCGTTCAGTTAGGGATTGGTCGGCTGGCAGGCCGCCTTCGCTGGCAAGCCAGCTCCCACAATTGGGTTGGGTGTGTTCAGTTAGGTATCGGTCGGCTGGTAGGCCAGCTCCCACAAAATCAAGATCAAAAGATCGCAGCCTGCGGCAGCTCCTACAGGGAAGATAATACAACCCGCACGCGGCGCATGCCGCCCCACTCCAGGATGAGCGCAAGCTCGGCTGCAGCTCTTGATCTTGATCCACGGGCGACGTTGGACGACTGAGCGAAGGGATTGATCCGGGGGTGGGAGCGCAGCGACCGTTTGGCGCAGCCAAACACAGCGAGAGGAGGTGCAGCGAAGCAAACCGTAGGCGCTGCCCCCGGATCAATCCCGCAGCGAAGGGACCCCGAGCCCCAGCGAGCGGGCCGAACGCAGGAGCAAGCCTTTTAGGTTACCTTTTCGGCGTTTGGAAAAGGTGACTCGCCGTAAGGGCGAAACCCTAAGCAGCCGTTACCGCAGCAACGGATATGTACTCAATCAACAAGAGCATGGTCGGCCCAAAAGCCGCCACCGCCGAAAACCAAATCGCCCCCAATAAAAAAGCCCGCCGATGATCACTCATCCGCAGGCCTTTCATTTCCGGCAAACGCTTAAATCGCGCCACGCTTGCGCAGCAGATCCAACACCTGCTTGACGCTCTCTTCCAGCGACAGCGACTGCGTGTCGATCACCAGATCAGCATTCAGCGGCACGTCATACGGGAACGACTCACCCGGAATATTATCGCCACCCGCAGCATACAAGCCCTGCGGATCACGCTCGGCACACACCGCCGGCGAAGCCTGCACATAAACCGTCAGCAGACGCTCCTTGCCGATCAGCTCCCTGGCCTGCTCGCGACCTTCAGCACTCGGCGCAACAAACGCCGCCAGGGTCAACAGACCGGCTTCGTTGAACTGACGCGCCACATGTGCGGCACGACGCCAGTTCTCGGTACGACCGGCACGATCCTGCGGCAGACCTTTGTTCAGGTCGTGACGCAGATTCTGACCATCCAGCACAAACACCGCACGGCCCATGTCGAACAACTTGCGCTCGACCGCATAGGCCAGCGTGCTCTTGCCCGCGCCCGACAGACCGCTGAACAGCACGGTAGCCGGTTGCTGGCCAAAGCGCTGGGCACGTTCTTCGGTAGCAACGTGGGCCAGTTTGCCGTGGTGGGTGGCCGTGCCGTGGCTCAGTGGCTGAGCGACGATCATGCCGGCGCCAACGGTGCCGTTGGTCAGACGATCGATAACGATGAACGCACCGGTGGTGCGGTTACTGTCGTAACCGTCGAGGGCGATCGGCGCGTCGAGCGCGATCTTCACCTTGCCGATTTCGTTGAGCTGCAACGCGCTCGCCGGACCTTCTTCGAGGGTGTTCACGTCGACCTTGTTGACGATGCTGGCAATCGAGCCCGGCACGTAACTGGTGGCGCGTTTGATGTCGTATTTCTTGCCCGGCAGCATCGGCTCTTCAGCCATCCACACCAGCATCGCTTCGAAGCTGTCGGTGACCGGCGGCACGTTGTCGGCATGCACCAGCAAGTCGCCACGGGAGATGTCGATTTCGTCTTCCATGGTCAGCGTCACCGCTTGACCAGGACCGGCCTGCTCCAGCTCACCTTCGAAGGTAACGATGGATTTGACACGGCTGCTCTTGCCCGACGGCAGAACCACCACTTCGTCGCCCTTGTGCACGATGCCGCTGGCGAGGGTGCCGGCGAAGCCGCGGAAGTTCAGGTTCGGACGGTTGACGTATTGCACCGGGAAACGCAGATCGGTGAAGTTGCGATCGCCCGACACCTCCACGGTCTCGAGAATTTCCATCAGCGACTGGCCGGTGTACCACGGCGAGCGCTCGGACTTGTTCACCACGTTGTCGCCCTTGAGAGCAGACATCGGCACGAAGTGCATGCTGGTCGGCTTCATCTTCAAGCCTTCGGCGAACTTCAGGTAGTCGGCCTTGATCGACTCGAACACACCTTCATCAAAGTCTTTCAGGTCCATCTTGTTGATGGCGACGACGATGTGCTTGATGCCCAGCAACGAGGCGATGAAGCTGTGGCGACGGGTCTGGGTCTGCACGCCGTAACGCGCGTCGACCAGGATGATCGCCAGGTCACAGGTGGATGCACCGGTGGCCATGTTGCGGGTGTACTGCTCATGGCCGGGGGTGTCGGCGATGATGAACTTGCGCTTGGCGGTGGAGAAGTAGCGGTAGGCGACATCGATGGTGATGCCCTGCTCACGCTCGGCCTGCAGGCCGTCGACCAGCAACGCCAGGTCGATGTCGTCACCGGTGGTGCCGACTTTCTTCGAATCGCGGGTAATGGCTTCCAGATGATCTTCGTAGATCATCTTGGAGTCGTGCAGCAGGCGCCCGATCAGGGTACTTTTGCCGTCGTCGACGTTACCGCAGGTCAAAAAGCGCAGCAGCTCTTTACGTTCGTGCTGGCCCAGGTAGGCGAGGATGTCCTCGCTGATCAAATCAGATGCGTGCGACATGACAACCCCTTAGAAATAGCCTTGACGTTTTTTATCTTCCATCGAGCCGGCGCCATCGTGGTCGATGACCCGGCCCTGGCGCTCGGAAGTTCGCGTCAGGAGCATTTCCTGAATGATGTCCGTGAGGCTTTCGGCCTCGGACTCCACCGCGCCCGTCAACGGGTAGCAGCCAAGGGTACGGAAACGCACTTTCTTTTTGACGATACGCGCCTTGTCCTCGTCGGACAGATGCTCAAGGATGCGCTCGTCGTCGATCATGATCAGCGTGCCGTTCTTCTCAATCACTTCGCGTTCGGCGGCGAAGTACAGCGGCACGATCGGGATGCCTTCGAGGTAGATGTACTGCCAGATGTCCAGTTCGGTCCAGTTCGACAACGGGAATACGCGAATGGATTCGCCCTTGTTGACCTTGCCGTTGTAGACGTTCCACAGCTCCGGACGCTGATTCTTCGGGTCCCAGCGGTGCTTGCTGTCGCGGAACGAATACACGCGCTCCTTGGCGCGGGACTTCTCTTCATCACGACGGGCACCACCGAACGCGGCGTCGAAACCATGCTTGTCGAGTGCCTGCTTCAGGCCCTCGGTCTTCATGATGTCGGTGTGCTTGGCGCTGCCATGGGTGAACGGGTTGATGTTCTGCGCCACGCCATCGGGGTTGATGTGGGTGATCAGATCCAGGCCCAGCTCTTCGACCATCTTGTCGCGGAACTTGTACATCTCCTGGAATTTCCAGCGAGTGTCGACGTGCATCACCGGAAACGGCAGTTTGCCCGGGAAGAACGCCTTGCGTGCCAGGTGCAGCATCACGGCGGAGTCTTTACCGATGGAGTACAGCATCACCGGGTTGTCGAACTCGGCGGCCACCTCGCGGATGATGTGGATGCTTTCCGCCTCCAGCTGTTTCAGATGCGTCAGTTTGTCGACCATGGCTACTCACGAAAGCTTTCTTATGAACGGCCAGCGGGCCGTGTTCGAGCGGGGAATCCTAGCACAGCGCCCTCTTCTAATCAGGACGCCAACTAGATCGAAAGGGCATATGAATATGCCCACCGGTTTGCCCCACTAACCCTGTAGGAGCTGCCGAAGGCTGCGATCTTTTGATCTTGCTTTTAAAAGACAACGTCAAAAGATCGCAGCCTTCGGCAGCTCCTACAGGACAACATCTTAGATCAGGCTCGCCGGGAGTCGTCAGATCGGGTTCGGGCAGTCGATGAAGATGTGTTCCAGAGCAAAACGTTTTGCCAGGTAGTCGCCCAGCGCCTGCACTCCATAGCGCTCGGTGGCATGGTGGCCGGCGGCGATGAAGCTGATGTCGTTTTCCCGGGCGCTGTGGAAGGTCTGCTCGGAGGCTTCGCCACTGAGGAACAGATCAACGCCCGCCGCCACGCCCTGATCGATATAGCCCTGCCCGCCACCGGTGCACCAGCCGACCCGGCGAATCATCGCACTGCCTTCGACCAGCAGTGGCTCGCGCCCCATGACATCCTGAACCTTGCGCGCGAAATCACGCGGGGTCATGGGCTCGTTCAACGAGCCGACCAGCCCGACGATCTTCAGGTTGTCCGGGTCCAACGGCCCTTCGACGGTGATGTCCAGTTGACGCGCCAACTGCACGTTGTTGCCGACCTCCGGGTGCAGGTCCAGTGGCAGGTGATAAGCGAGCAGACTGATGTCGTGCTTGAGCAGGGTCTTCAGGCGGCGTTGCTTCATGCCGGTGATGCACGGGTTTTCGCCTTTCCAGAAATAGCCGTGATGCACCAGTATCAGATCGGCTTCGGCTTCCACCGCAGCATCGAGCAAGGCCTGACTGGCGGTGACGCCACTGACAATGCGCATCACCTGCGGACGACCTTCGACCTGCAGGCCATTGGGGCAATAATCGGCGATTTTCGCACTGCCGAGGTAACGGTCGGCTTCTTCGACCAGGGTGCTGAGGGCGACAGCCATGAAAGACTCCTAAATATCCCGTTCAGAGGCGCGCGCGGCCTCGTATAATGCGCGACATTATCGGCGGTCTGCCCCCGCCTGCAACTTTTCCAGGACGTGCTTAATGCTCAAGGCGCTGCGTTTTTTTGGCTGGCCGCTGTTGGCCGGCGTGCTTATCGCTCTGTTGATTATTCAGCGTTACCCGCAGTGGGTCGGGCTTCCGAGCCTCGACGTCAACCTGCAACAGGCCCCGCAAACCACCAGTGTGCAGCAGGGCCCGGTGTCCTATGCCGACGCGGTGACCATCGCCGCACCGTCGGTGGTCAACCTCTACACCACCAAAGTCATCAACAAACCGGCGCACCCGCTGTTTGAGGATCCGCAGTTCCGGCGCTTCTTCGGTGACAACTCGCCGAAGCAGAAACGCATGGAATCGAGCCTCGGTTCCGGCGTGATCATGAGCCCGGAAGGCTACATCCTGACCAACAACCATGTAACCACCGGCGCCGATCAGATCGTCGTGGCGCTCAAGGACGGTCGCGAAACCCTCGCCCGCGTCATCGGCAGCGACCCGGAAACCGACCTCGCGGTGTTGAAGATTGACCTGAAAAACCTCCCGGCGATCACCGTCGGCCGCTCCGACAACATCCGTATCGGCGACGTCGCGCTGGCCATCGGCAACCCGTTCGGCGTCGGCCAGACCGTGACCATGGGCATCATCAGCGCCACCGGGCGCAACCAGTTGGGCCTGAACAACTACGAAGACTTCATCCAGACCGACGCGGCGATCAACCCGGGCAACTCCGGCGGCGCACTGGTCGATGCCAACGGCAACCTCACCGGCATCAACACCGCGATCTTCTCCAAGTCCGGCGGCTCGCAGGGCATCGGTTTTGCGATCCCGGTGAAACTGGCGATGGAAGTGATGAAGTCGATCATCGAGCACGGTCAGGTGATACGTGGCTGGCTCGGTATTGAAGTGCAGCCGCTGACTCAGGAGCTGGCCGAGTCGTTTGGCCTGTCCGGGCGTCCGGGAATTGTCGTGGCGGGAATCTTCCGCGATGGCCCGGCACAGAAGGCCGGCCTGCAGCTGGGTGACGTGATTCTGAGTATCGACGGCGAACCGGCGGGTGATGGCCGCAAGTCGATGAACCAGGTGGCGCGGATCAAGCCGACTGACAAGGTCACGATTCAAGTGATGCGCAATGGCAAGGAGCTCAAGCTGACCGCGGAAATCGGCCTGCGTCCACCGCCGGCGCCGGTCAAGGAAGAAGAGTAAACACCAACCCAAAAACACTGTGGGAGCGAGCTTGCTCGCGAAGAGGCCGGCACATTCAACATCGTTATTGAATGGCCAAGCGCTTTCGCGAGCAGGCTCGCTCCCACAGGTTCAGCGGCGGTTTAGAGGTCGCCGAGGCCGTCGATCAGCGCCTGATTCTGCTCCGGCGTACCGATCGAAATCCGCAGGAACTGGGCAATCCGCTCCTGCTTGAAGTGACGCACGATCACGCCCTGCTCGCGCAGCCTGGCCGCCAGCCCTGCCGCATCGTGTTGCGGGTGACGGGCAAAGATGAAGTTCGCCGCCGACGGCAGCACTTCGAAACCCTTGGCCTGCAATTGCGCGATGACCCACTCACGACTTTCGATGACCAGACGGCACGTCTTGTCGAAGTACTCGCGATCCTCGAACGCGGCCGCCGCCCCGACAATCGCCAGACGATCCAGCGGATAGGAGTTGAAGCTGTTCTTGATGCGCTCCAGCGCTTCGATCAGATCCGGATGCCCCACCGCCAGGCCGACGCGCAGTCCGGCCAGCGAGCGCGACTTGGACAGGGTCTGGGTCACCAGCAGGTTCGGATAACGATCCACCAGGCTGATCGCCGTTTCGCCGCCAAAGTCGATGTAGGCCTCATCCACCACGACCACCGAATCCGGGCTGGCCTTGAGGATCTGCTCGACCGCCTCCAGCGCCAACAGGCAACCGGTGGGTGCGTTCGGGTTGGGGAATATGATCCCGCCGTTGGGTTTGGCGTAGTCCGCCGGGTTGATCTGGAACTGTGCGTCCAGCGGCACGGCGTCGAACTGGATGCCGTACAGACCGCAATACACCGGATAGAAGCTGTAGCTGATGTCCGGAAACAGCAGCGGCTGCTCGTGTTGCAGCAGACCGTGGAAGATGTGCGCAAGCACTTCGTCCGAACCGTTGCCGAGGAACACCTGATTGCTCTGCACGCCGTAGTAGTGGGCGACGGCGGTTTTCAGCAGATCGCTGTTCGGGTCCGGGTACAGGCGCAGATTGTCGTTGAGTTCGGTCTGCATCGCCGCCAGGGCTTTGGGCGACGGGCCATACGGATTTTCGTTGGTGTTGAGCTTGACCAGTCTGGTCAGCTTCGGCTGTTCGCCCGGCACATAGGGCACCAGATCCTTGACGAACGGGCTCCAGAATTTACTCATGTTCAATTCCCCTTCACTTCGTCTTTGATGCGGTATTCGGCACTGCGTGCGTGCGCGCTCAGGGATTCGCCACGGGCCAGCACCGAAGCGGTCTTGCCCAGCTCGGAAGCACCGGCCTCGGAGCAGAAGATGATCGACGAACGTTTCTGGAAGTCGTACACGCCCAGCGGTGAGGAGAAACGCGCGGTGCCGGAGGTTGGCAGCACGTGGTTCGGGCCGGCGCAGTAATCACCCAGCGCTTCAGAGGTGTGGCGGCCCATGAAGATCGCGCCGGCGTGGCGAATCTGCGGCAGCCAGGCCTGCGGATCAGCGACTGACAACTCAAGGTGTTCCGGAGCAATGCGGTTGGCGACTTCGATGGCTTGCGCCATGTCCTTCACGTGAATCAACGCACCACGGCCATTGATCGAGGTTTCGATGATGGTTGCGCGGTCCATGGTCGGCAGCAGTTTGTCGATGCTCGCCGCGACCTTGTCGAGGAACTCGGCGTCGGGACTGACCAGAATCGCCTGCGCGTCTTCGTCGTGCTCGGCCTGGGAGAACAGGTCCATGGCGATCCAGTCCGGATCGGTCTGGCCGTCGCACACTACGAGAATTTCCGAGGGGCCGGCGATCATGTCGATGCCGACCTGACCGAATACGTGGCGTTTGGCAGTGGCGACATAGATGTTGCCCGGGCCGACCACTTTGTCCACCTGCGGCACGCTTTCGGTGCCGTAAGCCAGTGCGGCAACCGCTTGTGCGCCGCCAATGGTGAACACCCGGTCAACGCCGGCAATGCACGCCGCCGCCAGCACCAGCTCATTGATTTCACCGCGCGGGGTCGGCACCACCATGACCACTTCGGCCACGCCGGCAACCTTGGCCGGAATCGCGTTCATCAACACCGACGACGGGTATGACGCCTTGCCGCCCGGCACGTACAGGCCGGCGCGATCCAGCGGCGTAACCTTCTGGCCGAGCACGGTGCCGTCGGCCTCGGTGTAGCTCCAGGAGTCCTGTTTCTGTTTTTCGTGGTAGCTGCGCACCCGCGCCGCGGCTTTTTCCAGCGCTTCGCGCTGTGCCACGGTGATGCGAGTCAGGGCCAGTTCCAGACGCTCGCGCGGCAGGATCAGGTCAGCCATCGAGGCGACTTCGAGACCGTCGAATTTCTGGGTGAACTCGACCAGCGCGGCGTCACCGCGTTCGCGCACCGCCTTGATGATGTCCAGCACGCGCTGATTGACCGAGTCGTCAGACACACTTTCCCAGCTCAGCAGATGATCCAGATGATGCGCGAAATCCGGGTCAGCAGCGTTGAGTCGGCGAATTGCAGTCGGTGCGGTCATAGCGAGAGCCTCATAGGAATGGCAAAAACTCAGGCGCCCTAACTTAGCAGTCGTTTCCGCTTGGGCACCTGAGATTCTGGCTATGAGGCGGATAGACGGGCGCGACTCAAGGTCGCGCAGGTACATCAGCCGCGGTGTCGCGATTCCACTGCCGTGCGCAGGGTATCGATCAACGCCTGGATTCGGGCGTGTTGCATCTTCATCGAAGCCTTGTTGACCACCAGGCGCGAGCTGATCGTCGCGATCAGTTCCTGAGGTTCCAGGCCGTTGGCGCGCAGTGTGTTGCCGGTGTCGACCACGTCGATGATCTTGTCGGCCAGACCGATCAGCGGCGCCAGCTCCATCGAGCCGTAGAGCTTGATGATGTCGACCTGACGGCCCTGCTCGGCGTAGTAGCGCTTGGCAACGTTGACGAACTTGGTCGCCACGCGCAAACGGCCCTTGGGCTCGGCTGCGCCGATCTTGCCGGCCGTCATCAGCTTGCACTGGGCAATCTGCAGATCCAGCGGCTCGTAGAGGCCCTGGCCGGTGTATTCCATCAGCACGTCTTTACCGGCGACGCCGAGGTCGGCCGCGCCATGCTCGACATAGGTCGGCACGTCGGTGGCACGCACGATCAACAGACGTACGTCATCCTGAGTGGTGGGGATGATCAGTTTGCGGCTCTTGTCCGGATTCTCGGTCGGCACGATGCCGGCTTCGGCGAGAAGCGGCAGGGTATCGTCAAGGATGCGGCCCTTGGACAGTGCGATGGTCAACATGGGAAACGTCAGTCCTTATCAAGGTACTCATGTCCGGTCGCAATCGGCGCCGGACACACATCGAGCCGGATACCGGCTCGACTCGAAACAAATTCAGTGGACACCTCCCTGTGCCCAGTGCAGCGACTAGCCCGGAACGCGACGGATCTTGGCGCCCAGCATCTGCAGTTTTTCTTCGATGCACTCGTAACCACGGTCGATGTGGTAGATGCGGTCGATCAGGGTATCGCCTTCGGCCACCAGGGCCGAGATGACCAGACTCGCCGAAGCACGCAGGTCGGTGGCCATCACTGGCGCGCCCTTCAGCACTTCAGTACCGGTGACGATCGCAGTGTTGCCTTCGACCTGGATTTTGGCGCCCATGCGGTGCAGTTCGTACACGTGCATGAAACGGTTTTCGAAGATCGTCTCGATTACCGCACCGGTGCCTTCGGCAATGGCGTTGAGCGAGATGAACTGCGCCTGCATGTCGGTCGGGAACGCCGGGTACGGCGCTGTGCGCACGTTGACCGCTTTCGGGCGCTTGCCGTGCATGTTCAGCTCGATCCAGTCGTCACCGCTGGTGACTTCAGCGCCGGCTTCACGGAGCTTTTCCAGAACGGCTTCGAGGATGGTCGGATCGGTGTCCTTGACCTTCACACGGCCACCGGTGACCGCTGCGGCCACCAGGTAGGTGCCGGTTTCGATACGGTCAGGCATGACTTTGTAGAAGCACGAGCCCAGGCGCTCGACGCCATCGATGGTAATGGTGTCGGTACCAGCGCCGGAAACCTTGGCGCCCATGGCGTTGAGGAAGTTCGCCAGGTCAACCACTTCCGGCTCGCGCGCAGCGTTCTGCAGCACGCTGCGGCCCTTGGCGAGGGCTGCAGCCATCATGATGTTTTCGGTACCGGTCACACTGACGGTATCGAAGAAGAAGCTTGCGCCGCGCAGGCCACCTTCAGGCGCCTTGGCCTTGATGTAGCCGCCTTCGACGTCAATCACCGCGCCCATGGCTTCGAGACCACGGATGTGCAGGTCAACCGGGCGCGAACCGATGGCGCAACCGCCAGGCAGGGCGACTTCGGCTTCACCGAAACGGGCAACCATCGGCCCCAGAACCAGGATCGAGGCACGCATGGTTTTCACCAGTTCGTACGGCGCGATCAGGGTCTTGATGGTGCGTGGGTCGATTTCAACGCTGAGTTTCTCGTCGATCACAGGCTCGATGCCCATGCGACCGAACAGCTCGATCATGGTGGTGATGTCGTGCAGGTGCGGCAGGTTGCCAACGGTCACCGGGCCATCGCACAGCAGGGTGGCGGCCAGAATCGGCAGGGCGGAGTTCTTCGCCCCGGAGATACGGATTTCGCCATCAAGACGAACGCCACCGGTAATAATCAATTTATCCATAAGAATCTCGACGCCCTAGGGCTCAGGTGCGCTCGGCCCAGGCCGCGCTGCTGAAAAATTTCATAGTGACCGCGTGGATGCTGCCATCAGCGATCCAAGGGTTCAAATGGGCATAGATGCTTTGCTGACGCTTGACCGGGCTCAACGCCGCCAGTTCATCACTAATCACGTTCAGCTGGAAGTTGCAGCCTTCGCCTTCAACTTCCACCTGCGTTCCTGGCAGCTTTCCTTCAAGGAAGCTCTTCACTTCTACGGCCTGCATGCTCAACCTCAATCGGCGCCCTGTGCGCACGGGTCGGACATCATACAAAAAAGCCCCGCGCCTGCGAACCCCGCATTGGCAGGACTCTGACGGGGGGCTTGTTTGTCGATGCGGGTTCAGGGGTGCGCCAGCAACTCGGTCAGTTCGCTGACCTGAGCGATTTCGCGCATGTCTTCCGGCATCGCGCGGATGCTGACAGCCTTGCCGGCCGCCCGGGCATCGCGCATGAAGCACAGCAGCAAGGACAAGCCGACGCTGCTGGACTTCTTCACTGCCGAACAATCAATCACCAGCGATGCCGCCTTGCTGGACTTGATCAGCGCCTGGCCTTCCTTGCGCAGGTCGGGGCCTGTGCGATAGTCCAGCACTCCGCTGAGCAATAGCTCGTCGACATCACTCATACGAACTGCCGCCTCATTCATTGCGCTGGCTTCTCGGCAGCTTTCTCGGTGGTTTCCTTGGCCTTGGCCACTTCGCCAGCCCAATTGTTGATGGTCTTGTCCAGATCGTTGCCATTGCGCTGCATCGCATCCGCGAACTGATCACGGAACAGCTTGCCGATGTTGATGCCGTTGATGATCACGTTGCGCAGCTTCCACTCGCCGTTGATCTTCTCCAGCGTGTACTGCACCGGATAGATCGCGCCGTTGCTGCCCTTGACGGTCATGCCGACGCTGGTGCGATCGCCCGATTCATCCTTGGCCGGATCAACCGTGATGCCCTGATTGTTGTATTCGAGCAAGGCATTGCCGTAGAACTGGAACAGGCCTTTCTTGAAGTTTTCCTGGAAGGTCTGCATCTGCGCAGGCGTGGCCTTGCGCGAATACTTGACCGTCATGATGCTCTTGGAAATGCCCTCGGCATCCACTACCGGGCCGACGATATTGTTCAAAGCGGCATAGAAATCAGCCGGATCCTGCTTGTATTTCGCTTTATTGGCCGACAGGTCGGCCAGCATCCGGTTCGTGGTGTCCTGAACCAGATCGTGCGCCGATTGCCCGGGCGCAGCGTTAGCCAGCAGTGGCAGTGTCGCGAGCAACACCAACAGGCCACGTCGCAAGGTAGAGATCATTCAAAAGCTCCTCATTTGGCGTCTTTGCTAACGGTATTGAGCAGGAATTTACCGATCAGGTCTTCCAGTACCAGAGACGACTGCGTGTCGTGGATGGTTCCACCATCCTTCAGACGAGTGTCCTCCCCACCCACGCTGATACCGATGTACTTCTCGCCCAACAGGCCAGCGGTCAGGATAGACGCTGTGGAGTCGGTCGGCAGGTTGTCGACCTTTTTATCCACTTGCAGGGTGACCCGACCGGTGAAGCTGTCGCGATCCAGATCGATGGCCGTGACCTTGCCGATGGTTACACCGGCCATGGTCACTTTGGCTCTGACCGTCAAACCGGCGATATTGTCGAAGTAGGCATACAGCTTATAGGTGTCGGTGGTCGAGGTCGGAGACAGGCCACTGACCCGCAGCGCCAGCAGCAACAAGGCCAGGATCCCTGCCAGCAGGAACAGGCCGACACCGATTTCCAGGGTGCGGTTTTGCATCAGAAATCTCCAAACATCAAAGCGGTCAGAATAAAGTCCAGGCCGAGCACTGCCAGCGAGGCAAACACCACGGTCTTGGTGGTGGCACGACTGATCCCCTCGGAAGTGGGCTCACAGTCATAGCCTTGGAATACGGCAATCCAGGTCACTACAAAGGCAAAAACAATACTTTTGATCACGCCGTTGAGCACGTCACTGGTGAAATTCACGCTGTTCTGCATGTTCGCCCAATAAGAGCCTTCATACACACCCAGCCAGTCGACAGCCACCCACGAACCACCCCAGATGCCGACCACGCTGAAAATCATCGCCAGCACCGGCAGGGAAATGAAACCGGCCCACAGGCGCGGAGCAATGATGTACTTGAGCGGGTCGACGCCGATCATTTCCAGGCTGGAAAGCTGTTCGGTGGACTTCATGTTGCCGATTTCGGCCGTCAGCGCCGAACCGGCACGCCCGGCAAACAGCAGCGCCGTCACCACCGGACCCAATTCACGCAGCAAAGTCAGGGCGACCATCTGCCCCACTGCCTGCTCCGAACCGTAGCTCGACAGAATACTGAAGCCCTGCAGCGCCAGCACCATGCCGATGAAAATCCCGGAGACGACGATGATCACCAGCGACATCACGCCAACCGAATGCAGTTGCTTGACCAGCAGACCAAAACCGCCGCTGATGCCGCCACGACCGAGCAGGGCGTGAAACAGGAACAGGGTCGCGCGGCCAAACACCGCCACGGCGTCGATCGCCGTCTCGCCGAAGCGGCGGACGCGTTCTATCAATGAAATTCTGCGCATCAGCGCTTCCCCAGAAGATCTGCGCGGTAATCCGTCGCTGGAAAATGGTACGGCACCGGGCCATCGGGGTTGCCGGTCATGAACTGGCGAATACGCGGTTCATCCGAGTTCATCAATTCGTCCGGCGTGCCCTGTCCCAGCACCTGACCATCACCCACGACATAGATGTAGTCAGCGATGCTCGCGGTTTCGGCCAGGTCGTGGGAAACCACAATGCTGGTAATGCCCAGCGCATCGTTGAGCAGACGGATCAGGCGCACCAGTACGCCCATGGCGATCGGATCCTGACCAACGAAAGGCTCGTCATACATGAGGATCTGCGGATCGAGCGCGATCGCCCGCGCCAGCGCCACGCGACGCTTCATGCCGCCCGACAGTTCGTCAGGCATCAACTCGATCGCGCCGCGCAGTCCAACCGCCTGCAATTTGAGCAGGACGATGTCGCGGATCATCTCGTCCGGTAATTGGGTATGAACCCGCAGGGGGAAAGCGACGTTCTCGAAGACATCGAGATCGGTGAACAGCGCGCCACTCTGAAACAGCACGCCCATGTGCTTTCGCGCATCGAACAGATCACTGCGCGACAGCGACGGCAGGTTCTGACCGTTGACCCAGACTTCCCCGCTGGAGGGCCGTAATTGCGCGCCCATCAATCGCAGCAGCGTGGTCTTGCCACACCCGGAAGGCCCCATGATGCCGGTAACCTTGCCGCGCGGGATGCGAATATCGACGTTATTGAAAATGCTGCGCGCACCGCGCTTGAAGGAGACTCCCTTCAGCTCGACCGCGTAGGCGTTATCGGCACTCATCTAAACTCCTTGCGATGCAGCCTCTCACTCGGACGCCTGGCTTTCCGCAGAAAGCACATACCTCCCGGGCAGGCCGAACTGGCGGCGAACTATATCACTGCAAACGCCAAGCGCCCAAGGCCCATGCCCTTCCGCGTTCAACGATATGACAGGCCCGATGGCACTTTTTCAGGGTTTTGGTTGCCAGGAATGACAAAGCTCGACGAACTTGCGTGAGGCTTTTCAACATAACCGCTATAATCGCCGCCTTTTCATCGGGCTATACGATTTCTGACATGAGCCAATCCAGCGACCTGATTCAATCGGCACAACGCACCATCCGCCTCGAAGTGGAAGCCGTACAAGGCTTGTTGCCCCATATCGACGCCGATTTCGTACGCGCTTGCGAGATGATTCTGGCCAGCAAGGGCCGTGTGGTCGTGGTCGGCATGGGCAAATCCGGGCACGTCGGCAACAAGATTGCCGCGACCCTGGCCAGCACCGGCACCCCGGCATTTTTTGTTCATCCAGCCGAAGCCAGCCACGGCGACATGGGCATGATCACCCGCGATGACGTGATCCTCGCCCTCTCCAACTCCGGCTCGACCAACGAAATCGTCACCCTGTTGCCGTTGATCAAGCGCCTGGGCATCCAGTTGATCAGCCTGACCGGCAATCCACAGTCACCGCTGGCCAAGGCCGCCGAAGTCAATCTCAACGTTCACGTCGAGCACGAAGCCTGCCCGCTGAACCTGGCACCGACTTCCTCGACCACCGCTGCGCTGGTCATGGGCGATGCCCTGGCCGTGGCGCTGCTGGAAGCCCGGGGTTTTACCGCCGAAGATTTTGCTTTCTCCCACCCGGGCGGCGCCCTGGGTCGACGCCTGTTGCTGAAAGTGGAAAACGTCATGCACGCCGGCCAGGAGCTGCCGCAAGTGCAACGCGGTACCCTGCTCAAGGACGCGCTCATGGAAATGACCCGCAAGGGCCTGGGCATGACCGCGATCGTTGAAGCCGATGGCAAACTCGCCGGGATCTTCACCGACGGCGACTTGCGCCGCACCCTGGATCGCAGCATCGACATCCGCAGCGCCACCATCGACCAGGTCATGACCGCACACGGCAAGACCGCACGGCCGGAGATGCTCGCCGCCGAAGCGCTGAAAATCATGGAAGACCACCGAATCAACGCACTGGTGGTCGTGGACGAAGAAGATCGCCCGATCGGCGCCTTCAACCTCTCCGATCTGCTGCGTGCAGGAGTGATGTAATGACAACCGATCTGCTGCAACGCGGCAAAGCGATCAAACTGGCGGTGTTCGACGTCGATGGCGTCCTCACCGACGGGCGCCTGTACTTCCTCGAAGACGGCAGCGAATTCAAGACCTTCAACACCCTCGACGGCCAGGGCATCAAGATGCTGATGAATGCCGGCGTAGAAACCGCCATCATCAGCGGCCGCAAGACGCCGGTGGTCGAGCGCCGGGCGAAGAACCTCGGCATCCCGCACCTGTTTCAGGGCCGCGAAGACAAATTGGTGGTTCTGGACGGCCTATTGGCGCAACTGGGCCTAAGCTATGAACAGGTCGCCTACCTCGGTGACGACCTGCCTGACCTGCCGGTGATCCGCCGCGTAGGCTTGGGCATGGCCGTGGCCAATGCTGCCGACTTCGTGCGCGAACACGCCCATGGCGTCACTCGGGCCCGCGGTGGCGAAGGTGCCGCCCGCGAATTCTGCGAATTGATCCTGCGCGCCCAGGGCCGCCTCGATGCGGCCAACGCCGCGTACCTGTGAGCCAAACCATGTTTAGCAAAAAATTTCGCAACTTCCTGTTGTTCGGCTGTATCGCTGCCCTGTTCGCAGCGGTCGGCTACTGGAACATCAGCCCTGAACGGTTCCTCGACAAACCTGTGACCAAGGTCGAAGACACCGCCATCGACTGGTACGCCACGAACACGCATACCCTGCAATACCTTCCGGACGGCAAGGTGCAGTACGAAATGACGTCGGACAAGGCCGAGCATCTGAAAGCGACGGACGTGACACTGGTCACCAAACCCGACCTCAACATGTTCCGCGGCACAGACTTTCCGTGGCACGTGACCAGCGAGCGTGGCGAAGTGAACCCGGACGGAACCCAGGTAGAACTGATCGACTCGGTACGCATCAAGCGCACCGATGAAAAGAACCGCGACACCCTGATCACCAGCACCCGCATGACGGTGTTCCCTCAGCAGCAATATGCGCAGACCGAGCAACCCGTTAGAATCGACGGCGCTGGCGGTGTATCGACTGGCGTGGGAATGAAGGCGTATTTGAAGGAAAGCAGGATACACCTGCAATCGAACGTAAGAGGACAGTATGAGGCTCGTTAAAACCCTCCCTATTTTGCTCAGTCTGGGCGCAGCACTGGGAAGCGTGAGCGCCTGGGCTCTGCCGAACGATCAGCAGCAACCTATCCGCATTCAGGCCGACGACGCCCAACTGGACGACAAGAATGGCATCGCCACCTATAAAGGTGACGTGATCATCACCCAGGGTTCGATGATCGTTAAGGGCAATACGGTGACCATCACCCGTACCCCGACCGGCGACATCGACGTGGTGACCTCGGTGGGTAACCTTGCCTACTTCGAGCAGTTGCAAACCCAGGGTGACACCAAGCCTGTACAGGGCTGGGGCGTGACGATCCAGTATCACGCCGCGCAAAACCGCGTCGTGCTGATCGACAAGGCCAAGGTTGTCGACAAGGACAACAACACCACCCAGGGCGAGAAAATCGTCTATGACACGGTGAGAAAACTGGCCAGCGCCGGTCGCGCTACCGGCAACAAGGTCACCGAGACGCGTCCGCGCATCGACATGGTGATCCAGCCGAAGAAGAAAACCGACGAGAAAACCCAGTAATGGCAACTCTGAAAGCTCAGCACCTGGCCAAGGCCTATAAAAGCCGCCAGGTCGTGCGTGACGTCAGCCTGTCGATCGACAGCGGCCAGATCGTCGGCCTGCTCGGCCCGAACGGCGCCGGCAAGACCACCTGCTTCTACATGATCGTCGGCCTGGTGCAGGCCGATCAGGGCCGCGTACTGATCGACGATCTGGACGTCAGCCACCAGCCGATGCACGGTCGCGCCAAGGCCGGTATCGGCTATCTGCCGCAAGAAGCATCGATCTTCCGCAAACTGTCGGTGGCCGACAATATCATGGCGATCCTCGAGACTCGTCAGGAGCTCGACAAGGCCGGTCGTCGCAAGGAGCTGGAAAGCCTGCTGCAGGAGTTCCATATCAGCCACATCCGCGACAACCTCGGCATGAGCCTGTCCGGTGGTGAACGCCGTCGGGTGGAAATCGCCCGCGCCCTGGCGACCGCCCCGAAATTCATCCTGCTCGACGAACCGTTCGCCGGTGTCGACCCGATCTCGGTCGGCGACATCAAGCAGATCATCCATCACCTCAAGGCCAAGGGCATCGGTGTGCTGATCACCGACCATAACGTGCGTGAGACGCTGGATATCTGCGAGACCGCCTACATCGTCAACGACGGTCAACTGATCGCTGAAGGCGATGCGGCAACCATCCTTGCCAACGACTTGGTGAAGGAAGTGTACCTGGGCCACGAGTTCCGCCTCTAAAGCGCGAGCGCATTCGGCCAGCCGTCCGGGTGCTGTAACGTTGAAGCGCTTTTTTTATACGCTTTATTGTTACAGCGCTCTAGGCAAACACGACAGTTTCAGGCATATAATTTGCTTAAGTTTGGCGCTTCGGCGCCCTGTAGTGGATGGCGCATGCGCGCCGGCGAATAAGGTGTTAAGCCCCTGCCATGAAACCATCGCTAGTCTTGAGAATGGGCCAGCAGCTGACGATGACACCGCAGCTGCAACAGGCCATCCGCCTGCTCCAATTGTCGACCCTGGATCTGCAACAGGAAATCCAGGAGGCCCTGGAATCCAATCCGATGCTCGAGCGCCAGGAAGAAGGCGACGACTTCGACAACTCCGATCCATTGGCCGACAACGCCGAACAAAAACCCAACACCGAGATTCAGGAACCCTCCTATCAGGAAACCGCCCCGACGGTGGACAACCTGGAGGAAGGCGAATGGAACGAGCGCATTCCTAACGAATTGCCCGTCGATACCGCTTGGGAAGATGTCTACCAGACCAGCGCCAGCAGCCTGCCCAGCAGCGATGACGACGAGTGGGATTTCACCACCCGCACCTCCGCCGGGGAAAGCCTGCAAAGCCATCTGCTGTGGCAACTGAACCTGGCGCCGATGTCCGACACCGACCGCCTGATCGCCGTGACCCTGATCGATTGCATCAACAATCAGGGTTATCTCGACGAAACCCTCGAAGAAATTCTCGACGCCTTTGATCCGGAACTCGACATCGAGCTGGACGAGATCGAAGCCGTCCTGCACCGCATCCAGCAATTCGAACCCGCCGGCATCGGCGCGCGCAACCTCGGCGAATGCCTGTTGCTGCAACTGCGTCAGCTCCCGGCCAAGACTCCTTGGCTGACCGAAGCCAAGCGTCTGGTCAGCGATTACATCGATCTGCTTGGCAATCGCGACTACAGCCAGCTGATGCGACGCATGAAGCTCAAGGAAGACGAGCTGCGTCAGGTCATCGAGCTGGTGCAGAGCCTCAATCCGCGCCCGGGTTCACAGATCGAATCCACCGAAGCCGAGTACGTGGTGCCCGACGTGATTGTGCGCAAGGACAACGAACGCTGGCTGGTCGAGCTGAATCAGGAGTCGGTGCCTCGTCTGCGGGTCAATGCGCAGTACGCCGGGTTCGTGCGGCGCGCCGACACCAGCGCCGACAACACCTTCATGCGCAATCAGCTGCAGGAAGCGCGCTGGTTCATCAAGAGCCTGCAAAGCCGCAATGAAACCCTGATGAAGGTGGCCACCCAGATCGTCGAGCACCAACGTGGCTTCCTGGAATACGGCGACGAAGCCATGAAACCGTTGGTCCTGCATGACATCGCCGAGGCGGTCGGCATGCACGAATCGACGATTTCCCGGGTCACCACGCAGAAATTCATGCATACCCCTCGGGGCATTTATGAACTGAAATACTTTTTCTCCAGCCACGTCAGCACCTCTGAAGGCGGTGAATGCTCATCCACGGCGATCCGCGCGATCATCAAAAAACTGGTCGCGGCGGAAAATCAGAAAAAGCCATTGAGTGACAGCAAGATCGCTGGTTTACTGGAGGCACAAGGCATTCAGGTGGCTCGCCGCACCGTCGCCAAGTACCGTGAATCCCTCGGGATCGCGCCTTCGAGCGAACGCAAGCGGTTGATGTAAGCCACGTTACAGCGTTCCAGTGGCAGGCTATCCGGCCTGCCGCTTTATGCACTGGCAACGAAGGAGAAGCTGTATGCAAGTCAACATCAGTGGACACCAACTGGAAGTGACCGAACCTCTGCGCACCTACATCAACGAGAAACTCGAACGATTGGAGCGCCATTTCGACAAGATCACCAACGTGCAGGTCACGATGTGCGTCGAAAAGCTCAAGCAGAAAATCGAAGCCACCTTGCATATACCCGGCAGCGAAGTGGTCGCCAACGCAGAAGATACCGACATGTATGCTGCGATCGACTCACTGACCGACAAGCTGGATCGCCAACTCAAAAAGCATAAGGAAAAGACCCAGAGCCTCCTTCAGGGCGCAACCGGTCGTTAACACTCCCAACCCATGATCCGACTTGAAAGTATCCTGACCCCCGGCCGTTCCCTGGTGAACGTGCCGGGCGGCAGTAAAAAGAAAGCCCTCGAACAGATTGCCAACCTCATCCATAAAGAAGTGCCGGATCTGGCCATGCAGGATGTGTTCGATGCGCTGATCGCCCGTGAGAAACTCGGTTCCACCGGTTTCGGCAACGGCATCGCCATTCCCCACTGTCGCCTCAAAGGCTGCGAAGCGCCTATCAGCGCATTGATGCACCTTGATGCCCCCATTGATTTCGATGCCATCGACGGCGCTCCGGTTGACTTGCTGTTTGTCCTGCTGGTCCCGGAAGCGGCCACCGATGCTCACCTCGAATTACTGCGCCAGATCGCCAGCATGCTTGATCGCAAGGAAGTGCGCGAAAAACTGCGCAGCGCACCGAGTAACGAAGCCTTGTATCAGGTCGTCCTGAGCGAGCAGAACGGTCATTAATCATGCGTTTGATCATCGTCAGCGGCCGCTCCGGCTCGGGTAAAAGTACTGCCCTGGATGTCCTTGAGGACAACGGCTACTACTGCATCGACAACCTGCCGGCCGGCTTGCTGCCGGAACTCGCCGAACGCGCCCTGATTCATACCGAACTGGCCCAGCCGCTGGTGGCCGTGTCGATCGATGCACGCAATCTGCCGAGCCACCTGTCGCGTTTCCCCGAACTGCTTGAAGAAGTCCGCGCCCGCCACATCCAGTGCGATGTGCTGTATCTGGATGCTGACGAAGAAACCCTGCTCAAGCGCTTCTCGGAAACCCGCCGACGCCATCCGCTGAGCACTGCCAACCGCTCGCTGGCCGAAGCGATCAACGACGAAACTGCCCTGCTCGGCCCGATTGCCGACCTGGCCGACCTCAAGGTCAACACCACCAATCTGAATCTGTACCAGCTGCGTGACACCATCAAGTTGCGCCTGCTGAACCAACCGGAGCCGGGCACGGCGTTTCTGGTCGAGTCGTTCGGCTTCAAGCGCGGCATGCCGGTGGACGCGGATCTGGTGTTCGACGTGCGCTGCCTGCCCAACCCGTACTGGAAGCCGGAGCTACGCGCCCAATCGGGTCTCGATGCACCAGTCGCCGAATACCTGGCGGCGCAGCCGGAAGTCGAGGAGATGTATCAGGATATCTTCGGCTATCTGAATAAATGGCTGCCACGCTTTGCGGCGAGCAACCGCGCCTACGTCACCATTGCCATTGGCTGCACAGGTGGGCATCACCGCTCCGTTTACCTGACCGAACGCCTGGGTCAGGCCCTGCAGAAAACCCTGAAGAACGTCCAGGTTCGCCACCGCGACCTCACTTAAAGGATTCACACCGCGATGCCTGCTCTGGAAATCGAAATCATCAATAAACTGGGCCTGCATGCCCGAGCTTCGGCCAAGTTCGTCGGGGTGGCGGGTCAGTTCCCGGATTGCACGATCAGAGTGGGTCGTACACCAGAAACAACCGTGGACGGTAAAAGCATCATGGCGATGATGATGCTGGCTGCCGGCAAGGGCACGAAGATCTATCTGAGTACCGAAGGCCATCAGGAAAAAGAAGCGCTGGATGCGCTGGTGGCGTTGATCAACAACTACTTCGATGAGGGTGGTTGATCGTTAAAGATTAAAAGATCGCAGCCTGCGGCAGCTCCTACAGTGAACGCATTCCAATGCAGGAGCTGCCGCAGGCTGCGATCTTTTGATATTCAGCCCAATGCGGTATCCATCACCATCATCAGACAAAACCCGATCAGCAAGCCAAGACTGGCCAGCTTGTCATGACCATTGCGTCGCGACTCGGGGATCACCTCATGCGTCACTACCAGCAACATCGCTCCCGCGGCCAGCGCCAGCCCCAACGGCAACAACAACTCTGCCAGGCTGACCAGCCACGCACAGAGCAGCGCAAAAACCGGCTCGACCAGCCCTGACGCCGCACCGATCAAAAACGCCTTGACCCGCGACATCCCGGCCCCGGCCAACACCAGCGCAATCACTAACCCCTCTGGCACATCCTGCAAGGCGATGCCCATCGCCAGGCTGTCGGCATCCGGCATGCCGCCGCCAGCAGACACCCCCACCGCCATGCCTTCCGGGATGTTGTGGGCAATGATGGCAAACACGAACAGCCAGATCCGCGGCGCAATCACCGGGCGCTCAGGGGTACCGACGAGCATTTCCGGTGAGGCGCCGGACAGTTTCAGGTCCGCCAGATACAGACCGAATGCACCGAGCATGATGCCGAAGCAGATCAACCCGCTGGCAGCCCACGGTGTCAGGCCCAGACTTTCAGCAGCAGCGATACCTGGCACGATCAGCGAAAACGCAGTCGCCGCCAGCATCACGCCGGCGCCGAACCCCAACAGCGTATCGCTGAGCCTCTGCGGCATGCGCCGGATCACCAGCACCGGCACCGCGCCGAGCGCCGTGCCGAGGGCGCAAATCGCGCCACCCTGCAAGGCCCGCGACAGTTTCGGCTGCAGATCCAGCCACTCCAGCCCATGCGCCGCCAGCAAAGTCATGCCCGCCAGCAGCAACAGCGACCCGATCGCGTAACGAAACATGCGTCCACCGCCAGCCGCCAGTGTTTCAGTGCTCATAGTCAGCCTTGGATTGTTTTTATGGATGACTTAAAACCAGAGCAGCCTGATAACGCGCGGCAACTTCAGGCCAATTGATCACGTTGTAGAACGCGTTGATGTATTCCGGGCGACGGTTTTGGTAACGCAGGTAGTAGGCGTGTTCCCAGACGTCCAGACCGAGAATCGGCGTGTTGCCGTTCATCAACGGGCTGTCCTGATTGCCGCTACTTTCCACGACCAGTTCTTTTTCCGGGGTCACGCTGAGCCAGGCCCAGCCACTGCCGAAACGGGTCAGCGCGGCTTTGGTGAAGGCCTCCTTGAAGCTGTCGAGACCGCCCAATTGCTCCTCGATCGCCTTGGCCAGTGCACCGTCAGGCTTGCCGCCACCGTTGGGCACCATGACTTCCCAGAACAGCGAATGGTTGGCATGCCCGCCACCCTGATTGATCACGGCCGCACGGAGTTTTTCCGGCAACTGCTGGACGCTGGCGACCAGTTTTTCCACCGGCCACTCGGCGTACTCAGTGCCTTCGACGGCAGCGTTGAGGTTGTTAATGTAGGTCTGGTGGTGCTTGGTGTAGTGAATCTCCATGGTTTGCGCATCGATGTGCGGTTCCAGGGCGTCGTAGGCGTACGGCAAGGCAGGCAAGGTAAAAGCCATTTCAGTGGACTCCATGGTGATGTGAGGCTGACGCGCGGCGTGCATTGCCGATGTCCGGGTGCAGCAGGCGCTGGGTGCGCGGGTATTCGCCGTGTTCGCCGATGAAATTCAGCAGCTCGACGTAGGTCTTGCTGCTCTGGCGCAACGCCGCTTCCCGCAGGGCCGGGCGCAGGCGCTCGTCCTGCATGGTCTGCAATAACCGTTGATGAATCGCGCAGAGGTACTCGGCGCTCTCCTCCGGCTGGTTCAGGCGCAGGTGCAGATCCGCCAGGTTGTGGTGGGAGATGACGCAGGCCGCCACTGCTTCGTCGGCGTCCGCCCAGCGTTCGAACAGCACTTGCGCCAAGGCCAGGGCTTGCAGGTAAGCCTCACGGGCATCAATCAGTTCGCCGAGCATGAAGCAGCGATTGGCCCGTTCGATCGTGCGTTTCCAGTGCTCCATGGTGAACCTCCAAAGCAGTTGCGGGATTTACACGCCGCCGGCAGTGAGTTTCTCGGGGTTGAGTAACTTTTCCAGTTGGCTGCGCGACAGGTCGGTGTGCTCCAGCGCGACGTCAATCACCGGGCGACCCTGTTTGTAGGCCTGCTTGGCGATTTCCGCGGCTTTCTGGTAACCGATGATCGGGTTGAGCGCGGTGACCAGAATCGGGTTGCGCGACAGCGCTTCCTTGAGCCGCGCCTCGTTGACCTTGAAGCTGGCGATGGCTTTGTCGCCGAGCAGACGGCTGGCATTGGCCAGCAGTTCGATGCTGCTCAGCAGGTTCTGGGCGATGATTGGCAGCATCACGTTCAGTTCGAAGTTGCCCGACTGGCCGGCGATGGTGATTACCGAATCGTTGCCGATGACTTGCGCGGCGACCATCGCGGTGGCTTCCGGGATCACCGGATTGACCTTGCCCGGCATGATTGAGGAGCCCGGCTGCAAAGCTTCCAGCTCGATTTCACCGAGACCGGCGAGCGGGCCGGAGTTCATCCAGCGCAAGTCGTTGGCGATTTTCATCAGCGACACGGCAATGGCCTTGAGCTGGCCGGAGACGGCGACGGCGGTGTCCTGCGAGCCGATCAGGGCGAACAGATCCTTGCCCGGAGTGAATTGCACATGGGTCAGCTGGCTTAATTGGCGGCTGAAACGCGCGGCGAATTCCGGGTGCGCATTGATCCCGGTGCCGACGGCCGTGCCACCCTGCGCCAGCGATTGCAGGCTCGGCAGCAGATCCTGCAGGTGGGCAATGTTGGCCTTGAGTTGCTGCGCCCAACCGTTGAGCACCTGACTCATGCGCACCGGCATCGCATCCATCAGGTGCGTGCGGCCGGTTTTAACGTGGTGATGCACTTGCACGGCTTTGTTTTCGATGACCTGCACCAGATGCAGCAACGCCGGCAGGAGTTGTTCGTGCAACGCCAAGGCAGCGCTGACGTGAATGGTGGTCGGGATGATGTCGTTGCTGCTCTGGCCGCAGTTGACGTGATCGTTCGGGTTGACCGGCTCGCCGAGCAAGCGACTGGCGAGGGTTGCGATCACTTCATTGGCGTTCATGTTGGAACTGGTGCCGGAGCCGGTCTGGAAGATTTCCACCGGAAAATGCTGCATGAAATCGCCTTCGAGCAGGCCTTGCGCGGCGTCGCTGATGGCCTTGCCTTGCGAGGCGCTGAGCTGGTTGAGCTCAACGTTGGCCCGCGCGGCGGCGGCTTTGGCGAGGATCAGCGCACGGATGAACTGCGTTGGCATCGGTTTGCCGCTGATCGGGAAGTTATCCACTGCGCGCTGGGTCTGCGCGCCGTAGAGAGCGTCCACCGGCACCTGCAGTTCGCCCATGCTGTCGCGCTCAATACGAGTCTTGGTCATCTGAAAATCCTTGGACTGATTCAATGAGAGGAATCGAGGGTTGCAACTCGCAGGTCGCCAGTTGCCAGGTGTAGCGCTGCCAACGCTGGAGTCGGCAGTTGCACAGCGACAGGCGCTCCATTTCACGCAGCGGGCGCCAGGCTTGATCGAGACACAAGCTGCGCCAATGCCATGGCAACGCGATGTCGGTGGCTGTGTCGAGCAGCAAGCGGAAGGAGGTTTCAGCGATGGTCCACGGGGAAGTCGCCGTGCAGCAGGCCAGATAACGGCCCTCAGCCAGGTAATGTTCGATCAGGCGCGGTTCGTCGGGGTCCATCGCGCAACGGATCTGGCGACTCATCCAGCGCCAGCTTTCGAGGTATGGCTGCTCGTGCAAGGCAGAAGTCATGATCCGGGACTCGTGCGGAGATGAGATTCATTATTAGATGATAATGAGAACCAAAACAAGAGTACCTTTGTAGGAGCTGCCGCAGGCTGCGATCTTTTGATTTTGCTTTCACACACAAGATCAAGAGATCGCAGCCTGCGGCAGCTCCTACAGGGCGGACATGAAAAAGGCG
>Ga0209426_1000215_pt1 | contig 80290 bp, 90 predicted proteins | sample Deesub1362B_J571_FD_187697 | JGI IMG/M metagenome (GOLD analysis project Ga0209426, IMG submission 187697) | Deep oceanic, basalt-hosted subsurface ecosystem from Juan de Fuca Ridge flank, Pacific Ocean, CORK Borehole 1362B_J2.571 (SPAdes)... ... | reverse complement strand
TCGGCGGGACCCGCCGCAAGGACCCGACACGCTCCCTACGCCTGTCCTCGGGAGACGTCTGCCGGCTGTCGGGTCCGGCGCGGCTGGCCTTCCATGGCGTTGACCGCATCCTGCCGGGTTCGTCGAGCCTGGTCCCCGGCGGCGGCCGGATCAATCTGACGCTTCGTCGGGCGCGGCGCGTGGCCTGACGCCATCGCCCCTTGAGCCATAAAGGAAAAAGGCCGCCCCTTCCGGAGCGGCCATTTCCGTTCGAACCCTTTGAAAACCTGGACCCGGCTCAACCCCGCAGCTTGCGCGTCAGGGTCTCCAGGTCTTGGCTCAACGCGCTGTCCTCGGCGCGCAGGGCTTCGATGCGGCGCACGGCGTGCAGCACCGTCGTGTGGTCGCGGCCCCCAAAGCGGCGGCCGATGTCCGGCAGCGAACGCGTGGTCAGTTGCTTGGCCAACCACATGGCGGCTTGGCGCGGGCGGGCCACGGCCCGGTTACGGCGCTCGCTGAGCAGGTCAGCCTGCTTCATGCCGTAGTGCTCGGCGGTCGCCTTCTGGATGTCGTCGATGGTGATGCGCTTCTCGCCCGAACGCAGGTGCGGGCGCAGGATGGCCTGGACCTCGTCGAGGGTCAGGCGCGACAGGCCCTCGCCCGCGCGGGCCGACAGGGTGTTGAGCGCGCCTTCCAGCTCGCGGACGCTGTCGGTGAAGCGGTCGGCCAGGAACTGCATCGCCTCGGGACGCATGGTCGGCTCGAAGCCTTGCGCGGCCGAAAGGGTCTGGATCTTCCGTTCCAGAATGCCCAGGCGCAGGTTTCGGTCGGCCGGCTCCAGCCCGCAGACCAGACCCGCCGACAGGTGCGAGCGCAGGTGGGCGTCCATCTCGGTCATGGCCGACGGCGGGCGGTCGGCCGAGAAAACCACGCGGCCGCCTTCGCCCACCAGGGCGGTCAGGGTGTGGAAAAGCTCTTCCTGGGTCGACTGCTTGCCGGCCACGAAATGCACGTCGTCGATGATCAGCAGGTCGGCGGCGCGCAGCTCTTCCTTGAAGGCCGCCGTCTGACGATCCATCACGGCGCGCACGAAGGTCGACAGGAAGCGCTCGGCGGTCAGATAGACCACGCGCTTTTCCGGCGCGTTGCGCATGGCTTCCCAGGCCAGCGCGTTCAGCAGGTGGGTCTTGCCGAAGCCGTAGGGGCCATGGAACAGCACGGGGTTGAAGTGACCGTCGGCCCAGTTGGCGATCCGGCGCGCCACGGCGTGGGCGAACTCGTTGGCCGGGCCGGGCACGAAGGTCTCGAAGGTGAAGCGCTCTTGCAGGCCTTGGGTGCGCGGGGACTTGGCGCCGGTCGGGGCCAGCGCGGGGGCGTCGCTGGAAACGGGCAGGACGATCTCGATGGGCTCCGGAGTCGGCGCGGCCTTGGGCGCGGCCTCGACATAGGCGCCCGCCGCCCCTTCCCGGGAGGCCTCGAACTCGAGACGCGACTTCAGGTCGATACGGCGACCCATGGCGTCGTTGGCGGCCCACAGCTCGCCGATCCGGCGCCAGGCGCTGCGACGGATCCAGTCGCGAGCGATGCCCGTGGGGGTCACGACGACGACATCACCGGTCGCGGCCTCGCGCAACGCAGCGGGCGCGATCCACGACCCGAAAGCCGCGTCGCCCAGCTCGCGTTTCAAAGCCACGCAAACCTTCGACCATACGCCCGGCGCCGGCTCGCAAGCCGTCGCGATCGTCGCCGAGAAGTCCTGACTGGCCACCCCGCCCTTCATCGTCATTCGTCCACCGCCTCGTACAAAAAAGAACCGCCGCATACACATCAGCCGCCGCCCCCCATGGCGCTCGGCCGGTTTCCTCAACGCACACAGGTTCTTACCCGGCGAACACGATCGGTCCGCCGCCGCCTTGTTTTTTCCAAGACTGGAGAAGCGTTGAGACGCTTAAACTAGCCAGCGGCCCCCGCCGGTCAAACGGAAAACTTGCGTCCGATCGCGGATATTTCTGTTGACTCGCGAGCGCCCCTCGCCCCGCAAGGGAATAGCGCCGCCGACTACTCAGATCACAGATTGCAACGACAGCGCCAAGACCTTTGATCCAAAGCAAAAGCCGGTCGAGCGCGCTCAACCGGCTTTTTTAAATACTTGAAAAGATTGGACGAACAGCGTTCGTCCAAAATCTGGACTAGGCGGCGGCCTTATCCAGCTTCTTCAGGCGCGCCGCCAGACGGGACACTTTGCGCGAGCCCGTATTGGGGTGAACCACGCCCTTCGAGACCGCGCGCATCAGCTCCGATTGAGCTTCCACGAAAGCGGCCTTGGCGACGGCGACGTCGCCCTTGGCGATGGCGTCTTCGAACTTGCGCAGGAACGTGCGCACGCGCGAACGGCGAGCGGTGTTGACTTCGGTGCGACGAGCGATCTTGCGGATCGCTTTCTTGGCGCCGGGATTATTGGCCATGCGGTAGGACCTTCAAACGGACAGCCCGCGGGCGGCCGCGAAGCAGTTGAAATCGAGCGCGCGGATATACGGGAAGCGCCGGCCGGGGTCAACGGTCCACAGGCAGGAATCCGATGGTCCGGACGAAGCAAACGATTCCGCTCCCATTACATCCCCGTGAATGTCGGCTTCCGCTTCTCGACGAAGGCCGCCATGCCCTCCTTCTGGTCGTCGAACGCGAACAGCGAGTGGAACAGACGTCGTTCCAGGGCCACACCGGTCGTCAGGGTCGTCTCGTAGGCGGCCTGCACCAGCTCCTTGTTCATGGCCACGGCCAGCGGCGACTGGGCCGCGATCTTCGCGGCGATCGCGAGAACCTCGTCGATCAGACTGTCGGCCGGGAAGACTCGGGACACGAGGCCCGAACGTTCGGCCTCGTCAGCGGCCATCATCCGGCCGGTCAGGATCATGTCCATGGCCTTGGACTTGCCGACGAAGCGGGTCAGGCGCTGGGTGCCGCCGATGCCGGGCGCGACGCCGAGATTGATCTCAGGCTGGCCGAACTTGGCGGTATCGGCCGCGATGATCATGTCGCACATCATCGCCAGTTCGCAGCCGCCGCCCAGGGCGTAGCCGGCGACGGCGGCGATGATCGGCTTGCGGCACCGTTCCACCGCGCGGGCGCCGGCGGTGAAGAAGTCGGCCTTGAACATCTGGGCGTAGGTCTTGTCCGACATCTCCTTGATGTCGGCGCCGGCCGCGAATGCCTTGGCCGAGCCGGTCAGGACGATGCAGCCCACCTGGTCGTCGGCTTCAGCCGCCGCCAGGGCCTCGGCGAGCTCGGCCAGCAGGGCGGTATTGAGCGCGTTCAAGGCCTCGGGCCGGTTCAGGCGGATCAGGGCGACGCCTGGCGCGCGCTCGGGGGCTTCGACGATCAGGGTCTGGTACGCGGCCATCACGGGGTCTCCTGCTTGGAGAGTCCGTTATAAAGACACCGTCGCGCTTGGGGAGCCTCCCCTTACGTTCCGGCCGAGCTTTCAGACCTGGCACACCGGACAGAAGAACGTCGAGCGGCCGGCCTGGACCTCCCGGGCGATGACCCCCTTGCAGCCCGTCGTCGGGCAGGGCTCGCCCTCGCGGTCATAGACACGGAAGCGATGCTGGAAATAGCCCAGGGCCCCGTCGGCGGCGGCGAAGTCCTTCAAGGTCGAGCCGCCGACCTCCACCGCCTCGGCCAGCACGTCCTTGATCGCCGCGGTCAGGGGCGAAAGACGCGTCGGCGCGATCTCGCCCGAGGGCTTGAACGGCGAGACCCGCGCGCGGTGCAGGGCCTCGCACACATAGATATTGCCAAGGCCCGCGACGGTGCGCTGATCCAGAAGCAGGGTCTTGGGCCCCTGCTTGCGGCCCGCGAAAGCCTTTTCCAGCACACCGGCGTCGAAATCCGCGCTCAGCGGCTCGGGCCCCATGGCCGCGAACCAGGCGTGGCGCGCCAGCTGATCGGTCGGGACAAGGTCCATGAAACCGAACCGGCGCGGATCGTAATAGGTGACCACGGCTCCGGCTTCGGTCTCGAAGACGATGTGGGCGTGCTTGTCGTCCGGCGAAACGGGATGGGCGAAGTCCCCCGGGCGCCGGACGCCCTCCGGCGCCGCGATCTCGAACCGCCCGGTCATGCCCAGGTGCATGACCAAGGTGTCGCCCCGGTCGAGCGGCGCCAGCAGGTACTTGGCGCGGCGATCAAGGCGCAGGATCCTCGCACCCGTCAGGCGCTGGACGAAACCCTCCGGCAAGGGGAAGCGGAGATCGGGCCGATTGGCGCGGACACGGGCCAGGCGCGCGTCGGCGAGAACCGGCTCCAGGCCTCGGCGAACGGTCTCGACTTCGGGCAATTCGGGCAAGGATCATTCCTTAAGGCGATGACGCGGCGCTTGGCGCGGGCTAAGAGCGGACGTTCATATAGAGAGCACGGCCCAATAACGTCATGAGCAACGCCTCCGCCAGCTTCGGTTTCAAGGACGTCGACGCCTCGCTGAAGGCGGGCCTGGTGCGCGGGGTCTTCGACCGCGTCGCCAAGAACTATGACATCATGAACGACCTGATGAGCGGCGGGGTGCATCGCCTGTGGAAGGACGCGGTCGCCGCGCGCCTGAACCCGCAGCCCGGCGAGATCATCATCGACTGCGCGGGCGGCACCGGCGACATGGCCCGTCGCTTCGCCAAGATGGCCCGAAGCGCCCAGGAGCGGCGCGGCGGTCCCGACGCGACGATCAACATCATCGACTACAACGCCGAAATGATCATGGCCGGCATCGAGCGCGGCGGCGAGCCGGAGATCACCTGGACCGTCGGCGACGCCCAGCGCCTGCCGCTGCCGGACAATTACGCCAACGCCTATGTGATCTCGTTCGGCATCCGAAACGTCACCGACATCGACGCGGCCCTGCGCGAGGCGCGTCGGGTGCTCAAGCCCGGCGGTCGCTTCCTGTGCCTGGAATTCTCGCGCCCAGTGACCGAGGCCCTCGCCAAGGCCTATGACGCCTACAGCTTCAAGGTCATCCCGCAGGTCGGCGAGTGGGTCGCCAAGGACCGCGACGCCTATCAGTACCTGGTCGAAAGCATTCGCCGCTTCCCCGATCAGCGGACCTTCGCCGGCATGATCGAAAACGCCGGCTTCAAGCGGGTCAGCTTCACCAACTTCACCGGCGGCGTCGCCGCCCTGCACCAGGGCTGGGCGCTCTGATTTGCTTATGGCCTTTTTTCTTCCCGATCTCCCCGGCGAACGCCGGGGCCAAGATCGTAGGGCTGGGCGACGCCAGGATTGCTCCGCGCCCCGGCTGGATCTGGGTCCCGGCATTCGCCGGGAAGGTCGGCTGAAAGAGAGGCGCGTAAAGTGACCCGCCTCTCCGCATTTTTCCGCCTGACCAGCGCGGGCTGGGCCTTGGTCCGAGCCGACGCCCTGATCCCGCGCGAACTCGAGCCGCTGCTGCCGCCGTCAGCGCGCTGGGTGGGACGGTTCCTGCGCCTATTCAGGGGCTCGGCCGCCAAGCGCGGCCGGCCAGGTCAGCGCCTGGCCGCCGTGCTGGAAAAGCAGGGTCCGGCGGCGATCAAGCTGGGCCAGTTCCTGTCGACCCGGGCCGACATCTTCGGCGCCGCCTTCGCCGACGACCTGGCCCACCTGAAAGACCGCCTGGCGCCGTTCCCCCTGGCGGTCGCCAAGGCCGAGATCGCCCGTAACCTCGGCAAGGCGCTGGGCGAGATCTATGCCGAGATCGGCGAGCCGGTCGCCGCCGCCTCCCTGGCCCAGGCTCATCCGGCCACGCTGATCGACGGTCGCAAGGTCGCCGTGAAGGTGCTGCGTCCCGGCGTCGAGCGTCAGGTCGAGCGGGACAGCGCCGTGCTGCGCCTGGCCGCGCGCCTGGCCGAGACGCTGGCGCCGGCCTCGCGCCGCCTCAAGCCGACCCAGTTCGTCGAGGTGGTGATCCGGGCGCTCGACCTGGAAATGGACCTTCGGTTCGAGGCCGCCGGCTGCGCCGAGCTGGGCGAGGCCATGGCCTTCGACCCCTATATGCGCGCGCCCAGCGTCCTCTGGGAGGGCGTCGGAAAGCGCGTCCTGACCCTGACCTGGGCCGAGGGCGTCCCCCTCTCCGACCCCGGCGCCCTGGAGCTGCCGGGCCTGGACCGCAAGGCGCTCGCCGAGAACGTCACGCGCGGCTTCCTGGCCCAGGCCCTGGACCATGGCCTGTTCCACGCCGACCTGCACGAGGGCAATCTGTTCGTCGCCGCGCCCAGCGCGATCACGGCCGTCGACTACGGCATCATCGGTCGCCTGGGTCCGGGCGAGCGCCGCTACCTGGCCGAAATCCTGTACGGGTTCCTGAACCGCGACTACGCGCGGATCGCCAAGATCCATTTCGACGCCGGCTATGTCCCGGCCCACCAGGACATGGACGCCTTCGCCCAGGCCCTGCGCGCCGTCGGCGAACCGGTCTTCGGCCGCGACGCCCGCGAGGTGTCGATGGGCCGCCTGCTGGCCCAGCTGTTCGAGATCACCGCCCTGTTCGACATGGCCCTGCGGCCCGAGCTGGTGCTGCTGCAGAAGACCATGGTTACGGTCGAGGGCGTGGCCCGCCGCATCGACCCCGCCCACGACCTGTGGGCCGCCGCCGACCCGGTGGTGCGCCGCTGGATCGGCCGCGAGCTGTCCCCCGCCGCCAAGGTCCGCGACTTCGCCGACGAAGCCCTTCGCGCCCTCAAGGCCCTGGCCCGCCTGGCCGAAACGCCGCCGTCTCAGCCCCCGGCCGGCGCCGAGCGCCCGCGCGCCTGGCCGCTGCTATGGTTCCTGACCGGCGCCGCCACGGCGGGCGCGGCCTTCGCGGCGGGGATACTGCTGGCGCGGTGACACCCATCGCCAGCTACAAACTTCCCGACTTTAAACGACGGAAAACACCGACGCCAACGCCGGAAGCGGCTGCGGCGATCGTCAACTCGGGGCGGTTAACCGACGTTGGCGCCAAGCATCAATTCGACCTGTGCTGGCGTGGAGCCGATCAGTCGAGCGATCTCATCGACCGCTATCGTCGGACGTTCTTTACGAAGGTCCTGGGCAGTCATAATCAAGCTTGCGGCTAGCGGATCGAAGAACATGCATGGCTTGCTGAGAGCATGCCCCACCGTGAGCACTCGCTCGTAGGTGCTGAATTCCTCCGGCCAATCCCCGCTCGCTACGATCTGACCAGCCTCGGGGACGCTTAGCCGCTTGAGAAAGTAGTCATCGAAGATGCGCTCCTCCTGAGCGACAAGCCAGTTCTGGCCGCAGGAGCTGCAGCTTGAGAGGTAGAGCCACCATTGCGGGCCGCCGTGCTCTAGGACGGGTTTGACCGTCGCAAACACTCTGACGTCCAGGTCGTCTCCGCCCATCGGCACCGCAGCCAAATCCGCGAGAGCGATGCATTCACACTTAGCTTCGGCCTCATGGTTCATGTTGGCTGGATAGCACGGGACAGTTGCAAGCGTCAGCAACGGGTCGCTAACGCCCTCCAGTTCAGCGCCGACAAGCGGACCGCTACGCAGCCCGCCCCTCCTCGCACCTACGGCCCACAATGGGGTTCCCGCCGTGAGATCGGGAACAGCGGCGCGAAGACCCCCTACCCCTCCGCCTCGTCCCGCTTCTTGGCCGCGGAGGCGCGCTTGTTCTCGCGGTCCTTCTGCTCGTCCCAGTACGAGGCGCCCTCGTCGGGCTTGAACATCGTGCGCGGCGCGCCGTCGCGAGAGACCACCGCGAAGACATTGCCCTTGGGATCGTAGATCAGCAGGTCGCCATTGGCCCGCTTCAGGGTCTGGGCGCCCTTGGGCGGGTCGCTGACGAAGGCGTGCACCTTGGCGACATAGTCGTCGGTCGATTTGGCGCCGAAGGTCGCACCGTTGCGTTCGAACGAGCGCTGGGCGTTCTCCTCGGCCGAGCGGGTGCGGTTGGCGGCCCAATAGGGCTTGCCCGCCACCAGCTTCACGGGCGCCTCGCGCGGATCGCTTCGACGGCTTCGTTCGCCGCCGCCGGTCTCCGGCAAGGCCGCGCCGCCGGGTTCGGAGCGCGTCTCGGCGCGGTCCCCGCCCTTGGGCGCCTTGACCGCCGAAGCCCCGCTGTCACAGCCCGCTAGCGTGGCCGCCGCCAGGATCGCCACGCCGGCGAACGCGAAATGTCGAACAACCTTCATGATCGTATCCGCCCCATAACTCTACCTTGACGTTTATTGAACGAAAGTGGAACGAGAGTCGAGTCCTTATCTTCAGGGCGGCTTTCCTCTGGCGTTGAGGCCCAAGCATGGGCATGTGCTGGACGGAACGAAACACGAGCCAGCGGAGCGCGACGTGAGCGGCAAGACCTCGAACGACAGGCGGGTTCTCCTGATCGTCGGCGGCGGCGTGGCGGCCTACAAGGCGCTGACGCTGACCCGCCTGCTGCGCAAGGCCGGCGTCGGCGTGCGGCCGATCCTAACCAAGGCGGGCGCGGAGTTCGTGACGCCCTTGTCCCTGGCCGCGCTCGCCGAGGACAAGGTCTACCAGGAGCTCTTCTCGCTGACAGACGAGCACGAGATGGGCCATATCGAGTTGTCGCGCTCGGCCGACCTGATTGTCGCGGTCCCCGCGACGGCCGACCTGATCGCCAAGGCGGCCAACGGCCTGGCCGGCGACCTGGCCTCCACCACCCTGCTGGCCACCGACAAGCCGGTGCTGATGGCCCCGGCGATGAACGTGCGGATGTGGCTGCACCCGGCCACCCAGCGCAACATCGCGACCCTGAAGGCCGACGGCGTCGCCTTCGTCGGACCGGACGACGGCGCCATGGCCTGCGGCGAGTTCGGACCCGGCCGCCTGGCCGAGCCGGAAGAGATCTTCGCGGCGATCATCGCGCTGCTGGAAGGCCCCGCCGCGCGCCCACTGACCGGCAAACGCGCCCTGGTCACGGCGGGCCCGACCTTTGAGCCGATCGACCCGGTGCGCGGGATCACCAACCGCTCCAGCGGCAAGCAGGGCTTCGCGATCGCCGAGGCCCTGGCCAAGCTCGGCGCCGAGGTGACCCTGGTGGCCGGACCCGTCGCCCTGCCGAACCCCGCAGGCGTCAAGCGCGTGGACGTCGAGACCGCCCGCCAGATGCTGGCCGCCAGCCAGGCCGCCCTGCCCGCCGATGTCGGCGTCTTCGTGGCCGCCGTCGCCGACTGGCGCGTGGACGAGGCGTTCGGAACCAAGCTGAAGAAGGAAAAGGGCGGCCCGCCGGCCCTGACCTTCGTCGAGAACCCCGACATCCTGGCGACGCTGTCCGCCACGGGTCCGAACCGGCCCAAGCTGGTCGTCGGCTTCGCGGCCGAGACCGATCATGTCGAGGACCACGCCCGCGCCAAGCTGGCGCGCAAGGGCTGCGACTGGATCATCGCCAACGACGTCACCGAGCCCGGCGTGATGGGCGGGGGCGAGAACGCCGTGCTGTTGGTGACCAAGGACAATGTCGAGCGCTGGGACCGGGCGGCCAAGGATCAGGTGGCGGCGCGGATCGCCCAGCGGATCGCCGCCGCGCTCGCTTAAGGGGCCCTGCCCGAGGCCCAGCAAATCAGCTAAAGCCGGGCGGCTCTTCAGAAGGATCCGCCCGCATGTCCGCCATTCCCGCCGGCCTCGTCATCCGCTTCAAGCGCTGGGAAGGCAATGCCGACCTGCCGGTCCCGGCCTACGCCTCGAGCGGCGCGGCGGGCTTCGACCTGCGCGCGGCGGCGCCCGAGGGCGAGACCCTGGTTCTCAAGCCTGGCGCGCGGGCCATGGTCCCAACCGGCTTCTCGGTGGCGATCCCGGACGGTTACGAAATGCAGGTGCGCCCACGCTCGGGCCTGGCCTTCAAGAACGGCGTCACCGTGGTCAACGCGCCGGGCACCGTCGACAGCGACTATCGCGGCCAGGTCTGCGTGCTGCTGATCAATCTGGGCGAGGAGGACTTCGCCATCCGTCGGGGCGACCGCATCGCCCAGGGGATCATCGCGGCCGCGCCGCAATGGCCGCTGGTCGAGGTCGATGACCTGGACGCGACGGAGCGCGGCGCGGGCGGGTTCGGCTCGACGGGCGTTTAGAGGTTCGCCACTGGGCGGATCGCGTGGGGGACCAGCATCAGGTAACCCCCAAAGCCGGTGGCGAAGGCGGCGGCCGCCAGCCAAAGCACCGGACGGATGATGTCCATCGTCGACGCCGGCGCCTCGCCCAAGGACGGTTGAGCCTTCATCGGAACCTCCTGTGACCATGACGGAACCGGCGCGAACAGGCGCCTTAGGAGATACGCGCTCGCGGCCGTGGGGTTGCGGTCGGGAAGCGGACCCACTGTGTCGTGATTCCGACAGAAGAGGGAATTGCGACCCGCTGTCGCGGACCCGCGCCTCGTCCGTGCAGCCAGAGACCTCCGCGGCTCAGGCATTGATTTATGGACGAACCCGTCCATTTATCCCTTGAAGCGCACGGCCGACGTCGATATCCGGCGCGTTGCCGCGCTTCGCGGAACAGGGGGTCGGATCATGGCGGCGTCAGACAGGAAGAAGCTGGTTCCGATGCTCGCGGGCGGCGTCGCGGTCATCGCCGTGGCCACGGGCGGAACCCTGTGGCTCCTCGACAAGCAGCACTACGAAAGCACCGACAACGCCTTCGTCGAGGCCGACACCGTCCAGGTCAGCCCCCAGGTCAGCGGTTACGTGGCCGAGGTTCTGGTCACCGACAACCAGCGGGTCGAGCCCGGCCAGGTGCTGGCCAAGATCGATCCGTCGACCTTCCAGGCCCGTGTGGACCAGGCCATCGCCAACGCCGGCGCCGCCGACGCGGCCGTCCGCGCCATCGACGACAAGAGCAATTTGGAACAGGCGATGATCGCCCAGCGGGTCGCCGGCGTGACGAGCGCCCAGGCCGACGCCGGACGCGCAAAGGCCGATCTCGACCGCTACGACGCCCTGGCCCGGCAGGGCTGGGTTTCGCAGCAGAAGGTCCAGACCACGCGCGCGGCCGCGACCCAGTCCGCCGCCGGCGTCTCCAGCGCCCAGGCCGCGCTGGAGGCCGAAAAACGGGCCGCCCAGTCGCTGGGCTCGGCCAAGGCCCAGGCCGTGGCTCAGGCCGCCGCCGCCCATGCCGCCGTCGAGGCCGCCAAGCTCGATCTCGAGCGCACCGTGATCAAGGCCCCGGTCGCCGGGGTGGTCGGCGCGCGCTCGGTCCGCCCGGGCCAGCTGGTTCAGCCCGGCGTCGCGCTGATGTCGGTCGTGCCGCTGGGCCAGGCCTATGTCGTGGCCAACTTCAAGGAGACCCAGGTCGCCCGGATCCGGGTCGGCCAGCGCGTCGAGTTGAAGGCCGACGCCTTCGGCAAACAGAAGATCGTCGGCAAGGTCGACAGCTTCGCCCCGGCCACCGGCCAGGAGTTCGCGCTGATCCCGGTCGAGAACGCGGTCGGCAACTTTACCAAGATCACCCAGCGCCTGCCGGTCAAGATTGTCGTCGACCGCGGCCAGTTGGGCGCGGCGTTGCGCCCGGGGCTGTCGGTCGAGGTCAAGGTCGACGTCCGCGACCGCTCGGGCCCCTCGTTCGCCGAGGCCGGCCAGATCGCCCCGCGCGTCGCCCGCCAGGGCGTGGACCGCTAAGGCGGACCGGCCATGACGGACGCCGCTCCCCCCGCTGACGGCGCGCCGAACGGACCACCGGCGCGATCCGCTCCCGTCCGGCCGGCCGGCGCGGCGAGCGCGCCGGCCCAGGTCAACTGGACCAAGCTGTTCCTTGGCTTCGGAGCCATGGTCATCGGCCAGTTCATGGCCATCCTGGACATCCAGATCGTCGCGGCCTCGCTGCCCCAGATCCAGGCCGGCGTCGGCGCCAGCACCGATCAGGTCAGCTGGATCCAGACCGCCTATCTGATCCCCGAGGTCGTGATGATCCCGCTCTCGGGGTACCTGTCGCGGCTATGGGGCACCCAGAGGCTCTATCTGGCCTCGTGCCTGGGCTTCATCGTCATGAGCGTGCTGACGGGCCTCAGCTCATCGATCGACATGATGATCCTGACCCGCGCCCTTCAGGGCTTCATTGGCGGCGCGATGATCCCGACGGTGTTCGCCACCGCCTTTACCGCCTTCCCGCCCGAACGGCGGGTGACCGCCAGCGTGATCATGGGGCTGATCGTCACCCTGGCCCCGACCGTCGGCCCCACCCTGGGCGGCCATCTGACCGAGGCGCTGAGCTGGCGCTGGCTGTTCTTCATCAACGTGCCGACCGGCCTCCTCGTGCTGTTCGGCGTGGCCCGCTGGGGCGATTTCGACAAGGGCGATCCCAGCCTGGCCAAGGGTTTCGACTGGTTTGGCCTGATCGTCATGGCGATCTTCCTGATGAGCATGCAGTACGTGCTTGAGGAAGGCGCCAAGGACGACTGGTTCGACGACGCCGGCATCCTGTGGCTGACCGTGGTGGCGGTTCTGGGCGGGGTGACCTTCATCTGGCGCCAGCTGACCTACAAAAATCCGATCGTCGAGCTGCGGGCCTTCGCCAACCGCAACTTCACCGTCGGCGTTATGATGACCGCCGTCTCGGGCGCCAGCCTGTTCGGCGGCACCTTCCTTCTGCCGCAGTTTCTGGGCCGGGTGCGCCACTATTCCGCGTCGGAGGTCGGCACGACGATGATCGTCTCGGGCCTGTCGATGTTCGCCACCGGCCCGCTGGCCGGCCGCCTGGTGCGCAAGATGGACCCCCGCGCGCCGATGTGCATCGGTTTCGCGCTGGCCGGCTTTGGCATGTACATGGCCCATGCCGTGACCAAGGACTGGGGTTTCTGGGAATTCGCGGGCGTCCAGGCGTGCCGGGGTGTCGGCGTGATGATCGCCATGATCGCCACCCAACAGATCACCATGAGCACCCTGCCCCCCCAGATGATCAAGAACGCGTCGGGCCTGGTGAACCTGTCGCGCAACACCGGCGGCGCCATCGGCCTGGCCTTGCTGGCCACCTCGATCACCCAGCAGACCGCGTTGTACTACAACGACCTGACCTCCAAGCTGACCCAGGGCGGCGCCGCGGCGGGCATGATGGCGGGCCTCGGCGAGCGGATGACGCAGCTGGGTGTCGCCGATCCGAGCGGCGCGGCGCGCAAGGCGATCGGGGGGATGCTGCAACAGCAGGCGACGGTGCTGGCGTTCGGCGACAGCTTCACGGTGCTGGCCATCGGCTGCTTCATCGCGGCCGGCGTGTCGCTGCTGGCCGCGCCGGTCAAGAACGCCCCGCCGCCCCCTTCGGACGCCCACTGATGCCGCGCGTTCCGGGACAGATCGATCAGGCCAAGACCGAGGCCATCCTAGACGCCGCCGTCGAGGTGATCGGAGAGCGAGGCCTGGCCGCCCCGATGGAGGCGATCGCCCGCCGCGCCGGGGTCTCCAAGCAGACGGTCTATAATCACTACGGCTCCAAGGCCGAGCTGATGCGGGCTCTGATGCAACGGCGCGTGGAAGCGATCACCGCGCCGCTCCGCGAGCCTGGCGCGGTCGAAAATCCGGCCGAGGCGCTCGAGGCCTATGCCCGCTCGGTGTTGGAGACGGTGATCACCACCAAGCGCTATTCGATGATGCGGGTGATCATCCTGGGCTCGGGCGAACTCCCCGACGTGGCCAAGGAGGTCTATGAGGCCGGTCCCCTCAGCGCCCGGCGCCAACTGGCCGCGTTCCTGAAGACCGAGACCGAGCTGGGCCGCCTGAAGGTCGAAGACTTCGACCAGGCCGCCGAGTTCTTTTCCGGCATGGTCATGGGCCATAGCCAGCTACGGTCGCTGCTGCGGCTGCCTTCCGAAAAGACCCAGGAAGAGTACGGCCGACTCGCGAAGGAGGCGGCCGCCCGTTTCATGAAGGCCTATGCGCCGTAGCCGAGCGGCCCTCGTCCTTCGGCAAGCTCAGGACAAGGCTTCGGTCCCGAAGGCTTACGCCTCGTCCGGCTCGGGCATCCCCATCATATGGAAGCCGGCGTCGACGTGGACGACTTCGCCCGTGGTCGACTTACCAAGATCCGAGACCAGCCACAGGGCGCAACCGGCGACGCCCTCCATCGAGGTGTCTTCCTTCATCGCCGAGAACGCGCGGCCCTGAGCGATCATGCCGCGGCCGCCCGAGATGCCGGCCAGGGCCAGGGTGCGCATGGCGCCGGCCGAGATGGCGTTGGCGCGGATGCCCTTGGGGCCCAGGTCGCGAGCGATATAGCGGGTCGAGGCCTCCAGGGCCGCCTTGGCCACGCCCATGGTGTTGTAGTTCGGGATGGTCCGCTCCGACCCCAGATAGGTCATGGTGATCAGCGAACCGCCGTTCGGCATCAGCTTGGAGGCGCGCTTGGCGACGTCCACGAAGCTGAAGGCCGAGATGTTCATGGCCAGCAGGAAGCCTTCGCGGGTGGTGTTGTCCACGAACGAACCCTTCAGTTCGTTCTTGTTGGCGAAGGCGACCGAGTGAACGACGAAGTCGAGGGTCCCGAAGACCTTCTCGATCTCGGCGAAGGCCGCGTCCATCGAGGCGTCGTCGGTGACGTCGGCCGGGATCATCGTCTTGACGCCGATGCTCTCGGCCAGCGGGCGCACGCGGCGCTCCAGCTCTTCGCCCTGATAGGTGAAGGCCATCTCGGCGCCTTGGGCGGCCAGCTGGCTGGCGATGCCCCAGGCGATCGAGTTGTGGTTGGCCACGCCCATGACGAGGCCCTTCTTGCCCCGCATCAGCTCGCCCTTGGGGAACGCGTAATCGTCGGCCATGTGTCGGGCCCTCTTTGGAAAATCGTTGTCCGCCGAATAGCAGGGCGGGCGTGCTGGCGAAACCCGTCAGACCTTGCTGAAGATCAGGGTCCCGTTGGTGCCGCCGAAGCCGAAGCTGTTGGACATCACCGTTTCAAGCGGCTTGTCGACGCGCTGACGCAGGATCGGCAGGTCGGCGAACTCGGGGTCCAGCTCCTCGATGTGGGCGCTCTCGGCGGCGAAGCCGTTGTCGAGCATCAGGATCGAGTAGATGGCCTCCTGCGCGCCTGCCGCGCCCAGGCTGTGGCCGGTCAGGGACTTGGTCGACGAGATCATCGGCGGCTTGTCCCCGAACACCTCGCGCACCGCGCCCATCTCCTTGCTGTCGCCGACCGGCGTCGAGGTGCCGTGCGGGTTCAGATAGTCGATGGTCCGGTTGCCCGCGTCGGCCATGGCCAGCTTCATGCAGCGCGCGGCGCCCTCGCCCGACGGCGCGACCATGTCGTAGCCGTCGGAATTGGCGGCGTAGCCGACCAATTCACCGTAGATCTTGGCCCCGCGCGCCTTGGCGTGCTCGTACTCTTCCAACACCACGATCCCGGCGCCGCCGGCGATCACGAAGCCGTCCCGCGCCTTGTCATAGGCGCGGCTGGCCACCGCCGGGCGGTCGTTGAAGTTGCTGCTCATCGCGCCCATGGCGTCGAACAGGTTCGACAGGGTCCAGTCCAGTTCCTCGCAGCCCCCGGCGAAGATGATGTCCTGCTTGCCCATCTGGATCTGCTCGGCGCCCGCGCCGATGCAGTGGGCGCTGGTCGCGCAGGCCGAGCTGATCGAATAGTTGATCCCGCGGATCTTGAACCAGGTCGACAGCACCGCCGATGGTCCCGAGCTCATGGCCTTGGGCACGGCGAACGGGCCGATCCGCTTGGGGCCCTTCTCGCGGGTCGTGGCGGCGGCCTCGACGATGACGCGGGTCGAGGGACCGCCAGAGCCGACGATCAGGCCAGTGCGTTCATGAGAAATCTCGGCCTCCGAGAGCCCGGAGTCGGCGATCGCCTGTTCCATGGCGATGTGGGCGTAGGCCGTGCCCGGCGCCAAGAAGCGCGACGCGCGACGGTCGACCATCGACTCCCACGCGATTTGCGGCGCGGCGTGAACCTGGCAGCGGAAGCCCAGCTCGGCATATTCCGGAGCGGCGATCACGCCGGACTTAGCCTCGCGCAGCGAAGCCAGAACCTCGTCGGCGTTGTTGCCGATGGACGAGACGATACCCAGTCCGGTGACGACGACGCGTCGCATATCTTAAATCCTCTTCTCCCCTTCCATCCGTCAGGGGCCGGTTCTTTCGATCCTCGGGGCGCGGCGGTCGCCGAAACGGATATCCATCTTCGGCTGCCACGCTCTAAGGAACGACCGGTCTCGTCTAACGGATCAACCCATCTGTTCGGGCGTGAACAATCCGACCTTCAGGTCCTTGGTTTCGTAGATCACCTTGCCGTCGGCTTCCATCACGCCTTCGCCGATTCCCATGACGAGTTTGCGCAGGATGACCCGTTTCAGGTCGATCTTGTAGACGACCTTCTTCACGGCCGGCGTGACCTGGCCGGTGAACTTGACCTCGCCGACGCCCAGGGCGCGGCCGCGGCCGGGCGCGCCCGACCAGCCGAGGAAGAAGCCGACCAGCTGCCACATGGCGTCCAGGCCCAGGCAGCCGGGCATGACCGGATCGCCGATGAAGTGGCAATCGAAGAACCACAGGTCCGGGTTGATATCGAACTCGGCCTCGACATAGCCCTTGCCGTACTTGCCGCCCTCGGACTCGATCCGGACGATCCGGTCGAACATCAGCATAGGCGGCGCCGGCAACTGGGCGTTTCCGGGACCAAACAGCTCGCCTCGGCCGCAGGCCAGAAGTTCTTCGTAGGTGTAGGCGTTCTTCTGCATGAGGCACGCCCTAGCACGGGGTCGGGTCGGGCCTCAACGTTTCCCTGTCATCCCCGTTTCGCGAGCAGCCGGGATCTCGCCTAATTCTTGTGGCACTGGACGGCCGGGTCGGCGCCCCAAATGTCGCTTTCCTTGGCCCAGCCGGCGGCGCCGTCGGCCCGCAGCTTGCACCAGCCCTTGTCGCACTTGTCGAGCGCCGCCACCGCGCGCCCCTTCAGATAGGCGGTGACCTTGGCGCCCTCCTTGGGCGATCCCAGCAGGGGCAGGGTCGTGGGCTGGACCCGCATCGCCGTGCGACGGCCGTCGGTCGTGCGCTTGTGCACCCAGGCCAGGCCGCCCTCGGGATCGCAAACCCGCCGCCATTCGCGCGTTTCGGCCACCACCTGAACCGGCATCCCCTTGGCGTGGTAGATCCACAGAAGTTGATGCGCCTCGTCCGGACCGTTTCGGGCGTTGACCTGGTCGTACTTCAACGAAACGTAACGCGGCACCTCGAGCCCCGACGGGGTGACCTTGGGGCCGTCCGCCCGGGCCGGACCGACGCCCAGTACGACGAAACCCGTCAGAAGCGCGCCGAAAGCGGCCTGGAACGAACGATGTTTCAAATTCGACGGCATGTTGCTTGGCCCCCTCGGGCCCCTTTGCTACAGCTTTTGAACGCCCGTCAGTGAGAGCTTTTCAAACCGCCCATGGCCGCCCGCAAGCTCAAAGTCATCGTCACCCGCAAACTCCCCGATCCGGTGGAGACGCGGATGTGCGAATTGTTCGACACGGAACTGAACGTTTCCGACAAACCCTTGACGGCCGATGAACTCGTCGACGCGATGAGCCGCGCCGACGTTCTGGTGCCGACGATCACCGATCGTATCGACTCGCGCCTTCTGTCGCGATCCGGCGACCGGCTCAAGCTGATCGCGAATTTCGGGGCCGGGGTCGACAATATCGACGTCGCCACGGCCAATGCGCGCGGCATCATCGTCACCAATACGCCGGGGGTTCTCACCGAGGACACCGCCGACCTGACCATGACCCTGATCATGGCCGCCTCGCGCCGGATCGTCGAAGGCGCCGAGGTCGTCAAGGCCGGCGGCTTCCAGGGCTGGGCGCCGACCTGGATGCTGGGTCGCCGCCTGTGGGGCAAGCGCCTGGGCATCATCGGCATGGGCCGCATCGGCCAGGCCGTGGCTCGCCGCGCCAAGGCCTTCGGGATGCAGGTCCACTACCATAACCGCAAGCCCGTCAGCCCGCGCATCGCCGAGGAACTGGGCTGCACCTATTGGGAAAGCCTCGACCAGATGCTGGCCCGGATGGACTTCGTGTCGGTCAACTGCCCGCACACTCCGGCCACCTATCACCTGCTGTCGGCCCGCCGGCTGAAGCTGCTGCGACCGCACGCCATCCTGGTCAACACCGCGCGCGGCGAGGTGATCGACGAAGGGGCGCTGGCCAACATGCTGGCCAAGGGCGAGATCGCCGGCGCGGGCCTGGACGTGTACGAACACGAGCCGGCCATCAACCCGAAGCTCCTGAAACTGCCCAACGTGGTCCTGCTGCCGCACATGGGCTCGGCGACGGTCGAGGGCCGCGTCGACATGGGCGAGAAGGTCATTGTCAATGTGAAGACCTTCATGGACGGCCACCGGCCGCCGGACCGGGTGATCCCGGCGATGCTCTGAGGGCTTGAGCCCTCAGCGCGTCCGCATTCCCGCGGCCATCCGACCGAAGACCTCGCGCAGGGCCTCGGCCATCTCGGATCCGACGCCGGCCCGCTCGAGGGCGCGGCCCATCGCGTCGGTCCACTGCCGCGCCAACTCCGCGTCGATCGGCATCGCCCGGTGCAGCGACATCATGCAGACCCCCGGCCGCGCGGCGAACCAGTCGCGCGGCCCGCCCAGCCAGCCGGTCAGAAACCCCGCCAGCGAAGCGCGCATCGGGGTCAGGTCCGGCGCATGGATGGCCCTGAGGCGCGCATAGGCCGGATCCACGTCCATCAGGTCATAGAAGGCCTCGACCACCGCCTGGACGCGGGCCGCGCCGCCGATCTGGTCGAACGGCGTCTCGTCCGCCTGAGTTTCCACGTCGCTCATCGGGGCCGCATGTCGCCGGTCTCGATGAACCGCTGATGCCAGGCGAAGGCCTCGGCCAGGAGCGTCGGGGACTGCTGGCCATACGAGTCGCGCCGGGCGCGGATCAGGTAGTCCTTCAGGGCGGGCCGGTAGTCCGGGTGCGAGCAGTTCTCGATGATGACCTCGGCCCGCTGGCGGGGCGAGAGCCCGCGCAGGTCGGCCAGGCCCTGTTCGGTGACCAGGATCTGGACGTCCTGGTTGATGTGATCGACGTGCGGGGTCTTCGGCACGATCGTCGAGATCTTGCCGCCCTTGGCGACCGAAGGGGCCATGAAGATCGAGACATAGGCGTTGCGGGCGAAGTCGCCGCTGCCGCCGATGCCGTTCTGGATGCGCGAGCCCATCAGGTGGGTCGAGTTCACCGCCCCGTGGATATCGGCCTCGATCATGCCGTTCATGGCGATGCAGCCCAGCCGCCGGATCAACTCTGGATGGTTGCTGATCTCCTGCGGCCGCAGGACCAGGCGATCACGGAAACGGGCCATGTCGGCGTTCAGGGTCGCCGCCGCTTCGGGGCTCAGCGAGAAGGCGGTGGCCGAGGCGGTCAGCAGTTTGCCCGACTCCATCAGGTCCAGCATCCCGTCCTGCAGCACCTCGGTATAGGCGGTCATGCCCTCGAACGGCCCGTCGACCAGGCCCGACATCACGGCATTGGCGATGTTGCCGACGCCCGACTGCAAGGGCAGCAGACTGGCCGGCAGACGACCGCGCGCGACCTCGTGGCGGAAGAATTCCAGCAGGTGACCGGCGATGGCGCGATGGTCCTCGCCCGGGGCGTCGAACGGCAGGTTGCGATCGGGCGCGTCGGTCTCGACCACCGCCACGACCTTGTCCGGATCGCAGCGGAAATAGGCCTCGCCGATGCGGTCGTCGGGGCGGACCAGCGGGATCGGTACGCGGCTCGGCGGCAGGGCCGTGCCGTAGTAGATGTCATGCATCCCTTCCAGCGCCGGGTTCTGCCAACGGTTCACCTCGAGGATCACCTTCGAGGCGCGGTCGATCCAGGTCTTGTTGTTGCCCACGGACGAGGACGGGATCAGGGAGCCGTCGGGCCGGACGCCGCTGACCTCGATGATCGCCATGTCCAACGGCCCCAGGAACCCTTGCCAGGCCATCGGCGCGACTTGGCTGAGGTGCATGTCGAAATAGTCCATCTCGCCGCGATTGATCTTGTCGCGCGCGATGGGGTCGGAATTGTAGGGCAGTCGGAACTCTATGCCGTCGGCCTTGGCCAGCGCGCCGTCCAACTCCGGCCCAGTCGAGGCGCCGGTCCAGACCCGCAGACGGAAGGGATTGCCGGCGGCGTGCTCGGCCTCGATCCGGCGCGCCAAGGCCATCGGCGCGGCCTTGGGATAGCCCGAGCCGGTGAAGCCGCTCATGCCCACCGTCTCGCCCGGGGCGATCAGGGCGGCGGCGGCCTCGGCCGGCATGACCTTGGCCTTCAGGGCCTCCAGCCCGATCCGCGAACCACTCATCTCGACGCCTCCCTCTGGGAACGAGGCGACCTAGACTGTCAAACGCCTCTTGTCTTGATCCGTAGAAACGCGGAGCCGCCGTCAAGAAGCCGGATGGGCCGCCAGCCAGGTCTCCAGATCGGCGCGCGAGCGGTCCGGAATCTGCTCCATGGGCACATGGCCGACCCTCGGATAGAGGATGAGGGTGGCGCCGGGTATGGCCTGACGGAACTTCTCGCCATCGGCGGCGGGGATCAGCCGGTCGTCCTCGCCGAACATCACCAGGGTAGGCGCGTGGATCGCCGCCAGCGCCGAGGCGGTCGCCTCGCGCCGGGGTCCAGCCTGCAGACCCATCATGATATCGCGATGGCCCGGCGCGCGGGACAGTTCGACATATCGGTCGACCAAGGCCGGCGTCACCAGCTTGGGATCGACATAGGCCGCGCGCAGCCCCTGGGTGATCAAGGGCCGGATGTCGAGATCGCGCATCACCCGGCGACCGACCGGATTGCCCAGGACCCGAAAGACCATGGCCCCGCCCTTGTCGGTCCTCGGCCATCCCGCGGCGTCGACCAGGATCAGGCGACGCACCCGGTCCGGATGGTCAACGGCGTAGGCCCAGGCCACGGCGCCGCCCATCGAGTTGCCGCCGAGGGTAAAGCGCTCCAGGCCCAGCCGCCGGGTCAACTGGTCGACCACCGTCTCGAAGCCGTCCCGCCCCACCGCGTAGCCTTCGGGGGTTCGGGTCAGGCCGTGACCAGGCAGATCGAGCACCACCACCCGATAGGTTTTGGACAGCTTATCGGCCCAGGCGTCCCAGGCATGCGTCGAGGCGGCGAAGCCGTGGACCAGCACCACCGCCGGCGCGTCGCGCGGCCCCAGGTCCCGGTAGTGCGCCCGCACACCGCCCGGCAGGTCCATGTAGCGGGAGTCGGCGTAGCCATACCGCGCCTCGAGCGTCGCATAGGGAATGTCCGGACGGCGCAGCAACAGCCATCCCGCCGCCGCCAGCCCGGCGATCAGCAAAAGCGTGGTGATCAGTCCCCTGGCCAGCGCCCTCATCTCGCCTCCCCGCGATCTGGACATCGCTGTCAGACGTCAACGAACGCCGTTCTTTCGCGATCGTCAAGCCGCGCACGAAGGACAATGCGGATCGGCGCCGATACGGACCGTCCGGCTCTCGGCGGAAAGGGCGTCATGGATCAGAAGCTTGCCCGACAAGGGCTCGCCCGCGCCGGTGATCAGCTTGACGGTCTCCAGCGCCATCATCGACCCGATGATCCCGGCCAAGGCGCCGACCACACCGACCAAGGCGCAGGTCTCGGCGTCGGGCGGAACCTGCGGCACCAGGCAGCGATAGCAGGGCCGGCCGTGGAACACACCGACCTGGCCGGTCCAACGGCCCAAGGCTCCGCTGACCAGCGGCTTGCCTCGCGCGACGCAAGCATCGCTGACGGCGAAGCGGGTGGCGAAATCGTCGGTGCCGTCCAGGACGAGGTCATACCGCGCCACGAGCTCGTCGGCGTTGGCGGCGTCGAGCCATACCGGATGGGGCTCGACCCGGACATGGGGGTTCAGCGCCTCCAGCCGGTCGACCGCCGCCTCAACCTTGGGCCGGCCGACGTCGCCCGTCGCGTACAGCACCTGGCGCTGCAGGTTCGACAGCGACACCGCGTCGGGATCGACGAGGCCGATGGTCCCGACCCCCGCCGCGGCCAGATAGAGCGACGCCGGCGCGCCGAGCCCCCCCGCCCCGACCACCAGAACCCTGGCGGCCTTCAGTTTCTGCTGACCTGGACCGCCGACCTCGCGCAGCACCAGATGGCGGGCGTAGCGCTCGACTTCGCTTTCCGAAAAACTCATGGCGCTTGACCCTCCGACCCGGCCTCGCCACATGCGAAGCCATGCAAAGTTCGACTTCCTTCCCCGCCAGCTCTTTTCCCGACTGGCACGGCACGACCATTCTGGCGGTGCGCAAGAACGGTCAGACCGTGATCGCCGGCGACGGACAGGTCTCCATGGGCCAGACCGTCGTCAAGGGCAACGCCCGCAAGGTCCGTCGTCTGGCCGGCGGCAAGGTGGTGGCGGGGTTCGCCGGCGCCACGGCCGACGCCTTCACCCTGATCGAGCGCCTTGAGGCCAAGCTGGAACAGTATCCGGACCAACTGGCCCGGGCCTGCGTCGACCTGGCCAAGGACTGGCGCACCGACCGCTACCTGCGTCGCCTGGAGGCCATGCTGCTGGTCGCCGACAAGACCTCCATCTACACCGTCACCGGCGTCGGCGACGTGCTGGAACCGGGCGAGAGCGGCGACGGAAACGCGGTAGCGGCGATCGGCTCGGGCGGCAACTACGCCCTGGCGGCGGGCAAAGCCTTGATCGATCAGGATCTTTCGGCCGAGCAGATCGCCCGCAAGGCGATGGGCATCGCCGCCGAGATCTGCGTCTACACCAACGGCAACCTGACCGTCGAAAGCCTGTAATGACCGAGTTTTCGCCCCGCGAGATCGTCTCCGAGCTTGACCGCTACATCGTCGGCCACGCCGAGGCCAAGAAGGCCGTCGCCGTGGCTTTGCGCAACCGCTGGCGCCGCCGCCGCGTACCGGCCGACCTGCGCGACGAGGTGACGCCGAAGAACATTCTGCTGATCGGTCCGACCGGCGTCGGCAAGACCGAGATCGCTCGTCGTCTGGCCAAGCTCGCCCAGGCTCCGTTCCTCAAGGTCGAGGCCACCAAGTTCACCGAGGTCGGCTATGTCGGCCGCGACGTCGATCAGATCGTCCGCGACCTCGTCGAAAGCGCGCTGGCCATGGTCCGCGACAAGCGCCGGGCCTCCGTTCGCGCCAAGGCCGAGGCCGCCGCCGAGGAGCGAATCCTCGACGCGCTCACCGGCCCCGGCTCGACCGCCGCCCGCGAGGCCTTCCGCAAGAAGATCCGCGCCGGCGAGCTGGACGACAAGGAAATCGAGCTGCAGCTGGCCGACAGCGGCGGCCAGACCTTCGAGATTCCGGGCCAGCCGGGCGCGGCGGTGTTCAACCTGTCAGACATGATGAAGTCGCTGGGCGGCGGACGCACCAAGACCCACAAGACCACCGTCTCGGCCGCCTGGACTCCGCTGATCGCCGAGGAAAGCGACAAGCTGCTGGACCAGGAGGCCCTGACCCAGGAAGCCCTGGAGCTGGCCGAGAACCACGGCATCGTCTTCCTGGACGAGATCGACAAGGTCGCCAGCTCCTCGCAACGCTCGGGCGCGGACGTCTCCCGCGAGGGCGTGCAGCGCGACCTCTTGCCGCTGATCGAGGGCACGACCGTCTCGACCAAGTACGGGCCGGTGAAGACCGACCACATCCTGTTCATCGCCTCGGGCGCCTTCCACGTGGCCAAGCCGTCGGACCTGCTGCCCGAACTGCAGGGCCGCCTGCCGATCCGCGTCGAGCTGAAAGGTCTCTCCCGCGACGACATGCGTCGGATCCTGACCGAGCCGGAAGCCAATCTGATCCGTCAGCATCAGGCGCTGATGGCGACCGAGGACGTCGCGCTGGCCTTCACCGACGAGGCGATCGACGCCCTGGCCGACGCGGCCGTGGCCGTGAACGCCTCGGTCGAGAACATCGGCGCCCGCCGCCTGCAGACGATCATGGAAAAGGTGGTCGAGGAGATCAGCTTCACCGCCGCCGACCGGGGCGGCGAGACCGTAACCATCGATAAGGCCTATGTGACCGAGCGGGTCGGGGCGCTGGCGGCGAACGCGGATCTGAGCCGGTTTATTTTGTGATGAGTACCTTCTCCCTCGGGGAGAAGGCGGGACCCGCGCCGCAGGCGTGGGGGGATGAGGGGTTAAAGCGGTCGACGGGCCATCCCCTCACCCTCCCATCGCTCCGCGATGGGCCCCGCCCTCTCCCGCTGGGAGAGGGTGTCTTTGGACCGCTTCCATCCCCAAAATCGCCGCCTTGCGGGCTAGCCCCCAGTGATACCCCGTGAGCTTGCCGCTCTTGGCGATGGCGCGGTGGCAGGGGATCAGCAGCGAGATCGGATTGGCGCCGATCGCGCCCCCGGTCGCCTGGAACGCGCGGGGCTTGCCGGCCCAGGACGCCACTTGGCCATAGGTGGCCGTCTCGCCCGCCGGAATGTTCAAGAGCGCCTTCCAGACCTGGATGTGGAACGGCGAGCCGATCAGCACCACCGGCAACGGCCCCGCCCCGCTCGCGAAGGCGCGCAGGGCCATGCCTTGCGCGGCCGCGTCGTCGCGGATCCAGTCGGCGGCGGGGAAGCGGCGGTGCATGTCGGCGAAGGTCGCCGCGTCGTCGCCGTCCGAAAAGGCCAGGCCCGCCAGGCCCCGCTCGGCGATCACGAACAGGCCCCGGCCGAACGGCGTCGGCGCCCAGCCCCAGCGCAATCGCATCCCCGCCCCGCGCCGACGCACCTCGCCGGGCGTCGCCGCCTCCTGGGCGATGAACAGGTCGTGCAGACGCGAAGGCCCCGAGAGGCCCGCGTCGAAGGCCGCGTCCAGCACCGTGCCGCCGGCTTCCAGCGACCGCCGGGCCTCGGCATGGGCGATCGCGGACACGAAGCTCTTCGGGCTGACCCCCGCCCAGCGGGTGAAGATGCGCTGAAAGTGGAACGGCGACAGGCCCACGGCCTGGGCGGCCTCGTCGAGCGAGGGATGTTCGGACCACCGCTCGGCCAGCCAGTCCAGGGCCTTGGCCATGCGGTGATAGTCGACCGAGCGTTCGGCCAGACGGAGCAATTCCTCGCTCACGGCGGACAGGTTGGGGGCGTCGTAGGCCATGCTCACAGGCTAGGCCCCTTCCAGACTGAACGCCGCCCGGTTCTTGCGGTCATGACCACCGCTCGTTCCGGGCCGCGCGAATGGCCTCCCGCAGGGCGTCGGCGAAGTCCATCCGGGCGTCGGGACTCAGCGCCCGCCCGACGGTCAGGCGACGGCGGTGGATCATCAGACGCACGCGGGTGTCGTGCTCGCCGGGCTGGTCGACCTCCACTCGGGTGAAGGCGGTCGGCGAGGTCCAGATGGTTCGCGCGCCCTTCTCGTCCTCGCGGCTGACGGTGACGGCCTCGGCGGTGACATGGACCCGCTCGATACGCCGCGCGGCGCGGGCGCTGGCCCGCAGCGCCAGCCAGATCCCCAGGACGTCCAGACCCAGGAACGGCAGCACCACGGGCGCGTGCAGAACCAGCAGGAACAGCGCCACCAAGGCATTGAAGGCGATGACGATCCCAAGCACGACCTTCATGCCCCGATCGCTCAGCGACCGGTTCGGGGTGATCTGGGCGTCCATGTAGATCGGCGCGGTCATCGCTCGGGAATTTAGGGATCCGCGCCGCGCTTGGCGAGGCGTCCTTCTTGGCGAGATCGGCGCATCACGGCATGGTCGCGCCGATGGCCAAGTCCCCTGTCCCGAAGAAGAAGCCCGCCGCCAAGCGGATCAGCCCCGCCGAGCGCGAGCGCGTCGAGATCCTGTTCCGCAGGTTCGAAAGCCTGGACCTGCATCCCAAGACCGAGCTCAACTACTCCAACCCCTACGAGCTGGTCACCGCCGTGGCCCTGTCGGCCCAGGCCACCGACGTTCAGGTCAATAAGGCGACTGGCCCGCTGTTCCAGGTCGCCGACAGCGCCGAGAAGATGCTGGCGCTCGGCGAAGAGGGCCTGATCAAATACATCGCCTCGATCGGCCTCTTCCGCACCAAGGCCAAGAACGTCATCGCCGCCGCCCACATCCTGATGGACAAGCACGGCGGCCAGGTCCCGCCGAACCGCGCCGATCTCGAGGCCCTGCCGGGCGTTGGCCGCAAGACCGCGTCCGTCGTGCTGAACGAACTGGACATCGAACCGGCCATCGCCGTCGACACCCACGTCTTCCGCGTCTCGCACCGGCTGAAGCTGTCGAAAGGCAAGACGCCCGACGCGGTTGAGCAGGATCTGATGCGGATCGTGCCCGGCCCCTACCAGACCCGGGCGCACCACTGGCTGATCCTGCACGGGCGCTATGTCTGCGTGGCGCGGAAGCCGAAGTGCGAGATCTGCAAGATCAGCGATCTTTGCCCGTCGCGGGAGCTGTTTCTGGGGGCGTAGGCCTATTGAGTTCCTCCCCGCGTCGCGGGGGAGCATCTTGTTTTAACTACCCAAGCGCCCGCGCCACCGCTTGGGCGAACGCCGCGCCATGGTCGTGGGCGTGTTCGAGGAAGAGGTCCGGTTCGATGACCTCCAGCTCCATCAGCTGGGGCGTGTGGTCCAGGCCGCGGATCAAGTCGACACGGGCGTAAGTCAGGTTCCCCGGCGCGGCGCTCAGCACCATCTCGGCGGCGCGCAGGGCCTCGGGCTCGGGGGCGATCTCGCTGACCCGACCGCCGAACCGCGGCTGAACGCGGAAATCGCCCTCCACCGCCACCCTGGCCACCGCGTGGCTGAAATGACCGTCGAAATAGAACAGCGACAGCTCGCCCTCTTCGCCCACCGCCGGCAGGAACGGCTGGATCAGCGCCGGACCGCCGGGACCGCCGTCCAGCGCGCCATGACGCTTGATCCGGACGGTGTCGCGCGCGCCGGCCGAGACCTGCGGCTTGACCACCAACTCGTCCACGCCAAAGGCGTCGAAGGCCGCCGCGATCGCCTCGGGCGTGAGCTTGTCGTGCGCGTGGGTCGGCACGACCGGCGCGCCCCGCTCGGCCAGTTCGAGCAGATAGGTCTTGGTCGAATTCCAACGCAGCACCGAGACGGGATTGGCGACGCGGACGCCGTCGCGCTCCAGCCGGTCGAGGACGCCGAACCATTCAACCTCGCGACCGTGATAGCCCCAGGCCAGGGACGGCGTGACCAGCCGCGCGCGGCCCTTGTCGAACGCTTCCGTCCAGGGCTGGGCCTCGACGGCCAGCCCCCGCGCGCGCAGCGGCGCGGCCAGGCGCTCGAACTGCGGGCGCCAGCTGTCCTCGGGCCGGGGGTCGTCACGGGCGGGGACCAGGATCAGGACGTCGATCATCGGTTTGCTCATGCTCAGCGGGAATTGGCGGCTAGAATGTCGCGGTCCGCGAGGCAAGCCTTGCGTTGCCTTGAAGAGCCACTTCCTTTAATCGCCTGCTGTTTGCGCCTTTCGGCCCGTTCTTTCAAAGGTTTGCTCCGCTCCATGACCGCGCTTTACGACGTCGCCGGCATCGGCAACGCCATCGTCGATGTCATCGCCCAGTGCGACGACGCCTTCCTGGAGAAGGAGGGTCTGACGAAAGGCGCGATGGCCCTGATCGATCCGGCGCGCGCGGCCAGCCTATATGAGGCCATGGCGGCGGGCATCGAGGCCTCGGGCGGCAGCGTCGCCAACACCATGGCCGGCATCGCCAGCTTCGGGGGCAAGGCCGCCTATATCGGCAAGGTCGCCGACGACCAGCTGGGCCGGGTCTTCCGCCACGACATGAAGGCGATCGGCTGCGCCTTCACGACGCCGCCGCTGGCCGAGGGTCCGGCCACGGCCCAGAGCCTGATCAATGTGACCGCCGACGCCCAGCGCACCATGTCCACCTATCTGGGCGCCTGCGTCGAGCTGACGTCTGCCGACGTCGACCCCGAAATCATCGAGGCGGCCCAGATCTCGTATCTGGAAGGCTATCTGTTCGATCCGCCCGAAGCGCGCCGCGCCTTCGCCAAGGCCGCCGCCCTCGCCCACGGCGCCGGGCGCAAGATCGCCATGACCCTGTCCGACAGTTTCGTGGTCGATCGCCACCGCTCGGCCTTGCTCGGCTTCGTCGAAACCCAGTGCGACATCGTCTTCGCCAACGCGAGCGAGGTCTGCGCGCTGTTCGAGACCACCGACTTCGACGAGGCCGTCAAGGCTTTGGCCGATCGCTGCGAGATCGCCGCCGTCACCCGCAGCGAAAAGGGCTCGGTGGTGGTCGCCAACGGGCAGTTGCATGAAATCTCGGCCTATCCGGTCGAAAAAGTCGTGGACACGACCGGCGCGGGCGACCAATACGCGGCGGGTTTCCTCTACGGTCTTTCCCAGGGCCGCCCGCTGCCTATCTGTGGCCAGCTGGGCAGTCTGGCCGCCGCCGAGGTGATCGACCACTACGGTCCGCGTCCGCAGGTCTCCCTGCGCGCGCTGGCCCAGAAGAACGGACTTTAGAACTCAGATGGCCCGCACCGCTGAAGTGGTCCGCGAGACGAAGGAGACCCAGATCCGGGTCTGGATCGATCTCGACGGAACCGGCGTCTCGACGATCTCCACCGGCATTGGTTTCTACGACCATATGCTGGAGAGCTTCGCGCGCCACGGCGGCTTCGACCTGAAGGTCGAGACCAAGGGCGACCTGCACATCGACATGCACCACACGGTCGAGGACACCGGCATCGTGCTGGGCCTGGCGGTGAATAAGGCGCTGGACGGCTTCAAGGGCATCCGCCGCTTCGGCTCGGCCTATATCCCGATGGACGAGACCCTGACGCGCTGCGCCATCGACCTCTCGAACCGCCCGTACCTGGTCTGGAAGGTCGAGTTCAAGCGCCCCAAGGTCGGCGAGATGGACACCGAGCTCTTCAAGGAGTTCCACCACGCGTTCGCGATGAACAGCGGGGCGTGCGTGCATCTGGAGACCCTGTACGGCGACAACACCCACCACGTCGCCGAAAGCGGCTTCAAGGCCCTGGCCCGGGCGCTGCGTCAGGCGGTCGAGATCGACCCGAAGACCGGCGGCCAGGCTCCGTCCACCAAGGGCGTGCTGTAAGGATACTCCATGCAGACCGTCGCCCTGATCGACTACGGGTCGGGCAACCTGCGTTCGGCCGAAAAGGCCCTGCGTGAGGCGGCCGGCCGCCGCGCGCTCGACGCCGACATCGTCGTCACCGCCGATCCCGACCTTGTCGCCAAGGCCGATCGCGTCTTCCTGCCCGGCGTCGGGGCCTTCGCCTCCTGCCGCGCCGGCCTGGACGCCACCGGCGTCTACGAGGCGATGAACCAGGCCGTCCACGGCCGGGGCGTGCCCTTCATGGGCATCTGCGTCGGCCACCAGCTCCTGGCCACCGAGGGCCTTGAGTTCGGCGTCACCCCCGGTCTCGACTGGATCCAGGGCCAGGTGAAGAAGCTCGAGCCCAAGGATCCGTCGCTGACCATCCCGCACATGGGCTGGAACGCCATCGCCTTCACCCGCGCTCATGCCCTGTTCGCGGGCATCGAGGACGGCGCCCACATGTACTACGCCAATTCGTTCGCCCTGACGCCTTCCAACCCGGAAGATGTCGTCGCGACAACCGACCACGGCGGACCGTTCACGGCCGCGGTGGCCAAGGACAATGTCGCGGGCGTACAGTTTCACCCCGAAAAGTCACAAGCCTCAGGGCTCGCCCTGCTCGCCAACTTCCTGGAATGGCGCCCATGATCCTCTATCCCGCCATCGACCTGAAGGACGGCCAGTGCGTGCGCCTGCTGCACGGCGACATGGAGAAGGCCACGGTCTTCAACACCTCGCCCGCCGACCAGGCCCAGCGCTTCGTCAAGGACGGCTTCTCGTGGCTGCACGTCGTTGACCTGAACGGCGCCATCGAGGGCAAGTCGGTCAACACCGCCGCCGTCGAGCATATCCTGGAGTCGATCTCCATCCCCGTGCAACTGGGCGGCGGCATCCGCACGCTGGAAGGCGTCGAGGCCTGGATCGAGGCGGGCGTGTCCCGCGTGATCCTCGGCACCGTGGCCGTTCACGACCCGGAACTGGTCAAGAAGGCCGCCCGCCTGTGGCCCGAGCAGATCGCCGTGGCCGTCGACGTCCGCGACGGCAAGGTCGCCGTCGACGGCTGGACCGGCCTGTCGGACCTCTCCGCGATCGACCTGTCGCGCCGCTTCGAGGACGCTGGCGTGGCGGCCCTGATCATCACCGACATCAGCCGCGACGGCGCCCTCACGGGCGTCAATGTCGAGGGCGTGGGCGAGCTGGCCGACGCCGTCTCGATCCCGGTCATCGCCTCGGGCGGCGTCGCCTCGGTGGCCGACATCGAGCGTCTGAAGGCCCGCAAGGGCGTCGAGATCGCCGGCGCGATCCTGGGCCGCTCGCTCTATGCCGGCACGATCAAGCCGGCCGAAGCCCTGATCGCGGCGGCCGCCTGATGCTGAAGACCCGGATCATTCCCTGCCTCGACGTGAAGGACGGGCGGGTGGTCAAGGGGGTCAACTTCGTCTCCCTGCGCGACGCCGGCGATCCGGTGGAGCAGGCGCGCGCCTATGACGCGGCCGGCGCCGACGAGCTGATGTTCCTGGACATCACGGCGTCCAGCGAAGGCCGGGGCCTGATCCTGGACGTCATCGCGCGCACCGCCGAGGTCTGCTTCATGCCCGTCTCGGTGGGCGGGGGCGTGCGGCAGGTGTCGGACATGCGCCGCTTGTTGCTCGCGGGCGCCGACAAGGTCTCGGTCAATACCGCCGCCGTCGAGAACCCCGACCTGATCGCCGGCGGCGCCGACGCCTTCGGGGCCCAGTGCGTAGTCGTGGCCATCGACGCCAAGGCGCGCGAGGACGGCTCGGGCTGGAACGTCTGGACCTATGGCGGCCGCAAGGACACCGGAATCGACGTGGTCGAGTGGGCCGCCAAGGTCGTGGAGCGCGGCGCGGGCGAGATCCTGCTGACCTCGATGGACCGCGACGGCGCCAAGATCGGCTACGACATCCCGCTGCTGAAGGCCGTCACGGCCGAGGTCAGCGTGCCGGTGATCGCCTCGGGCGGCGCGGGCAAGACCGAGCACCTGGTCGAAGCCGCGCGCGACGGCCACGCCGCCGCCGTGCTGGCCGCCTCGATCTTCCACTTCGGCGAGATCTCGATCGGCGAGGCCAAGCGGGCCATGGCCGACGCCGGCATCCCGGTGCGCCTCGACGCCCTGAAGGAGGTCGCATGAGCCAGCGCCTGACCGACGTCCTGCAACGCCTGTCCGCCACGATCGAGGCCCGCAAGGGCGGCGATCCGTCGGTTTCCTATACGGCGAAGCTGCTGAGCGACCCGGCCCTGGCCGCCAAGAAGCTGGGCGAGGAAGCCGTCGAGACGGTGATCGCCGCCGTGGCCCAGGGCCCGGATGCCTTGGCCGCCGAAAGCGCCGACCTGCTCTACCACTGGCTGGCCCTGATGGCCGCTTCCGGCGTCCCGCTGGACGCCGTGGCCGAGAAGCTGGAAGCTCGCGAGGGGACCTCGGGCATCGCCGAGAAGGCGTCGCGGAAGGGCTAGACCCGCCGCTTCAGCGCCACGTACAGCGCCCCCTCGCCGCCGTGGCGGCGGTCGGCGGTGGAGACGCCGGCGATCATTTCGCGCAGGGACGGGTCGGCCAGCCACTCGGGCGTGCGGGTGCGCAGGACGCCCTGCCCCACCTTGCCCTTGCCGGTGATCACCAGCACCGCCCGGTGGCCCTGGCTGAACGCGCGGCGGATGAAGGCCTCCAGCGTGGCGCGAGCCTGGTCCTGGTCGAGGCCGTGCATGTCTAGCCGCGCGCCGATCGGGTCGCGCTCCTTGACGATCCGCAGCTTACGATTGGGCTCGATGTGGCCCGCCGGTCCCTTGAGCGGCTTCGGCGCGGGGGTCTTCAGATCCTCCGGATCCAGCCGCAGCGGCGCGATCGAGACCAGGCGCGTCGGCGGATCGGCGGGCAAGGCGGTGTCGGCCTTCAAAGACGGCCGGATCCGCGCCTTGGATCGCATCTTCTCGGGTTTCACCGGCGCGCGCGGCGTCACGGTCGACGCGACGAGCTTCCAGAGTCGCCTGTCGTCGTCCGGACCGGGTGGCGGCTTCCTGGCCACGTCAGGATCGCGGAGTCGGCACGAGCCGATAGAGCCGCAGCGCGTGGCGCACGCGCCCGGCCTCGGCGCCGGCCGCGTCGCCCGTGCCCATATAGAGGTCGGCCCTAACGTCGCCCTTGATCGCGCCGCCGGTGTCCAACGCCATGGCCAGACGGCGATAGGCCGGGAAGGCGCCCGACAGCTTGGGCGTCGCGGCGTCCAACCAGTAGAGGCCTCCCATCGCGTGGCGGCTGGGATCGACGGCGATGGCGCGGCCAGGCGGCAGCGATACGCCGGCCGAGCCGACCGGCTCCTTGCCGTCGTCCGGCGTTGTCCGGAAGAACACATAACGCGGGTTCAGCCGCATGATCGCGTCGGCCTCGGGGCCGCGATGGGCGGCCAGCCAGGATCGGATCGCCTCGCCCGAGGTGTTGTTGTCGGGCAGCAGGCCCTTGTCGCGCAGGGCGCTGGCGATGCCGACGAACGGCTTGCCATTCGTGCCGGCGAAGACCGCCCGCACCCGGCGCCCGTCCGGCAAGACCAGCACGCCCGAACCCTGGATCTGCAGAAAGAACAGGTCCTCGGGCCGCATCCAGGCCAGGGGCTTGTCGGTCGGGACCGCCTCGATCTCGCCACGGTCGGGATAGGGGACGAAGGTCGGCCCTTCGACATGACCGGTGATCTTCTTGCCCACGAACGCCGGATCGAAGGGGCCAAGATCCACAACGGCCAGGTCGGAGGGCAAACCCCGCATCGGGGCCGAGAACTCGGCGTTTCGCGACATGCGCGCGTCGTAGCGGGGGGCGAAATAGGCGGTCAGCAAGCCCTCGTCGCCGACCGGCTCGGGCCGGAAATTGGCCTCCAGAAACGCCCGCGCGCCCGGCTCGTCCTGGATCACCGTCGCCTTGGCCAAGCCGCAGACCCGGGCCATGGCCGGTTCCTTGGCTACGCCGCAGCCCGCGCGAAAAGCGTTCAAGGCCGCCAGGTGGTCTTCCTCGCTCCAGCCCGTCAGGCCGGAGAACGACAGAGCGGGCGAAGTCGAAGGCGAAGGCGCGGGCGGCGAAACGGTCGCTGGGGGCGGAGCGACGGCTCCCGAGCTCGCGGACGGCGGCGGCGCCGTACTCGCGCAGGCGCTCAGCAGCATGGCCGCCAGGGCCAGCGGCGCGACGGCGCCGGGAACGGCGATACGACGAGTCATTACGCCTCGGCGGCGGCGACGAACGCCAGGCGCCAGTTCGGATTGGCGCTCTTGACCTCGCGCTCGAAGGTCCAGAGCTCGGCCGTGCGACGGTCGTCGACGCCCTCGCCGCGCTCGTCCTTGGTGCGGGTGCGGACCTCGGCCAGGATGCGCACCACGGCCTTAGCAACGTCCCCGATCACATCGACCTTTTCGAGATCCAGGCGCGGCGCGGTCAGGAACTCGACCTTCTCGGCGCGGCCGGCGGTCTCGCGGGCCGCCATGGCCTGCTCGAAATTGTCCATGACTTCCTGGACCAGAAGCGGCTTCAGCGTCTCGCGGTCGCCGGCGGCGTAGGCCGTGACGATCTGCTCGTAGGCCGAGCGCGCGCCGGAGAGGAACTTGTCCGGGTCGAAGTCCGGCTGCTTGGCCTTCAACGTGGCCACGCCCTCGATCGCGTGTCCCGGGTTGGCTTGCGGCGCGGGACTGGGCGAGCCCGGAATCGCCCCAGCGGGCGCGTCCTCGGGCTGACGCCCCACCCGGCGGCCCAGGGTGGCGTAGAGCTGGTACAGGACGACGGCGGCGACGGCCGCGAGGAACAGGATCTGGAGCACTTCAGGGTCCGGCGGCGGGCTTTCGAGCCCTTGGGATGGTGTCTATATAGGCGAGAGACGCTCTTCCGTCAGGCGCCTGGCGTTGCGCCAGAACAGCCCGCATGGTAGCAGCGCCCACCTTTTCTCAGGCGTTCTAGCCGCCGATTACGGATTTTATCCTAATGACCGACACCACCGCCCCCAATGGTACCCCTGGGGCGACCCCGGAAGGCGCCGAGGCCGGCCAAGCGGGCATCCGCATCCTGGCCCAGTTCGTCCGCGACTTCTCGTTCGAAAACCCCCTGGCGCCCGACAGCCTGCGGGCGGGCGCGACCCAGCCGGCCATCGACATGGGCGTCGAGATGAACGCCCGGGGCCGTCCCGACGGTCTGTTCGAAGTGGACCTGAAGCTATCGGCCCGCGCCCTCCGCGAGGAGCAGGCGGTGTTCCACGTCGAGGTGGTCTATGGCGGTCTGTTCCACATCGAAGGCGTCAGCCAGGAAGATCTTGAGCCGGTGCTGCTGATCGAGTGCCCCCGCTTCCTGTTCCCCTATGCCCGTCGTCTGATTTCGGACGTTACGGCCGAAGGCGGCTTCCCGCCGTTCCTGATCGACCCGATCGACTTCGCCGGCGTCTACGCCGCGCGCAAGGCCCAGGCCGAAACCGGCGGCGTGGTCGGCAACGCCTGAGGCGTTGGACCAAGGTGATCCGAGAGGGGCTCGGCCGAAAGGCTGGGCCCTTTTCTTTTGATATCAAGCCTAGAGCCTGTCCGCTTCAAATGGAATCATTTGAAGCGGATAAACAGGCTCTAGAGTCAAATATTGAGAGCGCGGTCGAGCGGTTTAACCGCTCACACTTAAACCTAACGCGCTCTAAGGCTGCAGCCTGTACCCGCCCATCTCGGTGATCAGAATCCGCGCCACGGCCGGATCGGGCTCGATCTTCTGACGCAGACGGTAGACGTGGGTCTCCAACGTATGGGTGGTGACGCCCGCGTTGTAGCCCCAGACCTCGGTCAGCAGCTCCTCGCGCGACACGGGCTTGGAGCCCGCGCGATAGAGGTACTTGAGGATGTTGGTTTCCTTCTCGGTCAGCCGCACCTTCTTCTGCTTCTCGTCGATCAGCAGCTTGGCCGAGGGGCGGAACTCGTAGGGGCCGATGCGGAACAGCGCGTCTTCCGAAGCCTCGTAGACCCGCAGCTGGGCGCGGATGCGGGCCAGCAGCACGCCAAAGCGGAAGGGCTTGGTGACATAGTCGTTGGCGCCGGATTCCAGGCCCAGGATCGTGTCGCTGTCGCTGGCCGCGGCCGTCAGCATGATCACCGGGGCGGTGACGCCGTTCTTGCGCATCAGGCGGCAGGCCTCGCGGCCGTCCATGTCGGGCAAGTCCACGTCCAGCAGGATCAGGTCGGGCTTGATCTCGCGCGACATCCGCACGCCTTCGCCGGCGCTGGCGGCCTCGGCGACCGCGAACTCCTCGTGAAGGGCCAGTTGCTCGGCCAGGGCGCCGCGCAGGTCGTCGTCGTCATCGATGAGCAATAGGGTCTTGCGTTGCGCCATAAGGGGAAACATGCACCGCTGCGCCCCTTCGGGACAAGCCCGAGCAAGGCCTTAAGTCCGGGAGTCGACCGATCATGCCGTTTCGCGCCCATGCCGATGGCCGTTTCGAGCTGGAAGGCCGCGTCGTGCGCTGCGCGATCGGCAAGGCCGGGGTCATCGCCGCCGCCGACAAGCGCGAGGGTGATAACAGGAGCCCGCTCGGCGTCTGGGTCATGCGGGAGGTCTGGTACCGACCGGACGTCTATCCCGAGGGTCCCCAGACCGCCCTGCCCCGCCGCGCCACGCGACCCGACGACGGCTGGTGCGACGCGCCGGGCGACCCCCGCTATAACCGCCCCGTCACCCTGCCCTATCCGGTCAGCGCCGAGCGGATGTGGCGCGACGACGCCGTCTATGACTTGGTGGTGATCCTGGGCCACAACGACAACCCGCCGGTTCCGGGCCTGGGCTCCGCGATCTTCATGCATCTGGCGCGGGAGGGGTATCCCGGCACCGAAGGCTGCGTGGCGCTAGCGCGAGCGGATATCGAGGCGGTTCTGGCCGCCGCGAAGCCGGGAGATGCGGTAGAGATCGCGCTCTAAGCGTAGGCGCGCCGCCCGAAGAGCGCCGAACCGACCCGCACCGAGGTCGCGCCCTCCGCGATCGCGATCTCGAAATCGTCGCTCATGCCCATGGACAGCTTGGCGACGCCGTTGCGCTGGGCGATGGCTCTCAGCTTGGCGAAATGCGGCGCGGGGTCCGCATCGACCGGCGGAATGCACATCAGCCCCTCGACCGGCAATCCATAAGTCTCCCGGCAGGCGGCGATGAAGGCGTCCGCCTCGTCCGGCGCGATGCCGGCCTTCTGGGGCTCCTCGCCGATATTGACCTGGACATAGAGGCGCGGAGCCTTACCCGCCTTTTGAATCTCATCGGCCAGGACGCGCGCCAGCTTCTCGCGATCGACCGTCTCGATCACGTCGAAGAAGGCGACCGCCTCACGCGCCTTGTTGGTCTGCAGGGGCCCGATCAGGCGCAATTCCAGGCCTTCGCGGCGCTGACTCCAGCGCTCCATGGCCTCCTGGACGCGGTTCTCGCCGAACACTTTCTGCCCCGCGTCCAGCACCGGCGCGATATGCTCCCAAGGCTGGGTCTTGGACACCGCCACCAGCGTCACGTCGCCAGCGGGACGACCGGCGCGGGCCTCGGCGGCGGCGATGCGGCCTTGGATCTCGGCGAGGGCTTGCGACATGAGGAGCTCGATCTTGCGGACGGAAAGCGAACTGGAGGTCCTGTCTAGGACGGCGAGCAGGTTTTCGCCAAGGATCGCGCGCGGTCGGGTTCTGCCGAACCTGCTGTTCTTCACGGACCCGGCCAGGGTGGCCGACCCGGAGGCCGTCGCCCTGCGGCTGCCCCGCGGGGCAGGGATCGTGTTGCGAGCCTTCGGCGCGCCGGAGGCGGTCGACCAAGGCCGGCGGCTGCGGGCGATCGCCGACGCGCGCGGCTTGATCCTGCTGGCCGGCGCCCACCCCCGGCTCGCCGAGGATATCGGCGCCGATGGTCTGCACATGCCCGAACGCCTGTCCGGAGAAATCCCCCGCCTGCGCGTCGAACATCCCGACTGGCTGATAACGGTGGCGGCCCATGACCGTCCCGCGCTGACCGCCGCCGAGCGTTTGGAGGCCGACGCGGTCGTGGTCTCGCCGGTATTTCCCAGCAACAGTCCCTCGGCGGGCGCGCCCTTGGGTGTAGAAGGCCTGAACGCGCTGGTCTCCGCCACCGCCCTTCCGGTCTATGCGCTGGGGGGCGTGCGCGCGGACACCGCCGGACGTCTGTCCGGCAGCGGCGTCGTGGGAATCGCGGCGGTGGAAGCGCTGGCCGGCTCTAAATCAAATGTTTAGAGCGTGAGATAAGCTCAAGCCGGTTCCGACATTCAGCCTCACGCTCTAGAACTTGAACGCGGTTTCCAGGCGAACGCGCGGGGCGGGATCGCTCTGCTGCGCGCGGCGAGCGGCCAAGGCCGGATTGGACTCGCCCAGGCTGACGGCGCCGCCGACCCGGATCGACGGGGTCACCTTGAAATAGGCGCCGGCCTGAACGTCCTGCATTTCCATTTCACGGTTGGTCGGCTGGTCGAGGTCCAGCTTCAGGCCCCAGCGGCCCTTCTTGGCGTCCCAGCGCAGGGTGCGCTTGTCGTCCTGAGGGTACTGCACGCCGGCGGGGGCGCCGCTGGTGAAGTCGTTCTTGGCGGTGAAATCAGGGGCGACGGCATGAGGCTTGGCCTGGGCGAACGCCATCGACGCCGATCCCGAAAGGATCAGCGCGGCGGCTCCCGCCAGAAAGAAACGCGTCGCGACCATCGCTACTCGCCGCCTATACTCTGTTGTCCCCACCCATCCCATATAGGAAAGGGTCCTTGAAAATGCGATTAAAGGCTTGGGCTAAACGCGGTCAACCTCACTGTCGTCGCACTTTCGCCGGTCTTGTACGATTCAATCGTCTCGTGTGGCGATGAGGTCACGCGATTCCTGTTTTGAGGCAGCGCAGCCGTGCTATAGACCGGCTCCCGGCCGCGGGGGCGCGCCTGGAAGCGCGAAGCCGCGCCGGCAAGAATTTGGAGCGAGGTAATATGGCGTTTGAGCGTGGGTCTGTGATGCGCGGCGTCGCCGCGGGTGTCCTGGCTCTGTCGATGCTGGGCATGACGGCGTGCGCCAGCAACAAGGCCCCCAAGACTTTCGCCGCCGAAGGCCAGAAGAAAGGCTTCCTGGGCCTGGGTCACGCGAAGAAGGCTCAGACCCCGGACGCCGCCATCGGCGTCAACGGCTATCTGTGGCGCGCCAGCCTCGACACCCTCGCCTTCATGCCCCTGGCCTCGGCCGACCCCTATGGCGGCGTGATCATCACCGACTGGTACGTGAACCCCGAGACTCCCGCCGAGCGTTTCAAGGCCACGGTCTATATCCTCGACACCCGCCTGCGCGCCGACGGCCTGAACGTCACCGTGTTCAAGCAGTCGAAGGACGCGAACGGCGCCTGGGTCGACGCTCCGGTTTCCGACCAGACGGCCACCGACATCGAAAACGCGATCCTGACGCGCGCGCGCCAGCTTCGCCTGTCGAACATCAAGGGCTAAGGCCCGGCGGGGTCCTCCTTCGAGCGAAGAGGACCCCGAACACCCATATTCCTGCGCGCTCCGGCCGCGAAACCGCCTAGTCTTGCGCGGCGTCGCCTCACGGGGCGCCTTTTCGCATCCAAGACCTGGTTTCCGATGGCCCGCTACAATCCCAAAGACACCGAACCCAAGTGGCGTGACGCCTGGGCGAAGGCCGACGTCTTCAAGACCGGCGAGATCAACGACGGCCGTCCGAAATACTACGTGCTTGAGATGTTCCCGTACCCGTCGGGTCGCATCCACATGGGCCACGTCCGCAACTACGCCATGGGCGACGTGGTGGCCCGCTACAAGCGCGCCCAGGGCTTCAACGTCCTGCACCCGATGGGCTGGGACGCCTTCGGGATGCCAGCCGAGAACGCGGCCATGGAGCGCGGCGTCCACCCCAAGGGCTGGACCTACGACAACATCGCCGCCATGCGCGAGCAGCTGAAGGCGCTGGGCATCTCGGTCGACTGGTCGCGCGAGTTCGCCACCTGCGACCCGGAATATTACGGCAAGCAGCAGGCCTGGTTCCTGCGCCTGCTGAAGCGCGGCCTCGTCTATCGCAAGGAAGCCTCGGTCAACTGGGACCCGGTCGACATGACCGTCCTGGCCAACGAGCAGGTGATCGACGGCAAGGGCTGGCGCTCGGGCGCGACGGTCGAGAAGCGCAAGCTGACCCAGTGGTTCCTGCGCATCACCGACTACGCCGACGCCCTGATCGACGGCCTGAAGACCCTGGACCGCTGGCCCGACAAGGTTCGCCTGATGCAGGAGAACTGGATCGGCCGCTCCAAGGGCCTGCGCTTCAAGTTCCAGTTTGATAGCGAAGCGCCCGACGGCCTGGCTGAGGGCCTGGAGGTCTACACCACCCGTCCCGACACCCTGTTCGGCGCCAGCTTCGTCGGCATCGCCCCCGAGCACCCGCTGGCCGAGCAGCTGGCGGTCGAGAACCCCCAAATCCAGCAGTTCATCGCCGACTGCCGCAAGGGCGGCACCTCGGAAGCCGAGATCGAGAGCGCCGAAAAGCTGGGCTACGACACCGGCCTGCGGGTCAAGCACCCGCTGGATCCATCGATCACCCTGCCCGTCTGGATCGCCAACTTCATCCTGATGGACTACGGCACCGGGGCGATCTTCGCCTGCCCGGCCCACGATCAGCGCGACCTGGACTTCGCCCGCAAGTACGGCCTGCCGGTCAAGCCGGTGGTGCTGCCCAATGGCGAGGATCCGGCGACCTTCACGGTCGGCAAGGAGGCCTATGTCGGCCCCGGCAAGATCTTCAATTCCGAATTCCTGGACGGCATGGACGTCGAGACCGCCAAGGCCGAGGCCATCGCCCGCATCGAAGCGGCGAACCAGGGCCAGGGCGCGACCGTCTATCGCCTGCGTGACTGGGGCGTCTCGCGCCAGCGCTACTGGGGCTGCCCGATCCCGGTCATTCACTGCGAGACCTGCGGCGTGGTGCCCGTGCCGGAAGACCAGCTGCCGGTCGCCCTGCCCGACGACGTCACCTTCGACAAGCCGGGCAACCCGCTGCTGCGTCACCCGACCTGGCGCCACACGACCTGCCCGTCATGCGGCGGCAAGGCCGAGCGCGAGACCGACACGCTGGATACGTTCATCGACAGCAGCTGGTACTTCGCCCGCTTCGCCGACACGGAAGCCGCCCAGCCGGTCGGCAAGGCCGCGGCCGACTACTGGCTGCCCGTCGACCAGTATATCGGCGGCGTCGAGCACGCGATCCTGCACCTGCTCTACGCCCGCTTCATCACCCGCGCTCTGAAGGACGAGGGCCTGGTTTCGGTCGAGGAGCCGTTCGCGGGCCTGTTCACGCAAGGCATGGTCACCCACGAGGCCTACAAGAACGAGGCCGGCGAATGGGTCGAACCTTCCGACGTGGTGATCAAGGTCGAGGGCAATAGCCGCTCGGCCACGCACGCCAAGACCGGCGCGCCGATCGTCATCGGCGACATCGAGAAGATGTCAAAGTCGAAGAAGAACGTCGTCGCCCCCGAGGACATCTTCGAGGCCTACGGCGTCGACAGCGCCCGGCTGTTCGTGATGTCCGACAGCCCGCCCGAGCGCGATGTTCAGTGGACCAACGCTGGCGTCGAGGGCAGCTGGCGCTTCACGCACCGCCTGTGGAACGAGTTCGACAGCCAGCCCGCCGGCGACTTCGCCCACGACGACAGCGATGAGGCGGCTCTGGCGTTGCGCAAGGCCGCCCACAAGCTGATCGGCTTCGTCACCGACAGCATCGAGGGCTTCCGCTTCAACAGCGGCGTGGCGCGCCTGTACGAGTTCCTGAACGCCCTGAAGGCCGCGCCGGCTGAAGGCGCTTCGGACGCCGTCCTGGCGGCCAGGGCCGAGGCCCTGAACATCCTGGCCCGGCTGGTCGCCCCGTTCACCCCGCACCTGGCCGAGGAGGCCTGGGCGAAGATTGGCGGCGAAGGCATGGTCGTCAACGCTCCCTGGCCCAAGGCCGACCCGGCCCTGGCCGCGGACGACGAACGCGTCCTGCCGATCCAGATCAACGGCAAGCGTCGCGGCGAGGTGAAGGTCAAGGCCGGCGCCCCGGACGACGAAGTGACCAAAATCGCGCTGGCGGATCCCAACGTCATGGCTCACCTTGAGGGCGTCACGGTCCGCAAGGTGATCGTGGTGAAGGACCGCATCGTCAACATCGTGGCCAATTGAGACTCCAAGCGACAACGATGAAACGCACCCTGGCAGCCGCCACAATCGCGCTTTCGGCCATGGCCCTGTCGGGCTGCGGCTTCACCCCCCTCTACGCCCGTCCCGGCGTCGAGGGTGGCCTCTCCAGCATCGAGGCCGTGGCGTCCGAGGGTCGCGCCGGCTACCTGCTACGGGAAGCCTTGGACGACGCCCTGGCGCATCACCAGGGGACTCAGCCGGCCTATCGGCTGACCTATTGGATCAGCGAGCGTCGCTTCCCTCGCGGCGTGCGCCTCGACAACGTGGCCAACCGCTACGAGCTGCAGATGACCGTCACCTGGCGCCTCGTCGACGCCAAGACGGCCGCCGAGGTCCATAAGGGCGTCACGCCCGTATCGGTCACCTATGACTCGGCCGACCAGCCCTACGCCGCGATCGCCGCCCAGGAGGATGGCCAGCAGCGGGCCGCGACCGAGGCCGCGCGCCGAATCCAGCTGGACCTGGCCGCCTGGCTGGCGGGCAAGGCCCCGGCGTAAGGCCTCGGGATGATCCTCTCCAAGCGTCCGGACGTCGAGCGCTTCCTGAAGGAGCCGACCCCGGACATTCGGGCCGTGATCATCTACGGCAAGGACCGAGGCGTGGTGCGCGATCGCGCCAACGCCCTGGCCAAGCGCGTCGTCGCGCGCCCCGACGACCCCTTCGACACCGCCCAGCTGACCGAAGGTGATCTAGACAGCGATCCGGCCAAGCTGGAGGACGAGCTGTCGGCCCTCTCGCTGATGGGCGGCCGACGCCTGGTGCGCCTGCGCCTGACCGGCGAGAAGGCCGGTCCGGACAAGGCCGCCGCCGAGGCCGTCACCCGCCATGTCGAGGGCCTGCTCAATCCCGACGCCTTCTTCCTGATCGAGGCCGGGGCGCTGGGCCGCGATTCCCAGCTCCGCAAGATTGGCGAGAAGGCCAATGGTTGCGCCGTCATCCCCTGCTACGAGGACGAGGCCGGCGACCTGGCCCGCCTGACCCGCGACACCCTGGCCAATGACCGGGTCGGCCTGAACAGCGAGGCGCTGGAGCTCTTCGTCTCGCGGCTGCCCAAGGAACGCGGCGTCGCCCGGGCGGAGATCGAACGTCTGGCGCTGTATCTTGGCCCAGGCAGCGGCATCAACGCGACGGCCGCCGACCTGACGGACTTTCTGGGCGTCGAGCCCGAAGCCTCGCTGAGCGACGCCGCCGCCGATGCGTTCGGCGGCCGGGCCGGCGCGGCCCAGACCGCCCTGCGCCGCGCCGCCGCCGAGGGCGAAGGCGGCCCCGCCGCCGTCCGGGCCATCAGCTTCTATCTGGGCCGTCTGCGCCGGGTGCTGACCCTGCACAAGAACGGCGTCGACCTGCAGGCCGCCGCCAAGGCCGCTGGAATCTTCTGGAAGCAGGAGCGCGAATTCCTGCGCCAGGCGCGCGCCTGGAACCTGGAAGCGATCCTGGACATCCAGGGCGAGGTCCTCGCGGCGGATCGGGCCTGCAAGAGCTCCGGTTCGCCCGACCAGCTGATCGCCGAGCGTCTGGCTCTGATGATCGCGGGCCGCGCCCGCCGCCTGGGGCTGTAGAGCTCCGAAAACCGCCCCAAAAGCATTGTTTGCGCGGCTGTGGACGACTTTCCAGAAATCCTTTCGCCAGAAGGGTTTGTGGCCAAAAGAACCCCGGATCGCCCTCCGCTCACGAAAACGGCGCCTCCCGGAGTACGGAAAGGCGCCGCTCCATGCGCGACAGAGGCGATTTTCGGACGCCGCAAAAAGCGCCCACCCGCACGCTTTTATGTGCAAGCGGTCATACCCCGCGCGTCAGACGATTGCAGAGATCGTCCAGCTGCTCGAGCGTCGCATAGCTAATGGTCAGGGTTCCGGTCGACCCACGATGATCGATCGAAACGTCCAGGCCAAGCACCGACGACAGGTCGGCTTCCAGCGCCTGGGTGTCGGTATCCTTGACGCGAGGCGGGCGACCGCCCTTGTTCTTCGACGGCGTCGCGGTCGGCGCCTTGCGGGCCAGAGCCTCGGTCTCTCGAACCGACAGCCCCCCTTCGATGATCTGCTTGGCCAGGGCCACCGGATCGGCCGCGGCGGCGATGGCCCGCGCGTGACCGGCCGACAGCTCGCCGCTGACCAGGTAGGACTGCACTTCGTCCGGTAGGGCCAGCAGACGCATCGTGTTGGCGACGTGGCTGCGGCTCTTGCCGATGGTCTGGGCGATCGCTTCCTGGGTGCGATCGAACTTCTCCATCAAGACCTTGTAAGACAGGGCCTCTTCCAGAACGTTCAGATCGGCGCGCTGGACGTTCTCGATGATGCCGATCTCCAGCACCGCCAGGTCGTCCAGTTCCCGCACCATGATCGGCACGCTGCGCAGGCCGGCGCGCTGAGCCGCGCGCCAACGGCGTTCACCGGCGACGATCTGGTATTCTCCGGGCGAGCCCGGCGCGGGACGGACCAGGATCGGCTGCAGGACGCCCTTCTCGCGGATCGAGTTGGACAGGTCCTCCAGATCTTCCTCGCGGAAGGTGCGGCGCGGCTGGTCCGGGTTGCGCTTCAGGATCTCGATCGGCGCTTCGCGCGAACCGCCGGCATTGGCCCCCGGCGCCTGGGCTGGCGCCGCCTCGACCTCGCCCAGCAGAGCGGACAGACCACGACCCAGACCACGCCGGCCCTCGGAACTACCGGGCTCACCCACCACTACGGACTCCATCATCTTCTCGGTCAAACTCGGTATCGGTACTTGGAAACTCGGGATCAGGCCGCCTGGGCCTGGCGATCGCGCTCGCGGCTGATCACCTCGCGCGCCAGCTTCAGATAGGCCTGGCTTCCAGCGCATTTGAGATCATACAGCAGGACAGGCTTGCCGAACGACGGGGCCTCGGAGACGCGCACATTGCGCGGAATGATCGCGTCATAGACCTTGTCGCCGAAGTACTCGCGCACATCCCGGGCCACCTGCTCGGACAGGCTGTTGCGCCGGTCGTACATGGTCAGCACGACGCCCTGGATTTCGAGGCGCGGATTGAGGCTGCCGCGAATGCGTTCGATGGTCCGCATCAGCTGAGTCAGCCCTTCGAGGGCGAAGAACTCGCACTGCAAGGGCACGAACACCGCGTCGGCGGCGGTCATGGCGTTGACGGTCAGCACGTTCAGGGACGGCGGGCAGTCGATCAGCACATAGGTGTAAGGGCCGTTAGCGCGGATCGGCTCCAGGGCGTCGCGCAGCCGGTAGGACCGACGGGCGGTCTGACCCAGCTCGATCTCGATGCCCGAGAGATCGGCGTCGGCCGGTATGACGTCCAGGCCAGGCAGCTCGGTCTTCACGGCCGCGTCGACCACGGGCGCCTCGCCCATCAGCACGTCATAGAGGGTGGTTCGGCGCGCGGTGCGGCCGATCCCCAGCCCCGTGGAACAATTGCCTTGCGGGTCGGCGTCGATCAGCAGCACACGCTCGCCGCACGCGGCCAGGGCGGTGCCGAGGTTGATGGCGGTGGTGGTCTTGCCCACCCCGCCCTTCTGGTTGGCGATGGCGAAAACGCGGAGAGGATTAGCGGACACGGGAAAACCTCTTCACTTGAACGATACGACCCCGGGGGTCGCTTTGACTGGGATGCAGATCACTCTCGAAGTTCCAGGCCTTCTTGGCCTCCGAGAGCTCGGTCGCGACGTCCTGGCCTTTGAGGAAAAGACCGGTCGCGCCCCTGCGCAGATAGGGTTCGGCGAAGCCGAGCAGCTTGGTCATCGGCGCGCAGGCCCGGGCCGTCACGACGTCGACCTTCAGGCTCAGATCCTCCGCGCGCGCATTGTGGATCTGGACCGGCAGATCAAGATCCTTCGCCACCACCTCCAGAAAACGGCAGCGCTTGGTCATCGATTCCACCAGATGCACCCGCGCCCCGGCCCTACCCTTCAGAAGTATGGCCAACACCACGCCAGGCAGGCCGGCGCCGGCGCCCAGATCCGCCCAGGTCAGAGCGTCCGGCGCGAAGGTCAGAAGCTGGGCGCTGTCCAGCGCGTGACGGGTCCAGTACGTGGCGATGGTCAGCGGGCCGACCAGGTTCATCACCTCATTCCACTCGGCCAGCAGCGTTTGATAGCGCGCGAGATCGGCGAGCTGGGCGTCCGACGCGCCCGTCATGGCTTGATAGCCCGCCGCGTCCAGGACGGGCGGTTCGACGAGCACGGCTTCAGGCTGCACGGCCGCGCCTCACATAGGCGAGCAACGCGGTCAGCGCCCCAGGGGTCACGCCTTCGATGCGGGCCGCTTGGCCCAGGGTCAGCGGCCGGACCCGCGCCAGCTTTTCCCGCACTTCGTTCGACAGGCCGCCAATTTCCCCGTAGTCGAGATCGGCGGGCAGGCGCAGGTCCTCGTCCTTGCGCAGCGACTCGGCGTCGGCCCGCTGGCGATCCAGATAACCGGCATAGGCGGCCTCGATCTCGATCTGCTCGCGGACATCGGTGTTCCACGTGAAAACCTCGGGCCACACCCGGCCCAGGTCGTCGAGGGTCACATCGGGATAGGCCAGCATGGCGAACACGTCACGTCGCACGCCGTCGCTATTGACCTTGAAGCCCGCCTTTACCGCCTCGTTCGGGGTCAGGCTGACCGAACGCGCAAAACCGCGCGCCGCTTCCAGACGGGCTTTCTTGTCTGCCCAAGCGGCCGCCCGCCGCGCGCCGACGACACCCAAGGCGATCCCGCGATCGGTCAGCCTCTGGTCGGCGTTATCGGCGCGAAGGGTCAGGCGGAATTCGGCACGGCTGGTAAACATTCTATAGGGCTCGGTCACGCCCCGCGTGACGAGGTCGTCGATCATCACCCCGATATAGGCCTCATCCCGAGCGAAGATCGCCGGCGACCTCCCCTGCACGGCCAGGGCCGCGTTCAGGCCGGCCACCAGGCCCTGGGCGCCCGCCTCTTCATAGCCGGTGGTGCCGTTGATCTGGCCCGCCAGATAAAGCCCGGGCAGACGCTTGGTCTCCAGCGTGGCGTAAAGCTCGCGCGGGTCGACATAGTCGTATTCGATCGCATAGCCGTAGCGGATCACCTCGACCTTCTCCAGGCCAGGGATCGTGCGCAGGAACAGCAGCTGGGTTTCTTCCGAAACCGACGTGGAAATGCCGTTGGGATAAACGGTGTTGTCGTCGAGGCCTTCGGGCTCGAGAAAAATCTGATGGCTGGTCTTGTCCGCGAACCGGACAACCTTGTCCTCGATCGAGGGACAATAGCGGGGCCCAACGCCCGAGGCGCGGCCGCTATAGACCAGGGACTCCCCGATCCGCTCGGCGATGATCCGATGGGTTTCCTCGGTCGTGAAGGTGATCCCGCAGGCGATCTGAGGAACGTCGATCTTGTCGGTCAGCGACGAGAATGGGATCGGCGAGTCGTCAGCGGCTTGGCTCTCCAGCCGGTCCCAGGCGATCGTCCTGCCATCCAGGCGCGCCGGCGTTCCGGTCTTCAGCCGGCCCATCTGGAAGTTTAAGGCGTAAAGCCGGTCGGCCAAACCGATCGAGGGCCGATCGCCGACCCGACCCGCGGGAATGCGATCCTCGCCGCGATGGATCACGCCCTTCAAGAAGGTGCCGGTAGTCAGGATTACACGTGAAGCGCGGTAGGCGCGGCCCCCAGCGTCGATCACGCCCGCGACCGCGCCGGCCTCCACGATCAGATCCTCGGCGGCCGCGGCGATGATGTCGAGGTTCGGCGTCGACGCCAGTTCGGCCTGCATGGCCTCGCGATAGAGACGGCGATCGATCTGCGACCGTGGGCCTCGCACCGCCGGTCCCTTCGACCGGTTCAGCATCCGAAACTGAATGCCGGACCTATCGGCAATACGGCCCATGACGCCGTCCAGGGCGTCGATCTCGCGGACGAGATGCCCCTTGCCCAGCCCGCCGATGGCCGGATTACAGGACATTTCGCCGATGGTTTCGAGCTTATGCGTTAGCAACAAGGTGCGCGCGCCTGCACGCGCGGACGCGGTCGCCGCTTCGCAGCCGGCGTGGCCGCCGCCAATGACAATAACATCCCAGGAGTTGGACAAGAGACTCGGCCTCAATGCGAACGCCCCCGACGGGCGGGGGCGTTGGACTCGACATATACGCCAATCAGGCGATCAGGTCGATGTGACTCGTCGGCGTTCCACGTGAAACGCCCTAACCACAGCTGTGAGCAGCCTGTGGATAGTCGGCGCGTGTTTCACGTGGAACATCACTTGCCGATGCAAAAAGTCGAGAAGACACGACCCAGAACATCCTCGGGGTCGACCCGACCCGTGATCTTTTCCAGGGCCCGAGCCGCCAAGCGAACGTCCTCGGCCGCCAGCTCGACTTCCAAGCCGGCGTCGGATAGCGCGCGGGCCAAGTAGCTCTGGGCCTCCCGAAGCCATTCGGCATGACGCAAACGCGTCGCGGCGGGAAAGTCAGCGCCGGACAACGCGTCGGCGACGGCAGCCGCAAGCCTGCCTCGAAGATCATCCAGCGCCGAAGCCGATCGCGCGGACAGACGAACAACCTCAAGCCCCTCCCGTCGGGCCCAGCGCTCCGCTTCGTCGAGCGTCAGGGTTTGGGCGATATCCACCTTGTTCAGCACCAGCCAGTCGCCAGGCCGAACGGCGTCCTCAAGCTCCACGCGATGTTTCACGTGAAACCCGTCGACGACCCAAAGCCTTAGGTCAGCATCCTCGGCCCAGGCCCGCGCCCGTCGCACCCCCTCGGCCTCGATGGCGTCCGACGTCTCCCGAAGCCCCGCCGTATCGGCCAGAAGAACCTTATAGCCCCCGAGCACCAACGGAACTTCAATGACATCCCGAGTCGTACCGGGTGTGTCCGTGACGATCGCCGCCTCCCGCTCGGCAAGACCGTTGAGAAGCGTGCTCTTCCCGGCGTTCGGCGCCCCGATCAAGGCGATCCGGAAGCCATCCCGAACCCGGCGGCCACGGGCCACATCGGCGAGCGCGAGATCGAGTTCGGCTTTCAAGGTTCTCAAGGCCGGCCGAGCGCGCTCCGCGACGGCCTCGGGAAGGTCCTCATCGGGGAAGTCGACCGCCGCTTCGAGCATCGCCTGGGACTGAACCAGTAGGTCGCGCCAGCGATCGTAGCGCTGGCTCAAGGCGCCGCCCAATTGACCCAGGGCCTGTCGTCGCTGCGCCTCGGTCTCAGCGTCGATGAGGTCGGCCACGCCCTCGGCCTGGGCCAGGTCCAGCTTGCCGTTTTCAAACGCGCGACGAGTGAACTCCCCGGGTTCGGCCAAGCGCGCGCCGAGCGCGGCCAAGGCCGACATCAGCGCCTCGACGACGGCCCTGCCGCCGTGCACGTGAAACTCCGCGCTGTCCTCTCCGGTATAGCTGGCCGGACCTTCGAACCTCAAAACCAGCGCCTCATCCAGCGCCACGCCGTCATGGCGCAAGGTCCTGAGCGCCGCCAAGCGCGGCCTCGGCGCGGACCCGCACAGCGCGTTGACAATAGACAGCGTCGCCGGACCCGAGACCCGCACCACGGCCACGGCCGATCGTCCCGGCGCGGTGGCCAGGGCGAAGATCGTATCGGTCATGATCTCAGTCGCGTTTGCCGGCGGCCGCGCCGGCGGCGGCCGTCATCAACTTCCGGAACTGTTCCTGCGCCCCGGCGCCGAACGCCATCCAGTTCTTCAACAGTTCGTCCGGCGCCAGCATCGCCATATTGGCGTCCATCCGGTTCTGCATCTCCTTGACGAGGTGCTCGTTCAAACCGCTGACATCCGGAAGCCCTAAAAAGGCTCGCGCCTCGACGGGCGTGCAATCGATCTCGATGGTCATCTTCATCGGGTGGTTCCCTTCAGTCAGGGCACGATATTGTTATGGGGCAAGCCCGTCGGCGCAGGTTAGAGCGCTTTGGTCGAAAGTCACATCGACCAGTATGGACGGAGAGCTGCGATGAGCGAGACCCTCACGATCACCACGCCGGACGGCGATTTCTCGGCCTATGTGGCGCGCCCGGAGGCGGACAAGGCTCCCGCCATCCTCGTGATCCAGGAGATCTTCGGCGTCAATAAGGTGATGCGCGACATCTGTGACGGCTTGGCCGCGCAAGGCTATGTCGCCGTGTGCCCCGATCTGTTCTGGCGGATCGAGCCCGGCATCGACATCACCGACCAGTCCGAAGCCGAATGGAAGCGCGCCTTCGAGCTGTTCAATGCCTTCGATGTGGACACGGGTGTCAACGACATCGCCGCCACCATCGCCGCGATCCGCGCGATGCCCGGCGTCGAGGGCAAGGTCGGCGCCGTCGGCTATTGCCTCGGCGGCCTGCTCGCCTTCCTGACCGCGACGCGCACGGACGCCGACGCCGCGGTCTCGTACTATGGCGTGGGTATCGAAAAGCACGTTGGCGAAGCCGAGAAGCTGAACCATCCGCTGCTGATGCATATCGCGGAGAAGGATCAGTTCGTGCCGCCGGAAGCCCAGCAGGTGATCCTGCAGGCGCTGAAGGACCATCCCCAGATCGAAATCCACACCTATCCTGGCCGAGACCACGCGTTCGCCCGCGAGGGCGGCGCGCACTACGACACCGGTGACGCGGCCAAGGCCAACGCCCTGAGCCTGGCTTTCTTCAAGAAGGCCCTGGGCTGATGCTGGCCGTACAGGCGGTTCAAACAGGCGGACCCGAAGTGCTGAAGGCCGTCGAGGTCGAGGTTCCCTCGCCGGCGGCCGGGCAGATTCTGGTCAAACATCACGCCATCGGTCTGAACTATATCGACACCTATCATCGCTCAGGGCTCTATCCGCTGAAGCTCCCGGCCGTGATCGGGCTGGAGGCGGCGGGCGTCGTCGAGGCGATCGGCGAGACCGTCACGCGATTCAGGCCGGGCGACCGCGTGGCGTACAATGGGACGCTCGGAGCCTATGCCCAGGCGGCCGTGGTCCCGGCCGACCGAGCCGTGAAGGTTCCGGATGGCGTGAGCCTGGAGACGGCGGCGGCGGCGATGCTCAAGGGCATGACCGCGGAGTTTCTGGTCCGCCGATGTTTCCACGTGAAACCCGGTGATCGCGTGTTGATCCACGCCGCCGCCGGCGGCGTCGGCCAAATCCTGGTGCAATGGTGCAAGACCTTGGGCGCGACGGTAATCGCCACCGCCGGCTCGAAGGCCAAACTGGCCGTGGCCAAGGACCTGGGCGCCGATCATCTGATCGATTACAGCGACGAAGACATCGCGGCCCGGGTCGCCGAGATCACTAACGGCCAAGGCGTCGCGGTCGTTTATGACGGCGTGGGGAAAGACACCTGGGACGCCAGCCTGAAAAGTCTGTCCCGTCGAGGGACGCTCGTGACCTTCGGCAACGCCTCGGGTCCGGTCCCACCCTTCGCGCCGCTGGACCTAGGGGCCAAGTCGCTGTTCGTGACCCGCCCTCGCCTGTTCGACTATATCGCCACGACCGAGGAGTTGGATGAAAGCGCCGCGGCGCTGTTCGCCGTCCTCGCCTCCGGTGCGGTGAAAATCGACATTGGCCAGACCTTCCCCCTGGCCGAGGCCGGCGCCGCGCACGAGGCCCTGGAAGGCCGAAAGACCACGGGCGCGACCTTGCTGGTCCCGTAGGACCGAGGCGAGATGCTCCCCCGCGATGCGGGGGAGCTGCCGCGGAGCGGCTGAGGGGGCCCATGCGGCATAAGTCCAGATGACCCCCTCCGGCCCGCTGGGCCACCTCCCCCGTGATGCGGGGGAGGAACTTCAAAAGAAAAAGGCCCCGGGTAAAACCGGGGCCTTTCCATATCCGAACGAGTCCGGCTGGACTCAGGTGTTCATCGACTGGAAGAAGTCCCCGTTGGTCTTCGACTGACGCAGCTTGTCGAGCAGGAACTCGATCGCGTCCGAGGCGCCCATCGGGTTGAGGATCCGGCGCAGGACGTAGGTCTTCTGCAACTGGTCCTTCGGCGTGATGAGCTCTTCCTTGCGGGTGCCGGACTTGAGCACGTCGATGGCCGGGAAGATGCGCTTGTCGGCCACCTTGCGGTCCAGGACGATTTCCGAGTTACCGGTGCCCTTGAACTCTTCGAAGATGACTTCGTCCATGCGGCTGCCGGTGTCGATCAGGGCCGTGGCGATGATCGACAGCGAGCCGCCCTCCTCGACGTTACGCGCGGCGCCGAAGAAGCGCTTTGGACGCTGCAGGGCGTTGGCGTCGACACCGCCGGTCAGCACCTTGCCCGACGACGGAACCGTGGTGTTGTAGGCGCGGCCCAGACGCGTGACCGAGTCCAGCAGGATGACGACGTCGCGCTTGTGCTCGACCAGGCGCTTGGCCTTCTCGATGACCATCTCGGCCACCTGCACGTGGCGGGTCGCCGGCTCGTCAAAGGTCGAGGCGATCACCTCACCCTTCACCGTGCGCTGCATGTCGGTGACTTCTTCCGGACGCTCGTCGATCAGGAGGACGATCAGGTAGCACTCGGGGTGGTTAGTCTCGATCGACTTGGCGATGTTCTGCAGCATCACCGTCTTACCCACGCGCGGCGGGGCGACGATCAGGCAGCGCTGGCCCTTGCCCAGCGGGGCGACGATATCGATGACGCGGCCCGAGCGATCCTTGATCGTCGGGTCCGGCAGCTCCATGTGCAGGCGCTCTTCCGGATAGAGCGGCGTCAGGTTGTCGAAGTGCACCTTGTGGCGCACGTTCTCGGGGCTTTCGAAGTTGATCTTCGAGACGCTGGTCAGGGCGAAGTAGCGCTCGCCTTCACGCGGCGAACGGATCGCGCCCTCGACGCTGTCGCCGGTGCGCAGGCCATACTTCCGGATCTGCGACGGCGAGACATAGATGTCGTCCGGACCCGGAAGATAGTTGGCTTCCGGCGAGCGCAGGAAACCGAAGCCGTCCTGCAGCACTTCCATGGTGCCCGAACCCGAGATCTCCACGCCTTCCTCGGCGAGGGTCTTCAGGATCGCGAACATCATGTCCTGCTTGCGCATGGAGTTGGCGTTCTCGACCTCGAAGGTCTCGGCGAACGCCAGTAGGTCGGCCGGGGACTTCTCCTTCAGCTCCTGCAGGGACATGGACTTCAGGCCCAGGGCCGCGACGGCGTCGGCGATGCTGGAGCCTTCGTCCTCGCCCTCCGCTTCGGTTTCGACCGAAGCTTCGGTGGCGACGTCGGCGGTGTCCGCGACGGTCTCTTCGATGGTCGCCTCTTCGGCGCCCGGGATTTCGTTTTCGGTTTCTTCGGTCATGACAAGACTCAAGAGTGGGCGCGGGCCCCACGACGGAGTCCGGCCGGTAGAACTTCATGGGTCATGCCCGGTAAGGCCGGGACATGCGCGTCGGTTGACGATGACGCGGATCGTTCGGGGAACGGACCTTGGAGCGGAAGACTCGCGGGGCGCGCCAGGACGGGCGCCGGTCCGTGAAAGGAAGCGGTCCGGCGACGCCGAACCTATGCGGGATGCAAATCACGCGGCGCGCGGCGGGTCAAGCGCCTGACTAAGGGGCGGGCCCCACATCCATGCCGTCGTAGTGCACGCCCGAGAACTTTCCAGCTAATCCGTAAAACTCAATGTTGCGGGCCTGAAGGCTGTCGACGGTGTGTGTCTCGACGCGTTCGACATGTAGCCACCACACGTCCGGATCAACAGGGCTTGCCTTGTCTCCGGCATAAATGCCGACCAACCGATAGCCGCGATCCGCCAAAATCTTCGCCAACGGCTCCAGCGCGGCTTGCTTTGGCGAAGTGAAGAAATAGCCCCAAAGCAGCGGACCATCCACGTTCCAGGACGGGTTTGCCCGCATGTTGGAAAACATTTCGACAAGCTGTTGTCGGGAGATCGTCTCCGCCAGCGAAGGTTCAGCTACCGCTAGAATGGCCGACAAGATCGCGGAGATCAGAAACTTCTTCGCGGCCAAGGCGCGCCTCAGTGGTTCAAGAACTTGGTCGTCACCGAAAGCACGATCACGATCGCCAGCACGAACGGGATCTCGTTGACCATCCGCCAGAACTTTTCCGAGCGGGGATATTCGCCCTTCTCGAACTTCTTGCGCGAAGCCGACAGGAAACCATGGAAGCCGTAGAGCCCGACCAGCGCGACAAGCTTGGTCGCCATCCAGGGCTCGGCCAGGAAACTCCAGCCCCGGATCTGGCTGTCGGCCAGGATCAGACCCAGGCCGAACAGTGCCGTGGCGATCGACGCCGGATTGATGATCCCGCGCAGCAGACGGCGTTCCATGACCGTGAAGGTCTCCGCCATCTCCGAGCCCGGCGCGGCCTTGCTGTGATAGACGAACAGGCGCGGCAGGTAGAGCATCCCGGCCATGAAGGCGATGACCGACAGGATGTGAAGCCCGCGCACCAGGTTGAAGTGCGCCACCAGGAAATCCATCACGCCGCGGCTCCCTCTTGGCACGGACACTTCGACCATTCAGGACCGCAGCGCCAGCCGCAGGCCGGGGCGACCGAACTGGCGCGTTCAGCCAGAGCGTTCCGAACGGCGCTGGCCAAGCCGTCGATAAACTCCGGCGCACCGCCCAAGGCCGGGACGCGAACGTAGGGCGCGGCGCCGACCCCTTTCGCCAGCTCGGCGTATTCGTGGTCGAGCTCGACCAGGGTCTCGACGTGCTCGGAGACGAAAGCGATCGGGGTGATCATCACGCCCTTGCCCTCGGCGCCCGCGCGGCGGATTTCCTCGTCGGTCGACGGGCCGATCCATTTCAGCGGTCCGACCCGGCTCTGGTAGCAGACGGTCCAGTCGATCCCCGCCGGCAGCTTGGCGGCGACTGCGGCGGCCGTGGCCTCGATCTGCTTCTGGTAGGGGTCGCCGGCCAGAATGACCTTTTCCGGCAGACCGTGTGCCGAGAACAGCAAACGGATGTTGGTCGGCGAGCCGGCCTTCTCCCAGGTCTCGCGGATCATCCGGGCGTGGGCGTCGATCAGTCCCGCCTCGGTCGGATAGCAGCAGACGGTCGTCTCGGCGCCTGGGCCCTTGTAGGCCTTGCGCCACGCCTTGAGCGACGAGCCAGTCGTGGTGGTCGAGAACTGCGGATAGAGCGGCAGCAGCACGACCTGGTCCGGGGCGAAGGCCGCGACCTGGCGCGCCGTCTCGTCGGTCAGCGGATGCCAGTAGCGCATGGCGATGAAGCACTTGGCCTCGACGCCAGGCAGAGCGACCGCCAAGGCCTGCTCGAGCGCCTCCGCCTGCTTCTTCGTTTCCGGCAGCAGCGGCGAACCGCCGCCCATGATCGCGTAGTTGGCCTTGGCCATCTTCTCGCGGGTCGTGGAGATCAGGGCCGCCAGCGGATAGCGGATCAGCGCGGGGGCGCCGATGATCGCCGGGTCGCGGAACAGGTTGAACAGGAACGGCCGGACGGCGCGCGGACCATCGGGTCCGCCGAGATTGAACAGGACGACGGCCAGCTTCTGGCTCACTTGACCACCTTCTGTCCGGTCACCCGCTCCAGCACCGCCTCGACGTTCGCGATCGGCGTGTCCGGCAGGATCCCATGCCCCAGGTTGAAGATATAGGGACCCTGGTTCCACTGTTCGAGCAGTTCGTCCACCCGCTTGAGCAGCGCGTCGCCACCGGCCCGCAGCAGCAGCGGATCGAGCGCGCCCTGGATCGTCTTGGTCTTCTGGATCGCTTGGCCAAGCTTGGCGCTGGCCTGGGTGTCGAGCGCGACGCCCTGAACCGGGACCTGCGCGGCATAGCCCTCGACCAGGGCGCCGGCCCCGCGCGGGAAGCCGATGATCGGCACGGCGACGCCGCGGGCGCGCAGCCCTTCGACGATCTTCTTGTGCGGCTGGGTGACCAGGCGGTCGAACAGCGGCTCGGAAAGACCCTCGGCCCAGCTCTCGAACAGCTTCACGGCCTGAGCGCCCGCATCGACCTGCATGGCCAGGTAATCGACCGTCGAGTCGACCAGCACCTGGATCAGGGCGTCGGTGGTCTCAGGGTTCTGGTAGGCGAAGGTGCGCGCGCCGCTGCGATCGCTGGAGCCCTTTTCGATCATGTAGGTCGCCACGGTCCAGGGCGCGCCGGCGAAGCCGATCAGGGCCTTCGACGGATCGAGGGCCGAGCGAACCTTCGTCAGCGTCTCCCCGACGAGCGATAGGGCCTTGCCCGCCTCGCCGGCCTTTTCGGCCATGGACTCCACCGACGGCATGTCGCCCAGCTTTGGGCCCTCCCCAGCCTCGAACCAGACCTTTTGGCCCAGGGCGCCTGGGATCAGCAGGATGTCGGCGAAGACGATGGCCGCGTCGAACGGAAAGCGCCGCATCGGCTGCAGCGTGACCTCGGCCGCCTTTTCCGGATCGAAGCAGAAGCTGATGAAGTCCGGCGCCGTGGCGCGCACCGCGCGATACTCCGGCAGATACCGCCCCGCCTGACGCATGAACCAGATCGGTGGATGGGCGTGTGTCTCGCCCGAAAGCGCCGAGAGAAATTTAACCGTTTGTTGGGACTTTGGGGCCGAAGACGTCATGTCCGCGTTAAAGCCCGGCGAGAGCCCGCGCTCAAGCCCGTAAGTCCCTTAAGACCCTCCTATCATTTCTTAATAAGAAATTAAGATTGAAAGAGGTCGAGGCAGGGCAACCGCAAAGCGGGGAAAACGCCCTTTTGGCGCGAGACTCGCACAGTCAATCCGCTTCCGCCCCCAGGCCTTCCCACATGTGATTAAGGCTTTGTTAATCGTGTGGACAGCTTGACAGCCCGTTGAATTTCTTAACGAACGCTTAACGCATCGAAGGGTGCGATAAAGACCGCGCTCGACCCCGTCCTCTGGTTTGGACAAGCCCTATCCCCTTATCGGGGGATGCGGCGCGAGCTTGGGGATGGTAGGCGGGAAATGCGACCGTTGATCACAGCGGCGCCGTGTCACGACGTTCGGCGGACCATTCGGCCCCCGGTCGTCCCCAGGGGCAGGACAAGTGGTTAAACAACCGTTAACGGATGATCCACAGGAGAGTCTGGCTCATGGCGGCGAGAGCGAGCGGCTCCCGCCGCGCTTCGCCACCTATTTCCATATCCATCTGGTGTCGGACTCCACCGGCGAAACCCTGAACGCGATGGCCCGCGCCGTCTGCGCGCGGTTCACCGATATTCTGCCGATCGAACATATCTATGCCCTGGTCCGGTCCACGCGGCAGCTGGATCGGGCGCTGGAGGAGATCGCCGGCGCGCCGGGCGTGGTGATGCATACCATCGTCGATCCGGGCCTGCGCGCCGCGCTCGAGGAAGGCTGCCGCAAGCTGGAGATGCCTTGCATCGCGGCCCTGGATCCGGTGATCAGCGCCATGTCGCGCTATCTGGGCGCGCGGATTTCGACCCGCGTCGGCGCCCAACACGCCCTGACCAACGACTATTTCGACCGCATCGAGGCTTTGGACTACGCCATCGCCCACGACGACGGCCAAGGCGGTCAGGACCTGACCCAGGCCGACGTCATCCTGGTCGGCGTGTCGCGGACTTCGAAGACCCCGACCTGCATCTATCTGGCCCATCGCGGCGTGCGCGCCGCCAATGTGCCGCTGGTGCCGGGCCGGCCACCGCCGCAGGACCTGTTCGAGCTGAAGAACACCCTGATCGTCGGCCTGATCACCTCGCCCGACCGCCTGATCCAGATCCGCCGTAACCGGCTGCTGTCGCTGAAGGAGAACCGCGAGAGCGACTATGTCGACGCCGACGCGGTGCGACAGGAGATCATCGCCGCCCGGCGCCTGTTCGAGCGGATGAACTGGCCGGTCATCGACATAACCCGGCGCTCGGTCGAGGAAACGGCGGCGGCGATCATCAATCTGCTGTCGGGCGGTCGTGGCAAGGTCGAGGTTCTGGGATGACCCCCGTCACCCTCGCCTCGCAGAGCGCCGCGCGACAGATGATCCTGAAGAACGCCGGCGTCGCCTTCGAGGCGGTGAGCCCCGGCGTCGACGAGGACGCGGCCAAGGCCGCCTTGCTCGCCGAACAGGTCGCGCCGCGCGACATCGCCGACGCCCTGGCCGAGATGAAGGCGGTCAAGGTCTCGACCAAGCGTCCGGGCCTGGTGATCGGCGCCGACCAGACACTCGATCTCCGTGGCAAGCTGTTCGACAAGGCCGAGACGCTGGCCCAGGCGCGCGAGCATCTCCTGGAACTGCGCGGCCAGACCCACAAGCTGCACGCCGCCGTCGTCGTCGCCCGCGACGGCCAGCCGATCTGGCGCGTGGTCGAGAGCGCCGCGCTGACGGTGCGCCCGTTCAGCGAAGCCTGGCTGGACACCTATATAGAGCGTCGCGGCGAGGCCCTGCTGTGGTCGGTCGGTTGCTACGAGCTGGAAAGCGAGGGCGTTCAGCTGTTCAGCCAGGTCGATGGCGATTACTTCACGATCCTGGGCCTGCCGCTGATCGGCCTGCTCGATTTCCTGCGTCTTCACGGAGCGCTCGCCGCATGACGATCTCTGGAGCCGCGATCGTCGGCGGCGTCTGTGGCCAGCCGATCCGCCATTCGATGAGCCCGATCCTGCACAACGCCTGGATCCAGGCGGCGGGCCTGGACGCGGCCTATGTTCCTTTCGCGCCGGCGGCCGACCGGTTCGAGACGTTCATAGACGGCCTGCGCGGGGGAGCGGTGCGCGGCCTCAACGTGACCATTCCGTTCAAGGAACGGGCGCTGGCCCGCGCTGACACCGCCAGCGATCTGGCCCGGATGGCTGGCGCCGCCAATCTGTTGATCTTCAACCCGGACGGCTCGGTCCATGCCGACAATACCGACGGGCCGGGTCTCTTGAGCGCGATCGCGTCTCAGGCGCCGGGCTTCGACGTCGCGGCCGCGCCGGTGGTGATCCTCGGCGCGGGGGGCGCGGCGCGGGGCGCCGTGGCCGCGCTGCTTCTGGCTGGCGCGCCCCGGGTGACGGTGGTCAACCGGACCCTGGCGAGGGCCCAGGACTTGGTCGACGCCTTCGGGACCAAGGTCTTCGCCGCCGAGGAAGCCGCCCTCCCCCACCTGCTGGCGGAGGCGGGCCTGGTGATCAACGCCACTTCGCTGGGCCTGGGCGGCGGCAACGGCCCGGCGGCCGACCTTTCCCGGACTCCGGAGACAGCGGTGGTGATGGACATGGTCTACAAGCCGTTGCGCACCGAATTCCTGCAACGCGCCCGATCGACCGGCCGCCGGGCGGTCGATGGTCTGGAGATGTTGTTGCGCCAGGCCGAACCGAGTTTCGCGGCGATCTACGGCGTCCCGCCGCCCGCCGACGTCGATGCGCGGGCCATCGCGCTGAAACTGTTGGGCGAGGACTGAGCCATGCTGGTGCTGGGGCTGACCGGGTCGATCGGCATGGGCAAGTCGACCACCGCGACCTTGTTTCAGGCCGAGGGCGTGCCCGTCTACGACTCCGACGCGGCGGTGCACGCGCTTTACGCGAGCGGCGGCGCGGCCGTGGCCCCTGTCGAAGCGGCGTTTCCGGGCGTGGTCGTCAATGGCGCCATCGACCGCGCCAAGCTCAGCGCCCAGGTGGTCGGCGATTCCGAGGCCCTGGCCAAACTGGAACGGATCGTTCACCCGCTGGTCGGCGCCCATCGCATCGGCTTTTTCGAAAAGGCCCAGGCCGAGGGCCACGAGATCGTCGTGCTGGACGTGCCGCTGCTGTTCGAGACTGGCGGCGAGAAGAAGGTCGACAAGGTGGTAGTGGTTTCGGCGCCCGGCGATGTTCAGCGCCAGCGCGTTCTGGCGCGCCCGGACATGACGCCCGAGAAGTTCGAGGCGATCCTGGCGCGTCAGACGCCGGACGCCGAAAAGCGCGCGCGGGCCGACTTCGTCATCGATACGAGCCAGGGCCTGGACCGTGCCCGCGATCAGGTCCGCGACCTTCTGACTCTGTTGAGAACCTCCCGCTCCGCTTGAAGCCGGCCGCGAACGGTCGCATGGAGGGATCATGGCCCGGGAAATCATCCTCGACACCGAAACCACCGGCTTCGATCCCAAGACGGGCGACCGCTTGGTCGAAATCGGCTGCATCGAGGTGGTGGACTTCATGCCCACCGGCCGCTCATTCCATGAATATTGCGACCCCCTCCGCGACATGCCGGCGGAGGCCGAGAAGGTCCACGGTCTGTCCAGCGCCTTCCTGAGCGGCAAACCCAAGTTCCATGAGATCGCCGATCGGTTTATCGACTTTGTCGGGGACAGCGTCGTGGTCGCCCACAACGCGGCGTTCGACCGCCAGTTCGTCAATTTCGAACTCGAGAAGTGCGGCAAGACGCCGATCCACGAGGAGCGCTGGATCGACACCCTGGCCATGGCCAAGAAGCGCTTTCCGGGCATGTACAACTCGCTGGACGCGCTGTGTAAGCGGTTCAAGATCAGCTTGGACAGCCGCGAAAAGCACGGGGCGCTGATCGACGCCCACCTGCTGGCCGAGGTTTATCTGGAACTGCAGGGCGGCAAGGAGCGCGCCCTAGAACTGACCCACGCCGTCGAGGTCCTGGCCGTCTCCGCCGCGCGACAAGGATCCTATGGCGCTCGCCAACGTCCGCTGGCGCCGCGCTCGACCGACGCCGAGCGCGAGGTCCATGCCGCGTGGGTTCGCAAGAACCTCAAGGACCAGGCGCTATGGATCAAGCACGGCGTGGTGTCGGCCGAGGGCTGACCGCACGATCGCCAGCCTCCAGGAGGCGCGCGCCACGGCGTGTCCCTTGACGCCCCCTCGCCAAGACCCCAGAAGCCGGACGTGACCGACGCCGCCCAGCCCCCCGCCGCCGACGCCCCCGCCCCCAAGAAGGGCGGGCTGCTGAAGTCCTCGATGATCTATTCCGGCCTGACCCTGGTCAGCCGGTTCATGGGCTTCGCGCGGGACCTCGCGGTCTCTTATCGGATGGGGGCCAGCCTGACGCCGGCCGCCGACGCCTATAACGCCGCCCTGGCCTTCCCTAACTTGTTCCGCAGGTTCTTCGCCGAGGGCGCCTTCGCGGCCGCCTTCGTGCCGGCCTACGCCAAGTCGTTGCAGACCGATGGCGAGGAGGTCGCCGACATCCTGGCCGCCGACGCCATGGCGTCGCTGGCGGCGGCGACCATCATCATCACCGTGGTCTGCCAGCTGGCCATGCCCTGGCTGATGATGCTGATCAGCCCCGGCTTTGCCGCCGATCCGGCCAAGTACAAGCTGGCCGTGTTGCTGACCCAGATCACCATGCCCTATCTGCCGTGCATGGCGATCGTGGCGCACCTGTCGGGCGTGTTGAACGCCCGCGACCGCTTCATCCTGTCGGCCGGCGCGCCGATCCTGCTCAACCTGTTCACCCTGGCCTTCATCCTGCCGCAGACCACGGCGATCGGCGCGGCGAAGTTCGGCTCGGTCGGGGTCATCGCCGCCGGCGTCGCTCAGGCGGCGCTGCTGACCTGGGGCGTCAACAAGTCCGGGGCCAAGGTCCACTGGCGGCTGCCGCGTCTGACGCCCGAGGTGCGCGCGCTGATCGGCAAAGCTATCCCCGGCGCCCTGGCGGCCAGCGCGACCCAGGTCAACATCTTCATTTCCGGCAATCTGGCCAGCCACGTGGCGGGCGGGCGGACCTGGCTAGCGACGGCCGACCGGCTCTACCAGCTGCCGCTGGGCCTGGTGGGCGTGGCCATTGGCGTCGCCTTGCTGCCGCGTCTGTCGCGCGCCGTGCACTCGGGCGACCGCGAGGACGCCCAGAGCGCCATGGACCAGGCCATCACCCTGGCCATGGCCCTGACCCTGCCAGCCGCCGCCGCTTTGGTCGCCATGCCCGGCTTCCTTTCGGACGGCCTCTACACGCGCGGCCAGTTCACCGCCTTCGACGCCAGCCAGACGGCGGCGGCGCTGTTCTTCTACGGCCTGGGCACGCCGGCCTTCGTGCTGCAGCAGCTCTATTCGCGCGCCTTTTTCGCGCGTGGCGACACCAAGAGCCCGATGCGTTTCGCCCTGATCTCGGTGGCCGTGAACATCGCGTTCGGCGTGGTGCTTTTCCATCTGGTGGGCGTGAAGGGCATCGCCGCGGCGACGGCCATCGCCTCGTGGCTCAATGTCGGCCAGATGGCTTTCGTCCTGGCGCGAAAGGGCGAGTACGGCCCCTCGGGCCAGACCTGGTCGCGTCTGATCCGCACCCTGCTGGCCAGTCTGGGCATGGGTCTTCTGCTGGCGACGGCCTCGCACTATCGCGACGTCATCGAGGCGCCGCTGCGCGCCGTCGGTCTGCATGGCCGCGCCCTGGGAGCCAAGGAGGTCGCCCTGGCCCTGACCTGCCTCGCGGGTCTCGCCGTCTATCCGCCGCTGCTGTTCCTGTTCGGCGGAGTCAGGCCGGCCGAACTGAAGACGGTGCTGAGGCGCGGCAAGGCTTGATCCCTGCCCGCGAGGAGGCTAACCAGCGGGCATGGCTCCGATCGGTCCCCTCGCGCCGCGATGGCGCGGCTCCAACTGACCTCGATCCTCGCGTTTCGACGCGATGCGCTTCCACGCGCCCGAGCCATTCCAGTCGAATTCGACAGCCCAAAATTTTTTCAGCAAGGCTGAACCCATGACCGACCAAGCTCCCGTCACCTATACGGGTCCGTCCCGCGTGCTTTCGGGCGTGCAGCCCTCCGGCGCCCTGCACCTGGGCAACTATCTCGGCGCCTTGGTGAAGTTCGCCCGCCTGCAGCACGAGATCGACACCTTCATCTTCGTGGCGGACATGCACGCCATCACCGTCTGGCAGGACCCGGCGGCGCTGGCCCAGCAGACCCGCGAGATCGCGGCGGCCTACATCGCCTCGGGCCTGGATCCGGACAAGGCGACGATCTTCCCGCAGTCGGCGGTGCGCGAGCACGCCGAGCTGGCCTGGATCTTCAACTGCGTCGCCCGCCTCGGCTGGCTGGACCGCATGACCCAGTTCAAGGAAAAGAGCGGCAAGCACAAGGAGCGCAGCTCGGTGGGTCTCTACACCTATCCGGTGCTGCAGGCCGCCGACATCCTGATCTACAAGGCCACCCACGTGCCGGTCGGCGAGGACCAGAAGCAGCACCTGGAGCTGACCCGCGATATCGCCGCCAAGTTCAATCACGACTTCGGCGCCCCCGGGGGAGCTTCCGCGTTCTTCCCGCAGCCCGAGCCGCTGATCCAGGGGCCTGGCGCGCGGGTGATGAGCCTGCGCGACGGCTCGGCCAAGATGAGCAAGTCGGATCCATCGGACTATTCGCGGATCAACCTGACCGACGACGCCGACGCGATCGCCCAGAAGATCAAGAAGGCCCGCACGGATCCGGAACCTCTGCCCGAGACCCTGGACGAACTGAGCGCCCGCGCCGAGGCCGACAATCTGGTCGGAATCTTCGCGGCGCTCTCCGGCCGGACCAAGGCCGAGGTGCTGGCCGAGTACGCGGGCAAGGGCTTTGGTACCTTCAAGCCGGCCCTGGCCGAGCTGGCCGTCGAGAAACTGGCCCCGGTCGGCGAGAAAATGCGCGGCCTGCTGGGCGATCCGGCGGTGCTGGACGCGATCCTGGCCAAGGGCGCGGAGAAGGCTCGCGAAGCCGCCGCCCCGACCCTGTCCGAGGTCAAGAAGCTGGTCGGTTTCTGGGGAGCTTAAGCGCCTTGGCGCCCTAAGGTCCCGATACGAAAACGCCGCGCCAGCCTCTGACTGGCGCGGCGAATCTTTTTTGGGAGGGCGGCGCGGCCTAGATCCGCTCGGGGATCCGCACCATCATCCGCTCGTAGCCCTTCACGAAGGTCGAGTAGACGCGCTTGGGCTCTTCCAGCACCTCGATCTTGGGGAAGCGCTTGAGCACCTCTTCCCAGACGATCTTCAACTGCATCTCGGCCAGTCGGTTGCCGACGCAGCGGTGAATGCCGAAGCCGAACGACAGATGGCGGCGGGCCTGCGGGCGGTCGATGATGAATTGGTCGGCGTTCTCGATCACCGTGTCGTCGCGGTTGCCCGAGACGTACCACATGACGACCTTGTCGCCCTTCTTGATGGTCTTGCCGTTCAGGTCGTAGTCGGCCAGGGCCGTGCGGCGCATGTGGGCCAGGGGCGTCTGCCAGCGGATGATCTCCGAGACCATGTTCGGGATCAGGCTGGGATCGGCCCGCAGCTTGGCCTCTTCCTGGGGGTTCTTCGACAGGGCGTAAAGACCGCCAGTGATCGAGTTGCGGGTGGTGTCATTGCCGCCGACGATCAGCAGGATGATGTTCCCCAGATACTCCATCGGCGGCATGTCGCGGGTGGCCTCGCCGTGGGCCAGCATCGAGATCAGGTCGTTGCCCGGCTCGGTCAGGTTCACCCGCTCGTTCCAGAGATTGGTGAAATAACCCAGGCACTCCATCAACTCGGCGCGGCGGGCCTCCTCGCTTTCGATGATGCCGCTCTCGGGCGAGGCGGTGGCGATGTCCGACCAGCGCGTCAGCTTGCGGCGCTCTTCCCAGGGGAAGTCGAACAGGGTGGCCAGCATCTGGGTGGTCAGCTCGATCGACACTCGATCGACCCAGTCGAAGGGCTCGTCGATGGGCAGGCTGTCGAGAATGCGCTGGACCCGCTCGCGAATGATCCCTTCAAGCTTGGCCAGATTGGTCGGCGAGACGATCGGACTGACCGTCTTGCGCTGGATATCGTGCTTGGGCTGGTCCATGGCGATGAACATCGGCAGGACGAAGTCCTCGTCGAAGTTCCGGATGGTGATGCCGCCCAGATGCGCGTCCGACGAGAAGACCTGGTGGGTCGTGTCGACGGTCATGATGTCTTCGTAGCGGGTGATCGACCAATAAGGCCCGGTCTCTTCATCCCCCTTGGAGAAGTGGACGGGGTCCTCCTTCCGCAGCCGCTCGAAAAAGGGCCACATCGCATCGGCCTGGAACAGGGCCGGCCGGGCCACGTGAAACTCCTCCAGCGGCGTCGCATAGGCTTCGGCGCGCGCGGCGTCCTTCAGGTCGATCGAACCATCGCTCATCTCGGATCCTCCCGCGGATCATTGTTCTTTCGTCCATACCGCCAGAAAATGACGCCTGTGTCACTTTCAAAATTCGCCGACCTCGCCTTTGGAACGCCGCGGCGGCTGGTCTTGCGTCAACACGTCGCGAGGTCCATCTGGAGGCCATGTTCATTCAGACCGAAACCACGCCCAATCCCGAGGTCCTGAAGTTCCTCCCTGGCCGAGAGGTTCTGGGCGAGGGCGCGCGGGAATTCCGCACCCCGGAGGAGGGCGACGCCTCGCCCCTGGCCAAGGCGCTATTCGAGCTCGGCGACGTGACGCGGGTGTTCTTCGGCCCTGACTTCCTGACCGTGACCAAGGGCGAGGCCGCCCAGTGGCCGCATCTGAAGGCGCCGATCCTGGCGGCGATCATGGATCACTTCACCAGCGGTCGTCCGCTGCTGCTGGACGCGGTCGAGGCTGGCGGCCATGACGACGGCGACTATGACGAGGACGCCTCGCAGATCGTCGCCGAGATCAAGGAGCTTCTCGACACGCGCATCCGCCCGGCCGTGGCCCAGGACGGCGGCGACATCGTCTTCTCTCGCTTCGAACCGAAGACCGGCGTGGTCTGGCTGCACATGCGCGGCGCCTGCTCGGGCTGCCCGTCCTCGTCGGCGACCCTGAAGTCGGGCGTCGAGAACATGCTCAAGCACTATGTGCCGGAAGTGACCCGGGTCGAGCAAACGCTCTGATTTTCACCGGATCGGTGGCTGCGGGTGTTGCCCGTCTCGGCTCCAAGGTTATATTGTAACCATAAGAGTTGCGAATAGACCTTGTAAGGATCGCTCATGGCCAAGCTCGAAGACGCCTCGCTCGCCCAGCTGTTCACCGAAGCCCGCACCCGCAACGGCTGGGATCCGACGCCGCTGCCGGAGAGCGTGCTGCGCGAACTCTATGAGCTGACCAAGTTCGGTCCGACGGCCGCCAACTCAAGCCCGGCGCGCTTCTACTTCCTCACCTCGGAAGAGGCCAAGGAGCGTTTGGCCAAGCTGTCCTCGGGCTCGAACGCCGCGAAAATCCGTCAGGCGCCGTGCACCGTGATTGTCGGCTACGACCTCGACTTCCCCGAGACCCTGCCGAAGCTGTTCCCGCACGCCCCGGGCGCCAAGGACTGGTTCAACGACCTGGCCGCCCGCGAATGGGGCGCGCTGCGCAACAGCTCGCTGCAGGGCGGCTACTTCATCCTGGCTGCGCGGGCCCTGGGTCTGGACGTCGGCCCGATGTCGGGCTTCGACAACGCCGGCGTCGACGCCGAGTTCTTCGCGGGCACGAACATCAAGAGCAACTTCATCGCCTCGATTGGCCAAGGCACGGAAGAGGGCCTGTTCCCGCGCAATCCGCGCCTCGACTTCGACGAGGCCGCGAAGATCCTCTGACCCGCCGAACACCATGACGATCAAGAGCCCGTCGCCCGAAAATGGCGGCGGGCTTTTGTGCATCGGGCGCGGATTCGCTAGAAGCGCGTCATGACCTTTCGTCCCGCGCTTCTCGCCCTGCCGCTCCTGCTGCTCGCCGCTTGCGGCCAGAGGGAAAAGACGCCCGCCGCCCACGACGCCAGCCCGTCCGAGGCGGCGCCCAAAGGTCCCGTCCGCGTCGCGGTCGCGCCCTATGCGGGCGGCGTGCTGAAGATCACCAGGGACGGGGTCGGGCCGATCAATGGCGCCACCGCCTTCGACCTGGCCACGCTGAAGGTTCTTTTCCCCAAGGCCAAGGTCGAACAGGCCTTCCTGCATTTCGGCGAGGGTCCCGCCCAGCCGATCATCAATGTCGAGCAGGACAAGGTCCCGCTGCTGGAGATCGGCAAGACCGACGAGGGCGAGATCGCCTATGTCCGCGCCGCCGCCGGCGACGTTCGCGGTCCCAAGGACGAAGCGCTGCTGGCCAAGTGGCGCGACCTGGGCTTCACGCTGGATCATTGCCGGGCCGGCGAGGGGCGCGAGGTCAACCAGACCATCTGTGTGCGTCCCGAGGCGCCGACCGTGTCCTATGTCTTCGGCGTGCCAGGCTATGCGGGCAAGGGTTTGCCGTCGGAGGCGGCCCTGAAGGCCAAGGGTCAGCTGAACGAGCTGGTCTGGCGGCCCGCCGAGGGCGCCAACGTGGCCTCGGCCTAGCTCATGATCCTTTCGATCGACACCTGTCTGGGCGCCAGCTCGGTCGCCGTTCTGGACGGCGAACGCGTCCTGGCGGCGCGCAGCGAGCCGATGACTCGCGGCCATCAGGAGCGGATCGGGCCCATCGCGCGCGAGACCGTCGCCGAGGCCGGCGTGGCCTTCGAGGACGTAAAACGCATCGGCGTCACCGTCGGACCCGGCTCGTTCACGGGCCTGCGCGTCGGCCTGGCTTTCGCCAAGGGGTTGGCCACGGCGTTGTCGATCCCCTGCGTGGGCGTCAACACACTGGAGAGTCTGGCTTTCGGAACCCAGGGCTTCGTCGCGGCCGTTCTGGATGCGCGGATGGAGCAGGTCTACATCCAGGTCTTCTCCGACGGCGTGTCGCTGATGGCGCCCGACGCCCTGGGCCTGGGCGAGGCCGCCGCGCGCCTCGCCGAGCTCTATTCGGGCGGGCCGGCGACCTTGGTCGGCTCGGGCGCGCCGTTGCTGGCCAATGTGCTGCCGGACGCCGCCGTGCTGACGCCCGTCGCGCCCGATCCCGTCGCCGTCGCCCGCTTGGCCGATCGAAAGCCGGTTCCGACCCATTCGCCCCGGCCGCTCTATCTGCGCGCGCCCTACGCCACCCTGCCCGCCGCATGAACCTGCGCCCCGTCGGCTCCGAAGCCGCCTTCGACCTCGCCGATCTGCACGACAAGGCCTTCGACCGGCCCTGGACGGCGGTGGAGTTCGACGACTTGCTGAAATCTCCGGGCGCCTTCGCCGTGCTGGGCGAGGCTGGAGAGCCCGCGGTGTCCAAGGGCTTCATCCTGTGCCGCTCGATCGCGGGCGAGGCCGAGATCCTGACCATCGCCGTCGATCCGGCCGCCCGCCGACGCGGCTGGGGCGCGGCCCTGGTCGAGATGGCCGCCGGAATCGCCGCCGAAACCCGGGCCGAGGCGATGTTCCTGGAGGTCGCGGCCGACAACGCGCCGGCCATCGGGCTCTATCAGTCGGCCGGTTTCGCCCGGGTCGGGCTCCGCAAGGGCTATTATCCTCACCCAGATGGGGCCAAGGACGCGCTGGTCATGCGCCGGGCGCTTAACACTTAAGGGCTGATTGCCTATCTTGCCGGCGACTCAGACGGAGGGTCCGCCTTGGATCGACTCGAAAAGGCCTGCATCGAAAAGGGCATGCGCATGACGGACCAGCGCCGCGTGATCGCGCGCGTGCTGTCGTCGGCCGAGGACCATCCCGATGTCGAGGAGCTGCACCGCCGCGCCCACGCCATCGACCCGCATATCTCGATCGCCACGGTCTACCGCACCGTCCGCCTTTTCGAGGAAAGCGGCATCATCGAGCGTCACGACTTCCGTGACGGCCGCTCCCGCTACGAGGAGACGCCCGATCATCACCACGACCACTTGATCGACATGAAGACCGGCAAGGTCGTCGAGTTCGTGGACGAGGAGATCGAGGCGCTGCAGAACGCTATCGCCCGAAAGCTGGGTTACAAGCTGATCGATCACCGGCTCGAGCTTTACGGGATGCCGCTGGAGGACTGATCCCGGGCGCGTTCTCGCGGCGCCAGGGAGGTCCCGCCCTTGCGGAACGGGCCTCTCGACCCCATAACCTCGCCGGATGAGCGAGACCCCGCGTAAGCGCCTCTTTATCAAGACCTACGGCTGTCAGATGAACGTCTATGACAGCGAGCGCATGGCCGATGTCCTGCGCCCGCTGGGCTATGGCGTCGTCGACGATCCCGAGGGGGCGGACCTGGTGGTGCTGAACACCTGCCACATCCGCGAGAAGGCCACCGAGAAGGTCTATTCCGAACTCGGCTACATCAAGCAGATGAAGGACCGGAAGGCGCAGGACGGCGGTCGCATGACCATCGCCGTGGCCGGCTGCGTGGCCCAGGCCGAGGGCAAGGAGATCATGCATCGCCAGAAGGCGGTCGATCTGGTCGTCGGTCCCCAGGCCTATCACCAGCTGCCCGAGCTGATCGCCCGCGCCCACCGGGCGACGGGCGAGCGCCTGGCCGCCGACTTCGCCGCCGACGAGAAGTTCGACGCCCTGCCGGCCGAGCGCCACGTGACCGGGGTGACCGCGTTCCTCACCGTGCAGGAAGGTTGCGACAAGTTCTGCACCTTCTGCGTCGTGCCCTATACGCGGGGCGGCGAGTGGTCGCGGCCGGTGAACGACATCGTCGAGGAGGCCAAGCGCCTGGCCGACCAGGGCGTGCGCGAGGTCACGCTGCTGGGCCAGAACGTCAACGCCTATGACGGCGACGGCCAGACCCTGGCCAAGCTGGTCCGCCAACTGGCCAAGATCGATGGCCTGGACCGCATCCGCTATACGACCAGCCACCCGCGCGACATGGGCGAGGACCTGATCGAGGCCCACGGCGAATTGCCGGAGCTGATGCCCTATCTGCACCTGCCGGTGCAGGCGGGCAGCGACAAGATCCTCAAGGCCATGAACCGCGACCACACGGCCGAGAGCTATGTGCGTCTGATCGAGCGCATCCGCGCCGCGCGTCCGGATATCGCCATGAGCGGCGATTTCATCGTCGGCTTCCCCGGCGAGCGGGACGGCGACTTCGAGAAGACCTTGGATCTTGTCCGCGAGGTCGGCTTCGCCAGCGCCTTCTCGTTCAAATATTCGCGTCGTCCGGGCACGCCGGCCTCCGCTATGCCGGGCCAGATCGAGGAAGAGGTCAAGGCCGAGCGCCTGGAACGCCTGAACCAGCTGCTCGACGAGCAACAGCGCGCTTTCAACGCCGCGCAGGTCGGCAAGGTGCTGCCGGTGCTGTTCGAAAGGCCCGGCCGCCACCCGGGCCAGGTGGTGGGACGCAGTCCCTATCTGCAAGCCGTCCACGCCGAGGGCGGGGAGCAACTGATCGGGAAGATCGTTCCCGTTCGTATCGAGAGCGCCGCCAAGATGAGCCTGGCGGGCGTGCTCGAACCTGTTCTGGAGACCGCGTGAGCCGCACGCCCGAGTTCCTGCCGCTGTCCGACGACGCGGTTCACGCCGTGTCGGGCCCGTCCGGCCGTCACGCGGCCCTGATCGAAGACGCCTTCAAGGTGCTGATCGAGACCCCCGGCGGCGGCGTCACCATCACCGGCGACGCGCGGGGACGCACCGGCGCCAAGCGCGCTCTGAGCGCCCTGGCCGCCCGCGCCGACGCCGGCGATGAGGTGGTCGAGGCCGATGTCCGCATCGCCATCGGCGGCGCTCACGAAACGGGCGGCCAGGCCTCGCCCCGCGCGGTGCGCAAGGGCAATGTCTCGCCCAAGACCAAGAGCCAGGCTCAGTACCTTGAGAAGATGGCGACCCACCCGCTGGTCTTCGGTCTGGGTCCGGCCGGCACCGGCAAGACCTTCCTGGCCGTCGCCCATGGCGCGGGGATGCTGCTGCGCGGCGAGGTCGATCGCCTGATCGTCACCCGCCCCGCCGTCGAGGCCGGCGAGAAGCTGGGCTTCCTGCCGGGCGACCTGAACGAGAAGGTCGATCCCTACATGGCCCCGGTCTGGGAGGCCCTGACCGACATCATGGGCGCCGATCAGTTGCGTCGCCGTCGAGAAAAGCTGGAGATCGAGGTCGCGCCGATCGCCTTCATGCGCGGCCGCACCCTGGCGCACGCGTTCGTCATCGTCGACGAGGCCCAGAACTGCTCGCGGCTGCAGATGAAGATGGTGCTGACCCGGATCGGCGAGGGCGCGCGCATGGTGGTCACCGGCGACCCGACCCAGGTCGACCTCTTGAATCCCAGGGACTCGGGCCTGGCCCACGCCGTCTCGATCCTAGAAGGCGTCGAGGGCGTGGCCGTCTCGCGCTTCACCGCGTCGGACGTGGTGCGGCACCCGCTCGTCGAGCGCATCGTCAAGGCCTATGACGCGGACGCGGCGCAGAGTACTCCCCGCTAAATGACCATTACCGTCGACATCGAGATCGAGGATCAGGCTTGGCTCGCCGCCGCCGAGGACGCCGAGGCCCTGGTCTGGCGCGCCGCCCAGGCCGTGCTGGACGCGCACGAGGACATCGTGGGGCAGGGGATCGTGATCCTGCTGACCGACGACGACAGCGTGCAGGCCCTGAACCGCGACTTCCGCCAGAAGGACTATGCGACCAACGTCCTGTCCTTCCCCTCGCCGCGAGATCCCATCGCCAATCCGGAAGGCCAGATCGGCGACGTCGCCCTGGCCTATGGGGTCTGCGCCCGCGAGGCGGCCGAGCAGGGCAAGCCTCTGGCCCACCATCTGCAACATCTGGTGGCGCATGGCGTGCTTCATCTCCTAGGATATGACCACGAGAGCGACGACGAGGCGGAAGCCATGGAGGCGCTCGAACGCGAAATCCTGGCGGGTCTGGACGTTCCCGACCCTTATGCTGGCGATGAAGAGGGGCGCTGACAGGGGCCATGCCCAGCGACGAGCCTAGTCAACAGCCCGCCGTTCCGGTTCGACGAAGCCGGGGCGTGCGGGCGTTCCTTCGACGTATGCGCCGCCGCCTGATTGGCGGCGACGAGCCGCAGCGGCCGCCCGAGCCGCCGCCGGCCAGCGGCGCGGTCGACATCGTCGACCAGGCCGAGGCCTTCCAGACCCTCCGGGTCGCCGACGTCATGACGCCGCGCGCCGACATTGTCGCCGTCGAGCTGTCGACCCCGTTCGAGGCGGTGGTGGCCCAGTTCGCCGAGGCCGAGCATTCGCGTATGCCGATCTATCGCGAGACCCTGGACGACCCGGTGGGCGTCGTCCACGTCAAGGACATCTTCCATCTGCTGGCCGATGGCGAGAAACATCCGGCCCCCGGTGACCTGGTCCTGAGCAAGCTGCGCCGCGACGCCCTCTATGTGCCGGCCTCGATGAAGGCCGCCGACCTGCTGCTACGCATGCGCACCAGCCGCATCCATATGGCTCTGGTCATCGACGAGTTCGGCGGCACCGACGGTTTGGTCTCGATGGAGGACCTGATCGAGGCGGTGGTCGGCGAGATCGACGACGAGCACGACGACGCGGCCGCCGTCTCGGTGGTGGCGCGTCCGGGCGGGGTCTATGACGCCGACGCCCGCGCGCCGCTCGAGGAGCTTGAGGTCGCGCTGGGACGCGAACTGGCGCCGTCGGAAATGGAAGAAGACATCGACACCGTCGCCGGCCTCGTCGTCGCCCTGGCCGGCCGCGTGCCGCAGCGGGGCGAGGTCATCGCCCATCCCGACGGCTACGAGTTCGAGGTCGTCGAGGCCGATCCGCGTCGGGTGCGCCGCGTGCGCGTGCGTGGCGGTCCCGCGCCGGAGGCCGCGGCGGATGGCGCCTCACAGAGCGTTCCGGCTTCGTGACCGTCTGGACCCGTCTCCGGGATTATCGGCTTTGGTCCGGCCCCTGGCCAGCGCTGGCGGCGGGACTCGCGGCCGCCTTGGCCCACCCGCCGTTTGGCGTCCTGCCGGGTCTGCTCGGCTATGCGCTGCTTCTGCGCCAGCTGGACGGCGCCAGTCCAGAACGACCTCTGCGGTCCGCCTTCTGGCGAGGTTGGTTGGCGGGCTTGGCCTATTTCGGTCTGGGCACTTGGTGGATCGCCGAGGCCTTCATGGTCGACGCCGCCAACCAAGGCTGGATGGCGCCGTTCGCCGTCGCCGCCATGGCGGGGGGGCTGGCGCTCTTCTGGGGCGCGGCGGGCCTGGTCTATCGCGCCATTGGCCGCAAGGGACCCTGGCGCGTCCTGGTGTTCGCCGGAACCTTCGCGGCCCTGGAATGGACGCGCGGCCACATCCTGACGGGGTTTCCCTGGAACCTGCCTGGCGAGACCTGGCGGGCCGGGTCATGGCCGTCTCAGGCGGCGGCCCTGGTCGGGGCCTATGGCCTGACCTGGATCACCCTGGCCATCGCCGCCGCGCCGGCGGTTTGGCGCGAGGGCCGGGGCGGGCGTATCGCGCTAGGCGCCGCGGCCGCTGGCCTTGTCGCCCTTTACAGCTACGGCGCGGCGGTCGAGTCGCGGCCCCTGCCGGAAGGATCGCCGGTCACCGTGCGCCTCGTCCAGGCCGACATCCAGCAGGACGCCAAGTGGGACGCCACGCGCTTCGCCCGGATCGTTCAGTCTTATGTTTCGCTGACGGCCAAACCTTACGCCGGCAAGCCCGCCGACCTCGTCATCTGGCCCGAGGGGGCCTTGCCCGCCGCCGTCAACGACTATCTGGCCCCGGGAACCTGGGTTCGCGAGGCGATCGTCGACAGCCTGAAGCCGGGTCAGATCCTGTTGATCGGCGGCTATCGCTATGAGGGTCCGGTCCAGGCGCCGGTCTACTACAACAGCCTGATCGCCTTGCGCCGCACGGCGACCGATCTCGAGCCGATCGGAGTCTATGACAAACACCGGCTGGTGCCGTTCGGCGAGTACCTGCCGGCCGAAAAGTTGCTGACCGCCATCGGCTTCAAGAGCCTCGCCCATCTCGGGGACGGCTTCGCCACCGGACCCCGTCCCGCGCCGTTGCGCCTGTCGCCCGACCTGCTGGTCCAGCCGCTGATCTGCTACGAGAGTCTTTTCCCGGGTCTGGCGCGCCGCGATCCCGAGGTGCGGGCGCTGATCAATGTCTCGAATGACGCCTGGTTCGGCGTGACGTCCGGCCCTCTGCAACATCTGAACCTGGCCAGCTACCGGGCGATCGAGAGCGCCCGCCCGATCCTTCGGGCCACCCCGACCGGTGTCACCGCCGTGATCGACGCTCGCGGCCGAATCAGGCCCGGAGCGAGTTTGTCCTTAGGACAAAGTGGAGTCGTCGACGCCTCAATACCAGCGATGGGAGAGGTTACGCCCTTCGACCACTTGCGAAATGGCGCGTTTTGGGTCCTTCTACTGATATCTATGGTTGCGTCAGCTCGTGTTTGGTCAGGTAAAACCTCTTCGTCTATTGCGCGGCTGAAAGAGTTAGGCTGAATTAAAACCGCAATTTCAGCTATCAAGCGTGGGCATGAGCCAGCTCTTGGAAACCGAACGCCGCCCCAATCCCGTCGACCTTCATGTTGGCGCGCGTATTCGAATGCGCCGGAAGCTTCTGGGCGTCAGCCAGGAGCGGCTGGCCGAGGATCTGGGCCTTACCTTCCAGCAGGTCCAGAAATACGAGCGCGGCGCCAATCGCGTCAGCGCCAGCAAGCTCTACGAGATCGCCCGTAGTCTGCAGTCGTCGGTCGGCTATTTCTTCGAAGGCCTGGCCCAGACGACGAGCGAAGGGGTCGCCGAGGACGGAGAGCCCTTCGTCCACGACTTCCTGATGACCCCCGAAGGGCTGGAACTGGCCACGCTGTTCCCGCGCATCAGTCGTCAGAAGGTTCGCAAGCGCATCCTCGAGCTCGTCCGGTCGATGGCCGAGGAAGAAGGCGCGGGCGACGAGGAGGACTGACGCCCTCTTCAGACAAGCTCGCCTTGATCGCATAAACATATCTTTATATGGTTCCGGTCTAATTGGACGCCGAACTGGGCGCCCCAAGCGCCCGCGCGCATCCTCAAGGCCGGAGCTGTCTCTTGAACCGTTCGTCCTACATCTTCACCAGCGAGAGCGTCTCCGAAGGCCACCCCGACAAGGTCGCGGACCGCATCAGCGACACGGTCGTCGACGCCTTCCTGACGGCCGATCCCGAGGCGCGCGTCGCCTGCGAAACCCTGGTGACGACCAATCGTATCGTGCTGGCCGGCGAGGTCCGCGCCGGCAAGCCCGGCGGCGACAAGAAGGCCAACAAGCAGCTGACCAAGGACATCATCGCCTCGCTGGAGCCCAAGGTTCGCGCGGCGATCAAGGACATCGGCTACGAGCAGAAGGGCTTCCACTGGCAGAAGGCGAAGTATTCGAACTTCCTGCACGGCCAGTCGGCGCATATCGCCCAGGGCGTGGACGCCACCGACAAGAAGGACGAAGGCGCCGGCGACCAGGGCATCATGTTCGGCTACGCCAGCACCGAGACCCCCGAGCTGATGCCGGCCACGCTGCAATACAGCCACAACATCCTCAAGCGTCTGGCCGAGTTGCGCCACTCGGGAGAGCTTTCGGAACTCGAGCCGGACGCCAAGAGCCAGGTGACCCTGGAATATGATGGCCACGGCCGCCCGCAGCGCGTCGTCTCGATCGTTGTCAGCCACCAGCACAAGAAGAAGATCGACGGCAAGGCCGCGACCTCCAAGCGCGTTCTGGACCTGATCAAGCCGCACATCCTGCCGATCTTCCCGGATGGTCTGATCACCAAGAAGACCCAATGGCTGGTCAATCCGACCGGCCGCTTCGAGATCGGCGGTCCGGACGGCGACGCCGGCCTCACCGGCCGCAAGATCATCGTCGACACCTACGGCGGCGCGGCCCCTCACGGCGGCGGCGCCTTCTCGGGCAAGGACCCGACCAAGGTCGACCGCTCGGCGGCCTATGCCTGCCGTTACCTAGCCAAGAACGTCGTGGCCGCCGGCCTGGCCGACCGCTGCACCATCCAGATCGCCTACGCGATCGGCGTGGCTCAGCCGGTCTCGTTCCACGTCGACCTGCATGGCACGGGCAAGGTGGATCCGGCGGTGCTGGAAAAGACCCTGCCGCAGCTGATCGGCGGCGCGACGCCCCGCGCCATCCGCGAGCACCTGCAGCTGAACCGCCCGATCTACGCCCGCACCGCCGCCTATGGCCACTTCGGCCGGACGCCGGACAACGAAGGCGGCTTCTCCTGGGAAAAGACCGATCTGGTCGGCGAGCTGAAGGGCCTGGCGTAAGCCTCATCCCGCGATCCGCGAGGCGGGCTCCGATCCTGGTGGGTCGGAGCCCGTTTTCATTTCCAGCACAGGGCTTTAAGACCCCGCTCCATGACCAACCCGCAACAACCCCACGGGCCGCTGCGCTCTTTCGGCCGTTTGAAGTCGCGCCCGGTGAAGCCGCGCCAGCAGGCCCTGCTCGACACCCTGTTGCCCGAGATCGCCGTGCCTCAAGGTCCGTTCCGGCCGCTGGACCTGATGCCGGAGGCCGAGGCCGTGTGGCTGGAAATCGGCTTCGGGGGCGGCGAGCACATGGCGACCCAGGCCGGCCGCAATCCCAACGCCCTGGTGATCGGCGCCGAGCCGTTCGTCAACGGCGTGGCCAGCGCGGTCCGCCACGTGGAGGAACAAGCGCTTAAGAACGTGCGCATCCACGAGGGCGACGCCCGCGACGTCGTCGACTGGCTGCCCGACGCGTGCCTGGACCGGGTGTTCATCATGTTTCCCGATCCCTGGCACAAGGCCCGCCACAATAAGCGCCGCCTGATCCAGCCGCAATTCGTCGCCAGGCTGGCCCGTGTGATGAAGCCCGGCGCGGGCTTGCGTTTCGCCACCGACTGGGCCGACTACGCCGAGTGGACGACCGAGCGCGTGCTGGCCGATCCGAGCTTCAGGTTCGCTGACGAAGCCGCCGATCGCAACGCGGTCCCGGCCGACCACGTCACCACGCGCTATGAGGAAAAGAAGCTCGGCGACTGCGCGCCGGTGTTCCTGGATTTCGTCAGGGTCTGACCCGGCTCCAACCAGACAACAACGGAACGGTGGCGAACGCCGCGCCGCCATCTTCCGCGCGTCCGGCTATGGTTGCTTGCAGGATATCCCCAGCGATGACGCCGGGCGGTAAGTCCCGCAGATAGATCTTGATCCGACGCTGCCCGGCGGCCTGGACATCGCCCGCCGCCTGTCCAGACGCGATGTAGACGAAGCGTCCTCGGCTGTCCGCGCGCACAAAGCCGCCGCCGGGGCGCGGCCCTTCGGGCGTAGGCGTCAGCGCAATGGGAATATCGAAGGAAAGATCGCCGTCGGCCGCCCGGACCGGATCGATCGGCCGACTTTTGGCGTCGTGCTTCGCGAAGACGACGCCAGATGGCGGGTTGGCCAAGATGATCCGAAGCGTCAGATCAATCCTGGCCGCCACGGTTAGTACGTCTCGTTGTGGCGCTTGATCGCCGCGCGGATGATGTCGGCGGTCTCCTCGATGTCGGCCCAGCCGGTGATCTTGGTCGACTTGCCCTTTTCCAGGTCCTTGTAGTGCTGGAAGAAGTGGGCGATCTGCTCGGTCAGGATGGTCGGCAGGTCGCGCCAGCTCGACACGCCCGTATAGAACGGGTGCAGCTTGTCGACCGGCACGGCCAGGATCTTCTCGTCCGAGCCGGCTTCGTCGACCATCATCAGGGTGCCGATGGGGCGGCAGCGAATGATCGCGCCCGGCACGACCGGGGTTGGACCCACGACCATGATATCGGCCGGGTCGCCGTCGTCGGCCAGGGTGTGCGGGATGAAGCCGTAATTGGCCGGATAGAACATCGCCGTGTGCAGGAAGCGGTCGACCATCAGGGCGCCGCTTTCCTTGTCGATCTCGTATTTCACCGGCTCGCCGCCCTGCGGGATCTCGATAATGGCGTTCAGGTCATACGGCGGGTTGGCCCCGGTCGGGATCTTGGAGAGGTCCATCGTGACTCTTTTGATGTTCTTGAGGTCCGCGGGGAGGCGGCCTGCGCGGGGCGCTTATAGGCGCAAATGGTCGCGGCGCGGAAGAGGTGTGCGCCGACGGAGTCGACAGCGTCCGGCAATTCGCCTATAAAGCGCTCTACATCGTCCGTTAGCGCTAGATGGCGCTTTCGAGCGGCGGCCCGAAAGGCTGCCGCTTTTTGTTTGGCCGAAGCAGGCCGGAGAGTTTGAGTGCGCGGCAAGACGCAGGAAGACCGTGATCTGATCGAGATGCTCGATCCCGTCGCCGAGAGCCTCGGCTACGAGATCGTCCGGCTGCGCCTGATGGGCGGGACCGAGCAGCGTCGACTGCAGATCATGGCCGAACACCCGCTGCTGGAAGACGGCTCGGGCGGCGACATGAACGTCGAGGACTGCGCGCGCCTGTCGCGCGGCGTTTCCGAGATCCTGGACGCCGCCGATCCGATCGCCGGCGAATATACGCTGGAGGTGTCCAGCCCCGGCATCGACCGCCCGCTGACCCGCCTGAAGGACTTCGAGGACTATGCCGGCCTCGAGGCGCGCATCGAGCTCGACCGCGTCGCCGAGGGCCGCAAGCGCTTCAAGGGCGAACTGGCCGGGGTCGAGGACGACCAGGTCGGCCTGAACATCGAGGGCGAGGACGACGTCACCGTCTACTTCCCCTTCGCCTGGATCATCGACGCCAAGCTCGTCATGACCGACGCCCTGATGGATCGGGGGGCCAAACAGCGCGCCGCCCGCCTGAAGGCGGAAAACGACTCATCCGACAACGAAGACCTGTCCGAAAGTGAAGAGGACTGACCATGGCCATCGGCATCGCCGCCAACCGGCTTGAACTCCTGCAGATCGCCGACGCGGTCGCCCGCGAAAAAGGCATCGAGAAGGAAGTCGTCATCGAGGCCATCGAGGACGCCCTGCAGAAGGCCGCCCGCGCCCGCTACGGCGCCGAGCACGACATCCGCGTCAAGATCGATCCGAAGACGGGCGAGACGACGCAGAAGCGCGTGATCGAGGTCGTGGCCGACGACACCGACCTGGAAGGCGAGATCGGCAAGATGCCGCTGGCCATCGCCAAGCGGACCTGGCGCGACGCCGAGATCGGCAAGGTCTACGAAGAGGCCCTGCCGCCCTTCGAGATCGGCCGCGTCCAGACCCAGATGGCCCGCCAGGTCGTCATGCATAAGGTCCGCGAAGCCGAGCGCGAGCGCCAATACGACGAATACAAGGATCGCGTCGGCGAGATCGTCAACGGCAGCGTCAAGCGCGTCGAATACGGCAACGTCATCGTCGATCTGGGCCGGGGCGAAGGCATCATGCGCCGCGACCAGTCGATCCCGCGCGAGAACTTCAACGTCGGCGACCGCATCCGCGCCTACATCTACGACGTCCGTCGCGAGACCAAGGGCCCGCAGATCATGCTGAGCCGCGCCCACGGCGGCTTCATGGCCAAGCTGTTCGCCCAGGAAGTGCCGGAAGTCTATGACGGCGTCATCGAGATCCGCGCCGTGGCCCGCGACCCGGGTTCGCGCGCCAAGATGGCCGTCATCTCGAACGACAGCTCGATCGACCCGGTCGGCGCCTGCGTCGGTATGCGCGGCTCGCGCGTCCAGGCCGTCGTGGCCGAGCTGCAGGGCGAAAAGATCGACATCATTCAGTGGTCGGAAGACGAGGCCACCTTCATCGTCAACGGCTTGGCGCCGGCGGAAGTCTCCAAGGTCGTCATGGACGAGGAAGACGAGCGCGTCGAGGTCGTGGTGCCGGACGAACAACTGTCCCTGGCGATCGGCCGTCGCGGCCAGAACGTGCGCCTGGCCTCGCAGCTGACCGGCTGGCAGATCGACATCATGACCGAAAGCCAGGAGAGCGAGCGCCGTCAGCGCGAGTTCGCCGAGCGCACGGCCCTGTTCCAGGAAGCCCTGGACGTCGACGAGGTCATCGCCCAGCTGCTGGTCACCGAAGGCTTCGTCGCGGTCGAGGACGTGGCCTATGTCGAGCCGCACGAAGTGGCCTCGATCGAGGGCTTCGACGAGGAGACCGCCGAGGAACTGCAGGCGCGCGCCCGCGAGTACCTTGAGAAGGAGGCCGCCGAGCTGGACGCCAAGCGCAAGGCCCTGGGCGTCGAGGACGCGGTCCTGGCCATCGAGGGCGTGACCCTGGCCATGGCCGTCGCCCTGGGCGAGGGCGACGTCAAGACGGTCGAGGATCTGGCTGGTCTGGTGCCGGACGACATGCGCGGCTGGTTCGAGACCAAGAACGGCGAGCGCGTGCGCGAGCCGGGCATCCTGGAAAGCTTCAACCTGTCGCCGGAAGACGCCGAGGCCCTGATCATGCGCGCCCGCGTCGCCATGGGCTGGGTCGAGGCGCCGCCGGAGCCGGAGTACGAAGAAGCCGAAGCCGCCGCCGAGAGCGAAGAGGCCTAAGCGCCTTCGCGCGTCAAACAACGGCCTCGCGGAGCGATCCGCGGGGCCGTTCGCCGTTCAGGAACCATGACCGACCAGACCCCCAAGACCCACGCCGAAGCCAGCCGCCAGCGCAAGGACATCGTCCTGGGCGAGGCGACCGACGAGGCGCGTCTGATCCGCTTCGTGGCGGGGCCGGACGGCGCGGTGACGCCCGACGTGGCCCGCAAGCTGCCCGGGCGCGGGATCTGGGTCGCCGCCGACCGCGATTCCGTGACGACGGCGGCCAAGAAGGGGCTCTTTTCGCGCGCCGCCAAGGCCAAGCTGACCGCCGCGCCGGACCTGGCCGATCAGGTGGAAATGCTCCTGGCCCGTCGCGTCCTGGACGGATTGGGCCTTGCGCGGAAGGCGGGGAGCATTATCTCGGGATACGAGAAGGTGGTCGCCGCCCTGGGGACGGGCAAGGTCGCCTGGCTGATCGAGGCGTCCGACGGCGCCGAGGACGGTCGCCGCAAGGTGCTTTCGGCCGCTCGAAGGGCTCCCGTTCCGCCTCGTCTGCTCGGCGCGTTCAATTCAGATGAATTGGGTTTGGCCTTGGGCGGGGAGAATGTGATACACACCGCTCTCCTTGCCGGGCGCGGGATCGATCGCTGGACATCGGATGTCGAGCGTCTATCAGGCTTCCGCCCGCTTCTGCCTCCCGAGTGGTCGGCGAACGGACGTGAGGAAGGCTAGGGCTTTTCAGTCCCACCGGGGAACCGTCGGTGCGATCGAAAAGCTCTAGAATCTTTGAAGTGTGGCGCGGCCATCCGGGTCGCGTCCGTGAGCGAAGGGTCGGGAAACGCGCTTGCCTCGGCAGGTACGTCCAGGCCCCTTTCTCACATGGAAAGAACGGTTTTTTAGCCGGGTACCGCCCGGCGGAAGTACAAGCGAGCGCATGAGCGACGAAAACGAAAACGGCCGACCCGGCGGACGAGCCCCGATGACGCTGAAGCCCCGCCAGGGCTCGGTGAGCGCAGGGGTCGTGAAGCAGAGCTTCAGCCACGGCCGGACCAAGACGGTGGTGGTGGAAACCAAGCGGACGCGTCCTCACGCGCCCGCCTCAGGTAATCTCGCCGCGCCGTCTTCGGCTGAACGTCGCCATGGCGACGCCCCGGCGCCCCGTCCGCAGCAGCCGCAATCGAGCGGCGGCGGCGGTGGTTCGGCCGGCGGCCTGTCGCAGGAAGAACTGCGCGCTCGTCAGCGCGTCGTCGACGCCGCCCGCGAAGCCCAGGCTCGCCAGCAGGCCGAACAGGCCGCCGCCGAGGCGCGCGCCCGCGCCGCTCAGGA
>Ga0209426_1000214_pt1 | contig 81178 bp, 87 predicted proteins | sample Deesub1362B_J571_FD_187697 | JGI IMG/M metagenome (GOLD analysis project Ga0209426, IMG submission 187697) | Deep oceanic, basalt-hosted subsurface ecosystem from Juan de Fuca Ridge flank, Pacific Ocean, CORK Borehole 1362B_J2.571 (SPAdes)... ... | reverse complement strand
GCCCGCGCTATGCACGGGCACTCTGGCTAGCCCCGTCGCGGTTTCCCGCATTGCGGAGGTTTCGCGCCTGCTGCGCCCCGTAGGGCCTGGACCCTTGTCTCAGTGTCCATCTCCGGGCTCCTGCTCCCACAGCCCGTACGGATCTTAGGCTTGGTGGGCCTTTACCCCACCAACTACCTAATCCGCCGCAGACCCATCCTCGGGCGCTAACGCTTTCGGTCATGGGACATTCCAGTCACCATGACCTATAGGGTATTAGCCCCAGTTTCCCGGGGTTATCCCCTACCCGAGGGTAGGTTGTCCACGTGTTACTGAGCCGTCCGCCGGTGCTAAGCCTCAAGGAGGCTTAGCCCCTTGACTAGCATGGCTTAGTCCCAGCCAGATAGCAGCGGCCTCTGGCAGGATCAACCAGAATTGCGGGGGAGAAGCGATGAATACGCCTCTGCACCCACCGGATCAATCCTACACAAGCCCACATCAGACCGCAAACTTTTGCGGTCCTCACTCCATTTACCGCAGAGGGGAACTCCGCCCTTCATATCGGGCTTTCGCCTCAATCCGGGCACTTGCCGGTTCTGCGGTTCATGTGTTTTGGTAAATTTTCATTAGGTATTTGTGATTTATAAGCCTTTTGCTCATCTATTGTATTGATTTGTGAAGATTTTACTTTGTTTCAGGTGTTCATTCTCTGGAATCGGATGGATATTTAAGCTTTATGCAATCCTGAATGCGTGTGATAATTACGGGTGGAGATATTTGAGATGCAATTTAATAATGTTGTGAATATTCTTGCGGGCATGGTTGAACATTATAGTTATATTTACTTTCTCCTTTATTTGTTCTTATGAGTGGGTTTTCGGAGGATAAACTTTCTGCCCTCAGGGAGTATATTCGGAATTGTGAGAGCGTCGTTATAGCTTTTAGCGGAGGAGTGGACAGTTCCACATTGTCTGCCATCTCTCATCAGGTTCTCGGAGATAAGGCTATTGCGGTTACCGTTTTGTCTCCAACAACCCCATCCAGAGAGGTCAACTCAGCAGAAAAGATTGCGGAGGAAATCGGAATAAAGCATAAGTTCATAAAAGCAAACGAGCTACTCGATATGAATTTTGTAAAAAACCCCCCTGACAGGTGTTACTACTGCAAGGAACAAATATTATCGACCTTGGTGAAATTTGCGGAGGATAACCACTACAAATATGTGTTTGAGGGTACAAATGCGGATGAGATAAGGTCTCATCGTCCTGGGTACAATGCTATAAAACTTTTTGAAAAAGTAAAAACCCCTTGGGCGGATTTAGGATTTACAAAAAATGAAATCAGATCATTGGCTAAGAAGATGGGATTCTCGTTCCACAATAAGCCATCATTAGCATGTCTTGCATCAAGAATTCCATTTGGAAAACAAATTGATGAGGAAAGGCTGAGAAAAATCGATCTATCTGAGAATGCTGTAATTAGGATTACGGGAGTCAGTCAGATAAGGATTAGAGATTTTGATGACATCGCGGTAATAGAGGTCTCAAGAGAGGATAGACAGAGGTTCTTTGATGAAAAAATAATGGATGAGGTGGTTAGTGAGTTAAAAAAACTGGGTTTTAAGTACATTTTACTCGATCTGGAGGGATACTATACTGGAAAGCTTTCTTCTTTTTCGATTAGAGCATGATAGTGGAGCGATCATAGCCTCAGAAGTTTAACAAGCTTTCTTTCCACTTCTTCGGGAGTATCGATTACTCCTCTAAAATCGTTGTTGATGATATACTCTAAGGCAAAAAGGGACAGGGAGAAGGTTTTATCCATGATCTCAACCGGAGTACCGAATCCAACCGAAAGATTTGCTGGATTTCCATTTGCTAAAAGGTAGAAGTGGTTCCTGCCCTCATACTTGCTTATACAACCGAGGTTCTTGATTCTATAATCTTTGAACTCCCTGCAATCTATTTCATATTTTCCTGCACCCATGTTGCAGAGGATCGCTCCGTTTTTGATGTGGTGAACATTTTCGCTGTTGATTACGGAGTTAACTCCAGTAGCGGTTACAATTATGTCCGCTTTTCCTAAGCCGTCTTCGATCTCCAAAACTTTAAATCCGTTGTATTCCGCGATGGCTCTTCTTATGTCATCTCTATCATAGACATATACAATGCAACCGCAGTCTCTCAGTGCGTGGCAACAACCCTCTCCAACCCGTCCGTAGCCTATTACAAAAACCCTCTTTCCGGGTAGAAATATGTTGAGTCGTATGAGTGAATCAATCAGTCCCCAGCCCGTTCCAAACCTATTCTCTCCTAAGCCTTTAATTAATGAATCATCAATTGATATCGCTTTTTTATAATTGTTCAGGTTTGCAAGCCGTTCAACTCCGCTTTTGGTTAGTTCAATTACACCCTTTACGGTTCTATCTTTTTTGTTGGCGAGATAAGTGAGTGTAGCAACGCAGTCAAGATAGTATTCAGCGTTCAGGCAATCTTCCATCTTTTTTATTTCAACTCCCTTGTTTTCTAACCACTCAACAGCCTCCTTTTTCGTTGTGGGCTCATCAAATTTACATACATTCAACTCACAAATTTTAGAAAGTTCATAGGCTAAAACAGCTGTTTTAAACTCGAGAGGGAAGCATAAAGCCAAAGATATGCCATCTATGCTTTTTTTCACTTCATCACAAGCTTTTCTTACTAAGCTCATCCTTTCGTTTATCCACTCCATCATATGCGATCATCTAAACTCGAGAGATTTTTTGATTGCTAAAGGTATTTTGTCAATTACATCGGTTGCGGTGAAGTTATAACCCTTCTCCTCTACACAGAGGTCTCCGGCAAATCCGTTAACGAACGCACCCGCAGAGGCACTCCATAAAGCACTCGCTCTGGTGAAGAACGCAGACACTATTCCCGCGAGAACATCTCCGGTACCGCCAACGGTCATTCCCGGGTTTCCGGAGGGGTTGATTCTAATCTTTTCTCCATCGCTGATAACATCTCTCACTGATTTAAGGAGAATTACGGATGACATTCTTTCGGCTTGCCTTCTGACATCTTCCTCGGAAGGATTCTCCACTCCGAACACTCTTCTGAACTCTCCTTTGTGTGGCGTTAGAATGCACTCGACATTCTCCGGCACATTCTTTGTGATGGCTTCTGCATCGAGAACGACCTTCTTTATGTTTTTTATTTTCAAAATTTCCTCACTGACCTCCTTGAACTCTTTTTCCCCCACACCCATGCCCATCGCAATCACATCGTGTTTTCTTACGAGGTTCTCTATTTCTCCGATGTGCTCAAAGGATATTCTGTCTCCTCTCAATCTTCTTACGATGAGGTTGGGTGAGAAAGATGCAACAACTTTTGCGATGCTCTCCGGAATTGCCAGTGTTACTATGTCTGCTCCTGTGTTCAAGCATGCCAAGGCTGTTAGGGTGGGGGCACCTGTGTAGACTCCTCCACCAATCACGAGAACTCTTCCGTGCATGCCTTTATGAGCTTGCGGGTCTCTTTTATATGCTAATTGAACATCACCCGGACCACAGAGCTTTTCAAAGAGATCTGGTATGCCTATGTCTCTGACAACAATCTCACCAGCCACCTCAGGGGATTTTAAAAGCCCTTTCTTGTTCCTGTGGAAGGTCACCGTGAGATCCGCTTTGACGCAAATGTCGTACTCTCCCGTGTCTGGATTCATGCCAGTGGGGACATCTACCGCAACAACGAATGCATTTAGCGAGTTAATCTTCTCTACAGCACTTCTGAATGGCTCTTTTAATGAACCCTTCACTCCTGTTCCGAGCATAGCATCTATCACAATATCTCCATCAGCTTCAATCTCTTTTGGGCTGTTTATCCCCTTTATCTCTCTTACTATGACTCCACATTTTTTTATTATTGAGAAATTTCTCCTTGATATATCTGTTTTAATTTCACTCTCTCTTCCAAGAAGCAATACCTCGCAATCGAATCCTTTCAGGTGTCTGATTGCTACGAAGGAATCCCCTCCGTTGTTTCCTGTTCCCGCAAACACGACAACCCTTCCACCGCTGAACCTCTTTTCAATCTCGTCTGCAATGGCTTTTCCGGCATTCTCCATTAGCTGAAGCCTGCTAAGTCCGTGAAATTCGCAATTGATATCTACAACACCCATTTCAGATGAGGATATGGTCTTCATAAATCCATCAGCCTTCATCATGGCTTTATTATTTCACTACTGGTGGTTGTGAATCTGGCTCCAAAACTCGCATGCATTATGAATTTGTAGTTCTCTATGTCCGCTTTTCCATCCACGAAAGCATCGCTTTCAGTGACATTCACAATCTCTCCTACATAGAATGTGTGGTCTCCGGTATCAACACTCTTTACAACCTTACACTCGATGTTGGCTGAACACTCTTTTATCGATGGAGCCTTTACCTTCTTGGAAGGTATGAATGTCACGCTCATCAGCTCTTTTTTGTTCTTGTTCGAACCGCTAACGGTTCCTGCAGTCCACACATCTTTCAACAGCTCGATTGTTGGAACCGCAACGACAAAATCTTTCTGCTCATCTATCAGCTTTTTAGTGTATCTCCCATGCCCTATTGCAACACCCAATAAAGCTGGTTTAAATGATACTGGTACAACCCAATCTGCGGTCATCGGATTAGGCTTCTCCAAGTCTCCCGCCACAATCAGATATGTTCTGAGAGGATAAAGAAACTCCAACATGTAATCACCCCTTCTTGAGTTGTAGGAGACTTGTAAAAAGGTTTTCGATTGATAGCATGGCTACTGGATCAAAATCGAAAAAGTGATTATCTCTGGTTTTCTTTTACTAAAAGCAATTTTTCAATTTTATCTAACTTGTAGTCATATGTGATTATAGTGTTAACATCTCTGCCGTTACTATATCCCCCGATTATGTATACATACCTTCCATTCCAAACAGCAGGAGCTTGAGCAATGCCAAATGGAAGTTTGCTCTTCATTTTCTCTAACGAATTCTTCTCGGGATTGAATTTAAAAATCTCCCTGCTGAAGTTCTCCCACGTGAGGAAGCCGCCAAATATAAAAATGCCATCCTCTGTAGCCACAGCACTACGAGCGTAATACATAGTGGGCAGAGTTGCATTAAACCACTTAAATGAGAGTGAATGAGGATCAAACGCTGCGATTTTATCGCGGAAAATCAAATAGCCGCGATCTTTATACCACACTGTCGAGTACCCGCATGTTCCAGGGTTGCCAAATCCTTCTGGATAGGTAACATTTAACTTTTCAAACCTCAGCCTTTCCGGGTCAAACCTATAAACAAACTTTTCCCCCAAATTCTCTGGTTTTATAAAAAGATAAACATACCTCCCATTCCATAGGACAGCTTTGCCTGAATTAGGATAAGGCAGGGAGACATTCAAAATTCTGAGCTGATTTGTTTCTGGATTGTAGGAGTACACATCAGGTGTTTGATAGGTGGTCCCCTCATTTTCAGTTCCTCCGAAGATTAGGATTTCCCTTTCCGTCCAAACAGCAGTTTCACCGGGAATTGGCCTATTTCCAATGGGAATTCTCAAAGCCACCTCTTTCTTATCTTCAGAAATTTTGTAAATCCAGAACTCATTAGTATTCTTTCCTTTGATGAAAACATCTGCTCCAACAATAAGTTCTTTCCCGGTCCATACTGCAAAGCGCACATGAAGATAAACACTATCATCAAGTTTTGGAGATTCTGCAAGGCTGTTCTTCTCCGAAAATTCAATAATTGCAATGCCCGTTAGAATTACAACTAAAATGAGAAAAAATGGAAGAGATTTCCTCACTTTTCATCCCCCATAGAACGGTATTATCCTTGTTGTCCCATTTTTGTAGTAAATAGTTAGCTCTCCCTTATGTGTTTTTCCATCAGTGTATTTGTGGAATGCAATAAATGATGTCGATATACCTCCATCGCCAAAGTCCCATTTGATGCCTTTTATATCATCATATGAGAGAAGCATAGGGATAAACACTAAGCCTCCTCTTAGGTAAAATGTCGCAACGCTATCTTCCTTAAAGTCTGCAGGATATTTCGTATAAAATCCATTAATTACTAGAATTAAACTTCTGCTATCTCCTTTTCTTTCTGGAATATTAAAGCTTAGGGTTATTTTTTCGTCTGGCTTTAAGGAAGCGTATTTTCCATCATCTCTAAGGAGTTTACCTGTAACATCTTTTCCATCTAGAGTCTCTGCTTTTAGTAAAGACACCTCTGTAATATAAATCGGAGCTTTAACAGGTATAGCAATCTCCGTAGAGGAGATTTTATGATGACCTTTCCAGTAAACTCTAACTTTTTTATTACCTCTTAATTCAATTGCATACGAATATGGTTTAGCACGTGGATAAATCTCTTGGAGGGCATTCCATGAATTGCGGTCAAAAGACTGAACGCTAACTCCAGACTGGGTCTTTACATAGGGAGTAATAACAAGTAATTGGTTGTCAGCTGTGCTAACTATAGGCGATCCTAAAAAGATAGCTATAGTCAATTTCCACTTCACTTCGTATCACCCTTTTAGACTTCCTACTATTACCTATAGTATTATTTCTTATAAAATTTTTTTATATTATTCTTTCCTAATTTTTAATGAAAAATCATTTTCAACTATAGTCATGTTTGCTCCAACCAAAAGAAACCATGCAAAAAGAATGAACGGAGATACACATCAACTATCAAGGGAGTATCAAGATAGCAGTGAATTTACATAATAGACGACACTAATGTTTTCTGGCTGGATGTATTATGTTACAAGTTCAGTAGCTCCGCAGGAATATCTGCTGAAGATTTCATTCCTGAACACATGCGGAGGTTCATGTAAACTGTATGATGAATCCAACCCGGATTCCATTATCGGCAACGAAGCTGACTTCTTTCAAGCCCATAAGAAATAAAATAAAAAAATTAGAAGTATTCGGAATAGAATTCCTTCTTTTTGATTTTCTTCAATTTCTTCTTCCTGTTACCTTTAATTTCCTGCTTTGGTATGTCGTTCAAAAGCTCTTCAAACTCCTCATCTGTTACGGGCTTAAGATCCATCCATTCTTCAAATTTTTTCGCCCTTTTCAAACCCATCTACCCTTTATTTTTTTCACTTATTGTACACTGGAGAATATATAACTTTTTTGTGTTGTTCCATGATGGTATCACCAATTCCGTGATGGCACCACAAACTAATTGAAAACAAAGGTAAGGGTTTAGCGGTGTAAACAGTGAGATGAAGGAAAGTATTTTTAATCCCACTCATTAAATCCAAACAAAAAGTCCTCATTGTCCTTAAAGTGGTAAAGTGGTAGATGGTGATAAAATGACCGCATCAAAGGAGTATCCAAAAATCTACAATCCAGAAAGGGTTGCAGAGGAAGTTGAAAAATTTTGGAAGGAAAACAACATTTACGAAAAGGTAAAAAATCGTGGAGATAAGAAATTTTTCTTTGTTGACGGTCCTCCTTATACTACTGGAAGAATACACCTTGGTACCGCATGGAACAAAGTTTTGAAAGATACAGTTTTGAGATACCGAAGAATGAGGGGCTATATGGTAACAGACACCCCCGGATGGGACATGCACGGGCTTCCGATAGAGGTAAAAGTTGAGCAGGAACTCGGGTTCAAAACGAAGAAGGATATTGAGGAGTACGGAATAGATTTGTTCATTGATAGGTGTTTGAAATACGCTCTTGAGAATAAAAAAGCAATGGAAGAGCAGTTTAAAAAACTTGGAGTATGGATGGACTGGGAGAACCCGTACATGACAATCAAAGCAGACTATATTAATGCTGCATGGTGGACGATAAAAAAAGGATACGAGAAGAACCTCCTTGAGAGAAGACAGATGGCTGTAAATTGGTGTCCGAGATGTGAAACCGCCTTGGCGGATGCGGAAGTGGAGTACTGGGATGAAAAAGATCCTTCGATATATGTGAAGTTTCCTTTGAAGGAGAATAACCACTACATAGTCATATGGACTACCACTCCGTGGACTTTACCCGCAAACATGGCTGTCGCGGTGCACCCCTCATTGGAGTACGCAAAGGTAAAGGCGGTAAAGGACGGGAGGGAAGAGTTTCTAATTCTTGCAAAAGAGCTTGTTGACAATGTTCTTGAGCTTGGAGGATATCATAGTTGGGATGTTGTGGAAACCTACTTGGGAGAAGACCTCGTGGGGCTGGAGTACGAGCATCCCTTATCGGATTTGGTACCAATACAGAAAAAATTCAGACACATAGTTTACATGGCTGAATTCGTCTCGGCAGAGAACACGGGTTGCGTCCACATAGCTCCAGGACACGGAATGGAGGACTATGAGCTTGGAGTTCAACATGGGCTCGAGATATTCAATCCGGTGGACGATAGAGGTATCTTTACCGATGAAGCAGGGAAGTACTCTGGAATGCATGTTAAGGAGGCGAATAGGTTTATAATTGAAGATCTGGATAACAGAGGATTACTTCTTGCATCTTCCACCATCGTTCACAGATACGGACATTGCTGGAGATGTAAGAATCCTATAATCTACCGATCAACCGAGCAATGGTTCTTGAAGGTATCGGAGTTGAAGGAAAAGATGATAGAAGAAGTTGAAAAGACGAAGTGGGTACCTTCTTGGGCAGGAGAGTCGAGGTTCAAGGATTGGGTCAGTAATGCAAAGGATTGGTGCATAAGCAGGCAGAGGTACTGGGGCATACCCATTCCGGTATGGATATGTGGGCGGTGTGGTAAGCTAAGGATTGTGGGGAGCATTGATGAGGTTCCATGGGAAAATGACTTGGATTTGCACAGACCGAAGATAGATGAGGTTACCTTCCCGTGTGAGTGCGGAGGTGAGATGAAAAGGGTTCCCGATGTGTTTGATGTTTGGTTTGATAGTGGAGTTGCGTCGTGGGGGACCCTCGGATTTCCGAGAGTCAAAGATCGGTTTGAAGAGTTATGGCCCGCAGATTTCATAACAGAAGGACACGATCAGACGAGAGGTTGGTTCTATTCTCAACTCGGAGCTAGCGTCATAGGGTTTGATCGAGCACCTTACAAGACGGTTCTAATGCATGGTTTTACCTTGGATGATCAGGGAAGGAAGATGAGCAAGAGTCTTGGAAATGTTGTAGAGCCGGAGGATGTCCTGAGAGAGGTTGGAGTTGATGCGTTCAGGATTTATGTGCTATCCTCTGCGGTATGGGAGGATCTGAGGTTCAACTGGGATGAGGTTAAAAATGTCAGCAGGATTCTTAACATCTTCTGGAATGCGGTCAGATTCGCTTACACATACATGGTATTGGATAACTTTCGAGAAACTGATGCTGTAGAGCTAAGAAAGGAGGACAGATGGATTGTATCAAGGGTTGAGCGATTAAACAAGCTCGCTATCACATCTTATGAAACCTACAACATCCACAGGATAGTGAGGGCGTTTATGGAGTTTGTTGTTGAGGACTTCAGCAGGTGGTACATACAGCTTGTTAGACCGGTTGTTTGGGAGGAGAAAGACTCCCCGTCCAAACTTGCGGTGTATTCAACAATTTTAAAGGTGGTTGATAAAACCGCGAAAATAATAGCTCCGGTGGCACCGTACCTCTCGGAGTGGATATACCAGAATTTCGTCAGGGAGTTCAAAGAAACCGAGGAGTCGATCTTCCTTGAGGCGTTTCCGGAGCCGAATGACGATTTGGTGGACGAAAGTCTCGAGAAGATGATGGACAGCGTCAGGGACATCGTTGAAGCGGTGAGCAATGCGAGACAAAAAGCCAAGAGAAAACTGAGATGGCCTCTACGAAAACTGGTAGTCGAGAGTGATAATGAAGGGGTTATAAATGCTGTTAAAGAGCTGAGAGAAATACTTCTCGCTCAGACGAATATAAAGGAGGTGGAAGTAGTCACTGAGTTCCCCAAAGAGCTGTTTGCTAAACCGAACTTCAAGAAAATTGGTCCCTTGTTTAAAGACAAGGCAAAGGAAGTTGCAGAGATAATTTCAGAGCTTAAAAGCGAGGAGCTAAGGGAAGTAATGGAGAAAGGAAGGATAAGGATTTTTGGGAAAGAGTATAGTCTTGATGACCTCGCAGTTATAGATGCAAGGCTTCCTGAGGGATTTGAGGGAAGCGACTTCAAACACGGCTGGGTTTACATAACGACGGAACTCGATGAGGAATTGATGAGGGAGGCTTATGCAAGAGAAATAGTGAGGAGAGTTCAGGAAATGAGAAAAGAGATAGATCTGGATGTTGAGGAGTTCATAGAAGTATCTCTAAGTTTTGACGAGAATAAGGTTGCGGGCTTTACGGACTACATAAAATCTGAGACAAGGGCAAAATCGCTTGTGTTCGGGGAGAGTCTGGAAGGATACACCAAGAGCTGGGAGATTGAGGGTGAGGAGATTACGATAACCATCAAAAGACTGAAAACCACATAACAGTAAAAAAGCTGAAAAGGTTGAAATATGGAGTTCGAAGAGTGGTTTGAATTTTACAAGAAAATCCTAATGGAGTTTAATTTCTCAAAGGATGAGGATGAAAGATCAGCCATAATTATGTCCAGTTTGGCAAGGGAAAAGCTAATGGACACGCTCATTCTTGACAAGAAGATAAGAGATAAGGATGTTCTGGTTATTGGTTCTGCTTTGAGGGATGAGGATTATGAGAAAATCAGGAATTTTGAGGGGGTGAAGATAACAGCAGGGAAGTCCATAATCAAAATCAGAGAGCTTTATCCCAATTTCATTCCCGACATACATGTGACGGACATGGAAGAAGATGATGATCTCCTTCTCGAACTTCAGAAAAATAAGTGCATACTCGTTCTTCACGCCCATGGGGATAACATAGACAGGGTTCACTCCTTAGTTCCTAAGCTATTGTATTTCATCGGAACAACTCAGAGCATACCTTTCGACAAGGTCTACAATTTTGGTGGGTTTACAGACGGGGACAGGTCTGCACTTATGGCGAAGCACTTCGGGGCAAGAACTATCAAACTTATCGGCTTCGATTTTGAGGGGGCAGAAGGTGTAAAAAGGAGGAAGCTTGAGTGGGCAAAAAGAATACTGGAGTACGAAAAGTTAATTTGACAGATAGACTATGAACATAGTTTTAACCACTCCATACTACCCACCTCATGTTGGTGGCGTGGAGTTTCATGTGAAGCATCTCGCGGATCGGCTCTCGAAGAGACACAATGTTAGGGTTTTATCCTCGACGGGGGATTGTGAGGTTATTAGGTCGATAAATCTTCCTTATTCACCAATTCCGATTAATTTTCCGGACAAAAACGAGCTAAAAGCAGATGTGTATCACTCCCACATCCCCTCCCCCTTCTTTGCGTATAGGATCTACAAATTAAATCTACAACCCCACATCGTAACATACCACAACGATGTAGTGGTACCAGAGGTTGTTGATGGGGTAAGGATCCCCAGACTCATATCTAAGAGCATAGAAAACATCAATAGAAGGATTGTAAGACCAATACTTGATTCTTGCTCCGCCATAATCACAACCACATTCAGTTATGCAATAACTTCCGAATTAATAAGAGACTATGTTGATAAGGTGTTTGTAGTTCCCAATGGGGTTGATTATGAGAGGTTCTCTCCGGGAAGGAGTGTTGATGAGAGGGAGAGCATAGTTCTCTATGTTGGAAGGCTTGTGGAGTACAAAGGTGTTGAAAAACTCCTTATTACCATGAAATCGGTTCAGAAAGAGGTCAACGCCAAGCTCGTGATTATCGGAGACGGAGAGGACAGGAACAAGTTCGAAAGCATCGCTAAAAAGTTGGGGGTTGAAACGATTTTTACCGGGAAGCTTCCGGATGAGAAGGTGATAGGGTGGATGAAAGTAGCCAGAGTTCTTGTTCTACCTTCTTCTTCAAGGCTTGAGGCTTTTGGGATGGTCCTTCTTGAATCCATGGCTTCGGGAACACCCGTAATTGCCGGGGATATTCCGGGAGTTAGAGATGTTGCAAAGGAGGGGGGCATGATTTTTTCAGATGTTGACGAGCTGAGAGAAAGAATTCTTAAGCTGTTAACAGATGACAAGTTTGCATTGAAGCTATCTTCTAAGGGGTTGACTGCTGTCAGAAGAAAGTACGGCTGGGATAGGGTTGTGGAGGAGGTGGAAAAGATTTATCTCCAGTTTATTTGACTGGTGTTAGAATGGGTAGGATAGCGGTAATAGTTCCGGTTTCACCTTTTGAACCAGCTGAAATCGTTGAAAAGTCTGCGGTGAGGATAAAAAGTCTCGATTACGCAAATCACGAGGTTAGAATACTTTATGTTGTTGACATAAAAAACAACGATTCAAGACCAAAAATTCTGAGATCCATTGGAGTTGAGGTTCTGGAACGAAAAGACTCGAGAGGAAAAAGAGCTGGAGCAATAAACGATGCTGTGAGATATTTTGAGGAATTCAATCCCGATTATGTTGCAATCTTTGATGTAGACTCCATTCCGGAAAAAGACTTTGTTTTAAGGTGTATCGAGGGATTGGAAAGAAATCCGGACTCTTACATCGCATCAACTCCGAGATATATCTCCAACCCGGTAAATTTTTGTTCAGAAACGATCTCCGCTGAGTACATGTTCATAAACTTTTTACTTAGCAAATCAGCTTTTAAGCAGTTCAATGGCTTAATAGGTGTTTTGAAATGGGAAGTTTTGAGTAAATACAGGTTGGATGAGGACTTTCTTACAGAAGATGCGGAGTTTGCCACGAGGATGCACAGCATTGGATACAAAGCGGTTCTTGTAAGGAACTCTAAGATTCTGGAACAAGCTCCACTAAGCTGGAAAGAACTTTATTTTCAAAGGAGGAGATGGTATTTTGGGGGAATTCAGTTGTGGAAGCATTTCAACATCGTTAGAAGAGCAAACTTTGGTTTCAAACTGTCTTGGATGTTATCTTTAACCCTGCCGTACATCGTAATATTATTTTTACCCCTTCTCGTTCTCTCACCTCCCCTGATACTTTATAAATTTAGAAAAATTAGTAAGCTTAAGCTTGTAGCAGGAATATTTATACACATCTTCATCCTACAATTCTCCGCAATCATGGCAATATACGACTTCTTAAGGAGGAAGGAGTCAGCATGGCATCCTCAAAAAAGAGTGATTTGAAGAAGGCGGTTGCGGGAATATTAATCAGCCTTATTACTATTATCGTAATTTTCAAATTTACTGAGACTCATCTGACTTGGAAGGTTATATATGAGCTTGACATCAGGTTTCTCGTAGTTGCAATAGTATTTCACATCTTTTTCTGGGTGTTCTGGGCGTTAAGGCTCAAAAAATTGACGGAATTCCTTGGAATGAAGATATCTTTCAAGTACTCTCTCGAAACTACTCTTGCTTCTGGATTTCTTGCGTCTATCACTCCTTCTTCTGCGGGTGGTGAACCCTTAAGGGTGAAAATGCTGAACGACTCGGGAATCAGCTTTGGAGTATCTTCTGCGATCGTTCTTGCGGAGAGGTTGCTCGATGCAATATTCTTCATTTCCGCTTTACCTTTCATAATCTTTCTGTCAGACTATACAACGAAGTTTGGGATCTATTCAGGTGTTATATTCACGATCTTTTTCATTCTTTTCATGCTTTTTATGTACTACACCTTCAAAGATCCAAAAAATGTTGAGAAGCTGTCCCTCAGAATATCGAAGATAATAAAAAGGATTTCTTCGAAAAAGTCCGATAAAATTGTCTCGAAAATCAACAGCGAGTTGTTGCTATTCAGGTCGGCTTCCGTGGAGCTTGCAACAATCTCGAAAATACAGTTTGCGTTTCTATACACCATAACTGCACTAATTTGGATTTTTGAGTTTCTTGTACCTTCGGCAATTCTTTTATCCATGAAAACGGATCCTCACTGGTTAGAGTCCATAGTCTCTCAGCTTTTTTTGGTAATTATCTCCTTGGCACCTCTAACTCCTGGTAGCAGTGGGATTGCGGAAACCGGCATGCTTTACTTCTATTCAATATTTGTGGGCAAGATTTATCTCGGTTCACTAATCGGGCTGTGGAGGGCGATAACATATTACTCAAACCTTGTAGTGGGCTTTATAGTTAATGTGAGGATTTTGCAGTCTAGATACATCAGGAATAACAAAAATGAGGAGCGAAAGTCGAGTTGAATCAGAATTGGAAGAGGCTGACTGGCGGTGGTTTGGGTTGGGTTTTTGCAGGGTTGAGATTCTCTGGGTATGGGCATGTTGATGTTGGTTGCTGTTGGTACAAAACCAGCAAGAATGTGGAGATGTTACCACTCAAATGCACCGCTTAAATGCACCACTCAAATACGGTACCATTTACGAGCTTTAGCGAACTTTGATAAAATATAACTCTGCGTCCGAAAATATTTGCAACCAAAAATAGCCAAAAGTTTAGATAAAACCCAATATTTCCTCAATCGTTATTCCAATGTCTTCGAGCCTTCTTTTAGCTCTACTCAAAGCACTTGAGTTGTAGCTCTCCCCCCTTCCCTTTGAAACCAGTGCCTCGTACTCGGACGGGGAAAGATATTCCCTAAGAAACTCTCTAAGTTCAACTCTATCTATAACCTGCACCTCTTCCTTCTCTCCCGCAAGTTGATTTCCGTTGAAGCTTATAAGCTCGTTTTTCCAACACTTCTCGCATTCCGATATTAGAAACCTCGCTCCATCATCAGAGAACCAAGACTTCTGAAACATTATTCCTCCGCACTCACAGAACCCTCCAAAATATTCCTCTCGAACTTTCTCCCCTTTGAATGCCTTGTTGTCTTTTATAAGCCTGTTAAGAGGTTCGATGAAGATCATTATATCTACCGCTGTCATCAGTTATATAATATTTTTGATAATTTTCAACATCATATCTGAGATATATTATATTATCCTAAAAATTTAATAAAAGGCTAAATTAACGGAATTATATAAAATAGTCTAGCTGGTCACACTGGGATAACCTTCTTGATTTCCGGTATCCTTTTCTTGAGATGCTGTTCGACAACCATCGTGAGTGTGATTTGTGACATCGGGCATCCGCCACATGCTCCGAGAAGCTGAACCTTAACTATACCTTCATCTTCTTCAACATCGACAAGAGCTATATTCCCGCCATCTCTCAAAAGAGCGGGCCTCACTTCCTTTTCAAGTATCTCCTCAACTTTTTCCTTTAGTGCCATAGCTGTTTAGTTTATAGGAGAGTGTATTTAAACATTTCTGGAAAAAGTTCCGTTAACCTCATGTTGGTGGTGTGGAAGTAGAATTATTGAGCTCACCCCCAACATCATCGGAAACAGACTTTGGTAACTCGGTTATGGTACATCGCTTCTCGTTTTATCTCTCTTGTACCTAATATCGAGGCAGTTTCAAGTGAGATGTCATCTTAGCTTTGTCTTTTAAGGTTGCATAAGCCAATATCGTTCTTGTGCGTAAGGTTTTTAACTGAACTCGAATCGGATAGCAATCCTAAAAAGACAAGATGGGAGGGGATAAAATGTAAATACACAGTGATTGCTTATAAGTATTTTTTAATCAAATCATTTATGCTCTTTCTCGTGAAGGGTTTCTCAAGAACCTCCACCGCACCCGCATCAAGCATCTCCTGTCCTTTTTTCACGGCAAAGGCAGTGATAGCAATAATCTTTGCGGAGGGATCGTATTCGAGAATTTTCTTGGTTGCCTCCACTCCATCCATTTCGGGCATCATAACATCCATGAAAACGATTTCGGGTTTGAAAAACTTATAGTATCTAACCGCTTCCATTCCGTTGGTCGCTTCCATAATAGTATGTCCATCAAGCATGACTTTTAGAACTTCTCTTACCGTAACATCATCATCCACGATGAGAATTTTTGCCATCAATACTTTAATAAATTAAATTATATTTCAATTTTTCGAAAAACTTGTGAAATAATTAAAATAAAAATATAAACTCTTAATTGTTTGCACTATTAAAGCTCCACCTGATATGATTGTAGCAATACCTCTGCATTCAGCTTTCCGTAGACGTAGGTCTTGCCGGTGGAGATGTCGTTGACAGCAATCTGTGCGGGAGCGAAGAGGTTCGGATCTATCTTGTAGAAATCGTAGTTTGCCTCTTTGAATATCTCGTAGAACGGTTTACCGTAGTCTTTTGATGTGCTTGAGGGCACATTTCTGAGAATTTCATCATGCTGTTTTACTGTGAGGAACACGCTCCCGTAGTACATCATGCTGTCGTTTGTGGAGCCCATTGCCTTCAGGTCGTTCTCGAGAACGGGTGCAATGGGACACCTTCCGGAACCGCTGACGATCAACTTCGGATCGTAGCCGATCTCTGTCATCTTATATATGGCGGTCTCTACGATTCGTCCGGAAATCTGAACGCTACCAACAATTGACGCTGTTGGAGCGACTACCGCATAAACATTCTCTGGATCAACATCACACTCCTTTGCTATGAAGTCCATAACTTCCTCATTCGGGAGTTTGGAAGCCTCAAGAGCGATCACAGCGTATTCAGAGTCATCCTGATACTCGATCTTTTCATAGGTCTTTTTGGGTTTCAGGGCAAGAGCTCTTGCGGGACCACTGCCCATTGCGAAGTACTTTCCAACGCTTATAGCCCATCCCGCCTTCTGACTGCCGAGGCATGCAATTGCGGGATGGTCTGTGTACTCAGTTATAAATGCGAAGGGGATGTCGTTAATGGTGTCCGTTACAATGCTTACCTCTGCAAGCCCACCCATACATATTTGAGTATACATTATCCCGGCATCGTAACCACCGGGAACATTTACACCACAATCAATCACTGTAGATCCATTTTCCAGCCTTTTAGACTCTATCCTAAGCTCTTCCTCATAATCTAGCATGTCTTCCACAATATCCATAGCCATTTCATTCACGCTAACCATATTCCCACCCTCATAAGAAAACACCATTCAAGTACTTCAATATTGTGTTTTTTATCAATCCAGATTAAATTCATGTTTGTGAATAAAATTTTGAGCCTGAATTTTCGGAGGGGGATTACTTGAAGAAGATCAAAACTACAACAATCAAAACAAATGCAAGCCAAAAGACAATCTGAATTTGTAGAGAGATGCCGTAGAAGAATGCAATCAACGATATTAGAAATATTATGAAAATGGCTGACAAGAATGTTCTGATTTTCCTTTTTATGTTCCCTTGGAACAGTGAGGCAATAATCCACATTGTTAAAAACCAGAGGATAAGAATTCCGAGCATAAACGATAGACCCATAAGGTTGAGCAGTGGATCCGTCATTAGATTTAATTCTGCTCTTCATACTAATAGTTTTTCGTAAATCTACAGCACTTTGGAGATTTGTGACATATTGGCAGAAAAAGATTAAGTATGGCTATCAGCGAATTTGCCAACATCTTTATACTTTCAAAGCGATGTATATTCATGAGAATTTTGATTTGCCCGGTTTGCAAATCTCCGGAAATAGACTTAGATGCGGGGGGATACACTGGGAAATACCACTGCAGAAAGTGTGGTTACATTGGTTCCCTAATAGTGGAAGTGGATGAGAGAGAGTTCAAATCAAAAGAATGGGAGGAGTGAATTTGTAACGAATTAACATTTATGAGAATCTTCTCAAAAATTATAAATATCTTCTCAACAACCCTCTTACATGGGGCAACCCCTTGAGAATAGGATTAAGTCGGGGAAAATTACGATAATTGTTGATGAAGATAGGGCGGTTCTATCGTTTCCCGCTGAAAAAGTGAGTTCAAAAGAAATAGCCTTTTTCATGAAGAATTGTGATGAGTTAAAGGTTGCAATACCTTGGAAACTAATCTCTCAACTTGGATTGAATAGATTTAGGTTTTTTGGGGAGAATTCGATTCCTATTGATTTCAAGACAAATGGGGCTTCTGCGGAGGAGAAAGCAAACTTCATAAAAAAGCTTGTAAGAGGGAACATCAAGCCCGAGGAAATAATTTATCCCGGGAGAATCTTTGTGGAAGAGGCAAAGGAGGGAGGAGTTCTCGAAAGACCCGGGTTTGCAGAGGCGGGACTCGACATATCGAGGATGAACGATCTGTCTCCCGCAAGCATTTTTTCACCTCTCATAACTTCAGAGGGTGATATAGCAGGAGAGAATTATGCGAGGAGGTTTGCGGAGGAGAACGATCTACCCCTCATAACAATAAAGGAACTCATCTTTTACAGGTTGAAAAATGAGAAGCTAATCGAGAGGGTGGTAACAGCCACCCTACCAACGAAGTTCTATGGGGTTTTGCAGGCGGTGGGGTACAAGACACCCATCGGTGAAATCATAGCTCTTGTGAAGGGTGATGTGTCTGAAGGCGAAACCCTTGTGAGGATTCATTCGGAGTGTCTTACAGGGGATGTCTTTCACTCTCTCAGATGTGATTGTGGGGATCAGCTTGAGAACGCCCTTAAAAAAATCGATGAAGTAGGAAAGGGTGTGCTGATTTACATGAGAGGTCACGAGGGAAGGGGAATAGGGTTGATAAACAAGTTGATGGCTTACAAGCTTCAGGAGGATGGGAAGGATACGGTGGAAGCTAATATTGAACTTGGATTCCCACCGGATTTAAGAAGTTACGGGATAGCTGCACAGATTTTAATGGATTTGGGAGTGAAGGACATAATTTTGATGACCAACAACCCTCTGAAGATTGAGGAGTTGAAGAAATACGATTTCAAGGTAAAGAGAATGGAGATCGAAGTCGAGCCATCATGCGAGAATCTCGAGTATCTAAAAACGAAGAAAGAGAAAATGGGACACATGATTTGTAGGGTTAATTTGTAAAAACGAAAATTTAAGGAAAGGGAGGTAATTTTTTCCAGTACTTGTGGGGAAATTAAAGAATGGCTTAGATTTCTAAAACAGCAATTATTTCTTCTTTGAGTTCTGCCATTCGAGGTAGTTGCAGTAAACACATCCCAAATCCCAATAACCCTTTTTGGTTCTGATTTTTATCTTGTTTATGCCATGTTTGTCGCACTTTTTGGATGTGATGTATATTGTCCCTTTCTGGGGGAGAGGGAGGGTGAAGTTACACTCGGGAAATCCCGTACAGCCCACGAACCTTCTTGAATTTTCTCTCGACTTTCTGATAATCAACTCTTTGGAACAGATAGGACATTTTCCAATCATTTTATCTTTTCTAACCCCTTCTCGCAGTTTCTGAGAAAGTGCTTTTCTGTCGAGATTCGCAAGAATCCTCTCGAGAAACTGAACGGACTCGCTTATCACTTCTCTATCGCTCATCGAACCTTCTGCAATTTTATCCATATCTTTTTCAAGCTTGGATGTCATTTCTGGGGTGGTAATTTCTTCTGCACTATCTTTTAGGGCAGATATAACAGCAAAGGCAATCTCCGTTGGTTTAAGTGGATTACCGAACACATACTTTCTCGAGTATAGTTTGTTTATTATCTCGTGACGGGTTGATTTTGTTCCTAACCCGAGCTTTTCCATGATTGCAATGAGGTTTCCGGTAGAGTACCTTCCCGGTGGTTTCGTAGCCTTTTCTTCAATTCTTTTGTCAACTACCTCTATCTCCTCTCCGACCACCAAATCCGGAACATAGTACTCCTCCGGTTTGTGGTAGTGGTACACCTCTCTCCAGCCTTTGTCCAAGATCTGCTTAGCGGAAAAAGAGAACACCTCTCCCGCATCGAGTTCGCCTTTCTTAACGATCCAGATCGCATCTGGAGAGAGAGTTGCAAGAAATCTCCTGACTACAAGCTCGTAGATTATCCATTCATCTTTGCTTAGCTTGTCTTTCCTCGCCACCGCTGTTGGGTATATGGGAGGATGATCCTGACTCTCAACCTTCCCTCTCGTTGCTCTCAACCTTTCTTGGGATAGAACTAACTTCGCCTCTTTTTCGAAGTCGCTGTTGAGGAATCTCTTGACGATCCCTTTCAGGTTTATGGTTGGTGGATAGACTGTGTTGTCGGTTCTTGGATAAGATATGTATCCGGACATGTATAGGGATTCTGCAACATTCATTGCCTTGTTGGGGCTCATAAATCGTGAAGCCTCTCTCAGAAATTCGGTTGTGTTGAATGGAATTGGTGGCCTCTCATTTCTCTTCCTCTTCTCGAACTTTTTCACTATTGCTCTGTCTCTTATGTTGTTATATGCATTTAAAGCGGACTCCTTCGAGTCAAATCTTCTGTCAAGCTTGCATGTAAAAAGCTCCTCATCTTTTATGAAGTCCGCAAAGATTTCCCAGTACTTTTGTGGCTTGAAGTTCTTAATCTCGTTCTCTCTTTCGACGATCAATCTTAGGGTTGGAGACTGCACTCTTCCAACACTCAGGAACTCTTTTCCCATTCTGCCAGAGGATACGGAAATTAGCCTTGTCAGAACCGCCCCCCAGATGAGGTCTATTTTTTGCCTTGTCTCGGCGGATTTTGCCAAATTGAAATCCACCTCTTTTAAATTCGAAAAAGCCTTTTTTATGTCCGCTGGTGTTATCGCGGAATACCTCGCTCTGTCGAACTTTATTTTCGGGTTAACCTCTTTGATTATCTCAAGAGCCTCAACTCCTATGAGTTCGCCCTCTCTGTCGAAGTCTGTTGCAATCGTTACGCGATCGACTTTTTTGGCGAGTTCTCTTAAAACATCCACTATCTTCTTTTCGGTGATGTTCTTCTTTATCTCCGCTTTAAGCAGAGATTCAAGTGGTATTTTACTCCAGTTGTTGTACTCCTCTGGAAAATCAAGTTGGATTATGTGCCCTCTTAACCCAACAACATATGCCGAAGCCTCTTTCGAGTAGTATATGTTTATTCCGTTTTTTCTGCTCTTTTTTACATCTTTAAAAAGGATTGAAGAAATCCTTCTTGCGGTATTGTCCTTCTCAGTGATTATAAGCCATCCCATATAATGAACCCTCAATTTTGGTTTGACTCTATCTCTATTAAGCTTCTTATAATCTCAAAACAATCTTCTGGGTTAGCTCTGCCTTTGGTTTCCTTCATGACTTGTCCGACCAAATAGTTTATCGCATTTTTCTTTCCGCTCAAGTAGTCTTCCACCGCCTTGGGATGTCTTTTAACAACATTAACACATATCTCTTTCAGTTTCTCCTCTTCTGAAATGGCTACTAAACCTTTTTTCTCGATAATCTCATCGACCTCTCCTCCCTCATCGAGTTTCGTTCTTATTATCTCCACTGCACCCTTGTCGGTTATCTTCTCCTCGTTTAGGTACTCTATCACCTTAGCCATGTCTTCTGGAGGAAATCTCTCGTACGCAAATTTGAAATCTTTCCCTCTGTAGTTCAACTCGCCTCTTAGAACATCCACGATCCATCCTGCGGACTTCCTTGCGTCCACTTCCTTAGCAACCTCTTCGAAATAATCCGCCATTTTCGGATCGAGGACAAGAACTTTTGCAATAGCCAAACTGAGACCATACTGCTCGATGAACCTCTCTCTTTTCTCCTCTGGCATCTCGGGAATCTCACTTCTTGCACTCTCGATCAGCTCTTCTGTATGGATTGGAACGAGATCTGGTTCAGGGAAGTATCTGTAATCTTGCTCTTCTTCTTTCGTTCTGAGGGTTACAGTTATGTTGTTAGCCTCATCAAAATGTCTTGTCTCTCTATCTACTTTTCTACCTCTTCTTAGCAGATTTTTTTGTCTTGTGATCTCGTAGCTCAGGGCCCTTTCCACACCCTTGAACGAGGAAATGTTCTTGATCTCAACCCTTCCTCCTCCTTTCAGCGAAATGTTTGCATCAACCCTCATAGCCCCCTCGAGTGAACCGTCGAATACATCAAGGTACTCAAGTATTATCCTCAACTTGTTCAGAAATTCTCTCGCCTCCTTGGGACTGTTCATAACTGGCTCGGTAACGATCTCGAGGAGTGGCATGCCCGATCTATTATAGTCGATGAGTGAGTACTTAGCTGTTGTTATGGATCCGTGGTATGTTAGTTTTCCCGGATCTTCTTCCATGTGTATTCTTTTTAGGTTCACCCTCTTTTCCTTCCCATCAACTTCTATGGTTATGTAGCCTCCCCATGCGAGAGGTCGATCGTATTGGCTTATCTGAAAACCTTTCGGTAGATCGGGATAGAAGTAATTCTTTCTATCGAATACTGTAAAGGGCTGAACATCGGAGTTAAGTGCAAGAGCTACTTTTATGGCTGATTTTACAGCTTCTCTATTGATTATCGGCATGGCTCCCGGCAATCCAAGACAGATTGGGCAAACATGAGTATTGGGTTCATCTCCATGGTAAGAGGTTGAACACGAGCAAAATAATTTCGTTCTCAATTTGTTGAGTTGCACATGAACCTCAAGTCCGATTACGACATCTTGCTCCTGTTCCACAATCTGCATAATTTGAGAATCATTGAGGGTCTAAAAAAGTTTTTCCAAAATAAAAATTTTATCTTCGCGCGGAAATATAATCAGACTTCGTTCTCTCTACAGCAAGTCTTACCATATCTATCTTGCCTTTTAGTCCCGGAACGATTTTATCTGGGTAGCTGAATGTTATTAGCTGTGAGTGGATTCTCTCCATAATCTCTATCATCTCTTCCGCATCCTCAAACTTGCCTTTTCTGAGTAGATCGAGCGTGTACCTTCTCAACTCTCCAACTGTGTCCGCAAGCCCTGTAAGGATTGAAGGTGGCTGAATGTTTAGTTCCGGGATTACCAGCTTCTTGTTTTTCACAATTTCTAAAAAAACAAACGCCTCTACGAACTCCTGCATGGAGTCTCTGGTTATAGGGTAGAATATCTCAGGATATTCGATCTCATATTCTTTGATCTCGTTTAGTATCTCTCTTGCCCTCTCTAATTCCTCTTCCGCGGATTTGATATCTCCATAGTATAGTTTTGAAATAGCCAGAGTTGAGTTCTTTCTCAACTCTCTTGAAAGTTTTAACAACTTCTCTCTTGCGGAATCTAAGTCGTCAAGCCTCCTTCTTATCTCGTCCAGCTTTTTCTCAAAGTGGTTGGATTGATACTCCATCTTAAGCATCTCCATTCTTCAGCCACTCGCTGAGATATAGCTTGTAGGTCTTTCCGAACCTCTCTCTTATGATCAAATCGCTCTCTTCGAGCTTTTTCATAATCATTGAGATTTTCGAGTGCGAAAATCCGGTTTTAAAGTGAATCGAGTCTTGAGTAACTCCTTCGTTTTCCTGTATTATCTTCAGAATTTTAAATTCATCCTCGTTTAGAAGTTTTTGTGCAAGTTTAAGCCGTTCTTCCAGCTCTTTTTTGGAGTTAGATACTTCAAGGGATGATTTATCTTCTACCTCTTCCAATTTTGCGGTATTCTCTAGGGTTGGAGTATTATCTTCTTTTTCAAGCTTGGTTATCTCGTGTTCCACCTTTTTTCCGGATTTAATGCCTTTTATATATTGTTCTAAGTAAGGAATGGTTATCAGGGCAATTCCGATGATAATGTATATGTAGATTGAGTAGTCGACTCCCCTATACATCATCATGTGGTGGGTTTGAGTCTGATAGGATGTGAGGGAGTATACTAATACTATTAATCCCGCTATTACGAAGATTAACCTGTTTGACTCCATAAGAGTTATAGTTCTAAAAAAGAGATTTATTTGTTTTGGTTACCAATCTGCTTTATCTGCTTCAACTGTATTTTTCGATTATCTCCTCGAATGATGTGATTATGTATTCTAACTCATCATCTCTAAGTCCGTAGGTTGAGAGCTTAAAGTACCTCGTCAAACCGGGTTTGATTCCGTGGATTTTTCTCTTTTTAAGCTCTCTGTACAGGAAATACCTGCCATTTTTGACTTTTTGAGATATCTCGTAGAGTAGCTGGCTTTCGAAGAACATTAAATCGTGGTTGTGAGGCTTCTCACCAAGCTGAATTATGCCGAGCCTCTCAACCGCTTTAGAGAACCTTCTCGCCTTCTGAACTTCTTTGCCCCATCTCTTTATCCTCTCCACAACATGCGGAAATGATGCCATGAGCGTCATTATTGGCACCCCTCTTGCGGTACAGCCGAGTAATTCAAGCTCTTTTACATTGTACTTCTTCGATCTCCTAAGGACAATATCTGCATACTCTTCTTTCATACCCAAAACACCTACTGGTCCTGCTGATGCCATGGATTTGTGTCCGCTTCCTACTATGAAATCTGCTCCGAGTTCATTCATTTTTACATCCATCCTTCCTATTGCGTAGGCTCCGTTTAGAATCAGGGGAACATCGTACTCTTCGCATACTCTGGATATCTTTTTAACATCCGGCAAGTTTCCGTAATTCCCATCAGGGTATGTTACGAGAGCCAAAACAACATCTGTCTCTTTTTTGGCTTTTTCAAGCACTTCTGCATATTTTTCGGCTTTTATTAGGTAGTCCGGGTATCCTGAATTAGGGACGATGTATATCTTCAGTCCCGCTCTCTCAGCGGAAACATAGCTCGAGTAGTGGGCATTTTCGTCCATAACTATGCTTTTCTCACCGTCACATTCTGAGAATGCATGCATTATTGCGAACTTTCCTTCTCTTGCCCCGTTTGTGATTCTTGCGACATCACATCCGAGAAACTCCGGGAGAGTCTCGTGAACGAAACTGTAAATGGGTGGCTTCTTGATCCTGTCGAGAGTGCCCGAACAGTAATCGCAGACGCTGTAACCATCACCCCATTCGATTAGAGCCTCTCTTGCAGAATCCGTTAGCTTCCCTCCCGTCTGGAGCGGATCTATGTTTATGAAATCTTTGGGCTCTCTCCGATATATCATCAAATTCAAAGAGGGAAGTTAGCGTTAAAAGTTTTTTTATCAATATTATATCTCTTTTTTATTTTTTCTAACATAACCAAAAATGTTATTTTTTAATCCAGAGCAAAATCAGGTTGTGATACGGAGCATAAGGGATGTTTTTACAACTTCAAGAACGAAAATTCTCTCTAAGCTCGAAGTGAGACCTCATACGATCTCGGAATTAGCTAAGGTGACGGGCTACTCAAAATCAACCCTCTCGTATCACCTTGAGAAATTAAGCGAACTGGGAATGGTTAAAAGAATCGAGAACGATAGAAAGTGGGTATACTATGAGCTAACGGAGAGAGGAAAGAGAACGATCAGAAGTGACATGATAAAGCTTCTTGGATTGCTGTTGGGTGGCATCGGCTCGATGGTTTATGCGATATACCGGGTACTATCACCCAAGCCCGTTCTGTATGAGGTAAAGGTAACAGAAACTCCCAAGTCCGAGATACCAATCCCATCTCCAGCTGAAAGGATTCCAGTCCCCTCTCCAACCGAACCTACAAGGTTTGAGATTGGTGCTTACGATCCATACATCGGAGTACTGCTGGGCTTGGGTGTGATTTTGATTTTAGCGTTCCTAATTTACAGAAGAAAGAGGTAGGGTGAAATTATCTTCGAATCTCCCCAACATCTTCATATCCCTGTCTTTGTCCGGTTCCAGCAAGTTTTTCCAATTTTTTTGGATTTAGGAGCAAGTCTACAGCATTTCTAACATGTTCTCTGACTCTGTTCTCCGCAACTCTCAGGAGTTCCTCTTCATCCTCAGCCTCGTCTTCGTGGATCGTAACATCGATAACATGTCTTCCCGTTAGTAACTGAACAAGCTGAATACCCATGCTCAGGACAATATAGCTTAGCTTATCTGTCTCAGTTCTTCCGACCCATCCGCAACTAATCACGATATCGCAATCCCTCTCATCAATCAGTTTTTTCACCGCGATAGGTAAGTCTTTTATTCCCGGTACGGTGTATCTCTCGTAGGAAAGGGAGCTTATGCTCCTAAGTTCATCAATTGCAATTTTTCCCATGTTTATCCTTGAGAAGGTGGTGTCTGCTATCCCCACTTTCATTGATTCACCTCTGATAGGACTTTAATCGCGGAGTCTATGGATGGTAAAGCAACACCTTTTCTCGTGAGGACATCCTCCAATGCTACGAGTGTTGAGAGCAACTCTCGCTTTCCTATGTTACCCATGGTGCCGATCCTGAAGATCTTTCCCTTAAGATGCTCCTGACCACCGGAGATTAGTATGCGGTATTCCTCCTTTAAAGTTCCCCTAAGTTCTTTGTCCGTTATTCCTTCGGGCATTTTTATTGCGGTTACGGTGTTTGAATAGTTGCTGTACTCGTTTAGCTCTGGAAATAGTTTTAATCCAGCATTTACCGCCCACTCTCTGACCGCCTTAGCCATCGTTCTGTGTCTTTTTATTCTGTTTCCAAGCCCCTCCTCCTGTATAATCTTAATAGCCTCATCCAAAGCGACAAATAATGGTACAGCGGGAGTGTATGGTGTCTGCCAATCCTTAATCTTCTTTTTATATGCGGATAGATCGAGATAGAAGGGAGCTCTCTCGTTATAGAACTCCCAAGCCCTCTCACTAACAGCAACCGCGGATAGTCCCGGAGGGATGCCGAGACACTTCTGTGAGCCTACGATAGCCACATCAATTCCCCACTCATCCATCTTAACTTCATCTCCACCAACAGAGGTGATCCCATCCATGATAACGAGAGCGGAATGTTTCTTGGCAATCTTGGCAATCTCTTTTGCCGGATTCAGAATACCTGTGGATGTCTCGTTATGGACAAAAGCTACTGCTTGGCTACCATCCTCAAGGGATACCTCTACTTTCTCGAGGTCTATGGATTTACCCCACTCGAATCTCAGAACATCAACATTGGTATATCTTTCCGCTATTTTGCCGAGCCTGTCACCAAATTTTCCGTTATCTATGCATGTTATTCTGTCAAGTTTGGAGAATGTTGCAATACCCGCCTCCATTCCGGCAGTTCCCGAACCGGAAATAATATAAACATCATTCTTGGTTCCAAAAAGCTCTTTCAAACCTTCTGTGCAGTTCCTCATTATTTCTGAGAATTCAGGTGTTCTGTGTCCGATCAGCCTTCTGCTCATGGCGTTCAGAATTCTGCTGTTCACATGCACGGGACCGGGTATCATTAGGAGTTCGTCGAACATCATGCTCTTGGAGTCGAGAATAAGTTTTAATAAACTTTTGGATGGCGGATGCAGGGGACATCAAATCGACGAACCGCAAGCCACTTTTTATGACTCATCCTGTTTCATACCAATTCTGCTCTCAACGAGAGCCTGAATTATTTTTGCGGAACTACAGAACTCACACGGCTCCTTCACTTTTATTCTTACAACTTTTGCATCGATATTCCTCTTTCTTAGCTCGCTTTCGAGCCATCTCTCATCAAAATGTTGGTCGTGACCGAGAGCGATAATATCAGGTTTTAATTCTATGATGGGCTTGAAAATATCCTCTTTATCTCCTAAAATTGCTTTATCTACATATTTTATGCTCTCAACGACCTTTCTTCTCTGCTCTTCCGGTATTATCGGCTTCGGCTTGTGCTTCACATTCTTTGTTCTTGCGACAATTACTATGAGTTCATCACCAAGCTTTTTTGCCTCTTCAAGGAATCTGAGGTGTCCCGGATGGATTATCTCGAAGGTCCCTGTTGCTACAACCCTCACCATCTACCTTAGCTGAATGAGACTGCATAAAAAATCTTTGGGTGCGATTTTTTATTACATCCTTTTATTAATTAATTATTTAGTTATACTTTTACCTGCACCTTCCTATTTCTCAACAACTACCGCTCTGACCTCCCTTCCCGCTCTATCAAAACACCTCCAGCTATCCATCGTGTAAGGATAAGCGACGATTATGTGGTACTTTCCGTATCTCGAAAACATGTCCAGATCCGCTGAGGAGGGATAGGGGTTTGGAGATGGATGGCTGTGGAATGTGCCGATAATCTTCATTCCGAGGGGGAGCATCTCCATGTGGATTATCGCACTGCTTCTTCCACCTTCAAATGGCAATATTATGAGCTCTTCCGCAACCCCTTTCCTCCCGGTTAGAAGGGCGACAATTTCGTGTGGATGATTCTCTTTGGAAATAATCAGCAACATTTCGAGTAACGACCTCTTTATTTTCATAACTCTATACTCCTCCCGTTGGAATCATGGACAACCATCTTTGTCCCATTTCCGTCCTGAATAGTATCTTTTCAAAAATTTTATTAAATCTTCTCTTTTTAAAGGTTTTCCGGTAATGTAGTCTTCGATTATGAGGGCCTTTCTTTTGAACTTCAATGGTTCAAAAAACACCTGAGGTGGGAGATCATCTTTAATTGAATAACCCTCACCACAATTCAGTTTTCTTATTGTAGATATCGTATCCTCGGCGGATCTGAGAATGTCCTCCTCATCTAAGTGGAATCCGGTTGCAGAGTTGAATAGATCCTTGATAAAGGAAATGCTGAGGTTTCTTTCTATGCTTTCTCTTATACAGAATCCCATGCTGTTTAAAACCCATAACCAGTTTTCAACAGCCATTGTGAGAAGATCCACTCTCAAACCATCTTCAAAGACTCCGAGTTTTTTCCCACAAACCCTCTTAACGAACTCATCAATTTTTTCGAAACGCCTCGGGATGGAAGTTATCTCAATTGTGCTCTGATTTCCGAAGCCCGTCAGCACTCCAAATGCTTCGCCTCCGAACGACACTCTTGGATCGTAAATCCATCCCGTTCCCTTTATCAGGTGGCTCTCCTTCCTAACCCACTCTCCGAATCTGTCCACCAATCCCTCCAGCCCTCTGCCGATGTACTCTCCAATTCCTATCTTGAAAGCGGTCATGTTTAACAGCTTGATCACAGACTTCGCATCTCTCTTGAGTTCGAGTTCTATCTCATCTTCAAATATTTTGGCGGTCTCCTTGAATGCCATGAGCATGTCGAAGAGTTCTGAAAAAATCAACTCGTCTATGCCAAGTCTATTTGCGATGTCGTGACACTCCAAAGCCGATTCAGCGGTCTCCAATCCACATCTGACACCGAATGATAGAGAGAGTGTGAAGTAGGAGTTTACTCCAACATCCTTCTTGAACACGGATTTGCATGGAACCGGACAGGGGTAACAGCCCAAAACTTCTTTCCTCAATCTGAGGTATTTCGCACCATATTCAAGAATCAATCCGTCGCTGACACTTTTCGATCGCATTCCTGTAGTGAGGTACCCTATCCCGCCCCAAGCATCCCACGCATCCATCCGTCCGAGTTCGGAGTGGGCGCATTCTCCAATTCTCTCTATGAGTTCTTTTGAAAGCATCTTAAATCTTTCTTCGTCTGAAATTATAGGCTTATGTTCTCCTCCGGGAAGGATAATCGCCTTGATGTTCTTGGATCCGAGCACAGCTCCAAATCCTCTTCCTATATGGTGGATTCCATCGAGAATAGCAGTGGAAATTGGAACGAGATTTTCACCAGCTTGACCGATCGTTATTATCGATTCATCACCTTTTTTCAGAGATTTCGTTGCTCTCAAAGCATCCAGTCCCCACAACCTGTCCCCGTCTAAGAATTCTGCACCACCAGAAGTTATTCTCAGCACGATGGGTTGCTTAGCTCTTCCTTTTATGACCATGATATCGTATCCAGAAGTCTTCAGATGATTTGCAAGTTTTCCTCCGACAACACTCGCCCCGAAGGTATTGTTCAGCGGGTTCTTCGTTATGCATAGGGTTTTGGTTGCTGGCAGTGAAGTAGCGGTTAGAATTCCAGCGGAAAGTATTATGAAATTGTCCTTTCCAAGAGGATCGATATTCTTGCGGTAATTCTTTTTTGCAATTCTGTAAGCGATTCCCGCTGTTCCAGCGGATTTTTCGTACTCATCATCCTTTATGTGGAATGTACGGAATGAGCCTGAACTTAGGTTGACTTCAATGCCCGTCCCCGTGAATGACATGTGGGAATGTTGATCAACTCATATTAAAATTCTTTCAAATGATTGTTCGTTTTAGTTTTCTGCTGGTTCAGCCTGAAGTCTTTGCCACCCACCACCGCCCATCATGCGGAAAAAGTTTTAATCGCCATCCATAATAATGATTAATAATTTCAGATAATTTCTTGGGAAATTCGGGAAATTAGTAAACTTTTTTTACTGTTAAAAGAAGCTTCAGTGTCAAAGTACTACACAACAGAAATTCTATCGGGGGTGAAGCATGGTAAGAATAAATCCAGAATATTTCGAGATAATTAGGGAATTTGGAGCGGAAAATGCGGTTAAATGCTATCAGTGCGGAACATGTACTGGAATATGCCCTGTTTCAACAACAGATGAGAACTTTCCCAGAAGGTATGTTCTTTACTCTCAGCTCGGAATTGAAGAAAAACTCGAATCCGCTCCTGAAGCATGGTTATGTCTTCAGTGCAGACTTTGTACCGAGATGTGCCCGAGAGAAGCCTATCCAAGCGATGTTATGCTCGCTTTAAAAAGAATTGCGGTTGAAAGTGGGAAAACACCACCTTATATCAGAGATTTCTTCTCCAATATCCACAAGCAGAAAAATCCATGGGGCTTGGGAAAATTTAAGAGAGAAGATTGGGTTAAAAAGACTGAAGGAGAAGTTCTTAAAGTAAAAGACAACCCTGAGTTCGAATGGCTGTGGTTCGTTGGGTGTGCCCATAGCTTTGACAATCGGAATATAGAGGTCACAAAGAAGCTTCTTAGGATTCTCAATGACATTGAGGTAAATTTCGCCATACTCGGTAGGGAGGAGGGCTGTTGTGGAAACGATGTTAGGAGAGCAGGAGAAGAAGGACTGTTCGAATTGCTGAAAGAAGAGAACATGAATACCTTCGGCAAATACGGAGTAGAAAAGCTGTTCACACACTCTCCGCACTGCTACAACACATTTAGAAATGAGTATGAAGGAGTTGAGGCCAAGTTATTCCTTGAGATGCTTTACGATGCCATAAAGAGCGGGAAGATAGAACTGAAGAATGAGATTAACAAGAAAATTACATACCACGACTCGTGTTTTCTTGGAAGGTACAACAAAATCTACGACCTGCCGAGGGAAATTCTGCAATCAATTCCGGGTGTTGAACTCGTGGAGATGAAGAGTAATCGAGAACTCTCTCTTTGCTGTGGTGGAGGGGCTGGAAACATTGTTGGAGATTTTCCCGGAGAGATACAGCCTGCAAGGTTGAGGGCTATTGAGGCGGTAGAAAGTGGTGCAGAGATAATGGCTGTCGCATGTCCATTCTGCCTTTTGATGCTGGAGGATGGTGTTAAGACGGAGAGGGTTGATGACCGAGTTAAAGTGATGGACATAGTCGAGCTCGTATATCAATCAGCTTACGGTGAAGAGTAATTTTCCGCCGGATTTTACCTACAGGACTTTACATACCTATCATGGAAATTATTTTATTTTTGAGCAATCTTAAGGGTAGTATGGACTTAACTTCTCCTGTGGTATTTTTTACCGCATTGGTTGTCGGTTTTGTATGTTCTCAGGCTGGCGTTTCGGGAGCTTTTCTTCTTCTACCTTTTCAGATTAGCTATCTCGGTTTCGTAACACCTTCAGTTAATTCAACGAACTTCATGTACAACATAATCTCAATTCCAGGAGGGGTTTACAAGTACTGGAGAGAGAAGAGAATGCTATGGCATATTGTGTTTATTTTAGTGGTAGGATATCTTCCAGGGATATATCTTGGGTCGTGGGTGAGGATAAACTACCTTCTGAATCCAAAAGTGTTCAAGTTGTTTGTTGGGATCGTTTTACTTTACTTTGGAGCGAGGCTTTTGAAAGCATCAATCCTGAAGCCTTCAAGCTCCACTAACAGCACCTCAGATATCTGGTCTGCCGAGGTCATCGTAAAGGAGGCAAACTTCAGAAAAATAACATTCGAGTTTCTTGGCAAAGAACACTCTTTCAGCCCATTGACCTTATTTCTGCTCTCCCTCGTAGTTGGTGTTGTGGGTGGGGCTTATGGGGTTGGAGGGGGATTTTTAATGTCTCCAATACTCGTTGTTGTCTTTGGGTTACCAGTATACACAATAGCGGGAGCAACCCTCTTTGGAACCCTCGTCTCGTCTGTAATAGGTATTTTTAGTTACTGCTCCTTGGGGTACCTCCCAGATCTTAAGATCGGTCTTCTGCTTGGTTTTGGAGGGCTGATAGGCATATATCTGGGAGCAAGAGTCCAGATAGGGGTGCCGGAGAAGATAATACAGCTGATTTTGTCCGCTCTCGTATTGTTTTTATCTGTCAAGTACATTTCCCAGTACTGGCTATGAGAAGAACCCTTTTCTTACTATTTCGAGTGGCACTCTCATTCTGTGGACTGAGGTTGCGAGAAGAACTCCATCACAACCAATTTTTTCTGCGAGTTTGAGATCTTCCAAATCTTTTACTCCTCCTCCTACAAGGATGGGGTTGTCTGATATATCAAGTGCTTTTTCGACAATCTTTTTGTCGATTGAGGTCTCCATCCCGACATTTCTTAGTGTGAGGACTATGATTCCTCTTATCCTGAATGAGTTCAGAAAGCTTAACACCTCTTCAAAGTCCGTAAATTTGTTGGATGCATCGAGAAGCCCATCCCTGATATCAATGCTGACGAAAACATCCTCTCCATTTATCTCAGTAATCCCTGTGATATCGAATGTCTCTGTTCCCAGAACTGGATAAACAAGACCCATCTCTTTGAAGCTTAAGACCTCTTCCGCACTTCTGAACCCACAATCAACGATCATCTCACTTACTTTGTCATTAATCCTTTTTATCAGCTCGAGATTCTCTCCAGAACCCATTATTCTGTCAAGATCTGCAACATATATGTTCTTTGGTCTGAGTTTATCTACCAGTTCAACCGGGTTTGAGTTTTTGATTCCCAGCCTCATCATGAGTTCACTCTCCAAGTGGATCTCTCTGTATTTTTTCCGATCTCCCCCGATTCCGCGAACAACCTTTCCATTCAGAATGTCGAGGACGAAGTATATCTTCATAGATCGAGAAGGATAGGGTAGGATAAAGATTTTATCGTTTGCGTTTTCCGCATTTTAAAAAACAACATTGATAATTATAAAAACCAAAAATCAACACTTATAAATATACGAATTTTTCTGGAATTTGTGATGATCAGAGTACTTGTCAGTCCAATGAATTTGGAAGAGGCTATGGAATGCCTTGAAGGTGGAGCGGACATAATTGATGTTAAGAATCCCTCGGAAGGATCACTTGGAGCAAATTTTCCTTGGGTGATAAATGAGGTTGCAAAACTCGTAAAGAGGGAAGGTAAGGAGTTGAGTGCAACCACGGGGGACCTCGATTTTAAACCCGGAACCGCGAGCCTTGCTGCACTTGGAGCAGCTGTAGCAGGAGCAGATTACATAAAAGTTGGATTGTATGGAGTTAAAAATGGAAAAGAGGCATTTGAGATGTTAAAAGGGGTTTCAAAGGCTGTAAAAGATTTTGATGATAGTAAAAAGGTTGTTGGGGCATCTTATGCTGACTATCATCGGATTGGTGCTGTATCTCCGTTTGAGCTACCGGAATCCGCCGGAAGTGCGGAAGTTGATGGAATAATGATAGATACTGCAATAAAAGATGGTAAAACCCTCTTTGATCACCTTAACAAAGAGCAGTTACTTGAGTTCGTAGATATGGCGAGATCTCACGGGATGTTTTGTGCTCTTGCAGGATCAATCAACTGGGAGCATTTACCGGTATTGAAGGAAATTTCCCCTGACATAATCGGGGTCAGGACAATCGTTTGTGAAGCTGATAGGAGTTCTAAGATCAAGAGAGAACTCGTGGAGAAACTTATGAAGGAAATGAGAATGTGATTGCGAGCATTTTAATAAGATTGAAGTCAATTCGATAAAACCTTGGCTACGCACATGTTTCTGAGTAAGATCTCTCCTTCCCTTGTGCCCTTTGCGATTATTAGGTCTCCCTTGGTGAGGGTTGTTCCCGCTTTTGGACGGGTAATCCACTGATTCCCTCTTTTTATTGCCATAACATGCATGCCCGTGTTTGTCTCAACCTTTGCCTCTCCGATCGCGACTCCATCAAGATCACAGTTTTTGCCAACTTCGAGCATGACTATTATCTCGTCAGTCTCTCTCATTGCCTCAGCAAAGATCGGATGTATGTCCATCTTTTCTGTAACTATTTCTGCGATCTCTCTTGCAGAATCCGCAATGTTCTCTGATGCTGTTGCCAGCTCGAGAAGGGCTATCAAGCCGTTGTGCATCTCCTCTGGAAGCCTTGACGAACTCTTCAACACCCACTTCTTGAGTTCGAACTTCATGTTGTCGAGCCTGTCTTCCAAGTACACGACCTCATGGGCGACATCCTCATTCTGGTAGATAAGCGAGGAATAGCTGAGATCTACAGCAAGCTCCGAAAGATCCTTCATCTCGATTAATGTGTCCACTGCGTTATCTAAGTCCTCTATTTCGATTTCGACACTTTCCTCAGGAATCTCTTTTCTCTTTCCGGTTACAAGTTCATGAAACGATGGGTAGCCAGTGATATCACCTCTTGCGAAGAGTGTGTCGCCCTTCAGAATCTTGGTATCCCTCTGCGGATTGAAAATCCAGTCAAATCCTCTCTTTATTGCTATAACTCTCATTCCGGTACGAGTGTGAAGTCTTGATTCTCCAAGTGTCTTTTCCGCAATCTCACTCTCCTCAGATACCACCAGTTTTACAACAGTCTCTTCTGAATGCCTTAGTATTAGGTTTACCACATTTTTCGGAAGTTTAAACCCTCTGAGAACTAAGGATGCAATGTCTCCCGCTGCTGAGCCTATTTTTTGCGATGCACCAGCAATCTGCAAAATTGCTGAAACGGATTCAGCCTCATCCACCCTTCTCGCGGATAGTATAGAGACTATTCTCATCTGTTTCAGCATATCTGAGAGAACATTTTCGAGATCAAGAACCTCCTCAGCAATATCCTCGTTATCGAAGAGAATTGCAGAATAAGCAAGATCCACCACGAGTTCCGAAGTGTCTTTGATGTCCACAAGCAAATCCTTGACCGTACGCATTTTACCAGATTTTATTTGCATTGAATAATTTATAAGGCTTTCCATCAAAAGCTATTGCAACAATAAAGCCCATCTGGAAATTGCAAAAATAATTAAAGAACTGCAAAATAGTTAAAAATCTTTGAATCGTTGTTCCTACAGATGGAAGCAAAACTTGAAAATGGCAAAATCTTGGTTGAGGATAACAAAACTTTGAGGAGGAGAAAATTCGGGAGGATAACAGATAAGGGCATCCTTCTGCATCCCGTTGAGGCGGGATATCTTCTTATGAAAGGGATTTTGAGAATAAGAAAAAACGGAGAGTCGATGGGTTTTCCTGAGTTCATTAGCGAATTCTCCTCGGATGGAGACTTCATTCCGTTGTTCCTTGTGTATTCTGATCTGAGGGATAGGGGCAAGAGAGTCTCAATTGATGGCGAATATTTGTATGGAGATAGGATATACCTGCCCATATCGGAAAGGGCGAAGATATCCATCCCCCAGCTTTACGACATATTTTGGGGCAAGGGAGAGTTTATTTTGAGTGTGGTAGATGAGGAGAGTGAGATAACATATTACAGGGTGTTTGTACCGGAGCTAAAGGGAGTCACACAGGTCTCCGATAAAAGAATTCATGGCATCTTTGCAGGGGATAGAGTTATAACTCAAGATAGGGAGATTTTTGACAGGTTCTTCTACGGGAGTGAGAAGGACGGTCTGGTAGCCCTCTCGATTCTCGAGGCTCTTTATCTTCAAGAGAAGGGATTCTTGGATGTGGATGTTGACTTGAGGAGAATTGCCGAGAAGGTTGAGAAGAACTTCGACAAAAGATATGGCTTATACAAGGATTTGAAGGACAGAGGACTCGTTGTTAAGACGGGATTCAAATTTGGATCCGATTTCAGGGTTTATGATAAAATCACAGATGTCTCTCAATTGCCTCACAGCAAGTACTTGGTATCAATTACGGAGAAAACAACTCTTCCCGAGGTATCAAGAGCTGTGAGGCTTGCAAACAGTGTCAGGAAAAAAATGGTGTTTGCCTTTGAGAGAGATGGATGGAAGTACTTGGTTCTGGATAGAATTAAGGTTTGATGAACACGGTCTTTTGAGTTAGCTCAGGTTGGTTTGTTTTGTAGCACATGGAAGCATTTTATATGCTCTGGTTTATTGATTTAAAGTTGTGATGGGGTGAATTCCGGGAGCTTCGAAAAACTTTGGTAGAGGTTTAGCAATAATTCCGAGTAGCATCACGAGCGATGGAACGGTTCTCGCAAGATTTCTATTCAGCGCTCACCTTCCAATCTATAACGAAATGCGAGGCTACTTGGGAAACTCCACGAAACTCAATAGTAAAAAATATTAACAACCGTTCATTAGCTCAATTCATGGTTAATTTTGGTGTAAAAGAGAATGAGGAAGGGAAAGATAATTCAGAGGAAGGCATGAAGGTAACTCCTTGGGAAGTAGAGGGAGTAGTTGATTATGACAGATTAATTAGGGAGTTCGGAATGCAATCCTTCTCCGAGATCCTTCCCGAAATTCCAGAACCTCATTGGTTGATGAAGAGAGGGATTATATTCGGACATCGCGATTATCATAGGATAGTTTCCGCAATCAAAAGAAATGAGCCTTGGGCGGTAATGTCGGGGTTCATGCCCTCTGGTTTGCCACACTTTGGGCATAAGATGACGATGGATGAGATAATCTGGCATCAAAAAATGGGTGGAAAAGCCTTTGTGGGCATCGCAGACATGGAATCGTATGTGGTAAGGGAGATGTCTTGGGAGAAATGCAAGGAGGTAGGTATGCTTTACATAAAGAGCATTATAGCTCTCGGTTTGGATGAGAACTCCATAATCTACTTTCAATCCGCGAATAAGAGCGTTAAAGATCTTGCGTTTGAACTCTCCGCAGAGGTTAACCTTAGTGAGCTGAGAGCAATATATGGTTTCTCGAGTGATACGAATCTCGGAAAGATGTTTGTGACCTCTATTCAGGCGTCGGACATACTGCATCCGCAGCTGAAGGAGTTTGGTGGGCCTAAACCGGTAATCGTTCCTGTTGGAGCGGATCAGGATCCGCATCTGAGGTTGACAAGAGACTTAGCGTCGAGAATAAGCATATTCTCCTTTGAGGTGATTGAGAACGGGATGAGAATAAGGAGCAGAAAGAGTGAAGAACATCTAAGAAAGCTCGTAGACCTTCTCGATTTCGACAAGATTGTTTACGAAGAACATGTAGATGTTTTCGGAAATCCTGCGGAGATAGAAAGCGATGTAAGGAATATTGAAATCGAAATGGGTGGAAAGGCATTCATTCCACCATCATCGACCTACCATAAATTTATTAGCGGTTTAACCGGTGGAAAGATGAGTTCGAGCAAGCCTGAAAGCTTCATATCATTGCTCGAAGACCCTGAGAGTGCGGTCAGGAAAATCTCCAAAGCGATTACGGGTGGTAGGATTACAGCGGAGGAGCAGAGAAGACTCGGTGGTGAGCCAGAAAAGTGTGCTGTTTTTGAATTTTACAGCTTCCATCTTGTAAAGGAGGATAAGCTGATGGAAGAAATCGAAAGGGAGTGCAGAAGCGGAGAAATACTTTGTGGAAGATGCAAGAGAAGAGCGGGAGATATGGTTTATAACTTTTTAAAGGATTTTCAGGAGAGATTTGAACTTGCAGAGGAGAAGTTAGATTCCTACGACATAATAATGGGATAAAATCTTGTTTTTTGTTCAGAGATTAAGAAGGAAGGTTATTCTTAAAGGATTTTCAGGAGAGATTTGAACTTGCAGAGGAGAAGTTAGATTCCTACGACACCATGCAAATTAAACATACTTGGAGTAAATTGTTGGAAAAAGCTCGGGTTTTCCCGGAATGGACAGGGCGGAATTGTATTCATCCATAAAATCTGGATCCGTGCTGAGATCGAAGTATGTCATAATCTTAGAGATCTTTTCAGTAATCTCTCTCTTTCTCCTTGATGTCAAAGCCATGTATGCTCCTGCCAACGATCCGTTTCCGATTTGGATGACTTCTGCGTTTGGAAATTCTGGAAACAGCCCTATTGTAAACGAGTTTTCGATGTCGATGTAGTACCCGAACGCACCCGCGATGAAGAACCTGTTTATGTCCTCTATGTCCAAACCAGCTTTCTTCAGCAGTACGGAAATCCCCGCACATACAGCCGCTTTTGACATTATCAATGTGTCTATGTCTTTTTGAGTGAGCACTATGTCCTTTCCTGTAGCGGACTCGTCTGATTTCACGATAACATATTCCAGCCCATCATCACCTCTTCTTACTCTCGGGTTTCTCTGCAGGTTTCCCGTGAAGTCTATTACTCCGTTCTTGAATAGTTCAGCGAGCAAATCAATTAGACCGCTTCCACAGATGCTCGATGGTTTGGTTTTTCCTATGACTGTGTATTCTGGAGGAGAGTCTGGATTTGGGATTTTTACATGATCTATTGCACCTTCAACCGCTCTGCTACCGTTCTTTATCTCGTACCCTTCAAAAGCTGGACCTGATGCTACGGATATGGAGATAAGCCAACCCTCACTGCCTATGACTATCTCGCCATTGGTTCCGAGATCAACCATTAAAGAGATTTCAGCAGATTCTGCTATTCCTGAGGTCAGAACATCTCCGACTATATCTCCTCCAACATACTTTCCTACGGGAGGTAAACCAAACACCCCTGCATTCGGGTTTGAATTGATCTCAAGCTCTTTGGCGGAGGATACGAACGCTTTTCTCTCAACTCTTCCATCTCCAGAAAACATATACTCGACATCTCTTCCAAAGAAGAAGTGAGTCATTAGGGTATTCCCGGAAACAACAACATCATATATCCTGTCTGTCGAATAGTTCCCAATGATTTTATCTATGAGTTTGTTGATACTCTCAACAACCGCTTTCTGCAATCTTCTCAAGCCATCTTTTTTACTTCTCGCATACTCTACTCTCGAAAGCACTTCTTCGCCGTATATTATCTGCCCGTTGTAGTCTGATGTTATATCCATTACTCTTCCGGTATTCAAGTCCACAAGACTTAGAACGAGGGTGGTTGTGCCGATATCTATGGCTAAGCCGAAAAACTCATCTCTTGTATCTCCCTTTTCCACCGAGATTATTTCGTTTCCTCTCAGTACCAAGGTAAAGTCCCCCTCCTCCACATCGGTGTGCACATTCAGCTTGTAGCCTTTTGAGGAAATAACTTCGGGAAGGAATGAGTTTTGGTAGAATTCCTTTCTTACAACCGGTTGCAAGTCCTTCTCTTTAACGATGAATTTGGAAAGAATTTGTTGTTTTTCAAGTCTTGATTCGGGAGGAATGTAAACCTCCGCATCACTCATCAGAAAGGATTGACAGGCGAGGATGTAGTTTCCTTCCTTTATGAATTTTTCGTGCGGTTCGGGATTTTTTGTAATCTCCCCCCCCTCAAGGACGACTTTACACTTGCCACAACTCCCTTTTCCACCACACAAGCTTCTGATCCCCTCTCCTGCCTCCTGACTTGCGGTAAGGATTGACGAACCCTTTTTCACCTTTACTCTTTTTCCTGATGGGAGAAATGTTACTGATACCTCACTTTCATCCATGCGAAAACATTTCTACAAAAAATGATATTTAGGAGTTTCTACAATACATCAACAAATGAAGCTTGGTATTGTTTACTCTCCGGAAATTAAAAAGACCAATCTTGCTATGTGCAAAAGATTGGAGGGTTTTGAGCGAACCCTTGAAAAATTCGACCTCGAATTCATTCTTCCAGAGATAATCGGTTTTGACGAGAAGGTACTCTATGATATACATTCAAGGGAAATGATCGAGAAGGTCAAGAGATTCTTCGCTTTTTCGAGCACTTTCAAATCCATCTGGGCTGTTTACACAGCATCTAACATAATCCAGGATTACGATGTTGTAATAGTTCCCACATCCGGTACGGGTCATAATGCTACGAGAGAGAGATTTAGAGGATATTCTTTTCTGAATGATGTAAATCTTGCGATAAAAACTTTGAAGGAGGTAGGATTCCGCAGGATTGGTGTTATAGACACGGACATGCATCACGGAGAGGGTGTTTTTGAGTACATAGCTTACGACCCGAACACATCCTATTTCTGCTTTTGCGGAGCAAAGTCGAGGTCTGCGAACGGCAAAAAAATATGCGTTGACTTTACGGATGAGGAGGATTATCTCAAGAAAGTGAAGGATGCTTTTAAAATGATCGAATCCTCAAAAGTTGAAGCACTCATATGGTATGTTGGTCAAGACGCACATGAGGGGGAGTTTTCGGAGTTGAATCTCACAACGGAATGTTTCAGGAAGATCTCGTCCATGGTGAAATCGCATGGTGTGAGAACGATTATTATACTCTCCGGCGGTACGGATGATGGAGTCACGGAGTCCCTATCATCCGCTATAATTGAGCCCCTGCTGAAATGAGTTTGTTGGTTTTTGGTTGTTGGAAAATTTGGTTGTTAGAAGACATTGACACAGTTTCACATCATCTGAATCTTTAATAAATCTTTAATAGCATTTGTGTAAACTAATTAAAATCGTGGTCAAGTTTACGAGAGGTGGTAATCCTGATAGGTGAAGTGATAATTGAATTTTTGGCAAATCTTGAGAATCATTTGAAGGAGATGAGGAAGTCTTTGGATGTCAACGACATAAAAGAGCTTATAGAGTCGATTAACAATTCTGAGAGCATTTTCATAATGGGTGCGGGGAGAAGCGGTTTTGTCGCAAAATCGTTCGCGATGAGGTTGATGCATCTCGGATATTCGGTTTATGTTGTTGGCGAGACTGTAACACCCAAGATAAAAAAACAAGATTTGCTCATAGCGATCTCCGGTTCTGGAGAGACCACCTCTGTTTTGAATATTGCGATGAAGGCTAAATCTATGGTTGGCTCGAAAATTGCGGTACTAACGAGTAATAGAAACTCGAACTTAGCAAAACTCGCTGATGTTGTGGTTGTGCTAAAGGGCAAGATTAAAACGGAGAAGGATGAAAGACTCTCAAAGCTTGCCCCGCTGGGAACGATGTTTGAGTTGACATCTATGATCTTCTTGGATGCATTGATTGCGGAGTTGTTAAGCCTCAAGGGACTTGATGAAGAAAATCTTAGGGAGAGGCATGCAATACTCGAGTAGGGGGTGTTTTAATGGAAAGTGATTTGGAAAGAGCAAGAGAACTGCTGGAAAAATTGAGCAACGCTCATGGGGTTAGCGGTTTTGAAGACGATGTTAGGGAGGTTCTGAGGTCTGAGCTTGAAGAGTATGTGGATGAAATCAAAATTGACTCATTGGGAAACTTGTTCTGCGTTAAAAACGGTGGTGAGCTTGAGATAATGGTTGCATCCCACATAGATGAGATAGGAATGATTGTGAAGTACATCGATGATAAGGGCTTCATCAGAGTGTCAACCTTGGGTGGATGGTTCGATCAAACCGCGTTGAATCAGAGGGTAGTATTGCATGGAGAAAAGGGCAGGGTTTACGGGGTTCTTGGTTGCAAACCACCCCACCTTATGAAGGATGATGAGAGGAAGAAGGTGATCCAGATAAGGGATATGTTCGTGGACATAGGGGCGAGCTCCAAGGATGAGGTTGTTGAGATGGGGATAAATGTCGGTACACCCATTACTGTCGACAGGGAGTTTAGAGTTCTCAACAAGAGTAGAGTCACTGGAAAGGCCTTTGACAACAGAGCGGGTGTTGCCATGATGGTTGAAGCCATTAGGCAGACCAACAGCTCCGCAACAATTTATGCTGTGGGAACAGTGCAGGAGGAGGTTGGACTGAAAGGTGCAAGAATATCCGCATATGCTATAGAGCCGGATGTCGCGATAGCAACAGATGTCTGCGTTTCTGCAGACTTTCCGGGAGCAGAATCATCCTACATGGATGTTAAGCTTGGATCTGGACCTGCAATAACCGTGGTGGATGCATCAGGGAGGGGATTGATAGCGTCAAAGAAGATCATAGACTGGTTAAAAACAACCGCACAGAGGTTTGAGATTCCTTACCAAATGGAGGTTGCAGATGGAGGCACGACGGATGCAACCGCCATCCACTTGACGAAGGCGGGAATCCCCTCTGGGGTTGTCAGCGTTCCCGCAAGATACATTCATACACCTGTCGAGGTTTTAGACCTGTCCGATCTCGTTAACGGTTCGAGGCTTGTGGCGAGATCTCTTGAAACAGCAAAAGAATATTTCATACCGAAAAATACAAAATAATCTTGTTATATTTAATTTTAACTAATTTTTTACTAAGATATTTTCTTCTCTGGATTTATTTGGGATTTGAATCGTTTTTTAAAGATATTTATATGATGCAATCGTTATGTGTATTTCAATCATTGTAATAGCTGTCTCCCGATCAGATCTGCTATCCTCCTAATCATTTTCTATTGGAAAAATATATAATCTTCAACATCGATAATAAATTGAATGACCGAAGAATATGAGAGAATTGGCGTTCATTATGATATTCTGACAGATATACTTGAGGAAAGAAACCTTTCTGATGATTTAGATATTTTACCTCCCCTTCAACTTGAGAAACATCAGAATGTTGTTGATGATTACTGGGTTATTGATAAGTTTGCTCACACATACATTGTGGAGGATACTGAAACCTACCGCCTCACTTACAGGATTATAGAGCCTGAGATGACAAAGGATGAGAGCCTGATATTGTACACAATCTTTTCTGACTTAAAAAGAACCTTAATTTTGAGGGATTTTACCATAGATCTCCACTCGAGGGCAGACATACTTCTCTCAAATCTTGACACGATACTCGATGAGTACGCGATAGATGTCTCCGACAAACTCTATGTAAAAATGCTGTACTACCTCTTCAGAGAGTTCTTCGGCTACGGAGTAATCGATCCATTCGTTAACGACATCTACATTGAGGACATTTCGTGCGATGGATACGAGATTCCAATATACATCTATCACAGAAAGTACGGAAGCCTTGAGACGAATGTCGTTCTTAACAGAGAGGCGGTGGATAGATTAACCCTTAAGTTGGCACAGAGGAGCGGGAAGTACCTCTCAATTGCAAACCCGTTACTCGATGCAACGCTTCCCGATGGTAGCAGATTGCAGGCAACCTACGGGACGGAGATAACTCCGAGGGGATCATCGTTCACTATCAGAAAGTTTACCGCTGAACCACTCACACCGATAGACCTCATCTACTTTGGAACGATACCGTCCGAAATAATGGCATACCTATGGCTTGCGATAGAGCATAAGCTGTCAGCTATAATTGTCGGTGAGACCGCAAGCGGTAAGACAACAACTCTGAACTCCATACTGATGTTCGTCCCTCCTGATGCCAAGATAATATCTATCGAGGACACCAGAGAGATCAAACTCTACCACAACAACTGGATTTCAGGTGTAACAAGGGAGGGTGTTGGAGGGGAAGAGATAGACATGTATGATCTACTGAGGGCAGCGTTGAGGCAGAGACCCGACTACATTGTTGTTGGAGAGGTTAGAGGAAGGGAGGCATTGACTTTGTTCCAAGCGATGAGCACAGGACATGCTGCATACTCAACGCTTCATGCTGGGGATATAAACCAGATGATCTACAGGTTGGAGAGCGAGCCCCTGAAAATTCCGAGGAGCATGCTTCAGTTTCTCGACATATCTCTTGTCCAGTTCATGTGGACGAGAGGCGGGCTGAGAAAAAGATACACGAAGGAATTGAACGAAATTCTCGGAGTGGATACGGTTGACAAAAACCTTCTTGTTAATCAGGTCTTCAAGTGGGATCCTTCTCTCGACAAGCATATTCAGGTCTCTGCATCCAAGAAGGTGGAGAAGATTGCAGAATCAATGGGTGGGGATGTTGAGGATGTTATGGAAGAGATAAACAGAAGAAAAACATATCTGGAAGCTATGCTTGAGAAGGGGATCAGAAATTTCAAAGAGGTTACGAGGAAGATACACGCTTACTACAGAAATCCAGAGGTCGCTTATGAGTCCATGGTTGATTATGTTAGGGCATAAATATAGAAGATAAGAATGTTAAAGCATGTAGCAGGTTATGACGGGAAATATAAGCACAAAAGAAAAAGAAAAGGAAGAAAAAAGGAGATTGGAGATACTTAGGAAGCAAAGGCGGGACAGAATTAATCATCTCGCTCAGGAGCAAATAAGGTTGTATGTTCCATCTACAATTGTTAGGTTTTACAGAAGGAGGTACGACAAGAATCCATCGAAATATGAAAATATTGGAGGTGCACTTGAAAGGGCAAGAATGCCGGTAACAGTACCAAGATTTATGGCGATAGCTTTGTTCTATCCACTGCTATCGTTGATACCCGGTTCGATGCTCGGCTACTTATTTGCTGAGGTCATCCTGCCCCTGGAGACCTTTGAGTACTTCAACATACATGTGATGGCGGTATATCCGTTCTCGGTCCATCCGGAATTCTACACAGTACTCTCCATTGTGCTGTTCGCTTTGTTTGCCTACTTTTTTGTGAGAAGCTCGATATTGTCGTATCCGTATTATATGGGCAATCTTAGAAAAGGAAAAATTGAAAACGGAATTCCCCACACGGTAAATATGCTACTGGGCATGGCGAGGGGAGGAGTTCCGCTGGCATCAGCTTTCAAGTTTATAGCAGAGAATGAACACATCTTCGATGAAATCAGCAAGGAGTTCGGGAAGATTGTTGAATTAATGGAGTTTTTTGGGTATGATCTGCAGTCTGCCATCAAGTATGTGTCGCTAACAACACCCTCGGAAAAGTTCTCGAACTTTCTTGAAAACTTTCTTAATGTTATAGAAAGTGGAGGAAATGTGGTAGAGTACCTCAAGCTTAAATCGGAGCAACTGTTCGAGGAAAGGGAGAAATATCACTCACTGTTCTTCGAGACACTCCAACTTATAGCGGAGATATACCTCGCGATGTTCATAGTCACGCCTCTGTTCTTCCTCACAGTTCTCGTGGTGTTTCAGATACTCCAAGGAGGTGTTTTAGCTGGCTACAGAGTTGTCCTCTTCACATTCATGCCCATAGGTTCTATCATGATAATGTATCTTGTGCTTGGAATGATGCCTAAGGAACCGAAGGCATCTTTCGTTAAGGAAAAAGTGGTAGTTGAGGATATTGGGGTAAGAATAAACGGAGATAAGAGCAATGAATTCAAAATTAACAAGTATAAAAGATTTTACAACAAGTTGAAGGGATTTCTTGTCGCACCATTCAGGGAGGTAATTTACTCCCTAACTTTAAGGGCGGTATCGTTCTACTTAGCCATTCCACCGTTGGTATTCTTCCTTTTCACATATAATAGGATAGATTTTGAATCGTTATTGATAGGAATTGTTATATCAGTTTTCTTACCGTTAATCCTATTTCTCGAGTACAGGGACAGAATAATCAGGAGGATTGAGTCCCAGATTCCGGACTTTCTCAGACAACTTGCTGGTTTGAACGAGGCAGGGTTAAATGTAGTTGAGGCGTTGAAACATGTCTCGAACATGGAGATGGGCACGCTGAACAGGGAGATAGTCAAGATAAGAAGGGATGTGGAGTGGGGCGAGCTTGTGACCGAGGCTTTGAGAAAACTTGAGACGAGGGTAAGAAGCGGGGTTATTTCGAGGGTCATATCTCTCGTTGTAAAGGCTGTTGAATCAACACCGAGTATAAAGGAGGCACTCTACACAGCATCAATCTATTCCGAGATAGAAATTGAAGCAAGGGACAGAATCAGGGGTCAGATGAGCATGTACACAATCATCATTTACATAGCCTTCTTCGTCTTTCTCTACACATCCTATGTGCTTTTGAACAATATAATCTCCATATTCCAGAACATCGAAAATCTTCCTCCCGGTGTTGTTGCGGGGGTTGATTTGAAGATGTTGAGGGACACTTTCTATCAAACAACATTGCTTGTAGGATTCTTCTCTGGACTGACTGCGGGAGTGATGGGTGAAGGAAAAATAGAGGCTGGATTAAAGCACGTCATCGCTTTCGTTTTAATAGGCTACATCTTCTTCACCAAGGTAATTGTGTTTTAGGTTTAGCGGTTACTTAGCTCATTTTACCCAACTCTTTTTTTATCTGGTGGTAGAACATCTTCAGGAACTCGTGCCTCTCTTTTCCTATTTCCCTTGCTGTTTTGGTGTGTAGCATGTTGTAAAGCTTCAGAAGCTTCTCGTCGAAATGCCTTAGAGTTTCCTCTATGCCTCTCCCCCACTCACCGGAGAACATAAAAGCTCTTGCGATACCGATGGCACCGATTGCATCAAGCTTGTCCGCATCGCTCAGAACCTTCGCTTCGAGAGTTTTTGGATGAATGCCCGAGGAGAAGGAGTGGGACTCAATGCAGTGCACGACACATTCAATAAACTCCTCATCACAACCTTCCTTTGCCAAGACATCTCTTGCGATTTTCGCACTCTCAATTGCGTGGTTTTTTGTGCTCCCTTCAGGGTTGTGAAACCTTGAAATATCGTGAAGTTCGGCGGATCTCATTACGATCTCTAAGTCAGCACCCTCTTTAACCGCAATAAATTCTGCAAGCTTTTTCACCCTTTCAACATGGCTTTCATCGTGGGAAGGCATGATCGTGTTATCTTGATCCTTGGATTTAAGCCTTAGGGTTTTGTTGAATCTGGTGTCTTGAGTTCTATTGAGAGCTGTTTGTGTTTACCCATCTGATTCGTAAGTGTTATATCTGTTGTTACAAAAATTGTGAAATATGAGGATAAAGGACGCCCCTAAAACTGCGACGAGCATTATAGTTAGGTCTGCTACCACCGCTAGAATAACTCAATCGAAAAATCCGTTTCTTGAGCTAATGAGAAGGCTTTTCAGGAAGGAAGAAACTGCGATGAAGGCTATTAAGTTCATAAACATTGTTGAGGAACGACAGAAGTCTGGCAATCCTTTAAAGGTTGATGAGTGGGAGAAGGTGATGGAAGAACTCGAAATGGTTCGTTCATCATTCTATGCTATGAGGAACAAGCTTCTCGGAGCGGGAATGATAACTATAAAGGATGGCGAGTATAGGTTGAGTGGTATCTTCAGCAGAGATCTTGTAGATATGGCAAGGTGGTGGTGGACAGCGGTTCTTGGATACGACATAGACTCTCTGTAGATGCGAATTGATGTTCGCAGTTTCCTCAGCGATCAGTTTGGTGATGGAAAAAAATTTATATTGTCTCCTATTTGGTTTTATGCTTATAGTTTCTTGGTGATGCTATGTATGCGAGAATCAAAATTAAGGATACTGTAAGGGTCCCTCCTTCAAGATTTGATGAGGATATCGAGGATGTGCTGGAAGATTTACTGTGGGAGCAGTTTGAAGGAAAGCTTGACAGGGAGTATGGGATGATAGTGGGAATAGAGAGCATCGAGGATGTGGGGGACGGGAGAATAATCGAAGGAGATGGAGCCATCTACTACGATGTAGTTTTCACCGCACTAACATTCAAGCCGATTTTACAAGAGGTTATTGAGGGGGAGGTATTTGAGATAGTTGAGTTCGGAGCATTTGTGACAATAGGTCCCCTTGACGCTCTGTTACATATGAGTCAGATAACTGAAGATTATGTAGTTTTTGATGAGAAGAACAAAAGGTTGATTGGAAAAGAGAGCAAGAAATCCATCACCGAAGGAGATTTCGTTAGAGCAAGGATTGTAGCTCTTAGTTTGAAGGAAAGAGAGCCTGAAAAGAGCAAAATAGGATTGACAATGAGGCAACCGTGGCTTGGAAGTCTGAAATGGATAGAGGAAGACCTCAGAAAGCTTGAGGCTGAAGAGGAGAATAGAGGTTGAGGTTGAGAGGGGATTGAGATGCCGGATTACGCATGCAGAAAGTGCAAGTTCATAAGCCATGACACACTCGTGTGCAAGAACTGCGGTAGCACCGACATGACAAAGGAGTGGTATGGCTACATCGTTGTGATCGATCCGGAAAAAAGCCAGATCGCCCAGAAGCTGGGAATCAAAATACCGGGGAAGTACACGATAAAGGTGGACTAGCTCCACATCGCAAGCTGAAAGTAGATTGGATGCATGTCAGTTGGAGAATCTGTTACCGCTATAAAACTCCCGGATAGCCTGAGAGCGTATCTTGCAGAGCCCCATGGCAGGCTGTATCAGGGAACAGGAAAGGATACGGTAGAGAAGATTGAGGAACTCGGAAACTTTCATCCGCTGGTTTGTGTAGGGGATTTGGTAACCTACTATGTCTTAAAATCGGGTTTTCTTCCTGAGTTGGTGGTTATTGACTTTAAAACTGTTAGAGACAGAATTAGCCCAGAGATGGTAGAGTTTATGAGGGAAAGTCTCTCGAGGTACAACATCCTCAGGGTAAAGAATCCGCCAGCACACATCACACTGGATCTTGTTGAAAGTTTGATTAATGCGGTGGATAGCATCGGAAAGGAAAGAACATGCATAGTTGTGGATGGTGAGGAGGATCTTGCGACGATTCCTCTTGTATACCTCCTACCTCACAACTCACTGTTACTGTACGGTCAACCGGGAGAGGGAATTGTTGCGGTGGTTGTGGGGGCAGAGAAAAAAAATATAATACTCGACATTCTCAAAAAGATGGAAGTGCTTGAGGGTGGAGAAAAAGTTATCAATCTTATAAAAATCCATGGAATCCCTTAGCATGTTTCCAAATGGAGGTGGACGAATGGAGATTGTGGTTGAAAAGGACACAAAAAATCCACTGCTGAATAGGAGGGAAATCTATATTCGTGTGAAATACCAAGATGAAGCAACACCATCGAGAAATGCGGTTAGAGAGAAGATTTGCGGGCTTTTCAATGCTGACCCATCAAAGGTTGTTGTTAGCTACATAAAACCGCAGTTCGGGATGGGGGAAGCGTTGAGCTATGTCAAGATATATGACACTGAAGAAGACCTCCAGAAAATAGAGCCGAAGCATATAATCGCAAGAAACTTCCAGCAGAGTGAGGAAGAGGAGACAGAAGAGTAGGGGGTGAGAGAATCATCTCGAAGTTCTATGAGATAAAGGGAGAGAAGGTAATCAGGAAAAGAAAGTTCTGTCCAAGATGTGGTGAGGGGGTATTCCTCGCGGAACACAAAGATAGGTTGTCCTGTGGAAAATGCGGATACACCGAATTTAAAAAATGAAACGATTTAATTTTATGAGATGATCTCCTTAGGGATAGAAGGTACCGCTTGGAGCCTCAGCATTGGAGTTGTTGACGAATCAGACGTTATTCTCATAGAAAACGACCCCTACATCCCTAAGGAAGGAGGGATTCATCCAAGAGAAGCCTCTCTACACCACTCTGAAAACATAGGTAAGCTCGTGAGAAGGGTTTTCTCCCGGGTGGATCCTGAGAGTATTGATGTAGTTTCATTCTCTCAAGGTCCCGGAATGGGCCCGTGTTTAAGGATTGTTGCGACAACAGCGAGAGCACTATCTTTAAGGTTAAAAAAACCGCTTGTGGGAGTAAATCATTGTTTAGCCCATCTTGAAGTGGGCAGATGGAAGACTGGAGCAAAAAACCCAGTTACACTTTATGTTAGTGGGGGAAATTCGCAGATAATTGCAAGAAGGGGGAAGAACTACAGAGTATTTGGGGAAACTCTTGATATTGGCTTGGGAAACGCTCTTGACAAACTTGCAAGGTACATGGGTTTGAAGCATCCCGGTGGACCTAAGATTGAGGAACTTGCTAAGAGTGGGAAAAGGTATTACGAGCTACCGTATACGGTTAAAGGAATGGACTTCTCTTTTAGCGGTATGGTGACCGCAAGTCAGAAACTTCTGGATGAGGGAGCTAAAAAGGAGGACATAGCTTACAGCTTTCAAGAAACCGCTTTTGCAATGCTTGCAGAGGTATCGGAGAGGGCGATGGCGTACCTTGAGGTGGATGAGTTGTTGCTTGTAGGGGGTGTTGGGGCGAACGCTCGACTTCAGACTATGCTGAAAAAGATGTGTGAAGAAAGGAAAGCAAGCTTCTACGCTCCTCCTAAGGAACTCATGGGTGACAATGGTGCAATGATTGCCTATCTCGGGTTGTTAATGCATAAAAATGGATACTCAACGAAAATTGAGGAGTCAACGGTTAAGCCAGACTTCAGAGTTGAAGATGTGGATGTGAACTGGGAATGAGCATGAGAATTTTGTGTATTGAACACCTCAAGAGATTGAGAGAAGAGCCGATAAAGATATACCTCGGTGGAGAGGCTGAGGTGAGAATATATTCCGATTTTGTAGCTAAAAAAAGGAGGAAGAAAGGGTATAGAATCGATGAGCTTGACGCTTTTTTGAGGAAAACAAGGACGAAAATGGAAGCGAGGATAATATCGTCTGCAAGAAGAGCGGGCATCCCCACGCCGATAGTTCTCGATGTTGATGAGGAAACGATCTTAATGGAGAGGATTAATGGAGAACCTTTGAAGAACATCATGAATCGTAAACTTAGCAGGATGGTTGGAGAATACACAGCAAGGTTGCATACTGCGGGGATAATACACGGAGATATAACCCCCATGAATCTAATTTATTGCGATGGGAAGATCTACTTTGTAGATTTCGGTCTTGCTTTTTATGATACGAGAATTGAGGCGAGAGGAGTGGATGTACACATATACTTTGAGTCTTTAAAAGCGTACTTCGATAATTGGGAAGATTTAAGAGATGCTTTTGTAGAAGGGTACCTTAGCGGTAATTTTGATAAGGCTGAAGAAGTGCTCGATAGGGCTGAGGAAATAGAAAAGAGAGGAAGGTATGTGGAAAGGAGATTGGCTGAAGACTAATTTTTTAAGTTATCATCATGAAGTCCTTGGGAAATCAATACCTACTTAAGAGCTTCAAGAAGTCTTTCCACATTTCTCAACTCCTTGAGGGTAGGAGTTAGCTGGAGTAGGACATGATCTATCCCTATCTCGTTAAGCTTCTCAATTTTCTCTGCGACGGTCTCAGGAGACCCTATTAAGCCTGTATCTAAGGTTCGATCGAGAACATTTCTATTCATACCACTGATGTCTTTGAGGTATTCCATAGCCTGTTCGTCAGTTTCTCTTATAAATGCAAGCCCTGGGATCGCATAATCTATACTGTCTCTTCCTAAGTAATTTAATCGAGACTCCATGTCTTCAATGAATTCCTTAGCTTCATCAAGGCTACAGCCCCGCATTAGCCATCCATCAGCCTCCTCAGCTACGAGATTTCTGGATGCCTCGGACATACCCGCATACCATATCGGAGGCTTAGGATCGGGTTTCGGTTCGAGTATGCAGTTCTCTACAGAATAGTACTTTCCTCTGTAGGTGACATTGTTCTCACTCCAGAGTTTTTTGATTATCTGCATAGCCTCTCTTGCACGATCAACCCTATCGTCGTGGGGGTAGAATGGCAATCCGTATGCCAAGAATTCTCTTCTGAACCAACATGCTCCTAAGCTTAACCAAAATCTACCTTTGCTTATCTCGCTCAAAGTCGCTACCTGCTTCGCAAGTACCGCTGGATATCTGAAAGCCTCGCAAAGGGTTGTGTGAGCGATTATGACCTTTTTTGTAGCTTCTGCAATCCCCACCGCAACTGTCCAAGCCTCTAAGGATGGAGCTCTCTCCCCTTTTATCGGATTTAGCATGTGATCCGGGATCCATAGGGAATCGATTCCGATTTTCTCTGCTTCAATTGCGGTTCTTTTTACATACTCGTAGGTTGGAGGTTCTTCCTTCTCTCCCTCAAAATAGATGCCGTCAGTCTCTGCTTTAGCAGATTTTTTTTCTGGAAACCAGCCACCGTAAACCGGGAGGTAAAGTCCGATTTTAACCATGTGTTACCACCTTCGTATTGAACTTCTCGTTGTTAACTACTTAACATTTGCCGAAGTGGTTTAGAGTTCTGTGAAGTGTAACTCAGCAAGCTTTAAAATAGGGGAAATGGCTTATGGAGGATAGGATGCGGCCGCCGGGATTTGAACCCGGGCTAGAGGCTCGGGAAGCCCCTGTCCTGCCACTAGACTACGACCGCATACGCCCATTTCCTTAACTTGTATGCTCTGTTATGTAAATAAACATTACTGTTCCAGCTGAGTTAAAATATGTATCGGGCACCTCACTCTACTATCTCCACATAAATCGGTGTTCGGCTTAATTGAACATCGTTAACATCCATTATCTTCTCGTTACCGTAGATATCGGTGATTTTAACGGTTTTAATGTCTTCAGTGTTGATAAACCTCGAGAGTTCACCCGTTCCCCACACCACATATACTCTTTTCCCATCCATATTGAATCTGTAACAACCGTACGCAGATCTAACTCCCTCTCCTTTTTTATCGAGTTCTATGTACTTCTGGTCAATTACCGTCACATTCTCAAACCGATTTAGTTTTCTCACGATGGTCTTGTAAACATCAAGTATCTTTTTATCTCCCCAATTGTCCGAGATGTAAAATATCTTGTCCGCACCTAGGGCTAAGGAGAGCACGGTCGCTCTCACTATGATGGGACCGAACTCATCACTTAGCCTGTCTTCCAGCCTTCCAAATTGAGCCTCCGTAATCCATATGGATTTTTCCACATTGTGTTCTCTCAGAAATTGCTTGAACTCTGCCACATATAGGTCTTCTCTATTCTCTGTTGTGTCTATGCTGTGGATGTTTGCTATATCAAAGTACTCCTTCGCATCGTCCATAATCGGCTCCCAGAAATTCACGAATCTATCGAGCATTCCAGCCATTCCACCCATTAGAACCTTTGCATTTGGATCCGCATCTTTTATCGTTTTATAGCTTTCTTTGAGGATCTCTAAATAATCTTGGGGAGTTCCATGGAAGAACTTGAGGTCTTCTGGATGTTGCCCCCTCATTTCGGGCTCATTCATTATTTCCCAATACCTCACGGGATACCTAAGCCCCGGCATGTCATCTATGCCATCACCATCGTATCTTTCAACGAACACCCTCAGGAAATCGAGATAGTCTTCCATGTTGCAAGGTTTACCGACCTTCATTTTCCTTTCCCCTTCTGGCATGGGCACATGGGCGTAGTACTCATCTCCGTGGCATTTGTCCTGATCCCATTTGGCGAATGGCAGTATTGTTATAAGTAGCATCCCTCCCGAGTTCTGAGCACTTCTGACAATCCAGTCACTGTAGCTGAAGTCCATGACACCCTCCTTTCGCTCAATGGCATCCCAAGCTATCCACACTCTTATCCAGTACGCATCTAAGGCTCTACCTACTCTGGAAAAGTGAGTCTTCTCAACCTCTGTGAAGTTAAACTCCTCTACTTTTGTAGGTATAGGTTTGATATCCTCGGTAGCTGGGGTTAGAGGGCTTTTCGGGGTTTTGGTGGCTGGAGTTACGAGGGGGCTGGGTGGTGTATCTTGATAAGTTGAGCAACCCATGGTTGTCAAGGTGAATATTATTGCGAACATCGTGGATAGAATTGCCATCACGATCTTAGAGTCGCACATAATTATTTGCTATAACCATATTATAGGATAAATTATTTTCGGTGTATAAGTGTTTTTAGCTAACACTTGGTATGGAATTACAACGGTTTTGGGTTGTACTTGGTGGTTAAGGCTAATTTAAATCATTTCGATTTTATTAGGGGACATTTGTTTCGAACCATTCGAGTTTACAAAGGATTAGGGATAGAACACTTTTACAAAAGGATTCACGCCGGGGGTGGGACTTGAACCCACGCGTCCCAGAAGGGACACGAGCTCTCTGTCGCGAACTCCAGGCTCGCGCAGTGCCTCTCTGCCACCCCGGCAGTAATTGATTGTTATCGAGGTTGTTTAATAACATTTTCGTTGTAGGTTGTATCAGCAGAGTTAAACTTTCATCGATTGGAAATGGGCTGTACTTCGTAGTTATGGTAGCAGATCAGAGAACATCAAGTGGGGGCATCTCGAGTAAACTCTTTTCCTCTCCGAGCTTGTAAAGTACTTCCAATGCATTTATCACGCTTTCTGGCATCTTGTAGGTGTATTTGTTTACATACATCAATGCAAATCTTGTTGCGGTCTCTTTATCTAATCCCCTCGAGTACTTCATCGCATACTCCATGGCGGAATCAACATTTCTCAGAGCGAACTCTATACTCTCTCTCATGACCCTCAGAAACTCTTTTTGCACATCCTTTTCTAAGCTTCTTTTGATGGCGTTAACGCCAAGGGGAAGAGGGAGATTTGCTGTATCTCTCCACCACTCCCACAGATCGAGAATTTTTACGAGGTTGTGTCTTGAGTATGTTATCTGCCCTTCATGAATGAGCAATCCAGCCTTTACATCTCCATTAAGAATAGCTGGGATTATCTCATCGAATCTCATCTCAACGGGAGTGAAGCTCTTTACCGCAAGCTTAAGAAGCAGATTTGCTGTGGTGTATCTTCCGGGGATTGCAATCTCCATTCCTTCGGGATTTAGCTTCTCCTTTGCAACAACTATTGGTCCGTATCCATCACCAACACTTGCTCCTGAAGATAGAAGGCGATATTTTTCGCTTAGTAAAGAGTAAGCGTAAGCAGAGATAGCGGTTACATCGTATGTGCCCTCAAAAGCCCTCTTGTTTAGCGTCTCTATGTCTTCGATTACATGTTCAATCTCCAGCCAAGTATCTATCTTTCCATGGGTCATTGCGTAGAACATGAATGCATCATCGGCATCGGGCGTGTGAGCAACCTTAATTTTCATGGACTGAAGTTGGTTATGGGTTATTTATTTTTTATCTCAGGCTTTTGATTAGAACTTGGATCGAGTTTGGTTAGGACATAGGATTTAATAGGGTTTGAACAAATCTTAAACATAAATCTTAAAACATTGAATAGAACAGACTTAACAAGTTCAGGCTAAGCTTAAGTTTAAAGCTTGAGCTTAGTATCTCTTGATGATTCTGTAGTATGTGTCCCTCTGGGCAGCTGGTCTTCCAACGGACTTTATGGCTTTTACAATTTTTTCAACTCCAGGGGAGGTAACATCCTTCCCTGTGGATCTCAGGACACTCTCCTCGAGCATAACCCCTCCGAAATCATTTGCACCGAAGAATAAGCTCAACACCGAAATATCGAAACCCTGTGTTAGCCAAGAAGCTTGTATGTTTCTTATGTTGTCGAGAATGATTCGTGAAATGGCGAGCACTCTGAGGTAGTGCGTGAATGGTGTTCTCTCTTTGACCTCCTCACTCAACCTATTGTTTCCGGGTTGGTATGTCCACGGTATAAATGCGGTAAATCCGTTGGTCTCGTTTTGGAGTTTTTTGATCTTCAAGAGGTGTTCGATGATATCTTCTTTGCTCTCAATGTGTCCGAACATCATTGTAGCGGTACTCCTCATACCGAGTTTGTGTGCACTCCTCATGACATTTATCCACTCATCTGAGGTGCATTTTAACGGACTAAGTTTCCTCCTGACCTCATCAACGAGTATCTCCGCTCCTCCACCCGGTAGAGAATCCAATCCCGCTTTATTTAATCGATCGAGAACTTCCTTAACGGAGGTATTCTCGATCTTAGATAGGAAAACTATTTCTGGGGGAGAAAGACTGTGGAGGTGAATTGAGTTGAATTTTGATTTTATAAGGGTGAAAAGCCCCTCAAACCATTCTATACTTAGTTCTGGGTTCATACCTCCTTGTAGCATTACTTGAGTCGCACCCTTATCTACCGCCCATGCTATTTTTTCCAGAATTTTCTCATAGGGCAAAACGAACCCCTCATCTCTCGCGTAGAATGCACAGAAGGAGCATCTGGATATGCAGATGTTTGTGTAGTTTATGTTTGTGTCAATGACGAAGGTTACGAGATCACCACATTTTTGCTGTCTTATTCTGTCAGCCATCATTCCGATTTCTGGTAGAGGAATCCTGAACAGCTCAACACACTCCTTCTTCTTGTTCGTGCTCTTCATGTCTATATTCATATCCACACTCACCTGAGAAGCCCGTATTTCTTACAGTACTCCTCGAATACACGAATGCTTTTCTCCTCCCTCTTTCCGAGCTTAAAGGATAAGGAGTTGAAGTACTCAATCAGGAATTCTGATGGCATGTTGAATTTCATCTTTGCGACCTCTACAACCTCGTTGATGTTCTCGTAGCCCTTTTTCGTGGACACTAAAACATCATCATCAATCCTGCTTGCGTTGAAGTCTTTAAGCGATGCAGACAACCCGAAAACCATTGGCAGGTTTGTCAGCTCAAACCACTCCTCTCCCAAGTCCATGGATACCTTAAAAGCCATTCTCGCTTTTATAGCCTCGTCACCTATAACCAATGCGTGATCGTAGTCTCTTAGAAGCTCCCAAGCACTACCGGAATTCAGGGGTTTAATTTTGTTATCTAAACCTTTTTCAGCCAAGATTATTCTCAGGAGGTTGAGGCTCGTCAGAGATTGATTTGTTACCGCAATGGCGGAGCTATCAATCTCCCTCTTTTTCGTTATAACAACCACGCTCAAAACCTTGTTTCTGGAAGCTACACAAAAATCGTAGTTTCTTAACGAATCCCTGTTCTTGAGGTAGAAATACAGGGGTATTGGGGCATAGACTATCTCTCCTCTCGTCAGCATATCCGACATGTCTTTGGGGCTGGCCTCTATTACATCATACGAACCCTCCTTTTCGAGGTAGTAGTACGGCAGGAAATTATTAAGAAATCCGAACTTTCCAATCTTCATCGCTTTCGCATCCTCGGCCTTACCCATTGTACCCTCCCTTAGAAGATTCTCATTATGTTTCCGAAAGTGTCTCGTTGAGCTGGTATTTTACCAGCATTTCTTGCCATTTTTATTAACCTATCGATTTCAAGCCCTCTTGGTGTATCCGCTCCTGCGGAGTGCGTAATTCGCTCCTCCATTAGTGTTCCATCGAGGTCATTCGCTCCATAGTTGAGGGCAATTTCCGCAAGCCTCTCACCAAGCATAACCCAGTAAGCCCTTATTGTTTTAAAATTATCCAATGCGATTCTTGAAACTGCAATGGTCTTCAATATATCTATTGGATCGGTTTTCTCAGATACTAAACCTTTGCTTTTTAGCTCGGTGTTCTCTGGGTGAAATACAAGAGGGATGAACGAAATAAATCCTGAAGTCCTCTCTTGTAGATCTCTTAGCTTGTGCAGATGTTCTGCCCTATGCCTGATCTTCTCTATGTGTCCAAAGAGCATAGTCGCATTGCTTTTTATTCCCTCCCTGTGGGCTATTTCCATGATCTTCAACCATCTCTTGGAGTTAATTTTGTTTGGAGAAATCCTCTTTCTAATCTCGTCAACGAGTATTTCCGCTCCTCCACCCGGCATAGCTGAAAGTCCACTCTCTTTAAGCCGGGATAAAAACTCCTCAACGGACATACCCTCGTTTTTTGCGTAGAAATCAACCTCAGTGGCGGTTAAGCCTTTTATTGTGATGTCGGGAAATAGGGATTTGATCCTTCTGAACATCTCTTCAAAATACTCTATTCCCACCTCCGGGTTATGTCCCCCCACTATGTGGAGTTCTGTGGCACCGTTTTTAACCGCAGATTTGACTTTCTCGATAACATTATTGATTTCAAGCAGATAGTTTTCCCTGTTGCTAAAGGCACACAATGGGCATTTGGAGATGCAGATATCGGTGTAGTTTATGTGTCTGTTTATTACGAATGTTGCAAAATTTCCGTTTTTTCGGTTGATCTCATCAGCCTTACTCCCGACATCATGAAGATCAAGCTTAAAAAACTCCTCTATTTCTTTTACATTCATCCTTTCTTACTTTGAAATATTGAAGATAAACTTTTTTGGGTTTACTCGCATCCTCGTTGATTTCTACCGACCGATTTTTCGAAGAGAGGAAACACATCAGCCTACATAAATGAGTACAGTGCTATCAATCTACTGCATGCATGTGAGTAAGGCTTCAAATCCGTCTGTTTTTCGGTACAAAGTTTATTATCTTACCGTTCTTGATCTTTCCGCATCCAAGATAGTAGTTTTTGTACCTTAGTATGATATATCCTTTTATTTCGAAGCTTGGGCAAACATCTTTCAGGATGAGGGATTCACCTCTCATCCACCTCTCCGCGTGCTCTCTATCTATCTCGACAACATTCTTTTTGGCAATTCTTCCAACTATAAACGAGCCCTCTATGGACAGTCTAAATCCGTCTCCCTCAATAGTCCCAAAGTAGATTCCCTTTGACGAAGGAAACCCCGCGTCGCATGTGTATGCATAAACCCTGTTCTTCCCCATCTCTTCAAATCTTAAGTCCAGCTCGATGCCAAATTGATCCCTTAGGTATTCGTTGACCTTTCTCTCCAAACTCAATTAAATCACTCCTTTACGATCTTTGCTATAAAAAATCCTTCCGTATCATTATCCTGTGGATGGATTCTCAGGCAGTATTTCACTCTCTCATCGAATTCCCTGTCACCGAACTCTATCATACCCTTTCTTGCATTTCCTTTAAAATCGATTCTCTCAACCTCAGCGGATGTGTTTCTGAGCAAAAAATCGACCACCTCTTCATTCTCGCTGGGATCTAATGTGCATGTGGAATATATCATCTTACCTCCGGGCTTTAGACAGGAGTATCCCGCCCTTATAAGTTGCTTTTGGAGCTTGGATAAACCCTCAACATCCCTCATTTTCCATATTTTCAAATATTTGAAGTTTTTCCTTATCATCCCCACATTACTGCATGGTGCATCGATCAAGACCCTGTCAAATCTGTTGCTGAATTTTCTGAAGCTTCTACCATCCATCATTGTTACATTTGCGTTCAGGACACCGCACTTTTGGAGATTAGATTTCAGAATGTTGATTCTTGAAAATTTCACATCATTGGCGATGATACAGCCTTTATTTTCCATGTAGCTTGCGATTTGAGTTGTTTTTGCTCCCGGAGACGCACACATATCCAAAACGAGCATACCCGGTTCAACATCAAGATAAACAGGAGATATCATCGAGCTTGCTTCCTGTGAGAATATAACACCTAATTGGTGCTCGATTGTTTTTGTAATTCTACCACCATTTTCCTCGTTTACTACAAAAAAACCCTCATCGCACCAAGGCACTCTTTCAAATTCAAATCCTTTGGATTTTAGCTCCTCTATAACCTCATCAACATCATCAACTTTGAGAAGGTTTACTCTTATGCTCTGTCTTAGCGGTTTCAGACTGTATTCGATAAATTTCTCGTCAGGATCGATTTTTGAGTACCTCTCAATGAATTCCGGATTTATGGAGACGAAGCTCGTGGTTCTCTTTTCGAACCCCCTCAGTTTTTCCGCTGTGTTTTTCGCATCGTCCATAATACCGATCCGATGGATATGTTTAAAAACTTAAAGAGATCAAACTCTAAAGTTCTACCGTTTAATTTGCAAAGTTCTTCGAAGCTTGTCTCCACTTCGGACAATCTTAAAAACGAGAGGACATAAAACTTTTTAAGAACTCAAAATGAGAAAGTTTTTCTTTAATGATTTCATGGTTGAGTTTATGAGCAGAGGACATAGGATGTCGGGAAAAATATCAAAAATGAAAATTGGGCTGTTTGGGTTGGTTCTCATCTCCATCACTCTTGCGGGTTGTATTCAGGAAACCGAACAACCCAAAGAAAAAGTGAACCTAAAAATCGGTGTTCTGCCCATTGAGGACTCATTACCTCTGGTGATTGCGAAGGAAGAAGGAATATTCGATAAGTATGGTTTGAATGTGGACATAGTTATGTTTCAGAGTGCTTTGGAGAGAGATAGTGCGCTGACATCCGGCGAGGTCTCAGCTGTGGTGACAGACCCTCTTGCAGTAATTCTTCTGAAAAACGGTGGAATTGATGTGAGGATAGTATCGATCTGCCTCGGAAAGACTCCTCAGGAGGGCGTGTTTAAGATTCTTGCGTCCCCCTCCTCGAATATAACTGATGTGAAGGACATAGAGGGTAAGAAGATAGCGATATCAAGAAACACTATAATCGAGTATGTAACGGACAAGCTTCTTGGGGACATGAAGGACGAGGTGGAGAAGGTTGAGATAAAGAAGATCCCCTTAAGACTTCAGACGCTCTTGGATAACAAGGTGGATATGGCAACCCTTCCTGAGCCCTTGGCAAGTCTTGCAGAGTTAAAAGGTGCAAAGAAGATTTTGTCGGATTCGGAGATGGATGATAGCATATCTCATACGGTTATAGTTTTCAAAGGGAGCTACATAGATGAGAACAAGGATGCTGTTGAAAAATTCCTCTTGGCTTATGATGACGCGGTGGAGAGAATAAACTCTGATCCATCAAGGTATAGGGACAAGTTCATAGAGATTGCAAGGGTTCCCGAACCTCTCGTTGGAACGTACAAAATGCCGAAGTATCCGAAATCGGAAATTTTCCCTGAGAAGTACTTCAACGAGTATCTCGAGTGGGCTAAGAGCAAGGGGTTAATAGAGAAAGAAATAAGTTACGAATCGGTGATTTACGGGAAATGATAGTCGCAAGGAACATCTCAAAAACTTATCCTGATGGAACCAACGCCCTGAGAAACATAAACTTGAAGATTGGCGATGGAGAAATCTGCTCAATCATCGGCCCGTCAGGCTGTGGAAAGTCAACTCTCCTTTTAATATTTTCCGGACTGCTCAAGCCGAGCGGTGGGGAGGTCTTGATAAACAACAGGAGGGTTGAGAGCCCGAGGAGGGATGTGGCGTTAATTCTCCAAGATTACGGTTTGTTTCCGTGGAAGAATGTTAGGGATAACATTGCGGTGGGTATGAGGATTCAGGGTTTTCCGAAGAATGAGATTGAGGATACTGTTAGAACCCTTATAAAGAAGATCGGTCTTGAAGGGTTTGAAAAAGCCTACCCAAAAAACCTGTCCGGAGGGATGAGACAGAGAGTTGCATTTGCAAGAGCTCTCGCGTTAAAGCCGTCAATAATGCTGATGGATGAACCCTTCTCCTCTCTTGATGCTTTATCGAGGGAGAACATGCAAAATTTTCTCATTCAGATATACAACGATGTGAAATCCACAATTGTACTTGTAACCCACAGCATAGAAGAGGCGGTCCTACTCGGGAAAAAGATCGTAGTTCTCTCAGAACGACCCGGAACTGTGAGGAAGGTGGTTGAAAATAAAAAAGCTGGTAGGATCGAATACAGATATGAGGAAGATTATTTTGAGATGTGCAGGGAGATCAGAGAGGTAATGGGACTAAAAAACAGAAGTTAAGGTGGTGTGATGGTCTCAGACTCCCATAGCCTTTTTTATCGGTTCAGATCTTATATATTTGCTACGATTACCCTTGTTTTTATATGGTTCACAGTCTCGAGGGTGGCTAACTCGCCAGCTCTTCCACCACCCTACATAGTGTTGGTGGCATTTCTTGGAAATCTTCCTGATCTATTGCCCCATATTTTGGCGAGCACAGCCAGAGTGCTGTACTCGATATTTCTTGCACTATCCACAGCCATCCCGATCGGGCTGGTAACAAGGAAAGACAGAGTGGACAGCCTGATTGCCCCTTTCATATATCTCCTCTACCCGATTCCTCACATTGTCCTTCTACCTCTTATAATACTGTTCTTTGGCATAGGAGACTTTTCGAGGATAGTTCTAATCTCCATGATCCTCTTCTTTCAGATTCTCGTTACAACAAGGGATGCGGTTAGAAATGTGAGCAACTACTACATACTTTCGTTGAGATCTCTCGGAGCGGGTGAAAAAGATGTGTACTGGCATGTAATTCTGCCTGCAATAGTTCCGAAGATTTTAACAGCAATGAGGATAAGCATAGGTACCGCTATAGCGGTTCTGTTCTTCGCGGAATCGTTTGCAACAACGAATGGGCTGGGATATGTAATCATCGACTCTTGGAGTAGGGCAAACTACGAGGATCTGTACTCTGGTATAATTTCCATGGCTCTTCTGGGCTTTCTTTTGTATGTTGTTGTGGAACTGCTGGAGAGAAAACTCTGTAGGTGGGTTGATTGACGGAGATGGGGTAGTGCGATCGTGGTGGTTAGAAGATGGAGCGGTTACTTAAAATTTTCGAGGAATTCACCGATCTTTCTTTGAAGGGTCTCCGCAATTACCTTTCCGTCTATTTTCCCTCTGAACTCCTTCATTACCAACCCCATAAGAGGTTTAAACGCGGACTCACCCCTCTCAATGACAAACTCTTTTTTCTCGGACAGTAGTTCTTCTATGTAGCTTTCAAGCTGGTCTAAGCCTCCAGTGCCTATCCTGTTGAGTATCTCTTCAGCTTTCGCAGATGGGTTTTCGCAGAAGAGTCTTAAAATCTCCTCGGCACCCTCTTTTGCTATTCTTTCGCTTGCTATTAAGTCAAGAGTCTCTTTAAAGTGTCTCTCTTCGAGAGCATCAATGTTCACACCGTCCTTTTTGAGTTCTGATGGAAGCATGTGGATGATTCTCGCAACTAAGGATGGCTGTAGGAGTCTAGAGTACTCCTCAAAAAGCTTGTAGTATGGTGAATCTGCCATAACCCAAGCGAGATCTTCTGGCAAGATCTTCGAATACCTCTCCGCTCTCTCAGAAATTAGCTCTGGAATCTCTACATCTAAAAGCCCCTCATCAACTTCGACGGGTGGAACATCTGTTTCGGGGTACATTCTTGCAGAACCGGGAAGCGGTCGAAGATAGGAGGTTGTCCCGTCATCATTTGCTTTTCTTGTTTCCTCGGGAACCCCGTACAGACAGTATTCTGCTCTTTCACAAATTCTTTTAAGTGTCCTTCGCACTCTTTCCTCGTTTCCACCTGCTATGATTATTGCATCCTTTTCTCCAGCGTTCAGATGCTCTCTCAGGCTGTCAACCTCCTCTTTACTTATGCCGTATGCGGGTAGCTCGTCGGTGTGGAATATTCCTCCAAGGCCGAATGTCCTCGCTATGTCGGAGAATTCTGTACCGAGTCTTCTTCCTTCCTGTATTTCCATGCCGACAAGTCCGGAAAAACCTCTTAAGACTATGGCGCCGATGAATTTGGCTTTTTTTAGTATTTTTGATTTAGTGTCCTTGAAAACATTCCTTACATCATGGACATCGAATTCAACAACTGCTTTTCTTTTTTTGAGCTCATCTCTTATTTTGAGAAGATTGATCTGCCTTATTACTTCATTTTCAACGATTTTATCCAGAATTTCTAAGCTTTGCACACCTTTAATCTCAACTCTTGCCCCGTCTCTTATCGAGATGTTTACATCCTGTCTTATCGTGCCTAATCCCCTTTTAACCTTCCCGGTTGATCTTAGTATCATTCCGAGAATTTTAGCCGTCTCCAGTGCCTCTTCGGGTGTTCTTATGTCTGGGTCTGTCCCAATCTCAACCAGAGGTATGCCGAGCCTATCCAAAGAGTAAATGACATAGCCTTCCCCTTCCTCAATCTTTCTGCACGCCTCCTCTTCCACGCATAGTGTGCTTATCCCGATCTTCCTCCCGTTTACATCAAGTTCTCCGTCGTATGCGACCAATGCGGTTCTTTGAAATCCAGTTGTGTTACTGCCATCTATCACTATCTTCCTCATTACATGAATCTCATCGACCACATTCATGTTGAGCATTTTGGCGATTTGAATTGCAATCTCCACCGCTTCGGGATTAATTTCGGAGGGGGGCTCCTCGTCAGCCTCTACGAGGCAGGTGGTGTCGTAGGCTTTGTATATGAACTTCTTGCTTCGCATAACCTCTTCTCTTGCAGCTCTGTCCTCCTCACCCATTTCGCTCTTTTTTGCCCGCAAGTACCTAAAGAACTCAAAGTTTGAGTCTGACACATCTCTTTGAATTGTAGGACATGCACAAAATAGCTTTCTCTCGGTATCTAATTGCTGATGAATCTCTATTCCAACCATGAGCCCGATCTCGGAATAATCAAGGCTTTTCTGATTGCCCGTAGTGACACTCATGATGTTTTTCATACCGTACTCAGATTTTTAAACTTTGTTGAATGTAGGGTTTAGTTAAATTGAGCTATTTGGCATGCTAACGGTTGGTGTGGTGACCTGACTGGTGTGTTACCTCATCGCTCCCTGCAACAACCTGCATCACACTCTGCCAAAAAACCGCAATCAAAATACTTAAATAACCTGAAAATTTGTTGAAAGATACAAAAAATCAGGGTGATGCTGATGGCAAAGTTCCCCGAAGCGGAAGCAAGGTTGTTCAATGTGAAAATCTGCATGAAGTGTAATGCAAGGAATCCGATAAGAGCAACCCATTGCAGAAAGTGTGGGTATAAGGGGCTGAGACCCAAGTCAAAGGAGAGGAGAGGTAAGTAAGCTACTGAGTTTACATATTTGCGATAAATTCTCTGCACTTTTCACGATTTCTTACACTTTCACACCACTTGTGGAGATTATTGCAATGAATATCGGGATTGATACTAAGGTAATCGCTCCCGAGAAAATGAATACATAAAAGACCCCCAACATGTCCATTATCCCTCCCGAGATCATAGGTGCGGTTATCATGCCTATGCTCATTGCGGTGTTGAAAGCGGACATGGCGGAGCCTTGACCCACATCTCTTCCCGCAATAGTTACAATTGCTATCGCGGATGGGAGGGAGAGGGCACTACCCAATCCAATCAAGAATGTGGAGAAGAGTAGCTCCCAAAAGCTATGCTGGAACGGAATTAAGAGCAAACCGATGGAGACTATAAAGCTCCCTACCACGATGATTTTGGATTTTGTGTGTCTATCTGCAAGTTTTCCGAATCTTCTCTGAAGCAACGCGGTTGTGAAGATGCTAATCGAAATGAGAATTCCAATTTGAGTGGAGGAGATATTTTGCATACTCGCGATAACAGGCAAAAACACCATGAAGCCTCCGGTAGCAAAGGCATTCATGGTTCTGAAGAATAGAACTCCAGCCATAAGTTTGTTCCTCACAGCTTTCAGGAAAGAGGGAGATGACTTCAGAGAGTTGCTTGATTCCGGAAGGAACACTAAGCAAATCAGAAGAGAGATTGCCGAAAAGATAGCCATGGAGATGAATGTTGCGGGCATTCCGAATAAATCTTTTATTAGCCCTCCTAAGAATGGACCGAACCCCATTCCGAGGAATAGAGAGACGGTAAAGGTACCCATGTACTCTCCTTCCCGTCCTTTTGGAGATAGATCAGCTATGTATGCCATAGAAACGGGAATAACCATCGCTGAAGCCATTCCATGGACTACCCTGATGCCGGTTAGGGTGTAAACGGAATCGGCGTAGATGTATGTGAACGACAGGATGGTGTAAATGAGCAATCCAGATAGTATGAAAATTCTTCTACCTCTTTTGTCGGACAGCTTTCCGATTATCGGCATGAATATGGCTCTGGAGAATGCAAATCCTGAAAATATGGCCCCAATCCACACCCCTGTGGCACCCAAGCTCTCAGCGTAAAAGGGCAGGAGTGGAACGACAATCCCAAGTCCGAGCATTGCTGAGAAAACCGAGATGAACAGTATTCGGAATATCTTCTTTCTGTCCTTAGCCAAGTTACTTGCCTCTTGCTCAACCATTCTGTGTTTCTAAATTCGAGTTGTTATTATCTTTTATGGTTAAGGGTTTTTATGGCCTGCTGGCAGTGGTTTTTGTTAACCCCTTCTATCAAAGATCGATCTCCCTATCAAAAAAATCAGACCGATGGAGGATAGCAAGATTATCGTAGCCATGGCGAGAAAGGCAAAACTAAAGCTGTACAAGTCCACGAGCAACCCCATGACTGTTGGACCGGTAAAAACACCCAGTTGAAGAGACGCACTCGAAATGCCCATGGCAAAACCTCTTTGATCTGGAGGCACCATGTCTGAGATGAGAGCAAACCCTGCTGGATTTGCAAGACCCATTCCCATTCCGGATAAGATTGTACCGAAAACGAAGAAAGGAACATCGTTCAAGAAGAACATTAGAATCCCAACGAACTGCACTGTCAACCCGATTAGTATCACGGGAAACCTTCCGACGACATCCGAGAGAATTCCTGCTGGAACCCTCACAACAGCGGAAATGAAAAACAGAGCAAAAACCAATAAACCAACAAAACTCGTATCAATGTTAAATTCCGGAAGATACAATGGTATGGTGTATATTGCTATTGCTGAACTGCCTACGGTTGCTAAGAATGGAGTAGACATAGCTCCAAAGACTTTTCTGTTAAGTTCCACCATTCTGAACCTCTCAGCCCTCACACCCCTGTATTTTACTGGGGAGAGCAGTAGTATTGCGATCACGGAGACAAGTATGGAGAAGTAAAAAACGCTAATTGTACCATAGACATCTGCGGTAACTCCACCTAATAAGGGTCCGGCTGAATAGCCGAGCATTGTAAATGTTGCAATCCATCCGAGAGCCTCTCCCTTTCTGGTTTCGGGCGATAGATCAATTACGATCGCGTTCAACGCAGGAACGAAAAGAGCTATACCGAATCCATGGACGAATCTGGCGAGGAGGAGCTGTATGTAGTTTGTTGAGAGGATGTACAGCACTGGTGCAACAATGAAGAACACCATCCCGAAGAGGGTAACCTTAAACCTCCCCACTCTATCCGCTACGATTCCTAAAGGCACCATTGTTAGAAAGGTAACGAGAGCGAACCCACCGGAAATTATCCCAGCTACTGTGTTGTTTGCACCGAGTTCTATGGAGTAAGGAGCGATTATTGGGAAAACCATGCTTGATGAAGCGTATCCGCAGAAACCAGCTATGTATAGTAAAAACAAGTCTCTTTTCAAAGTATCACCATTTTTCAAAGCTTTCTATGAACTTCGGCAAATCTTCAACGGTTTTAACATCTCTTCCGACTATATTAAATAGTTTCTTCCTGAATTCGACATTTACTCTGAATCCAAATGCTTTTAGCTTCTTGTTTAGGTTTCTTTCCATCAGCTTTCCTTCTTTGTCCCAGTCGGTTAGGATGATCACTTCTTTGGGTTCACCTACATCGTTCGCTGGATTGCTTTCTCCGTACCCCCATTCGAGCAAGGAATCGATTATGTCCGCATCACTCATCGTGGATGCCATTGAGATTCTTCCTCTGATGCCAATATTTCTTAAGGCCTCTTCGTCTCCTCTGCCTTCCACGATGATTACCGATCCAGATTCAGAAGCTAAGATTAACTCGTTTAGCAGGTTTAATAGTTTTTTGAAGTCCTCCCTATTTATTTTTGCCCTCATAGTCTTCTAAATTTTTCTTCTAATATCTTTATGACGCTTTCGTAATCTCTAAGAACTCGTAGGGTTTTTTGATTACTCCTCTCACCTTTTATTATCTCAACCTCGGATTGGAAAATCCTTTTCATTTCCTTTATTATTTCTCTGTTGGCTTTTCCTTCCTTTGCTTGGCTCTTTATCCTTATCTCTATTGCTTTTCTCCACTCGTTGTATCCAGATGGAATTTGAGTTTTTTTTGCGGAGGGTGTTACATTTACCTCAATGATTGTGAATCCTTTCCCCTTTTTGACAGCATCTTTGAACATCCTTTACTACTGGTGTCATCAAGTTTATAATCCTTTTTTCGTTGTTTGATATTTTTTGGTGGTTTTTCCGTGGTTGTGGGTTATTTCATGCTCGGTCTGGAGTTGTTTGAGTGCAGTCTGTAGCCCCATCGATCACTTTCGGAACTGTTTTTAACATTTCCCTACAACTAATTTCATGAAGCTCATAGCTTTTGTTGGCTATCCCCTTAGCGGAAAAAGCACAGCAACATCCATCGCAAGGGAGTTGGGGATCCCTGTTGTGGTGATGGGGGATGTTGTAAGAAAAGAGGTTGAGAGAAGAGGGCTAGATTTGTCAGATGAGAATACGGGAAGGATTGCCAGCGAATTGAGGGAAAAGGAAGGGATGGATGCCATAGCGAAGAGGTGCATTCCGGAAATTATAAAATTAAGGTCGAACCTCGTTGTTATAGATGGAATAAGGGGGATTGATGAGGTTTTGAGGTTTAAAAAAGAGTTTGGAGAGGACTTCATTTTGATTGCAATTGATTCAGCATTTGATAACAGGTTTCGAAGAGCGTTGAAGAGGAGGAGAGGTGATGATATAAGGACGGAAGAGGAGTTGAGGAGAAGAGATGAAAGGGAAGAATCTTGGGGTTTGAGGGAGGCTTTTGATAGGGCGAACCTGATAGTGGAGAATAACTCGGATATAAACTCATTCAAGGATAAGATAAGAGAGATATTCGGACGGTTCACGAAAAGGGTAGAGGTGGAGATAGAGGCGAAGGTACATCCAACGGAGGATGAAGAGAAGGTAAAATCTGCAATCAAAAACCTATTTCCGGATGCAGAATTAACGGTGGTTGATAAAAACGGTTATGGGATTATAAAAGGAAAATCCGAGAAGATAGATACATTCAGAGAGCTTTTGAGAAGACAGAGAATCCTTGATACCGCAAGATTCGAGTTAATTAACGGTGTATCTGGGAATAAAATCACACTGCTTTTGAACAAACAAACCGCGACGGTATCGAGAATAAATTTTGTGGAAGAAGATACGATCCTCTCCCCCTTGGTTATCAAATTTAAAATCTACGGGATTGATTTAGAAAAGTTTATAGACTTTTTAGCTCCCGAAACTAAGAACGGAAAACCGGTAAAGGAGTTGAAATGGGAAGACCTATAGTTTCAAGGGAGACTTGGGAGGTTAGAGGACATGGTCTCTGAAAGTGAAGCTACGGTAGAGATAAACATCTCCGAAAAAGCGAGAGAGATAATGGAGAAAAGTAAGATCAAGGTAAAGCCGATTCACAGAGTAATTCTTACCACCGATGGCTCAGTTACGAGGGTAATCGAAGCTTACACGAACAGGAAAGTCGAAATTAAAACCGAAATCCAGAGGATAATTAAAGCTGGTAGAACAATAGCGAACATCCTTGATGTGAAGGAGGATGATATGGTTAATCTTAGGGTTGTTGATATTCTCTCGAACAATAAGCTGTATGCCAAAGCTCTATCTCTTTCACCCGTGAAGAGATTAAGTCCGGAGTTTAGAGAGGATTTAATGAAAGCGGACATACCGATTGGCAGGATAATACGAAGTCATAAACTTGAGGTTAGGAGAGAAATTGCTTGGATGAAGATCTGCAGTTCGGATGAGGTGCATTTGAAATTTAACGGAGATCTAAATCTGTTTAAAGATAAGAGTGTGGTTATGGTTAGAAATTATAACATAATCCACAAAAATTCGGTGTTGATGAACATCACTGAGTTCTTTCCGTTAACCGCTTTTGATTGAAGGTGGGGGCACGCATCCGAGCAACAACGGTTTTAAATCAGCACACATCTGAAGGGGAGAAACATATAAATCAGATAAATGAAAAGTGATTTTTATGACGATTCTCGTCGCTTTAAGCACCTCGGAAAGAAGAACGAGAATAATGGATTTTGCTGTTGAGGAAGCAAAATTGAGAAGCGAAAAGCTAATCGTCGTACACTCTCTGTATGGAGGAGATAAGACAACGAGAGAGGAGATAGAGGAGGGAGAGACTCTTCTCAAGTGGGCTGAGGAAAAGGCTAAGAGTAGTGGGGTGGAAGTTGAAACCCACCTTCTTGTGAGGGGTAAAGATCCGGGAGAAGACATACTCGAATTCATTTCTGAGATCAAGCCAAGTTTGGTCGTAGTGGGTGTTAAAAGAAGAAGCCCTGCAGGGAAGCTCATATTTGGTAGCGTTCCACAGAAAATAATTCTGAACTCCGAAGTTCCCGTTGTGTCGATTAAGTGAAAGATATAACATCTCTCATGTATAGCATAAACCCCTTTCTCGTCCTCTACTTTATAGTCTTCGCCATCAAGGAAAGAAGTGCCATCGTGAAGAATAATCCCGCAAACACTGCGAAGGGGATTATGTATGTGTTGAACAGATCGATAAAGTAGCCTGTAAGGTATGGTGCTAGTATTCCTCCCGCTCTTCCCACACTCGCGGAGGAACCGATAGCTAACCCTCTAATCCTTGTGGGATACCTCTTTTGAGTTAGGAGGATCAACAGAACCCAACCTCCGATGCTGAAAAAAGAGATTACGAACATGCTGGTGGTAGCCAAAGCAACATCCTTGGAGAGAATGAAGATGAGTGTAGCGAATCCCGCAAATAGCGAGTAGATGAAAAGGAGCTTTTCCGTGTTACCTTCTTTGACTATGAAAGATAGAAGAAGAGGTGAGAGTATCTGGACACCGTATATCGGGATGAGAAAGACAACATCGTAGCTTGAAGAGGTAACGACATCAGGTAGCCACATAAACACTCCGTAGTATGTGTATATCCCGCAAAACCAAATAGCCCAAACTACTACTGTTATCTTTCCGTAGTCGTGCAAGAGTGTGAGAACATTCCCGGATATACTGCTTTTTTGCTGTTTAATATCTGGAAGGGTCGTAAAAAGCGGTAGGCTAAATATCGGTACTGAACCGAGTATGAATAAATATTCCACAGAAAAATCTCTCAGAAGGTAAAATGATGAAACCAAGAGCAAAGCTCCTACACCCCAGAAGGATTCGAGATAACACATGTTCTTGTCGAGTATGTGTTTTGCTGGATTATTTGGATATAGTGCGGTTAAATCAGGTAAACTTGCGATCGTCATTGTTAAACTACCACCAAGCCCCAACCCGGAAACAAATAGCAAGATCAATAGTTGTATGTAAATGTCCGTTAGAGACATAAGCCCGGATAGAAACCCGGTAAAAACAGAAAAAGTAGCTACAGATATGTATATCACTTTTTTTCTACCAATCAGGTCAGATATAGCCCCAAATATTAGTGCTCCGATACCAACACCGAGCATTAGACTTGTGCCAAGCAAACCCGCTTCACCACGGGAAAAGTTATATTTTGAAATTAGCTCTGGAATTGCAAATCCGAGTAGTAAGGTGTCGAATGCTGTGATGCTAAAGAGAATTCCGAGAACAAGAAGATAGGGATTATTTTTAGTGAATTTACGGGCTACGGAGTGAGGTGTGAACATAAATCAATCTTAAGGTTTATGATTTAATAGGTTTTGCAAAGTACTGTGATTAATGGGACATTTTCTTAAGTTTTCCAAGAGAATCTTCAAAAATAATCGGACTTTTTGATACAGATGTTTACATGCAACTTGAAACAACTTCTCTAAATTTTCACACATCTCTTTGAGTTCGGATGTAAACCAGAGCATAACGACGTCTTATTTACAAAAGATGGAACTATCGGGATTAGCCTTGTATTTGGATTGAATGAAAATATTGTGTTATTGTCTTCGATAGCAATTTTGAGACCATCTAAAAAACTTAAATCCTTATTTTCTCAAATATTGTTTGGAGTCAAAACATATTAAAAAACAATTAGACATACTCGCAGGAGGAAGTGCATTAAAAAGAGTTGTTTTAAGAGACATAAAGAATTTTAAAATCCTATTCCCACCCCTCCCAGAACAACGCAAAATCGCAGAAATTCTCGAAACCATTGACAACGCCATAGAAAAAACCGACAAAATCATAGAGAAATACAAGCGAATCAAGCAGGGCTTGATGCAGGAGTTGCTGACCAAGGGCATAGACGAAAACGGACAGATAAGGAGCGAGGAAACTCACAGGTTCAAGGATTCGCCGCTTGGCAGGATTCTGGAAAGAGTGATAGCAGAGATAACAAAAGAGCCAACTAAAAGTGAGCTGAGAGAGCTCGATTTCGAAATCATTGTTCCCGGAGAAAATGCGGGAAAAAGAGCGATGGAGATATTGCGGGATAGGGTGGAGAGTGGAGATACTGACGTTATTGCAGCATTGCTTGAGCATCCAGCAAAAGTTGTAGCGACTGATGACAGGCGTTTAAGGGTCGTTTGCAGAGACTTGGGAGGGAAAGTGACGGGAACTCTTGGAATAGTCATCCACTCCGTTAAAATCGGAAGGATCAGCAAAAAAGAAGCTTTTGAAATCCTCAGAATGCTCGATAGGACAGGATTCGGGATGAGTGTGGAGTTATACGAGAGGGTAAGGGAAATTATTGAGATAAGAGAGAGTTATCACCCAACCTCGTCACAACATCCAGAACACTGCCCTTCTTTGTCAGTTCTGAGGTTCTATCAATCCCTACCCTCACACCGCCCTCTCTGTAATAAACGCCAGAGGTTGCATAATGCCTTACACCCGAAATTTTTTCGAGGTTTCTCCAAGAAGCGAGCCACGTAAAGGGTGTGTCAGTATTGTGAGAGTGATGGAGTACTACTTCGGGTTTAAACTCAATAAATTTCTCCCTGAACTTCTCCTTGATTTCCCTCCTCCAGCCCTTCGCCGAAGAGTCTGATCTCGGATTGAACATCGTCAGATCGTGGCAACATAGTATCACAACCCTCTCATTGACCTTCAAAAAGTGGGAATCAATGTCTGCTTTGATCAAACCCCTTTCCTGATTAACTGTTGGGTAAATTTTGCCCGTACAGTGCCACGGATCGGGGGAGCACGTTATCGACAGTTCAACGTGCGGCTTGGTTAGGTTACCGCTGTACGAATCCACACCGATAAAAAGGTGATCTGCATCGATTTCAACTCCTTCGAGCAATTTTGCAGCATATCGCTCCCCAGCTTTCAAAGCCTCATCAAAACTTCTAAACTTCCACGGGATTGTGATGAATCCGCTTGGAGTTAGGAAGTAGTCAGCTTTGAAGTCTATCTCCGAAACCTTTTTCAGCACCTTTTTTGCATCCTCAAATCTCCTGCTGAAGTTACCAGCTATGAAAAGCCTGGCAATTTTTGCTTTGCCCGCACCAAACACTTGAATTTCCAGTCTCTCAATCCTGAGTGCCGGACTGAACAATTGCTCTTTGGGATGCTTGATCATTTATATCCTCTCCCAGCGAGTCCTTTTAATAATTTCGAACATAGGTGAAACTCGGTGGCAAATTTTTTAACCTTTAAACCAGATTCATACCTGATGGTAAGAACCAGAGTTGTTGGCAAAAAGGGGTAGGTAACAATACCCAAAGAGATCAGAGAAAAGTTCGGCTTGAAAGAGGGGGAGAAAGTTATTTTTGAGGTCAGAGGGGACGAAATAGTAATCAAACCAGAAAAAAGCGGGAAAGATTACGTGGAAGAGCTGACTTCGGTTGTTAAGAAAAAGCTCGAAGCTCCAGAACCTGCTGAGTTAAAGAGGTTGTACTATGGGCAAGTTAAAGAACGTCTATCTCGATTCTAATGTTTTCATTTATGTTGCTCTCTACTCCGGAGAAGTTGCTGAGAAATCAAAAGAATACCTCAGAAGAGCATCTGATGGTGAATTCAATGCATACACATCGGTGCTGACATGGGATGAAGTTGTGTATGTCGTGAGGAAAGTTGCTGGAGTTGGAGAAAGCATTAAAGTTGGAAAAATCCTCCTTAAAATACCATCCCTCAAATTTCTGGGTGTTGATTACTCTGTTTGTGTAAATGCCCAAAAACTTTCTGAGAAATACAAGCTTGTGCCGAGAGATGCGATTCATGCATCTCCTGCTTTGAAATACTGTGATGGGGCAATTATAAGTAACGATGCGGATTTCGATGTGGTTGAGGGTTTAAGGAGGATTTTCTGATGGGATTTGAGACTCGTCCCTCTATTTTTGCTTACATTTCCAAGATTATGTTTCTCCAGATCGTAAGTTCTTGCTTTATTCATAAAACTTTCTCATAACCCTTCTGACCAATTTAGCCTCGTTGGTGTGTCCATTATCGACTAAAACCTCTGCCTGTCTTTTAAGATAATTAACGACTGCCTCATCGTTTATGTATCTGACCAGCCCACTACCCCAGAACGTCGAACCATCAGAATTTCTATGGAAATCCCAGAACCTGAGCCTTGAGTCCCTCGGTATTTTTAGAGTGTACTCGGGATAACCCACAATCTTCGTTGCACCGTCACTCTCAATGTAGTCATCCTTTATCACAAAAAACCCGAATATGTATCTTGATTCGCCACTTTTGCCGGGATCGACTGTTGTAAAGAGGGCGAGTTTTCCCGGGACAACATACCTTATTTTTCTTCCTGTGCCCTTTCGTGGTCCTACTCTATGGTTGACTCCCGCTCCGTATTCGGATTTGGCAAAGATCTCCGTCTCATAGCATGGAAATTGAGGGATATCTTTCCTTAGACCAATCTCATATTGATAACACGGGTTCTCTGGCTGGGTACACCATGGGAACCGTTTAATGTGGATGTTCCATCTTCTACCAGCCTTTCCGCACGCTCCATCATAGTCTGTATCGAGCCAGTTGCATTTGAATGCGAGATTTCTGTCTTTAATAAAAATTTTTGGTGATGTTGTTGTATCGATCATGGGGTTGCATATTCTGCATCTCGTCCTCAACTTACCATGAACGCAGAAGACATCCATACTTAAAGTTCCTTCCCTTCTCTTATAGCTTTCTTCATCGCTGAAATCATCGGTCCCATTCCGCCAAGCCCCTTTAGCGGAGTTACAATTTTCTTCCCCGTAAACACCTTTCTAACAATGTTTACATAACTGCTTCCTGCAACAACCACTATCTCGTCATACCTCGTCAACCCCTTCTCTTCCGCCTGCCTTCTCAGCTCATCAACGCCTATCGGTTTTGTCTTTGGATCGTTGAAAGTCACGTTGTAATCCCCAGGAACCATCTCATCTGGAAACAGAAATCCGTACTTTGCTGATAGGATAACGTAACTGTTCGGATAGAACTTCTCAGCGTACTCAATGCACGCTCTGGCAAAATTACCGATGTAAACCTCCTTAGCCTTGGTAGGACCGGCGTTTGGGTTTTTGGACCAAATCTTCAAGCTCCCGCATGGAACCACACAGAGTTTTGCCCCGCTCATCTCACCACCTCCACAATCCTCTCCCCAACATCTCTCAAACCCAATTTCGAAAAATAATCCAAAATTTCAGCTTCGCTTAGCACACCAATCTGCCAGATTAAGGAATCGAGGTGGATCATGTTTACTTCAAGTCCGTTTTCCCTCAACTTTCCAAGAACCCTGCCCCAGTAATTCCTAACATCCTCGTCATCTCTCACAGTCACACCAAGTCTCTTCGTAAACTCCCTAACTCTGTAGTCCACGGGAATTGGGATGCGTTCAAAGTTGAAGTTGCTCTCTCCAGCCATCAGCAACGCAATTCCGAGGCATTTCATTGCAAAGACTATGGTTTTCGCATCTTTTTTCTGTCTCATTGTTGCAGCGAGATCATACCATATTTTGAGAAAGTTCTCCGCCAACTCTTTTGGCTCGGCATTCCACAACCATTCAGCAAGTCTGCTGGAAAGAAATCTGTTCAGTCTTCTTAGCTTAAGTTCTGGAAGCCTTTCGTTGGCGTAGAATTCCGACAGGATGGATTTAAGCTCTTGAATTGAGTCGGGAACCTTATGAGCTTTCAAAACCCTACATATCTTTGGCCAGTACGCCACCTCAGCCTTTCCCTTAAGCTGGAAATCGTTTAAGCCAGTAGCGACCATCAGAACCGCAAACCTGCCAAACCCATAGCTTTCAAGAAATTTACGCATATGCTTCCACTCCGGCTCTTCTTGGACTATCTTGTTCCACACTTCTATAGGAATTAATGAAAGAACTGTAGAAGCCGTAGAAACTGAATCAGAGGATAATTTAGGAGTTAATTTTGCTGGCAATTCAATGTAAGCTTTCTTAACCGTTTCTGAAGCTTTCAGTTTCTCAACCCTCAGCCTGAGATTTGATGTTATCACGAATCTGAATTCTCCGACATTTATGAGTTTGTTTGCAAACACGATTCTTCCAAGAGATCTTGTATGAGCCATCTCTCCCTTGCTAATTCCTTTTTCGGAAACAATGACCTCGCCATACCAGTTTTTTCTCTCCCCGTACTTTGTGATGTCTGAAACATCAATGCTCCTACTTACACCTCTTTCACGAGCCTCTTGAATCAGGTCTGATATGACATCCAGACGCTTTATCCAGTAATCATCGTACTTACTTGCCATTACTCACACCTCAGCACACCCTTATAAAACCCACCGGCTCAAACATGTACTCGTACGCAAGCATTACGTCTTTGTTTTCCGGCACGGTAAACGCTATCCATCCCTCAACCTTCCCACCCGGCATCAGATCAACGGTTTTAAACTCTGGCATGTCATCTGGCATCACCACAAATGCCGGAGAAAACCCAGCTCCATCACTGTAGGCTTTAAAACTGTATCCCGAGACCATGTACGATGATTTTCCGGAAATGTAGCTGAACCTGACTTTCACCAGCAGGTATTCATAACCTTTCTCAGAATCCGGGTTGAACATGTTCGCTTCCTTCACAATCCGATTTGCCTCATCACCTCGAATGCAGTTTGTAACTGCAATCTCAAATGTCCCAGAGAGGGTCTTGATGACTACAGCTTCATCCATCGATGCTGGATTGCCGTAATTCCCTCTCTGTTCTGGTGTTTCCGTTACTTGTTCCTTTATCAACCCTTCATCAGCTTTGGACTTCGTCGAAACCTCGGTTGTGCATCCCGCCACAATAACGGCAATAACCATGCCAAACACTATCAAACCCCACCTCATCTTCATCACCAATTGCAAATGCACCAAAAACTATTTTTACTTGTTGTCGATAACATCGATAACAATGAAAACAATAGAGAAAGTCCATATAATCCCGCTTGGATTTGAGAGGAGTGTGGCTGTCAAACCCCTGAGGGTTCTTGGGGGGAACAGGGCACATATCATAACTATTGGTGGTAAGTACGCTGCCAGATACGACCTATGGAAGGAACAGAGATACTTCGAGGAGGCTGTGGTTAGAGATCTAAAGGAAATGGATGTTGAGGTTAAGGTTCACTATGCAGATCTCTTTGACTTCAGAGAGGCTGTAAGAGTAATTGCGGGTGTTGTTGTCAGTGAAAAAGAGCAAGGGAAAGAGGTTTATCTGAATTTGTCTTCTCACGGAAGACTTGTTTCAATAGCATCTGCGCTTGTCGGTTGGTATCATGATGTAAGGATGTACTACGTTCTCGCGAGCAGGTATGCAAGGAATGAGGAGGAGAAAGAACTTTACGGCAGAAGCGTGTGCGACAAACCACTCATATTTGAAGTCCCTCAGGTAGAGATAGTCAGACTGACTGAGGAGGAGAGGTTCACTCTCTCGATAATTTACGGTGATAAACCTGTGGAGCTTAGGAGAATTGTTGAAGAATTTTGCAGGCGATTTCCGCACATCTATCAGTGTGAGAAAGATGAGAGAGGAAGATGGAAGAGAAGTAGCGAGCAGAAAGTCAAGACGAAGTTGAACAGAAGGGTGCTGTTAAAACTTGAGTCGAAGGGTTTCATTGAAAGAGATAAGGTTGGAAGAAACGTTTATTTGAGAATAACTGATAGAGGAGAGATTTTCGCTCTGCTCGGAGGTTCAGATGCAGAATAGTTTTTTATTCTCCAAGCAACTCTTTTCATGATCTGGGTGAATGTGGATAAACCCACAAGAAAATGCACGATTCATACCAATCCTAAGTGCGTATACGTTGTCCGAAAACGGAAAACGTCCTACAAGGGTTTGGAAGAAATGATGCGTGACGGTGGGTGGTTCTCCTTTCAAAACATCGAAGATGCTGAAAGCTTCTGCAGAACCAAGTTTTCTAACTACTCCACTATTAGGCATTGCTAATCTTATTAGACGTTTTCTCAATCACAAACCCCGCAACCCTCTCAACCGAGTTCATCGATTATCCCCTGAAATTCGCATGGGACTTCAAAGTCAAATTTCTCTTCTGGGATTAGTTCACCCTCTGTATCCTCGTAGCGGAAAACAGGGATGGGTTTGAAGCTGACGAGCTTTTCCACCATTATATTTTCTCAATCCCCACTTCCACGATCTCTCCGCTCTTCGTCCTCTATTGTCTCGGTTCTCCTCACTTTCACGGGAACTTTTCTTTTTACAGGGGCAAGGATGTAGAAGGCTTTAGCACCCTTCTTAACTCTCCTGCCAGCTTTCTGCCACTGCTTGAACACTCTTGCGTCTGCTGTTTCGTTCATGAACATGATGAGACGTTAAAGAAGCTCCAGCTGTCAGATGGCTTACCATTTCCACGGAAAACGGCAAGGGAAACTTTCTCTAAGTTTGATTCGAAGGCTTTCAGGACGGTCTCCATTGCCTGCTTTATCCTGTTTTTTCTGATCTTGTCCATTCAGCCACCTTAGCACAGACCGCTTCATGCCAACGGCGTGCTCGAGGTTTTGAACCCCCTTGAAACAAGTGATGCAGCTGGGCATAATTGAAGAGAACCTGAGAAAGACTTTATAAAGGCTGAATACAAGTTTAATCAATGCCAACCCTCACAGTGGATCCCAGTAGACATCTCACAGAAGGATCTGAAGATAGTTCTTGCTGTTCAACTTTACAGAGAGGGAAGACTAACGCTAAAGCAAGCAAATCTTGCAGATTTCTGCGTTGATGACTTCGTGGAGATCATCAGCGAGAAAAAGGTGAGCGTGATAAACTGGGATGAAGGGGAGCTTGATAAGGAGCTGAAAAATGCAGATAGTTTCTGACACCTTCCCACTAATAATCCTCAAGAAGAGTTGTGCAGTTTTCATTCTCGAAGAGATGTTTGATCTCGTTATTATACTACCTTCTGTTCAGGATTAGCTATTCAAGAATGAGGGAGATTATTTTTCGAAACTTGAGTTTCTCAAAGTTGAGAATGTGAGAGATGAGCACCTCGTCAAAGCATTAACACTTGCTGTGGATAAAGGTGAGGCGGAGCCAATCACCCTCTCAATTGAGAGAGATCTCATTTTGCTCACTGAGGATTTGAGGGGTAGGAGGGTTGCTGAAAGGATGGGTGTAAGATATATCGGAACACTCGGACTTTTGAAAATTGCTAAAAATAGGAGGATAATAGATGAGACGAAACAATACATCCTGAAATTTCTGGAATCTGGTTATTACATTGATCAAAAACTCATCGAAAAGTTTCTGAAAGATGTGGGGGAAATTGAAGTTTCGTATTTGTCAAATTCAAACTATCTGGGGCTTCTTCCATTCACCTCTTATAACCTCCTCAGCGGGCATTTGTGAAGCCTCATCGAGGTTGGCGGGCTGAAAATGAGTTTATCAACTAAAAAATTCAAAAATGGCAAAAACTTTATTGGTACGAGCCTTAATCCAGTTATGCTGGTTGATCTGATAAATGATCTGACAGATATAAATCTGAAAACATGCGAGTTGATCTGGAGTCTTCCAGATGTAGCTTCAAAACCAGCAATAAAGTATCCAAAGCTAATCATACCTTACAAAAGAGATATGAACAGGAGAATAAGCGAACAGGAGGCGAGATTCGTTTACTGCAGTGTTTTAAATAACTCCGAATTCTTTTATTCAATCGAAACACCTACTGAAAGGGAATATCGGCTAAGCGGGAAGGGTAAAAGAAGTGCTTCAACCGATCTTTCCATTTACAAATATACAAATGGTTTTAAAAAGCTCGTGAATGTTGAATTCAAGGCTCACAATGCAAGATTTAATGAAATAGAGAAAGATATTAAAAAGCTTGTACATGAGGGAATTACAGGAAACTGGTTTCATCTTCTGGTAAATGTTAACAGCAGGACTCTAAAGGCTCTATTTGGGAAGATCAAAAGAGCTTTGATTGAGAATTACAGTGAAAAGATTTCTATACTGTTCTGCTTCTGTGTTCTAAGCAAGAGATGGGCCTGTATAAAGCATTTTAGCTGGGATTCAGAAAAGAGGACTGAGAATTATGATATCTTTATTGAGAGGTTCTTCGAGTTCGATTACGAAGTCAAGAGAAAGATCAAAGTTATTGATGGGAATGAATGGTTGATTTATGCTGGTACATAATCTTATTGAAGATGCAATTCTTCCTCTTCTGATTTCTCCTGTGTACTTACTAAAATACTTGTTGAGAATTCTTCAGTCCCTTCTTTGGTTGTGCAGGCTTCTTCACGGTATCTTCACCTATTTTAGATTGTTTGTTTCATTCTGGTTGACATTCTTGAAAAAGATTTAATGGCAAAAACAACTCGTAATGCACTTACCTGAAGAGTTAAACTTTCTCATTAACAAGTTTCAGAACTTCGTTAAGGCTAAGATCGTCAGTTTTACCCCTCAGCTCTTTCACAGAGTTCCCCATTCTCTCCGTTATCGTTTGCAAATAGATGAAAAACTTCTCACTGCTCAATTCCCTCTCCAGGATTTTGAGGGCTTTCACCATACCTCTTCACTCTTCATGCCCTATCACATCCACTACGTTTTTAACACCTATAAACTTTTTCAGGCATCCAGATTTTTCAGGACTTCATCATCCACCGTAACGAAGACGTCAGCATTTTTGACTGCGATTGCTATGTGTACAGCATCCATCGCATTCACTCTGCATTCCACCATTATTCTCTCAGCGAGCTTTGCTGTTTCTCGTCAATTCTCAGAATTTTTGAGCATGCTTTCCGTATCAACGCCTCAACTGCTTCTCTTTTTTCCCGAGAAGATATGAACTCGATCCAGCCAGTAAAGCTGCTGATCCGATAATTTCAAAATCTCTGTTAGTTCTTCTCAGAACCTCCACAAACGCATTGGATTCAGTCAGAATTCTTTCGTCTGGGGAGTCAAAGGATTGGCACTACGGGTGTCGAGATAGAGTTTCACGATACCACTGAAAAATTGGGATATTAGGATTTGCTTCTTGTTCTGCCATTCACCTCAACCTCTGCAACCGTATCATCATTCACCATCTTCGTTGCTACGAGAAATGCAGCCTCAATGTGCTTGCAGGTGTAGCTGAGGCCGTCTCCTCTCTTCGCATAATCAGGGCAAGTGCAGACCCACTTGTAGCCATTTCATCGTACAGCATACTGTTTTGCTGAGCCTCATTTTCCCTCTTTATCTGCTCTTCCAGAACCTCAAGCTGGAAGCGGGTTGCATCGTAAGCCCTTATTTCTGCAAGGCTCATACCTTTCTCTTTTCTCCATACACCTGCCACATAGCTCTATACCTCTTCGATCGGGTAAGCGTTGAGCTTGGTGGCAAATAAAGAGGCAAAGTAGTTTTTCCCACTGCCAGAACAGCCTGAGATGCCAATCAGCATCCATTCACCTCTCTCAACCACTCAATCACGAAAACTAGAACCAGCACATCTGCCGGTTCTTTCTCCACAACAGTTTCTGGTAGGTGTTGAAGCCAGTTCTGGAGCTCTGCTGTATTTACACTGTCAATCGCCTCTCTGATGCTCTCTAAATCTGGAAACAAACCGATTTGGTATAGCCAAACATCAGCTGAGAAAACTAAGCAAAGGGGTTATAAAGTTCAACGATAGGTGGAAAGTTATGATAGGGATCAGAAGTAAAAGAAAAAGTCCCGCCTCCCGGATTTGAACCGGGGACCACGCGATGACTGCTCGTCCGAGCAGTGACAAGCTACAGTCGCGCGCTCTGGCCAGACTGAGCTAAGGCGGGTT
>Ga0209426_1000213_pt1 | contig 81390 bp, 79 predicted proteins | sample Deesub1362B_J571_FD_187697 | JGI IMG/M metagenome (GOLD analysis project Ga0209426, IMG submission 187697) | Deep oceanic, basalt-hosted subsurface ecosystem from Juan de Fuca Ridge flank, Pacific Ocean, CORK Borehole 1362B_J2.571 (SPAdes)... ... | reverse complement strand
GGGGGGGGGGGGGGGGGGGGGGGGGGTGTCGGCGCTGAAGCCGGCGGCGGATGCGGAGCTCACTCCCCCATCCCCAACCCCTTCCCCGCAAGGGGGAAGGGGCTACCGGAATCCTAAGCCGCCTCGACCCCGAACTGCAGGCTGGCCAGCCGGGCGTAGAGCCCGCCCTTGGCGAAGAGTTCGGCGTGCGTGCCCTGCTCGACCACGCGGCCCTCCTCCATGACCACGATGCGGTCGGCCTTCAGCACTGTGGCCAGGCGGTGGGCGATGACCAGGGTGGTGCGGCCTTCCATGGCGGCGGTCAGGGCCTGCTGGACCAGGCGCTCGCTTTCGGCGTCGAGGGCGCTGGTGGCCTCGTCGAGCAGCAGGATCGGCGCCTCGCGCACCAGGGCCCGGGCGATGGCCAGGCGCTGGCGCTGGCCGCCCGACAGGGTCTTGGCCCGCTCGCCGACCGGGGTGTCGAAGCCCTTGGGCAGGGCCGACAGGAAGCCCGCGGCCTGGGCGGCCTCGGCGGCGGCCTTGAGCTCGGCGTCGGAAGCGTCCTCGCGGCCGAAGCGGATGTTGTCGAAGGCCGAGCCCGAGAACAGCGGCGAGTCCTGGGCGACCAGGGCCATGCGCGCGCGGACCTCGGCCGGCTCGGCGTCGCGCAGATCGACGCCGTCCAGGCGGATCCCCCCGGCCTGCGGGTCGTAGAACCTCAGGAGAAGCCGCAGCACGGTGCTCTTGCCCGCCCCCGAGGGGCCGACCAGGGCCACGGTCTCGCCGGGCCTGACCGACAGGGTGAAGCCGTTCAAGGCCGGCAGGTCCGGGCGGCCCGGATAGGCGAAGGTGACGTTGTCGAAGGCGATCGCGCCCTGGGCCGGAACCGGCAAGGCCTTGGGCGTCTCCGGCGCGGCGATGCCCGGGCGGGCGTTCAGCAGCTCGGAGATGCGGTCCATGGCGCCAGAGGCCTTCTGGACATCGCCCCAGACCTCGCCCAGGGCGCCGATCGAGCCGGCGGCCATCACGGCCAGCATGGCGAACTGAGCCAGGGTGCCGCCGGTCATCTCGCCGTCCAGCACCAGGCGCGCGCCGGTCCACAGCAGCAGGGTGATGCCGCCGAAGGCCAGGACGATGACCATGGCCGTCATGCTGGCGCGGGTGGCGATGCGGCGCACCGAGGCCTTGTAGGCCGCCTCCACGGCCGCGCCGAAGCGGGCGGTCGAGGTCGCCTCGCGGCCGAAGGCCTGCACCGTCTCCAGGGCGTCCAGGCTCTCGCCGGCATAGCCCACCGCGTCGGCGAACTTGTCCTGGGCGCTGACGGTCAGCTTGCGCACGCGGCGGCCGACCAGGAACATCGGCGCCAGGATCACCGGGACCATCAGCACGATGAAGCCGGCCAGCTTTGGCGAGACCACCGCCATATAGGTGAGCCCGCCCACCAGGCTGAGAATATTGCGCAGGGCGATCGAGGCCGAGGCGCCGACCAGTTGCTCGATCAACGACACGTCGGTGGTCAGGCGCGACAGCACCTCGCCCGTGCGGGTTTCCAGGAAATATTGCTGATCCAGCGTCAGGGTGTGGCCATAGAGCGCCCGGCGCAGGTCGGCCACGACCCGCTCGCCCAGGCGCGTGATGAAGAAGAATCGGCAGGCCGTGGCGATGGCCAGCACCAGGGCCACCGCGCCCAGGCCCAGGAACGAACTATTGATCGCCGCGACATGGCCCTTGGCGAAGCCGTGGTCGATCACCCCCTTGAAGGCCGCCGTCAGGCCCAGGGTCGCGCCCGTCGAGAACAGCAGGAAAAAGCCCGCCGCGAAGCCGTCGCCCTTGTGCGCGGCCACGAACGGCAGCAGGTGGACCAGCGGACGGATGTCCTTGCGACGTGGCCGACGCGCCTTGGCCTCGGCCATGCCCTGGACCAGCTCGGCCCCCGCGCCGGGACGGCCTTCGACCTTTTGGTCGCCGCTGCTCGCGTCAGTCATCAACAGTCCCTTGCCAAAATCGCGCGGGTTCTTTATAGCCGCGCGTCTTCGAGGGCCACCCCGCGCGTGCGCGGATGGCGCCCATCCCAATTCACTCTCGCCGGCTTAGTCGGTCTGGATCGCCGCCATGAAACAAGACATTCACCCCGACTACCACTTCATCACCGTCACCCTGACCGACGGTTCGAGCTACAAGACCCGCTCGACCTACGGCAAGGAAGGCGCGAACCTCGCGCTCGACATCGATCCGCGCACGCACCCGGCGTGGACCGGCGGCAACGCCCAGCTGATGGACCGCGGCGGCCGCGTCTCGCGCTTCAACGCCAAGTTCGCCGGCTTCACCGGCAAGAAGGCCTAGGCTTAGACCTTCTCGCCGTAAGGGCGACGAGAGGCCGGTTCCGCGTCGCGGGCCGGCCTTTTTCGTGTCTGGACGACGAGCGCCCCCTCCGTCACGCCGCGTATCCGCGGCGCGCCACCTCCCCCGCTTCGCGGGTGAGGAGGAAGCAACGTCTCCTCCCTCGCGGAGCGGGAGAGGTGGATCGGCGCCGATGGGCGACGAGACGGAGGGGGCGCTCTCTTAGCCCTCCTCAGCCTCATACGGATCATCCCCGCGATCGCGCATCAGATCCATCGCGGTGAAGTCCAGCGCGTCCTCGGCGTCTTCGAAGCACAGTTCCGACACGGTCTGATCGCGCACCGAGACGCCGGCCTTGTGGGTGCTGTCCGGGTCGCCAGTAACCAGCGGGTGCCAGGCCGGCAGGGTCTTGCCCTCGTGGATCCGGCGATAGCCGCAGGAGCGCGGCATCCATTCCAGGTCCTCGATGTTGTGCGGCGTCAGCTTGATGCAGTCCGGCACCGTCTTCTTGCGGTTCGGATAGTCCTTGCAGCGGCACAGGTGTTCGTCGAACAGCTGGCAGTGCACCCGCGTGGGGATGATCTCGCCGGTGTCTTCGTCTTCGAAGCGAACCAGGCAGCAAAGACCGCAGCCGTCGCATAGGCTCTCCCACTCGGAGACGGTCATTTGCAGGAGCGTCTTCGTCTCCCAGAAAGGTTTGCGTGGCGTCATGCCGCCGTCCTAAACCCGATTTACCCGGCGACCAAATAGAGCCTGACCTGAAACCGTGAACGACTGGACGCTGCCGCCCTACAAGTTCGACGATCAGGACCCGCGCGAGCCGGCGCGGGAGCCTCGATCCGGCGCGCCCGAGACCCCGCATGATCCCTGGGCGCAAGAGCCCCCGCCCCGCGACCCTTTCCAGCTTTCCGACAGCCCGCCCCCGCCTCCCCCTCCCCCTCCTCCGACGCCGCCATCGGGTCCGTCGCCCGAGGAGCCGTTCCGCGCCGATCTCCAGCACGCCGCGTCGCGGAAGAAGGCCAACAAGTGGGGCTGGGTGCTGGGCACCCTGGCGGCGCTGGTCCTGGTCGCCGTGCTCGCCGTCGGCGGCGGCGCGGCCTATGTCTGGACCAAGTATCTGAAGGACACGCCCCAGCTGCCCTCGCGCGAGGCGCTGTTCGCCGTGAACCGCGCGCCCGGTATCCGCTTCGAGGACCGCAACGGCCAGGTGATCGCCACGCGCGGCCCGCGCTATGGCCAGCGCATCACCCTGGGCTCGGTGCCCAACTACGTGCCGATGGCCTTCCTGGCCGCCGAGGACCGCCGCTTCTACCAGCACGGGGCCATCGACGTGCAGGGCATCGGCCGGGCGGCCTGGGTCAACTGGCGCGGCGGCAAGACCCGCCAGGGCGCCTCGACCCTGACCCAGCAGCTGGCCAAGGGCCTGTTCCTGACGCCCGACCGCGTGGTCAAGCGCAAGCTGCAGGAGATGCTGCTGGCCTATCGGCTGGAGAAGGTGCTGACCAAGGACGAGATCCTCGAGCTCTATCTGAACCGCATCTATTTCGGGGCCGGCACCTATGGCGTCGACGGCGCGGCCCAGACCTATTTCGGCAAGCCCGCCAGCCAGCTGACCATCGCCGAGGCGGCCCTGCTGGCCAGCCTGCCCAAGGCCCCGACCCGCCTGGCCCTGACCCGCGACATGGAGCGCGCCCTGGCCCGCTCGCGGCTGATCCTGGCCAATATGCGCAAGGAAGGCTGGATCACCGCGGAGCAGGAAGATCAGGCGCTGCGCGACACTCCGCGCCTGTCGGGCCTGGCCTTGCAGGACGAGGGCGACTTCGGCTGGGTGCTGGACTACGCCACCGCCGAAGCGGTCAAGGTCGCCGGCCAGAACGCGCCCGACCTGGTCGTCCGCCTGACGATCGACCCGCGTCTGCAGCGCGAGGGCGCCGAGATCGTGCGCCAGACCATGGCCACGGAAGCGACCCGCTCGGGCGCGACCCAGGCGGCCCTGCTGTCGCTGTCCGCCGACGGGGCCATCCGCGCCATGGTCGGCGGAACCGACTACGGCGAAAGCCCCTTCAACCGCGCCGTCCAGGCCAAGCGCCAGCCGGGCTCCAGCTTCAAGCCGTTCATCTACGCCGCCGCCGTCGAGAAGGGGGTCAGGCCCACCGATATCCGCGTCGACGAGCCGGTGAAGTTCGGCGACTGGTCGCCGGAGAACTACAGCGGCGGCTATCGCGGTCCGATGACCGTCGAACAGGCCCTGATCACCTCGACCAACACCATCGCCGTCAAGCTGGCCCAGGAGGCCGGCGGCGCGGCGATCGGCGACCTGGTGCGCCGGTTCGGGGTCACCAGCCTGCCGCCCGCGCCCGACCTATCGGTGGCGCTGGGCTCCTACGAGGTCAACCTGCTGCAGATGACCTCGGGCTTCCAGGTGTTCCAGCAGGGCGGCGTGCGGATCGAGCCCTATGTCATCGAGTCGATCGCCACCCAGGGCGGCCAGCCGATCTTCCAGCATCAACCGCCGCAGAGCGACCGCCGCGTCTATGACATCGGCAACGCCAGCATCATGGTGAAGATGATGAAGAAGGTGGTGTCGGACGGCACCGCCAAGCGCGCTGCCTTCGGCCGCCCCGCGGCGGGTAAGACCGGCACCAGCCAGAACTGGCGCGACGCCTGGTTCATCGGCTTCACGCCCGACTATGTCACCGGCGTCTGGGTGGGCAACGACAACGAAAAGCCGATGAACAAGGTGGTCGGCGGCGATATTCCGGCCAGCATCTGGCGGCGCTTCATGATGACCGCCCACCAGGCCCTGGCCGTGCGCGACTTCCCATGGCTGCTGCCCGATCCGACGCCCCAGATGAGCCCCGACCCGCGCAACGGCTTCTACGAGACCCTGTCGGCCGAGTTCGCGCGCGCGGCTTCCGAGCTGGACGATACGCAACAGGCCAATCCTCCGGCGGCCCAGCCAGGAAGGCCGGTGGATCAACTGCCCTACTGACGATATCGCGTTCGCCAGCAAAATCGGATCGCCCCCTGGCGGCGCGGGGGAACTTGACGCTAAAGCTTCGACGGGCCCGCGAAGACCGCCCAGGAGATCCCCCATGTCGCGAACGCGCCCGATCGGTCCGCGCCTGTCGATGGCCCTCGTGGCCCTGGCCACGCTGAGCGCCTCGTCCGCCCTGGCCCAGACGGACGAGATCCAGGTCTATGACGGCGGTCTGGCCGCGCCCGGCGTGGTGAACCTGACCCTGCACGACAACTACACGCCGCGCGGCGCGCGGACTCCCGGATTTCCGGGCGGGATCGCGCCGAACCACACGCTGAACGGCGTGCCCGAGTTCGCCTATGGCGTGACGCCCTGGTTCGAGGCCGGGCTCTATCTGCCGCTCTACACGCTCCAGTCCAACGGCCGCGCGCGGCTGGACGGCTTCAAGCTGCGCGCCCTATTCGCCGCGCCCGACGCCGACCGCCGCGACCTGTTCTACGGGGTCAATTTCGAGTTCAGCGTCAACAGCCGCCACTGGGCCGAAAAACGCACCGGCGGCGAGATCCGCCCGATCATCGGCGCGCGACATGGTCCTTGGACGGTGATCGCCAATCCGATCCTCGACACCGACTATCGCGGCGTCTCGCACATGACCTTCGCGCCCGCCACCCGCGTGGCCTACGACCTGTCCAAGACCTGGACGGTGGCGGGCGAGACCTATAGCGACTTCGGCGAGATCCGGCGCTTCTCGCCGCGCGCCCAGCAATCCCATCAGGTCTTCGCCGTCGTCGACCATAAGGCGGCGAACCTGGACATCGAAGCCGGGGTCGGCTGGGGCCTGACCCAGGCCAGCGACAAGCTGGTCCTGAAGCTGATCCTCTCCAAGGATCTCTGAGCGCCGGCCGTCCCGCCGCGGCCGAAATATTTCCGACACACTTGCACGCCAAGCCGGCCGCGCGCTTTATCGCGCACCGGTTTTTCGAAGGCTGATCGAATGTCGTTCCTGCTCTCCCTGGCGGCGGCCGCCGCGCTGCAAGCCGCGCCGTCCGCGCCGATCCATACCTACGAGGGCCTGGCCCTGGCGCCGGGCGGCCAGCGCTTCGCCTCCGTCGAGGGCCAGGAGACGCGGGACGCGGCCAGCGAGCATCACGCCAAGGTCGTGGTCCGCTCGGCCAAGGGCGAGATCGTCGGAACCTTCGACCCCTGCCCGACCTGCCGCTACGCCGCCCCGGCCTGGTCTGCGAATGGTCAAGCGCTGGCCTTCATCGGCTCGGGCGGCGGGACCGCCACGCTGTACGTCGTCGAAGGCGACAAGGTTCGCGAGGCCGCCAGCCTGAAGGGCGTGGCCGGCAAGCCGCGCTGGGCGCCCGACGGCCAGTCGATCGCCCTGTTGGCCACCGTCGGCGCGCGCAAGGAGACCGGCGCCACCCAGGCTGGCGCCCGCCAGATCGGCGAGATCGGCGCGGCGGAGGTGACCGACGAGCAGCGCATCGCCGTGGTCCCCGTCGCCGGCGGCCCGCTGAAGTTCGTCTCGCCCGACAATGTCTTCGTCTACGAGTACGACTGGACGCCCGACGCCAAGGGCTTCGTGGCCACGGCGGCCGAGGGCGACGGCGACAACAACTGGTGGATCGCCAGCCTGCGCGCCTACGGCCTGGACGGCCAGGCCCGCGTGATCGCCGCGCCCAAGATGCAGCTGAACGCCCCGCGCGTGTCGCCCGACGGCAAGACCGTGGCCTTCATCGGCGGGCTGATGAGCGACTTCGGCGCGGTCGGCGGCGACGTCTGGACCGTGCCGATGGCCGGCGGGACCCCCACCAACCTCACCCAGGGCTACAAGGGCACGTTCACCAGCCTGGCCTGGACCGCCAAGGGCCCGATGGCCTCGGCCGTGCTGGGCGGCGACAGCGCCATCGCCCGCATCGATCCGGCCGGCGGCGCCAAGGTCACGGTTCTGGCGCGGGGCGAGGTTTCCTACGCCGCCGGCGACGGCCGCGTGGCCTTCGATCCGAGCGGCAAGACGGCCGCGGCGGTCGTCGAGTCGTTCACCCAGGCCGCCCAGGTGCGCCTGGGCGCGCCGGACGCGATGAAGCCGGTCACGCACGACAACGACGGCGCCGCGGCGATCTATTCGGGCAAGAGCGTCACCTGGAAGAACGACGGCTTCGACGCCCAGGGCTGGCTGCTGGCCCCGACAAGGGTCGAGCCGGGCAAGACCTATCCGATGGTGGTCAATGTCCACGGCGGCCCGTCGTCGGCGGTGACGGCCCGGTTCGGGACCAGCGGCTATGTCTACGACCTGCTGAAGGCCGGCTACTACGTCTTCCAGCCCAACCCGCGCGGCAGCTTCGGCCAGGGCGAGGCGTTCAAGGCCTCGAACCGCCGCGACTTCGGCGGCGGCGACCTGCGCGACATCCTGGCCGGCGTCGACGCGGTCGAGAAGATCGCCCCGATCGACGACAAGCGCCTGGGCGTCTATGGCCACAGCTACGGCGGCTACATGACGATGTGGACCGTGACCCACAGCCAGCGCTTCAAGGCCGCCGTGGCCGGCGCCGGCATCGCAAACTGGATCAGCTATTATGGCCAGAACGGCATCGACCAATGGATGGTCCCGTTCTTCGGCGACACCGCCTACAACGACCCGGCGATCTACGACCAGCTGTCGCCGATCCGCTCGATCAAGGCCGCCAAGACCCCGACCTTCATCTATGTCGGCGAGCGCGACGTCGAATGCCCGCCGGCCCAGTCGCTGGAGTTCTGGCACGGCCTGAAGGCCATGGGCGTCCCGACCTCGCTGGTCATCTACGCCGACGAGGGCCACGGCATCCGCAAGGCCGAGCACAAGACCGATCTCAGCAACCGGATCGTCGGCTGGTTCGACAAGTATCTGGGAAAGTAGGGCGGCGGATCCTCCCCCGCGAGGCGGGGGAGGCCCTTGTTTGGGCTTGGATCAGTCCCGCAGCGGCCGCAGGCGGTTCACATGGCCCATCTTGCGTCCGGGGCGGGCCTCGCCCTTGCCGTAGAGATGGACGCGGGTCTCGGGTTCGGCGGCCAGCTTCTTCCAGGCGTCGACGTCCGCGCCCAGCAGGTTGGTCATCTCGACATGGTGGTGCGGCGCGGTCGGCCCCAGCGGCCAGCCGGCGACGGCCCGGATATGCTGCTCGAACTGGTCGACCTCGCAGCCGTCCTGGGTCCAGTGGCCGGTGTTGTGGACTCGGGGCGCGAACTCGTTGACCAGCAGCTTGCCGCCCGCCAGCTCGAACAGCTCCACGCCGATGACGCCCACATAGTCCAGCGCGGTCAGGATCTTGGCGGCGATGGCCTCGGCCTGGTCGCGGGTGGCGGGGGTGATCTTGGCCGGCGCCACCGTGCGGCGCAGGACGCCGCCCTCGTGGTGGTTCTCGCTGACCGGATAGCAGGCGATCTCGCCATCGCGGCCGCGCGCGGCGATCACCGACAGTTCGCGGCCGAAGTCGGCGGGCGCCTCGAGAATCGCCGCCTGACGGCCGATCCGGTCGAAGGCGGCCTCGGCGTCGATCGCCTTCTGGATCCAGGCCTGGCCCTTGCCGTCATAGCCTTCGCGGCGCGTCTTCAGCAGCGACGGCGCGCCGATCCGGGCCACGGCCTCCGCCAGGCTCTCGCTGTCGTGGACCGGGGCGAAGGCCACGGTCGGCACGCCGATCTCGGCCAGGAAGGTCTTCTCGGCCACGCGGTCCTGGGCGGCGGCCAGGGCCTTGGCGCCGGGCGAGACCACCGCGCCCAGGGTGGTCAGCTCCGACACGGTGTCGGCCGGAACGTTCTCGAACTCGTAGGTGACGACGTCGCAGGCCTCGGCCAGGCGCTTCAGCGCCCAGCGATCGTCATAGGCCGCCACGATCTGGCGGGCGGCGACGCGGCCGGCGGGCGCGTTCTCCTCCGGGTCCTGGATAACGACGTCGAAGCCCAGCCGCGCGGCGGCCAGGGCCAGCATCCGTCCCAGTTGTCCCCCGCCGAGGATGCCGATGGTCGAACCGGGAACGAGGGGGAAGGAAGGCATCGTCTGTTAGTCCTCGACGCTTTCGGCGACGCTGTCGGTCTGGGCGGCGCGGAACGCGGCCAGTCGCTGGGCCAGCGCCGCGTCCGAAAGGGCCAGGATCTGGGCGGCCAGCAGGCCGGCGTTCTTGGCCCCGGCCTCGCCGATCGCCAGGGTCGCCACCGGGACGCCGCCCGGCATCTGCACGATCGACAGCAGGGAATCCAGCCCGCTCAGCGCCTTGGACTGCACCGGAACGCCCAGCACCGGCAGGTTGGTCATCGCGGCGGCCATGCCCGGCAGGTGCGCCGCGCCGCCGGCCCCGGCGATGATCACCTTGTAGCCGGCCTTTTCCGCGCCGGTGGCGAAGTCGAACAGGCGCTGGGGCGTGCGGTGGGCCGAAACCACCTTGGCCTCCCAGGCCACGCCCAGGCCGTCCAGCGCGTCGGCGGCGCCCTTCAGGGTCGGCCAGTCCGAGCGGCTGCCCATGATGATGGCGACAGGCGGGGTGGCGGCGGTCATCGGCGGCGTCCCTTGGGCGCGTGAGGCGAAAGCCGCGCCTGGCTTTTCGAACCGGGGCCCGCCCCTTTCGACAGACCTCGGACGGCGAATGAAAGCCGCCCCGTATGCGCGTCCGCCCCCTTCGCGCAAGCCCAAAACGTCAAAAGTCGCCCATAAGTCGCGCCGCGGCCTTATGCGCCTGCGGCTTATGGGCGCGACCGATTGCGTCGAACACGGTTCCCGTTAACCATAAGGCAGCTGTGCAATATCGATTCTCGCAAGGCCCATGAAGATTACCGGCGCCCGGACCGAACCTTTCGCCGCCATCCGCAAGCGGGCCCTGGCGCGCGCGGGGGCGCAGGTCGTCGCTCGCGAAGTCGCCGCGCCCGACAGCGCCGCCTTCCTGGGCCTGTCCGAAGCCGACATGACGCCCAAGGTCGTCGAGGCGCTCAAGACCTTGATGACCGAGATCGAGGACCTGCGCGGCGAGGTCGCGATGCTCAAGCTTCGCCTCAACGAAGCCCAGAACCTGGCCGACATGGACGTGCTGGCGCCGGTGCTGAACCGCCGGGCTTTCCTGCGCGAGATGAAGCGCGTGGCCTCGTTCGCCCAGCGCTACGGCTCGCCGGCCAGCGTGGTGTTCTTCGACCTCGACAACTTCAAGAGCGTCAACGACCGCTTCGGCCACGCCGCCGGCGACGAGGCGCTGAGGGCCGTGGCCAAGCGCCTGCAGGCCAATGTCCGCGAAAGCGACCTGGTGGGCCGCATGGGCGGCGACGAGTTCGCCGTGCTGCTGGCCCAGGCCGACAAGGAAACCGCCGTCAGCAAGGCCCAGAGCCTGGCCGACGCCATTCGCGACCAGCCGGTGCAGTTCGGCGAATGGTCGGCGCCGCTGCACGTCTCCTGGGGCGTGCGCGAGATCGAGCCCGGCGCCGATCCGGAAGTGGCCCTGACCGAAGCCGACGCGGCCATGTTCCTGAAGAAGCGCAAGTCCGCCTGAACGAAACTTCTTCCTTTCGTTTACCCTTTTTGCTTATCAACCGCCGGTTATGCGACCTTATCGCACGGCGACTCGCATCCTCGCCGCGCGTTAACAGGTCTTTAGAAATGGTGAAGACAGCTGGGCGCGGGACGAATGCAGCGTATTCTGGTCGCCGAGGATGATCCGGTCCTCTCGATGATCTACGAGATCACCCTGACCGAGGCTGGCTTCGAGGTCCTGCTGTGCCGGGACGGTCAGGAGGCCTTCGAGGCCCTGGACGCCTTCGCGCCGGATCTGGTCATCACCGATCACGTCATGCCGCGCATGAACGGCGGCGACCTCGTCACCGCCGTCCGCGCGCGTCGGCCCCAGGCCCTGACCCTGATGGCCTCGGGCGTCAACGCGCGTCTCCTGAAGACCGACCAGCACGCCGACGCGCGTCTGGAAAAGCCGATCACGCCCGGCGGCCTGCTGCGGACCGTCCGCGCGATGGAGGCCCGCCGCGCGGCGGCGTGACCAGGCTGCAGTATCGCTAGGCTATAATGTCCGGCGTCAGGAGATCCTCCAGCCGGATGATCTCGTCCTTCAACGCCAGCTTCTTCCGCTTCAGGCGGGCGATCTGCAGCATGTCGGGTTGATAACGTTCTTCCAGGGCCTGGATGGCGTCGTCCAGATCCTTGTGCTCCTCGCGCAGGTCGGCGAGGCGACGTTCGATCGCGATGTCGGTGTCTTCCGACGGATCATCGTCGTTCATGGACGTCATCTCAGGTGGGCCCCGTCTCGCAGGATAGATAGGAAAGGCTGACGACCGGTAAAGGCGGTCAGGCGTCAGCGGTCTCGAGGGCGGTCGCCAGCCGCTCCAGGGCGGCGCGGCGGGGCGGGTCGCCCGAGGCCTCGGCGGCGGCGCTCAGGCCGTCCAGGAGCGGCAAGGGCGCGCCCGGCGGACCGCTCAGCGCCTCCAGCCCCTCCATCAGCACGCGTTCGCCGTGGAGTTCGACAGCCTTCACCGCCTCCCGGAAGGCGTCCTTGGCCGTGTCTTCGATCGGGGGACGCGCGGGCTTCAGCGCCCGGCGCACGCTCCGCAGCGGCGCGCCGATCTCGGCGTCCCACTGGCGCATCAGCCGGGCGGCCTCGCTCAGCGGCGCGGAGCGCCCCTCCCCCGCCATCCAGGCGGCCCAGAGAAGCCAGGGCACATTCTGGCCGTGGCCGTCCTGCAGGTTCAGGCACGCCTCCGCGACAGGTTGACGCGCATAGGCCGCCAAGGCCCAGTCCCAGAACCGCATCGGCGTTAACCCTCGCCCCCAGTATCGCCCTTGCCGGCCAGGGTCGGCAGGTCCTCGCCCCAACGCTTCACCGGCCGCCAGGAGAGGTCGAACAGGTCCAGCGCCCGGCCCACCGACTGGTCGACCATCTCGGCGATCGAGGCCGGCTTGGCGTAGAAGGCCGGCAGCGGCGGCGCGATCACCGCCCCCATCTCGGCCAGCTTGGTCAGGGTCCGCAGGTGGCCCAGATGCAGCGGCGTCTCGCGCACCATCAACACCAGGGTCCGCCGTTCCTTCAGGGTGACGTCGGCGGCGCGGGTCAGCAGCGAGGACGTCACGCCGGTGGCGATTTCGCTCATCGTCCGCACCGAACACGGCGCGACGATCATGCCGAGCGTGCGGAACGAACCCGAGGCGATCGAGGCGCCCACGTCGGCGGCGCGGTGGACCACGTCGGCCTTGGCGTTGACCTCGGCGACCGTCAGATCTGCTTCCTGGGCGAGCGTCAACGCCGCCGATTTGGACAGGACGAGGTGGCTCTCGACGCCCAGTTCGCGCAGCGCATCCAGCGTGCGAAGGCCATAGACCACGCCCGAGGCGCCCGTGATCCCGACCGTCAACCGCGTCGGTTCCCTTGGGCGATCAACGGTTTTCGAAACGTCGGTCATGGTGAATGTTCGTCCGTCATGGGAGCAAAAGCGCCCGCGTCAAGCGGAGCCCGTTGCAATCATATGTGATCTGACAGCGTCGCGCAGCGGGTGTTCACTTTTGTCTCCAACAGCAAGGAGCCGAGAGCCATGGCCATCGAATCCCGTATCCGCGAGCTTGGGTCCCGTCACGAGAACCTCGATCGCAAGATCCAGGAGGAGACCAATCGACCCGGTTACGACGCGACGCTGCTCAGAGAGCTGAAGCGTCAGAAGCTTAGGCTGAAGGAAGAGATCGAAGGCCTTCGATCGCGAATGCACTAGCTGCTAAGCAGCCGAAAAAACGAGAGGCCCCGCTCCGGCAAGGAGCGGGGCCTTTGTTGTTTCGCCCCGCCGCCCAGGGCGCCGGGGAGATCGGATATCCTACTCTTCGTCTTCCTCGTCGACATAGCCGGTCGACTTGCCGAAGACGTCCTCGGCCTTGATGTCGCCGCGCGGCGCGCGGAAATCTTCCTCTTCCTCGACCTCCGGCTCGAACTGGCCGGCTTCCGAGGCGGGACGCAGGGTCGGGTCTTCCGGCACGATGCCGCGCTTGGCGTCGTCCTTCGCCTTCTTCTCGGCGGCCTTCTTGACCAGGGCGTCCAGCTCCAGCTGGCCGACGAGGCCCAGGGTCACGGGATCGACCGGCTTGATATTGGCCGCGTTCCAGTGCGTGCGGGCGCGAACCTGCTCGATCGTGGCCTTGGTCGTGCCCAGGATCTTGGAGATCTGGGCGTCGGTCACTTCGGGGTGGTGGCGCAGGAACCAGGCGATGGCGTCCGGACGGTCCTGACGGCGCGACACGGGCGTATAGCGCGGAGCCTTCTTGGCCGGCTTCAAGAGCTCGGCGTGGCGGCTGACCTGGGCCTTCATCCGATAGTCGGGATTGGCCTGGGCGCGGTCCAGCTCCTCGCGGGTCAGCTGGCCGTTGCCGATCGGATCGGCGCCCCGGATGTCGCGCGCCACCTCGCCATCGGCGATGCCGCGCACTTCCAGCGGGTGCAGGCCGCAGAAGTCGGCGATCTGCTCGAAGCTGAGCGAGGTGTTGTCCACCAACCAGACGGCGGTCGCCTTGGGCATCAGGATGTCGGACATGCGGTCCTCCAGAAATGACGGCGCCCGGCCTTTCGGCCGGGCGGGGTATTGTCATCGCTATAATGCGGTTCTCGAAAAAAGGGAACGGGGAAGCGCGGGATTCCCGCCAATTCCATTGAGCCGTCAGTGACTTCAGATTTCCGCGTCTGGCGACGGCGGCGCCCCCGTCCGCCACCCGACGACCGCGCCAAGGCCCCGAGTGTTTTCATGGAATACTCTTATGAGTTGTTATAAGCTGAGTATTCCACCAGAAAGGGGGTTTCAATGGCTTTCGACAAGATTCTCTGGGTCGTGAACTACGACAAGCTGAGCGACTTCGTGGCCGAGGCGTCCGCCGCCAAGGTGACGGGTGTCGCCATCCGCACCGACAACGACCTGGACGCGGCGATCACCGCGTTCCACGCCAAGAACATCAAGGTCTATGGCTGGCGCTGGCCATCGGCTAAGGAAGACGCGGCCATGAAGGAGGCGGCCAAGGCCGTGGCGCTCTTCGGCAAGGGGCTGGACGGCTACTACGTCGATCCCGAAGGCGAGAAGGGAAAGCCCTACGACTGGGATCTCCCGGGCCTGGGGCCGCTGGCGGCGAAGTTCAGCCAGACCATCGCCAACGCGGCCGCCGGCAAGCCCTATGGCGTCACCTCGCACTATCGGGGCAAGGCCCAGCACAAGAACCTGCCCTGGGCCGAGTTCTTCCAGCACGCCACCGTACTGCTGCCCCAGGCCTATTGGCGGGTCGAAGGCGGCGTGGTCGGCCACGGCGACCCGGCCGACAATTACGCCCAGGCCCTCAAGTTCTGGAAGGCGGCCGGCGGAAAGTTGGAACGGATCAAGCCCATGGCGGGCGAGATCGCCTTCGCCAAGCCGGCCGAGATCAACGCCTACGCCGCCGCGGCCGCCGCCAACCACGTGTCGGAGCTGCACTTCTATACGGCGACCGATACCGTCAAGCCGGCGGTGTGGGCGGCGATCGCCGCCCTCTGAGGCCTTGGCGCCCTTTAGCTTCGGATGAAGGGGCTCTAAACCGCCAGCACCACCTTGCCCACGTGCTCCCCGGCCTCGAGGTGCGCGTGGGCCTTGGCCGCGTCGACCAGCGGAAAGGTCGCGTCGATCAGGGGCCGAACCTTGCCCGCCGCGATCCACGGCCAGACCACGCGCTCGACCTCGGCGGCCAGTCGGGCCTTTTCATCGGCCGAGCGGGGCCGCAGGGTCGAGCCGGTGATCACCGCCCGCTTCTGCATGATCTTCATCACCGGGACCTCCAGCGTCGCGCCGCCCAGGCTGGCGATGTAGACGATGCGGCCGCCCGTCTTCAGGGCGTCGAGGTTCTGGTCGAAATAGCTAGCCCCGACCATGTCCAGCACCACGTCGGCGCCGCCGGCCGCCTTGACGACCTCGGCGAAGTCCTCGGCCTTGGCGTCGATGGCGATGTCGGCGCCCAGCGCCAGCGCCTTGGCCTTCTTGTCGGGACCGCGCCCGGTGGCGATCACCTTGGCGCCCGCCGCCTTGGCCATAGCGATCGCCGTTGTTCCGATTCCGGACGTTCCACCATGGACCACCAGGGTCTCGCCGGCCTTCAGGGCGCCATGCTCGAACACATTGGCGAAGACGGTGAACACCGTTTCGGGCAGGGCCGCGGCGTGAACCAGGTCCAGCGCGCCCGGGATCGGCAGGGCGTGGCGAGCGTCGACGACGGCGTATTCGGCATAGCCGCCCCCGCCCAGCAGGGCGCAGACCTTGTCGCCGACCCGCCAGCGTCCCGCGCCCTCGCCGAGGGCCACGACCTCGCCCGCCACCTCCAGGCCCAGGGTCGTCGGCGCGCCCGGCGGCGGGGGATAGAAGCCCAGACGCTGCAGCAGATCAGGACGGTTGACGCCAGCGGCGGCGACCTTGATGAGCGCCTGGCCCGGCCCCGGTTCGGGCCGCTGGACCTCGACCGCCCTCAGCGCCTCGGCGGGTCCCTTGCCGCCCTCGATCTCGATGGCCGTCATCGTCTGGCTCATGGCCGGCTTTCCTCGTGATGCTTGCCTTGGAGCCTAGGTAGGCGTCAGATATCCGACGGAAAAGGAGAAAAGCCGATGTTCGAGGAGCCTGCGGAACCCCGCGCCTTCAGCGGACGCGCCCTGGGCGAGACGACCCACGAGGACCTGGAGGTCTACGGCGTCTCGGAATTGGAGCAGCGGATCCTGACCCTGCAGGCCGAAATCGAACGCACCAAGGCCCAGCTGGCCAAGAAAAAAGCCGGCCGAGACGCGGCCAATGCGCTGTTTGGCCGCCTGGACTAACGGTTCTTTTAAGGTTTCGGTGAGGTTACTGGCGTCTTAAGCGCAATCCGCTTTAGCCGCCTTGAGTATGGTCGGTTCGAAGGGGGTGGGTCGCAACGGGACGATGGGTTCTGGCACGGGCGTTGCAGTTCCGTCGCCGAGCGAGGCGTCCTCGCGGCCTTTCGAGGGGCATTGAGTAGCTATGACCGAAGTGAACGCGTTCGCGGACACGCCTTGGCGCGCTGGAGTGATCCAGGACTTCGCGCGATCGGAACTGTTCGACCGCACGTTCGAGGAAGGCATGCAGCTGGTCGAGGAGACCGCCGCCTATCTCGACGGGGCCGGTCGCCATGACAGCAAGATCCTGTCCCGCAACGCCGCCCTGGGCTACGCCGCCGAGAGCATGCGCCTGACCACCCGCCTGATGCAGGTGGCCTCGTGGCTGCTGGTCCAGCGCGCCGTCCGCGAAGGCGAGATGCCGCCGGAAGCCGCCTGCGCCGAAAGCTACCGCCTGGGCGAGGAAGCCGCCGCCGAGACGCCGGCCGTCGAGGAACTGCCCTTCGGCCTGACCAACCTCTTGACCCGCTCCGAGCGCCTCTACGAACGCGTCCGCCACCTGGACCGCCGCATGTATGTCGAGGCCCCGCACGAGGAAGCCCCCCGCCCGGTGCAAGCCCACTTCGACCGCCTGACGGCGGCGTTTGGCGGGTAGGTTTCAGAGCAGCCCTATCTCTTCGAGAGAGAGAGAGGGAGCTTTATGCCTTCCCGTACCGCATCCGAGCCAGGGCCGAGACCACCTCGGTGGCCAGGTCCATCGGCTTCAGGCCCGCCTTCCATTTCTCGAAGGCCATGACGTTGTCGATGCGGGCGTCCAGGTGCGACAGCGCCGAGGCGCGGCCCGAGGCCAGGTCGACGGCCAGGGTCGAGACCAGGATCCCCGACAGGATGGCCCGCTTCGAATAGTGATTCTCGTCGGTGGCGGTGTCGCCGGCCCAGCGCCAGAGCGCGTCGGCCGAGTCCCAGGTCAGGCGGACGGCCAGGGCCAGGTTGGTCGGGAAGGCCAGGAAGACGGCCAGAGGGCGCAGCACGTCGGCGTTCTGGGCGGCCGCGTCGAGTCGGGCGACGACGCCTTCCCGGATCCGCTGGCGAATCTTCAGGGCCGCGACGTCCAGGGCCGCGAGACGTTCCAGAGCCGCCGCGTCATGGCGCCGCGACAAAAGGGCGGCCAAGTCGCGCGGCCCCTCGGGAAGCAGCAGCTGGCCTTCGGCCTCTGAAAGGCCGGCCGCCGCCAGGGCGCGGGCGACCAGGGCCGTGTTCCAGCCGGTTCGCGGCGCCAGGCGCAGGGCCTCGTCCAGCACGCGCTGCTCGGCCGAGTCGGCCCACGAGGCGGCGGGCGGACCGGAAACTTGGAGGGAGGGGTCGACGGTCTGGCTCATGAATCCGAGTCTACACCGGTGTTTAGGCCGCGTCGCGCATGGACAGACGCCGTCCGCTCTGCTATCAGCCCCGCCTCATCGCCTGGAAGCACCCCTTCCGGGCTGCTGGTTTTGTTCGCCCGCCCGGCCCCTCAAGAGGGACTTGGGAAATTGGTCGGGCTGTCGAATGGAGAGATACCCCTGGTCCAGATTTTCGTCCGCGACAACAACGTCGATCAGGCCCTGAAGGCCCTGAAGAAGAAGATGCAACGCGAAGGCTCGTTCCGCGAAATGAAGCGGCACGTGCACTACGAAAAGCCGTCGGAAAAGCGCGCTCGCCAGAAGGCCGAAGCCGTCCGTCGCGCTCGCAAGCTGGCCCGCAAGCGCGCTCAGCGCGAAGGCCTGCTGCCGATGCCGAAGAAGGCCAGCCGGTAAGACCAGGCGCTTTTCTTCGCTGAAGATTTCGAAAGCCGCGCGGCGATCCGCGCGGCTTTCGTCGTTTCCGGGGTTCAGCCCTTGGCCGCGTCGGCCACGAAGGCGACCGCGCGCACGATATGGTCGGCGAAGCGGCGGCCGATCAGCAGGGTGTGGGTGGCGGCCTCGACGTGATCGACCAGGCCGTGCTGGGATGCCTGGGCGGGGGCCGATTGCAGCGCCTTGAACGCCTCACGCCCCTTCACCGGGCCGGCGGTGACCACGGCCACCGGCCACTTGGGATCGTAGGGCGGCTGGGCGCCGGCCTGGGCCGAGGCCTGGGGCCACAGCGCAACCTCGTCGGCCGCCGTGCGATTGTGACGCGCATTGGCGAAGGCCCAGCCCTTCTCGGCCTTGGCGGCCGGCGGCAGGTCGATCTTGTCGCCCAGGCGCGTGTGGATCAGCGGCTTGTAAAGCCCCAGGGCGGCCCCGCGCGCGGCCCATTTCGAGACGCTGGCGAAGACCTCGATGAAGTTGCGGATCCGGGGATCCTGGGCGGCTTCCGGCGTCGCGGCGTCGACCAGGACCAGGCCCGCGACCTTGTCCGGATTGCGCCCGGCGAACTCGCGCAGCCGCAGGCCGGCCATCGAGTGGCCGACCAGGATGTAGGGGCCCGGCTCGTCCGAGGCGGCGATCAGCTTCTCGAAGTCGGAGACGATGGCCAGGCCGTCGCGAGGGCTGGGGCCAGGCGGGGAATAGCCCATGCCGGCCCGATCATAGGCGCAGGACCGCCAGCCGGCGCCGGTCAGGGCTTCCTGGGTCGCGCCCCAGTCGGCGGCGAAGCCGAACGCCCCCGCCTCCAGCCAGACCACGGGACGATCGCTCTTGGGCCCTTCGCAGACCAGTCGCAGCGAACGCCCCGGCTCGATCTCGACCATCCGCCCCCGAGGCTTGGGCGCCCCCGCGGCGCTCATCAGCCCGCCGACGGCGATATAGGAGACGACGAGAAGCGCGAAGCCGGCGGCGCCGCGACCGAGGAACTGGATCATGCGGTCAATGTAGTGGCGGTTTGTGACGCGTCGAGCAAGGTCGCGCCGTCGTCGGAGCTTTAGAGCCCTTCCGATCCGATTGATCCAATCCGATCGGATAAAAGGGCTCTAAATCAAAAGTTCAGAGCATTTTTCGACCGATAACCGTTTCACACCGATCGGAAAATGCTCTAGCCGGCCTGCACCGCGATCCGCGCGCGGACACGGCCGTTCCTTAGATGCGCGACCTTGATCGCGCCAGGCTTGGCGCCGACGCCCTGGGGCCAGGTCGACACGGTGGCCCGGCGCACCTTGCGCGAGACCTTGGCGGCGGCCTTGAGCGGCAGGTCGTCGGCCTTGGCGAAGCTCTGTCCCAGGAAGAAGCTGGGGTTCAGCGGCTTCTTGCCCTGACGGATCTCGAAATGCAGGTGCGATCCGGTGGAGTGGCCGGTGTTGCCGACATAGGCCAGCACGTCGCCGCGATGCAGATAGGCGCCGCGACGGACGCCCTTGGCCTGGGCCGACAGATGGGCGTACAGACTGGTCAGGCCGCCCTTGTGCACGACCTCGACGAAGCGGCCGTAAGAGGAACTGATCCCCGTGCGGATCACCACGCCGTCGGCGGCCGCCTTGACGGCCGCGCCGCTGGGGGCGGCGATGTCGACGCCCTCGTGCAGGCGGCCGTTCTCTTCCCAGGGCAGCTGGCGCAGACCGAACGGCGAGTTGATCACGCGCCCCGGCAAGGGCGCGTCGAAGCGGAAGGCCGGCGGCGGGGGCGGCGTCGCCTCGGCCTCCTCGACGGGCGCCGGGGCGGGCGCGAGCGTCGGGCGCATCTCCATCTGGGCGACCCACTGGCCCAGCATCAAGGCCCCGTTCAAGGCGCCGGCCATGGCCGCCACGCCGAGGGCCGTGATGAAGGCGATGCGCAGGGACGTGGACTGAAGCGCCAGGCTCTTGGGGGTCAAACCGCTACCTCTTCGTCGTTCGGCCAGGCGAGAGAACCGCGCGCTCGGACGAGCTCCTCTCACGGCCCAGCTTTCGGGATGATGAATCGAGGGGGGTCTATCTCCCCGCTATGGGGCGAAAGCGGGGCGCGGCTTAACCATTCGTTCACCACGCCGTTCAATCCGCGCGGACCGACATGTATTCGCCACAGATTACGGAACGTTCATATATTAAATGGACGTCATTCTCTTAATTACACGTCATGAATGAGGTGTAACGGGACTTCGCCAATGCTTGGGAATACACAGTATTCATCGGCGCACGGAACAGCGCCCAACCAGAGGGATACTTCAAAATGCGCAAGTTCGTCACCCGTATCGCCACCGTCGCCAGCCTGACCCTGGCCGCCGTCCCGGCCCTTGGCCTGACCCAAGCCGCCAACGCCGCCCCCCGCGAACCGGTCGCCCGCGTCGCCTTCGGCGACCTGAACCTGGCCAACCCGACCCAAGCCAAGATCTTCAAGGCCCGCGTCGAAGCCGCCGGCCAACAGCTGTGCCAACAGAAGCTGGACACCGGCAACCTGGCCACGACGATGTTCGACTGCCGCGCCTCCGTCCGTCGCGAAATCGATCGTCAACTGCCGGCCGCCCAACAACAGGCGCTCGCCGCGGCCGCCCGCAGCCAAGCCTCCGAGTTCGCCGCCAAGTGATCGCGAAGACTTTCCACCTCCCCGCACCCCGCGACAGAGGCCCCAGGTGATCCCTGGGGCCTTTGTTTATTTGGGATTGCAACGGATCTTAAAATCACTTATAGGTTGATTTCAACTACGAGACATCGCGTGCCGATTATTTCGACCTTCTTCGGCATCGTCATCCGGATCTACTTCAGCGATCACAGCCCGCCCCATCTGCATGCCGAGTATCAAGAATATGAGGCTATGTTCGACATTCGAACCTGTGAGGTCCTAGAGGGGCAGCTACCGCGCCCTCAAAAAATCCAGGTGGTTCGCTGGATCCGGGCCCATCAAGTTGAATTGGCGGACAATTGGGATCGGGCGTACAATGACCGTCCGACGTTCCGGATCCAGGGACTGGACCAACCGTGACCATCAAGCTCGTCAAGGCTGTGCGCGTTAAGGCCGTTCCGGGCTACAAGCTCGACATCGCCTTCTCGGACGGTTCGTTCGGCGTATTCGACTTCAGCGACATCAAAACGTCCCGGGGCGAGATGGCGCTCCCCCTGCACGACGAAACCTTCTTCGCCCGCGTCTTCCTGGAAGAAGGCGCCCCGACCTGGCCCAACGGCTACGATGCCGACCCCAGCAACATCCGCATGAAACTCGAGGCCGCCGGAACACTTCGCACCGAGGGCGCGGCGGCCTGAACGAAAAAGGCCCCGGCGTCTCCGCCAGGGCCTTCAGCGTTTCGCTCCAGAACGAGCCCTACAGCCCCTTCACGATGCCCTCGACCATCTTCTTGGCGTCGGCGAACAGCATCATCGTGTTGTCCTTGAAGAACAGCTCGTTCTCGACGCCAGCATAGCCCGAGGACATGCCGCGCTTGACGAACAGCACCGTGCGGGCCTTCTCGACGTCCAAGATCGGCATCCCGAAGATGGCGCTGGTCGGATCGGTCTTGGCCGCCGGATTGGTGACGTCGTTGGCGCCGATCACGAAGGCCACGTCGGCCGTCGAGAACTCGCTGTTGATGTCCTCCAGCTCGAAGACCTCGTCGTAGGGGACATTGGCCTCGGCCAGCAGCACGTTCATGTGGCCCGGCATCCGGCCCGCGACGGGGTGGATGGCGTACTTCACCTCGACGCCCTCCTCCTTCAGCTTGTCGGCCATTTCGCGCAGGGCGTGCTGGGCCTGGGAGACGGCCATGCCGTAGCCCGGGACGATGATCACCTTGCTGGCGTTCTTCATGATGAAGGCCGCGTCGTCGGCGCTGCCCTGCTTGACCGGGCGCGTCTCGACCTTGCCGCCAGCGCCGGCCGCCGCCGCGTCGGCGCCGAAGCCGCCCAGGATCACCGAGACGAAGCTGCGGTTCATGCCCTTGCACATGATGTAGGACAGGATCGCGCCCGACGAGCCGACCAGGGCGCCGGTGATGATCAGCGTGGTGTTCTCCAGCGTGAAGCCCAGGGCCGCCGCCGCCCAGCCGGAATAGCTGTTCAGCATCGACACCACGACCGGCATGTCCGCGCCGCCGATCGGGATGATCAGGGTGACGCCGATCAAGAGGCTCAGGGCGAAGATCCCCCAGAACGCCCAGATGGCTTGGCCGCCGCTGACCACCAGCACCACGATCAGCGCGACGATGGCCGCCGCGATCAGGATGTTCAGCAGGTGACGGGCCGGCAGCAGGATCGGCGCGCCGCCCATGTTGCCGTTCAGCTTGGCGAAGGCGATGACCGAGCCGGTGAAGGTGATCGCGCCGATGGCTAGGCCCAGCGAGAGCTCGATCAGGCTCTTCAGCTGCACCGAGCCGTCCGGCAGGGCGATGTGATAGGCGCCGGGCGTGTAAATGGCGGCCACGGCCACCAGGCAGGCGGCCATGCCGACCAGCGAGTGGAAGGCGGCGACCAGCTGCGGCATCGAGGTCATCGGCACCTTGCGGGCGATCACCGCGCCCACGCCGCCGCCGACGGCGACGCCGGCGATGATCAGACCCAGGGTCACCGGGTCCAGCGCCCCCTGGCCCCACAGGGTGGCCAGGGTGGTCAGCACGGCGATGGTCATGCCGACCATGCCGTAGGTGTTGCCCTTGCGGCTGGTCTCGGGGCTGGAAAGCCCGCGCAGCGCCAGGATGAACAGCACCCCGGAGACGAGGTACAGGATGGCGGCGAGATTGGCGTTCATTGTTCTATTTCCCCCTGCTCTCGCCCGCTCACTTCTTCTCTTTCTTCTTGTACATCGCCAGCATGCGCTGGGTGACCAAGAAGCCGCCGAAGATGTTGACCGCCGCGAAGCCCGCGGCGATCGCGCCAGCGCCCTTGGAGATCCAGGTCGAGCCGGCGACCGCGCCGCCGGCCAGGTCGCTATTGGCGCCGTGGGCGGCCGCCGCCAGGAGGGCGCCGACGATGATCACCGACGAGATGGCGTTGGTGACGGCCATCAGCGGCGTGTGCAGCGCGGGCGTCACGCTCCAGACGACGTAGTAGCCGACGAAGATGGCGAGCACGAAGATCGCCAGACGGAACACGGTGGGGTCGACGGCTTCCATGGGAGCCTCCCTTTCGATGCTGGAGTTAGGCGGTCTTCAAATTCGGATGCACGATCGCGCCGCCGCGCGTGACGACAGCGGCCTGCAGGATCTCGTCCTCGAAGTTGGGCGCGAACTCCCCCTCCTTCGTCGTGAACAGGGTCGACAGCGCCACCAGGTTGCGGGCGTAGAGCGCGCTGGCGTCGGCGGCGATGCGGCCGGGCAGGTTCGCGTGGCCGAGGATCTTCACCCCATTGGCGGTGACGACCGTCTCGTTCAGCTTGGCCCCCTCGACATTGCCGCCCTGCTCGATGGCCAGGTCGACCAGGATCGAGCCCGGACGCATCGAGGCGACCTGGGCGGCGCTGACCAGTTTCGGGGCCGGACGACCGGGGATCAGGGCCGTGGTGATGACGATGTCCTGCTTGGCGATGTGGCTGGAGACCAGCTCGGCCTGCTTGGCCTGGTATTCCTTGGACATCTCCTTGGCGTAGCCGCCGGCGGTCTGGGCGTTCTTGAACTCCTCGTCCTCGACGGCCAGGAACTTGGCGCCCAGCGACTCGACCTGCTCCTTGGTGGCGGGGCGCACGTCGGTGGCGGTGACCACCGCGCCCAGGCGGCGGGCGGTGGCGATGGCCTGCAGGCCGGCGACCCCCACGCCCATGATGAACACCTTGGCCGCGGCGACGGTGCCGGCGGCGGTCATCATCATCGGCAGGGCCTTGCCATAGGCCTCGGCGCCCTCGATCACCGCGCGGTAGCCGGCGAGGTTGGCCTGGGACGAGAGCATGTCCATCACCTGGGCGCGGGTGATGCGCGGGATGAACTCCATGGCGATCGCGGTCGCGCCGGCCTTGGCCAGGGCGTCCAGCGTCTCCTTGTCCTGGTAGGGATTGAGCGCGGCGGCGACGATCGCGCCGCTCTTCAGGGCCGCGATCTCGGCGGCTTCCGGCGCGCGGACCTTGAACAGGACGTCGGCGTCCTTCAGGGCCTCGGCGGCGGTCTTGGCGATCTTGGCGCCGGCCGCTTCGTAGTCGGCGTCCGGATAGGACGCGGCCGTCCCGGCGCCGGCCTGGACCACGACCGAGAAGCCGGCGGCGGCCAGCTTCTTGACGGTCTCAGGCGTGGCCGCGACCCGCGTCTCGTTCGCGCGGGTTTCTTTCGTGACGGCGATGACGGCCATCGGCATACCCTCCCCAGAGCGCTGTTACCCCAGCAGCATGACGGGCTCTCTAGGGGATAGTCTTGCCTCTTGTCGAGGCATGACGTGCAGGTCAGGGCAAAAATATGCCGTTGGCCACCGGTGTCAGTGCGCCGAGCCGGGCTTTTCCTTCAGGGCCATCACGCCGACGGCCACCAGCACCGCGGCGGCGATGAAGCTGCCGATGAAGCCGGTGGGGGTGCAGAACAGCAGGGTGATGAACAGCAGCAGCGTGGCGATCGCCAGCGAGCCCCACTTGGTCATCTTGCCGAACGCGGCATAGGTCGCGGCTTGCTCGTGGATGTCCATTTCACCGCGGTGATAGTCGCCGGCCATGTGTCTTCCTCGAAAGAACTGAAATCCCAGAGTTCGCCGATACAACGCGGAAGCCGAACGCTCAAGCGCGCGTGTGAGTCCAGGCCTCGGAGACGAAGCGCGCGCGCACCGCCGCGACGGCCTGGTCGACCGTGATATCGGCGATTCGCCCCGCCCCGCCGTCCAGCCGCGACAGCCATTTCGAATAGGCCGGCACCGGCGCGGTGCCCATCAGGCCCACGCAAGGCGTGCCGACGGCGGCGGCGACGTTCAGCGCCCCCGAGTCGTTGCCCAGGAATCCCGCCGACAGCGCGATCAGCGCCGCCGACTGGTCCAGCGGCAGGTCGCAGGCCACGACATTGTTCGGCAGATCGCCGATCGCGGCCTTGGCGGCGTCGACTTCATGCGGGCCGCCGACCCAGAATACCGTGCCGAACAGGTCCGCGAGCCGCCTGGCCGTCTCGGCGAAACGTTCGGCCGGCCAGGTGCGCGCGGGCTCGCTGGCCCCGATCCCCAGGCAGAGCCAGGGACCGGGCTGGTCGGCGTACCGAGCCTTGACCGTCGCCACCGCCTCGGGATCCAGCTTCAGCGCCGGTTCGCGGCTGGTCACGACCAGGCCATGGGCCGCCTCGAAGGCCGCCAGTTTGTCGATCCTGTGAGCGGGCCGCATGGCCTTGGGCAGGAACGGACCCCGGTTCAGCCAGCGCTCCTGGCCGTGACCCAGGCCAAAGCCGCGCCGCTCGGGCGCGCCGGCCAGGGCGGCGGCGATGGCGGGGCGGTCGATCTTTTCCAGGATCCAGACGGCGCGCGGCCTCTCGGCTTTGCAGAGCCGATAGAAGTCGATCGTCTCGCGAACGCCCTTGAGCCTGTCCTTGTAGTGCGGGGCGTACAGCACGCGGGCCACGCTGGGCTCGACCGCCAGCACCTCGGCCGCCCGGCTGGACGGCCGCGCGACCAGCACCACCCGCCCCTCCGGCGTCGTCGCCGCGATCGCCCGGATGGTCGGCAGATGCCACATCAGGTCGCCGATCCCGCGATCGGGCGCGTAGACGAGAACGGGGCCGGGGGAAGTCAACGGCGAGAGGTCTCCAGGCGAGGAAATCCCTCTCTCCTTGAGAGAGGGAGGGGCCCACCGCGTAGCGGTGGGAGGGTGAGTGGTTACACCCTCACAGAACCACGCCGGCGGCCTTTCCGTTGGCTAGCGTTGGAAGGCGTCGGTGGGAAGGGATATCCGGCCGGCGGCGAAACCACTCACCTCCCACGCCTGCGGCGCGGGCCCCGCCCTCTCTCGAAAAGAGAGGGAATTTCGGGGCGAAGCTCGCTACCCCCACCCCGCCAGAAGCCCTCTCAATCCCGCGACGAAGGCCAGGGGCTGGTCGATCATCACGTGGTGGTCGGCGTCGGGAATGGCCAGGCGGCGCACGTGCGCGGGCATCTGCTCGACCATGTAGTCCAGGGTCTCGGCGTGCATCAGGTTCGACCGCTCGCCCCACATCAGGGCGGCAGGACAGGCGATCTCGGGCAACAGCAAGCCCAGATCCGGCATCCGGAAATTGTGCCACAGCTCGGGATCGAACTTCCACGTCCAGCCGCCCTCGACTTCCTTCAGCGAGCGTCTGGCGATGAAGTCGGCGATATAGAGGTTCTCGCAGGGTTGGGGCGGGGCCAGGCGGAACCGCGCCAGGGCCTCCTCCAGCGTCGGATAGACCCGATTGCCCAGGCCCGAGCGCGGCGGCGGGCCTTTCCAGCGCTTCTCCGGCGGCTGGATGCTGCTGTCGACCATGATCGCGCCGCGCAGGCGCTCGGGATGGCGCGCGGCGCAATAGAGGGTCGGAAAGCCGCCGAACGAGTGGCCGACCACCATCGGCTTGACGCCGCCCGCCTCCAGGCCCGCGGCCTCGACCGCCGCGAAGATCTCGGTCGCGAACAGTTCGGCGCTGTAGGCCGACCGCCAGTCGCTGCCGCCCATGCCCGACCACGAGATGGCCGCCACCCGCCAATCGTTGGCGAAGAAGGGCGCGATGAAGCTCCACCAGTCGGCGTGCGCGCCATTGCCGTGCAGGAACAGCAGGCCCGGCTTGCCGACCTGCCCCCAGGTCAGGAGTTCGATGTCCGCCCCCTCGACCGCCAGGGCCGAGCGCTCGGGCGTCTGGGCGACGGCGGCCTCGAACCAGGCCGGCGCGGGGGGAACCTGGCCGCCGAACGGCGCCAGCGGCGCGGCGAGAGCCGCCTGATCGTCAGCCATGTCTTAAGCTTCTTCCTTGAAGGCCAGTTCGCCCGGGCGCGGCTTGCGGGGCGAGAGCGCCTTGAAGACGCCGGTTCCGGTGATCAGCGTCCGATCGCCGGCCCAGATGCGCCCGCGCACGGTGAAGAGCATGTCCTCCTCGCCGATCAGCTCGCCCTCGCCCTCGACCCAGTCGCCCAGCTTGGCGCCCGACAGGAAGTCGCACATCAGCCGGACCGTGACCCAGCTGTAGGACTTCCGCAGCGAGATGATCCGACCCCAGGCCATGTCGGCGAAACTCATCAACATGCCGCCGTGGCAGTTGCCCAGGCCGTTGGTGTGGTGCTCCTCGACCCGGAAGCCCAGACGCGCCTCGCCCGGCCCCTCGCGCTTCTCGAACAGCGGACCGATCTGGCGGCCAAAGCCCCGCGACCAGTTGAGCTGGGAAAAGCCCTCTGGAATGGCGGCGGTCTGGGCGTCTGTCAGGTCGTCGGACATGGGGCCAAGCTAACGAGCGTTTGAAAAAAGCGAAAGCCTTCCGTAGCGGGCGGGGCGGACCATCCCGGACAGGAGCGCTGCCACCCAAACACCGACTTCCCCGGCGAATGCCGGGGCCCCGCTGGAAGAGCGCTGACGTGGGTTCTGGAAACTCGGCGCTACGCCCATCGGATTCAGCGCTTTGAGATCTGGATCCCGGCATTCGCCGGGAAGATCGGGTTTCTAGAGGCCCACCGTCGCCAGCGCCCTGGCCTGCCGCTCGGCCACCGCCTCTTCCGAGAAGCCCTCCAGAGAGGCCTCGAACAATCGCTTCCAATTGTGCCGCGCGCCCAGGTGCAGGAAGGCCGCGCCCAGGCCGATCGCCGCGCGGTCCATGAACACGAACTCGCGGGGGATGGTGATCCCGCCGATCGCCTTCAGCGCCTGGCGCACCTTGAAGGCCTCGCGGCGTCCGTATTCGCCCGGCGGCACATCGTCGGCCACGGTGCGGGCGCGGTCGTCCAGCAGCGGGCCGTAGATGAACCGGGCCCAGACGTTCAGGGTGTCGACCATCTCGTGGGTCAGCCCCTGGAAGCCCCAGGTGCGATAGGCCTCGACCTGCTCGTCGCGATCGTCGTTGGACAGGGCGCGATAGAGCCGCACGACCCCGGCCACGAACTTCGGCGGGAACACCCGGATGCAGCCGAAGTCGAGCAGGTTGAGGTGCGCGGCGCCCTCCCCCGCGAAGCTGTAGTTCCCCAGATGCGGGTCGCCGTGGATGACGCCCAGGTGGGTCATCGGGCTCCACCAGGCCTCGAACAGCAGGGCGGCGATGCGGTCGCGGACCTCTTGCGGCGCGTCCTTGAAGGTCAACAGCCCCTGCCCGTCCAGCCAGGTCATCGACAGCAGGCGCCCGGTGGACAGCTCCGGAACGGGCGTCGGCATGCGAATGTCCTCGCGCCCCGCGAAGAAGTTTCCGTACACGGACATCATCGCCGCCTCGCGGCCGTAGTCCAACTCCTCGCGCAGGCGGTCGCCGATCTCGACGATCATCTCCGACGGGTCGATCGAGCCGTCCATGCGCTTGAAAAGGCCGATCAGGGCGCGCAGCTGGGAGAGGTCGCTTTCGACCGCGCTCTGCATGTCCGGATATTGCAGCTTCACGGCCAGGCCCCGGCCGTCATGGGCGATCGCCCGATGCACCTGGCCCAGCGAGGCGGCCGCGGCGGCCTCATGCTCGAAGTTCTCGAACCGACCCTGCCAGTCCGGTCCCAGCTCAGCCGCCATCCGCCGACGAACGAACGGCCAGCCCATGGCCGGCGCGTTGGTCTGCAACTCGGCCAGCTCCTTGGCGAACTCGGGCGGCAGCAGGTCCGGCACCGTGGCGAACATCTGGGCCGCCTTCATCAGCGGCCCCTTCAGCCCGCCCAGCGCCGCCTTCAGGGCCTTGGCGTTGCGCGCGTCGGCGTCCTCGCCGCCCAGGATGCGGTTGGCGCCGTAGGACACGGCCGCGCCGGACAGGCCCGCGCCCACCTTGGCGAAGCGGGACAGCCGCCCGGACAGACGATCACGTTCGGGGTCGCGGGCGTCATCGGCCATCAGCTCACCAAGGCTTCGAACTCATCCACAAGCCGCTCCAGCTGGGCGCAGCCGGCGGCCCAGAATGCCTTTTCGCGCGGGTTCAGCCCGAACGGCGCCAGGGCCTCGACATAGGTCTTGGTCCCGCCGGCCGCCAGCAGCTGCTCATAATGCGGCGCGAACTTGGCCGGGTCCTCGCGGCGCTTCTCCATCAGGCCGCGCACCAGGAGGTCGCCGAACGCGTAGGCGTAGACATAGAACGGCGCGTGGCAGAAGTGGCTGACATAGGCCCAATAGTGCTCGTAGCCCTCGTTCAGCGTGACGGCCGGACCCAGGCTCTCGCCCATGACGTCCAGCCACAGCTGGCCGATCTGGTCGGGCGACAGCTCCCCGTCCGCCCGGGCCTCGTGGAAGCGGCGCTCGAAGCGGTGGAAGGCGATCTGGCGGACCACGGTATTGAGCCCGTCCTCGATCTTGCCGGCCAGCAGGCCCTTGCGATCCTCCGGCGAGGCCTCGGCCAGCAGGCGGTCGAACACCAGGCCCTCGCCGAAGATCGACGCCGTCTCGGCCAGGGTCAGGGGCGTGTCGGCCAGCAGCGTGCCCAGCGGCTGGCACAGGGTCTGGTGCACGGCGTGGCCCAGCTCGTGGGCCAGGGTCAGCACATCGCGCCGCTCGCCCATGTAGTTCATGAACACGAACGGGTGGCGATCGGCCGTCACCGGGTGGGCGAAGGCCCCCGACTGCTTGCCAGGACGCGGTCGCGCGTCGATCCACGGCTTGTCGAAAAACACCCGGGCGGCGTCGGCGAACTTGGGCGCGAGGTCCTGGAAGCTCTCCAGCACCATGCCCTTGGCCTCGTCCCAGGCATAGGCGCGCGGGGCGGCGGCGGTCAGCGGCGCGTTGCGGTCCCAGTAGTCCAGCCGCTCGCGCCCCATCACCTTGGCCTTCAGGGCGTAGTAGCGATGCGACAGGCGCGGATAGGCCTCGACCACCGCCTGCTCCAGCGCGTCGACCGCGTCGGCGTCGACCTCGTTGGCCAGGTGGCGCGACTGGGCCGGATGGTCGTAGCGGCGCCAGCGATCCTCGACCTGCTTCTCGAAGGCCAGAGTGTTCAGCGCCAGCGCCTGGGTGGACGCGCGTTCTTCCAGGGCCTTGGCCAAACCCCGGGCGGCGGCCTCGCGGCGCTCGCCGCTGGGATCGGACAGGCGGTTCAGCGCCTCGGCCAGGGTCAGGGATTCCTCTCCGACCTCGCCGGACACCCTGGCGGTGAGCTTGGCCAGGGTCTCGTCATAGAGACGCACCCAGTTGGCGACGGCGGGCGCCTTGTCGACGATGAAGCGCTCCAGCTCCGGCGACAGCTCGTGCGGCCGCGACAGACGCACGCGGCGCAGCCACGGCGTCCAGCGGGCGGCGGCCGGGCGGGCCTCGAGCGCGGCGGCGATCTCGCCGTCTTCCAGCTGGTTCAGTTCCAGCGTGAAGAACAGGCTCTCGGCGGCGATCTGGGACGAGCGCGCCCGAAGGTCGGCCTCGAACTTGGCCCAGGCCGGATCGTCGCGCGCGACCGACGCGGCCAGGGCCGCGTAGGCGCCGACGCTCCACAGGCCGTTGGTGGCCTGCTCGTAAAGGCGGATCCCGCGATCCAGCAGCACGCCCAGACGGTCCGGCTCCTGGCGAGCCTCGAGGAACAGCCCCTCCAGCGAGGCCAGCTCGTCATTGGCGGCCTTGGCGGCGGCGAGGTCGGCCTCGATGCGCGGATCGTTCCGACCCTCATAGAGATCGGCCAGGTTCCATTCGGGCGGGGCGTTGGGCTTGAAGGGCGCGTTCATGCCCGAGGAAATAGGGCTCGCCCCCGGTCGGTTGCAATCGTTTAGGTCGCCGCGACCCCGCGCGGCTCGACCATCCAGGCGATGACGCAGGCCACGAGGTAGGCGCTGAGCGCGCTGCCGCCCAGCGACAGCGGATCTCCGCCCAGCGGCGACAGCAGCGGAACCATCTGCAAAAGCAGCAGAAAGCCCAGGAAGGCCGGCGCGCCCCACCAGGAGCGCCCTTCCCGGCCGCGCCGCCAGGCCCAGGCCGCGCCGGCGATGGCCAGCAGGCCCATCTCGACCGCCTCTTCCAGCACCGCGTGGTTCCACAGGCCCAGCCCGACCTTCGGCCCCGTCCACAGCAGCGGCAGGTCCGGCCGGTGGACCAGGAAGTCGAGAATCCAGTGCGAGAAGACCGTCAGGCCGATGAACAGACCCGCGCGACCGGGCAATTTCAGCAGGGTCATCAGTCCCGCGCCGATCGCCACCGACCACAGCAGCGCCGCCGGCAGGGCGTGGCTGAAGGGCATGTGGCTGAGCACCAGGGCGCTGCCCGCCAGGTGAGGATCGACGCTGGCCTTCTCGACCCCCGTCGCCACCAAGCCGCCCCACACGATATCCAGGGCCTCGCAGCCCAGCACATAGGTCCAGAACGGCGCGCGCGGCTCGGCCGCCCGCGCGGCCAGAGCCGCCGCATAGTGTCCGACAAACATGAAGACCTCCCCAGGAACCCGTTAACCATAAGCCTTAAGGTTCCCGACACGTCTGCGAAAGCCGGTGTTTACCCGCGGGCTGTATCACTCTGAACCAACAAGAGCCGTGCTCCACGTGGGCATGGCCGGTTCTGGTGGATTGCCCAATGACCAAAACGGTCCTTGTCGTCGATGACGACCCGACACAACGTCGGTTGATTCAAGCGGTGCTCGAGCGCGAAGGCTTCGCGGTCGCGCATGCCGATGGCGGAGACGCGGCGCTGGCGCACCTGACCTCGGGCGCGCCGGCCGACGTGATCCTGCTCGACCTCGTCATGCCCGGCCTGAACGGCCAGGAGACGCTGAAGGAGCTGCGCGCGCGCGGCTTTACCCAGCCCGTGATCGTGTTGACCGCCAGCGGCGGCGTCGACACGGTGGTCAAGGCGATGCAAGGCGGGGCCAGCGACTTCTTCATCAAGCCCGCCTCGCCCGAGCGCATCACGGTCTCGATCCGCAACGCTCTGTCGATGGGCGACCTGAGGGGCGAGGTCGAGCGCCTGACCAAGCGGGCCGGCGGCAAGACCACCTTCGCGGACCTGATCGGCGCCTCACCGGTCATGACCATGGTCAAGCGGATGGGCGAGCGCGCGGCCAAGAGCGGCATTCCGGTGCTGATCACCGGCGAGAGCGGCGTCGGCAAGGAGCTGATCGCCCGCGCCGTGCACGGCTCGTCGGACCGCGCCGGCAAGCCCTTCGTGGCCGTCAACTGCGGCGCCATTCCCGAGAACCTCGTCGAGTCGATCCTGTTCGGCCACGAGAAGGGCAGCTTCACCGGCGCCACCGACAAGCACCTGGGCAAGTTCAAGGAAGCCGACGGCGGCACCCTGTTCCTGGACGAGGTCGGCGAGCTGCCGCTGGACATGCAGGTCAAGCTGCTACGCGCCCTGCAGGAAGGCGAGATCGACCCGATCGGCGCCAAGCGCTCGGTCAAGGTCGATGTCCGCATCGTCTCGGCGACCAATCGCGACCTGGCGCAGGCCGTGGCGGCCGGACGCTTCCGCGAGGATCTGTTCTACCGCCTGAACGTCTTCCCGATCGAGGCGCCGTCGCTGCGCGAGCGTCGCGAGGACATCCCGGCGCTGGTCGAGGCCTTCATCCGCCGCTTCAATGTCGAGGAAGGCAAGCGCGTCATCGGCGCCTCGCCCGAGGCCCTGCGCCTGCTGACCGCGTTCGACTGGCCGGGCAACGTCCGCCAGCTGGAGAACACGGTCTATCGGGCCATCGTCCTGGCCGACGCGCCGTACCTGCAGCCCTACGACTTCCCCGCCATCTCGGGCATGGCCGCGCCGCTGGAGGCGGTGTCGATCGCGCCGGTCCCGCCGCCGGCCGCCCTGTTGCAGGCCGCCCACGCCGCCATGGCCGCGCCGGCCGACTCGCCGGTGCGCATCCTCGACGAGCGCGGCCATCTGCGGACCCTGGAAGAGATCGAACGCGACCTGATTCAGCACGCGATCGACGTTTATGCCGGCCATATGAGCGAAGTCGCCCGCCGCCTCGGGATCGGCCGCTCGACGCTCTATCGCAAGGTTCGCGAGCAGGGCATCGATGTCGATATGAAAGAGGCCGGCTGATGACGAACCCGACGATCCTGCGTCCGATCTCGCGCGAGCAGCGCCTGAAGGTCCTGCTCAAGCCCGCTCGGCCGTCGACGAAGCCGAAGCGGGGTTGACGGAAGCGCGCCGGGCTCGCCTGCGCGCGCCCGTCACGACTTAGCTTAGCGCGGCTCTAGTGACCTTTCGCGGAGACGCCGAGGCTTAGCGGCGCATCCGCCTCGGCCGCCCCCTCGATCCGGATCCAGCCCGACCCCGAGCGGCGGGCCAGTCCCTCCAGCGCCATCGCCTCCAGCTCGCGCCCGACGGCAACGGGCTTCACCGGGCGGCTCCAGCGATGATCCAGTTGGCGAGCGATCTCCGTCTCGTTGAGACCGGGCGCCTGCTGCAGGGTGATCAGGATCATGTCGCGGGTCGAGCGCCCGCGTCGGCCGCGCTTGCCCGGCGTCGGCGGGGCGAACGGCGCCGGCTCTCCCGCCACCCGTTCGGCCATGCCGGCCTGCTTCAACGCGTCCAGCGCCAGCACGATCGCGCGCAGCTCGCTCTCGAACGGGGCTTGGGCGCGCCGCTGAGCCTCGATCATACCGGTTTCCAGCTCCGCCTTGCGGCGGAGCAGGTATTGATAGGTGGTCGCCATCATCCTTGTTCCGCTGAGCAGCAGGGTTCACGCCCGAAGCCGATTCAGACCACAAGGTCCGCGTGCATCGAGACAGAGGCCGCCGCGCCCGCTCGCGGCCGGAACCCTACAAAGTGGTTCTTCTTAACTCTTTACAATTGTTCACATTTTCGGCGTCGATCATTACCAAGATCTTAACAAGTCTTGCCGAACGACGGTTTTTGGTAAGCCTTTTAGACGAAAACCTGGGTCTCGCCTGTTGCAAGCCATGCCCAACAGCAATCATGGCGACAGTGGGGCAAGAGCCGAAGAACGGCGGGACAAGAGCCGGAAAAACTCAATCGTCGTCGCTTGGCGGCTCGGGCCGCGCGCCCCGGCGCTGGAAGCCCTTGCCCCGGCTCATGGGCTTGCGTTCGCCCTTGGCCTTGCGGACGATTTCCTTGAGCTTGAGGGTCTGATTGCCGGAGAGCGCCTGGCCGCGCGCGCCCTTCTCGGGATCGGCGAAGGCTCGGCCGTAGGTCTCGACGCGCTGGGCGACGCTGGTCAGGAACTCGCCCTCCCATTCGGAGAGCTCCACGCCCGACTTCTCGGCGGCGCGACGGGCCCGCTTGAGGGCGTTCAGCGCGGCCTTCTTGGCTTGCAGTTTAGGATCGGGCGGCTTGGCGCGCATCGCGGAGGACTATCCCCGACGTTACGCGCCAGCGCACCCTAAAAAACTCAGATCTCGCCGATGGCCGAGAGGTAGAGGTCGAGGATCGCGTCCTCTTCCTGACGCTTGGCGCGGTCCTGCTTGCGCAGGCGGACCACCTTCTTCAGCACCTTGACGTCGAAGCCGTTGCCCTTGGCCTCGTTATAGACTTCCTTGATCTGCTCCATGATCTCGGCCTTTTCGACCTCGAGCCGCTCGACGCGCTCGACGATCGACTTCAGTTGGCCTTGAGCGGTGCTGTTCAGAACGTCGGCGTGGGGAATGGCGTCGTCGGCCATGCGGGAAGTCTCGCGGGCTGGAATTGGGAGGCGCGGAACCTAGTTCGAAGCCGCGCCCCTGGGAAGCGGGATTCAGCGACCGTCCACCGTTACCTGCCCTCGACCCTGGCGCGCGCCACCTCGGCCAGCGCCGCCAGATCCAGATCCTTGTCCTCGCCGCCCAGCAGCATTTCCAGGCTGGCCTCGGCCAGATCGGCCTGCGGCATCGAGAGCCCCTTGGCCTCGGCGGCGTCGAGCACCAGGCGCACGTCCTTGAGGCCCAGCTCGGCGGTGAAGCCGGGCGGGCTGTAGCGGCGCTCGGCGATCATGCCGCCATAGATCTTGTGGATCGGGGCGTTGAACAGCGTGCTGGTCAGCATGTCGAGCAGCTCGGGAGCGGGCACGCCATAGGCTTCGCCCAGCGCCACCGCCTCGCCCATGCTCTCGATGGCCGAGACGATCATGAAGTTGCCGGCCAGCTTCAGGGCGTTGGCGCGGACCGGATCCTCGCCCAGCGGCCAGACCTTGGCGGCCAGAAGGTCGAGCACGGGCCTGGCCTTGGCCATCGCGTCGTCGGGGCCGGCGGCCAGCACGTTGAGACCGCCGGCCAGGGCCACGGGCGGGCGACCGAAGACGGGGGCGGCGACATAGCCCAGGCCCAGCTCGGCGTGGAGGGCGGCGAGCTCGACCGCCAGCCCCGCCGAGATCGTGGCGTGGTTGACGTGGACCAGACCCTTCCGAGCCCGGCCCAGCGCGCCGCTGTCAATCAGCGCCTCGCGAACGGCCTGGTCGTGAGCCAGCATCGACAGCACGATGTCGGCGGCGAAGACCTCGTCGACGCTCGCGGCGGGCTTCGCGCCCTCGGCGGCCAGGGCGTCGACGATCGCGCGCGAGCGGTTCCACACGGTCACCGTCACGCCCTTGGCCAGAAGGTTGCGAACCATGGCCGCGCCCATGGCGCCAAGACCGATGAAACCGACGTTCATGCGAGAACTCCGTCTAGTGGTATGGGCGAGGGCCTTGGATCGAGATCCCGCCTCGTCGTCAGAGCAGGCCGTGCCGCTCCACGGCGGCCCGCAGGCGCGCCGGATCCGTGAAATGGTGGGTGTGGAAGCCCATGTCCATGGCCGCGTCGATATTGGCGGCGCTGTCGTCGATGAACAGCAGGTCGGCGGGCGCGAGGCCGGTGCGCTCCAGCACGATCTCGTAGATGCGCCGCGCCGGCTTGATCACCTTCTCGTCGCCCGAGACGATCGCGTCGCGGAAGAGGCCGAAGTGGCGGGGCGCGATGGCCTGGACGACCGGCCACTTGCTCTGCGGCATGTTGGTCAGGGCGAATTGCGGGACATCGCGGTCGGCCAGGGCCTCGATCACCGCGGCGGTCTCGGGCACCGGCCCCGACAGCATTTCGTCGAAGCGCTGGTCCCAGGCGCGGATCTCGGCCTCGTGCTCGGGAAAGCGCGCGATCAGCGGGGCGGCGTTGTCCGGGAACGCCACGCCCTTGTCGTGCTCGACGTGCCAATCCAGGGTGCAGACAGACGAAAGGAACCGGTCGATGTCGGCCGGTTCCTTGAAGATCTTCGCGTAAAGCGCGCGGGGATCCCAGCGCACGATGACATTGCCGACATCCCAGAGAACGGCTCTGGGACGCGCGGCGGTCATCAGCCCTGCTTGGCCTTGAAGCGCGGGTCGGTCTTGTTGATGATGTAGATGACGCCCTTGCGGCGAACCATCTTGCAGTCGCGGTGGCGACCCTTCAGCGACTTCAGCGAGCTGCGAACCTTCATGACCGTCTCTGTACTTCAGCGGAGAGGTTCGGGCGCGCGAGCGGGCGGCCGGAACTTCCGGGGTGTTTCGGAGGCGGTGCGTATAAGCAGGACACGGCCGCGAGTCAATGCGCGGAAAGGACTTCGCGTCTTATTGGCGCCCGCGCGGAACTTCACCGCGCTGGCGCGCTTGTGATTGAAGCCTTTACACGAACCCCAGTAGCTTCCGCCCCATGGCCATGGATCGTCGCGTCTTTCTCGTTCTTCTGCTCGCCGGTTGCGCGGACACCTCTCCGCAAGGACCGCTGACGGCGGTCGCGCCTCCGCCGCCGCCCCAGCCGACGCCGGCCAAGCCCGCCGCGCCGCCGCCCTCGCCGGACACGCCCGTGCCCGCAGGCGAACTGGCCTTCGACACCTGGATGAAGGATTTCCGCGTCCGCGCCCTGGCCGCGGGCCTGTCCCCCGCCCTGCTGGACCGCGAGTTGTCGGGCGTCACGCCCGATCCCAAGGTCATCAGCCTGGACAGCCGTCAGCCGGAGTTCTCCAAGCCGGTCGGCGACTACATCAAGGGCGTGATCAGCGATGACCGCATCGCCGTGGGCCGCCGCAAGCGCGAGGAGCTGACCTTCCTGCCCGCGATCGAGGCTCGCTACGGCGTGCCGCGCGACATCCTGCTGGCCGTCTGGGCCATGGAATCGGCGTTCGGCCAACTGCAAGGCAATTTCGACGTCATCCGCTCCATGGTCAGCCTGGCCGCCGACGGCCGCCGGCGCGCCTGGGCCGAGGGCGAGCTGATCGCGGCGCTGAAGATCATCGATTCGGGCGAGGTCTCCCGCGCCCAGCTGCGCGGCTCATGGGCCGGCGCCATGGGCCAGACCCAGTTCATCCCGTCCAGCTATCGCTCCACCGCCGTGGACTTCGACGGCGACGGCCGGCGCGACATCTGGACCTCGGACGCCGACTCGCTGGCCTCCGCCGCCAACCTCCTGATGAAGGGCGGCTGGAAGCCCGGCGTCGGCTGGGCCAAGGAAGTCCTCCTCCCCGCCGGCTTCGACTATTCGGTCACCGAGGTCGAAAAGCAGCCGCCGGCGTGGTGGGAGGCCCGGGGCGTGCGCCGGGCCGACGGCCTGGCCTGGACGGCGGCGGACGCGGCCTCGCCGGCCATGCTGATCCTGCCGGCGGGCGCGACCGGCCCGGCGTTCCTGGCCCTGCCCAACCACTTCGCGATCCGCGCCTACAACAACTCTACCGCCTACGCCCTGGGCATCGGCCTGCTGGCGGACCGCTTCGGCGGCGGCGGACCGCTGGTCACGCCCTGGCCGGTCGAGACGCCGCTGAACCTGGCCGACCGCATGGCGGCCCAGATCGCCCTGTCGCGCCTCGGCTTCGACCCCGGTCCGGCCGACGGCGTCATCGGCGTGGGCACCCGCAAGGCCCTGCGCGCCTGGCAGCAGAGCCAGCAACTGCCGGCCGACGGCTATCTGTCGGCCGACATAGTCGCCCGCCTGAAGGCCCGGGCGGGCATCAGCCCGTAGAGACGTCCATCCAGATCGAGCGGCTCTCGCCGGGCGCCAGCCTAATTATGCCGGTGTCCCCGGCGCCGAACGGATCGGGGCGGCTGGCGCACGGCTCGACGCACACGAAGTCCTCGCCTGGCGGCGCATAGACGTGCAGCCAGCGGCATTCGGGCGAGGCGGTGATCACCGTGTCCGGCGCGCCGGGGGCCGACAGGACCGCGCGCTGATCCCATCCGGTATAGCAGTGGTCGATCAGGTCAGGCCCCTCGACCGCCGCGCCCTTCGCCCAGTCCGGCCCCCAGACGCCCCGATGATGAACGGTCGGCAGCACGTCGGCGTCGACCATCCAGACCCCGTCGTTGGCCGCCGTCAGGGTCTCGCCTGTCCGACGCGGGAAATAAGGATGAAGACCCAGGCCGGCGGGCATGGCCGTCTCGTCCGTATTGGTCACGGTGAGCGTGACGCGGAATCCGGTGTCGCCGAGCACGAAGCGCTGCTCGGCGCGATAGGCCCAGGGCCAGTCGCCCCGCGCGTGGTCGTGGACGAGGGTCGCCTCGGCGGCGTCCGCGCGCGCCACACGCCAGACGGCGCGCCAGCCCTGGCCATGCAGGGCGTGCGGATGGCCAGGGAGATTCGGCGCCAGGGCGACCTCGCGCCCCTCGAAGACGAAGCGGCCGTTGGGAACGCGGTTGCAGAACGGGACCAGTGGGAAATTGCCCGTGAGCAGGGGGTCCAGAGCCCCGGCGGGCGCGGGCCGCAGCACGTCACGGCCGCTCACGGTGAAGCCCGCGATCGCTCCGCCCGTCTCGGGCGCGAGGATCAGGCGGGCGGACCCTTTTTCGAGGACGGTCATGCGGCGGACTCCCAAACAGCGGACGCGGCGCATCGGTATGGCCGTTCGATCGTCGGGCCAAGCCTTGCGCGCCTTGACGACGCGAGCTCAACTGCCGCCATGGTCGAAACCCTTTCCGCGAAGGACGCGCGGCGCATCGCTCTGGCCGCGCAGGGCTTTGGCCGCCCGCGTCCCGCCGCGCCCGCCAAACGTCACCTTCTGTCGACGATCGAGGCGCTGGGCGTGGTCCAGATCGACTCGGTCAACGTCCTGTCGCGCTCACACTATCTGCCGTTCTTCTCACGGCTGGGCGCGTATGACCGGACGATGCTCGACGACCTGGCCTGGGGCAAGACGCGCGCCCTGGCCGAATACTGGGCGCACGAGGCCTCTCTGACGCCGCTGGCGCTGCATCCTATGCTGCGTTGGCGGATGGCGGACGCGGCCGCGGGCGTCGGGGTCTGGAAGCATGTCGCCGCCTTTCTCCGCGGCCACCCCGACTTCATCGACCAGGCCCTGGCGGCCGTCGCCGAGCGCGGGCCGCTGACCGCCTCCGAGCTGAACCTGGGCGCCAAGGGCGAGGGCGGCTGGTGGGGCTGGAGCGAGGGCAAGCGGGCGATGGAGTGCCTGTTCTGGACCGGCCGCCTGACCACCGCCACCCGCCGCGCCAGCTTCGAGCGGGTGTATGATCTGCCGGAAAGGGCTTTGCGATCGATCAGCCAGACGCCGACGCCCGACCGCGACGAGGCCCATCGCGGCCTGCTGGCGACCGCTGGCAGGGCGATGGGCGTGGCCACGGAGCGAGACCTGCGAGACTATTTCCGCCTTGGCCCAGCCGACACCCGTAAGGCGCTGGCCGAACTCGTCGAAGACGGAATCCTGACGATGGTCCAGGTCGAAGGATGGGATCAACCGGCCTACCTATGGCCAGGGACCCGCCGTCCCCGCGCCATCAAGGCCGACGCCCTGCTCTCGCCGTTCGACAACCTGATCTGGTTCCGCGAGCGGACCGAGCGCCTGTTCGGCGTGCGCGTGCGGCTGGAGATCTACACGCCGGCCCACAAGCGCACCCACGGCTACTACGTCCTGCCGTTCCTTCAGGACGAGACGATCACCGCCCGAGTTGATCTGAAGGCCGACCGCAAGGCGGGCAGACTGCTGGTCCAGGCCGCCCATGCCGAGCCCGCCGCGAACGCGGAAACCGCCCCTCGACTGTGGCGGGAACTCACGCGAATGGCGGCCTGGCTGAGCCTGGAGGGGGTCGAGGTTCGCTCCGTGGGCGAACTCTCACCCAAATTGAGTTTGAATGCCACCTAAGCGCGAGACATCGCTCGCCTCGACTGTAAAGTATTGTAAAAATGCCTGACAAATACGAGCAAGCCTAGGCGGTGCGAGGTAAACATGAGTTGCAGGTCTCCTGCTCGTCGCCCCACCGACAGCGAGATGACCGAGGCGCGCCTCGCTCCCCCGCGAGGCGCGCCACTTCCCAGCTTAAGTGATTGCATGAAAGTCGCGCTGCTCGACGACGACCCCAGCCACAACGCGCTCGTCGCCTCGGTGCTGACCCCAAGCGGTTTCGTCTGCACCAGCTTTACTCAGCCCTCGCGGCTTCTGGCGGAACTGCGCAAGCAGACCTTCGACCTGATCATCCTTGACTGGAACATGCCCGAGCTGTCGGGCATCGAAACCCTGAAACTGCTGCGCGAGGATCCGGCGACGGCGCCGCCGGTGCTGCTTCTGACCAGCCGCTCGGTCGAGGCCGACCTGGTGGAGGGCCTGAACGCCGGCGCCGACGACTACATCGTCAAGCCGTTGCAGCCGCAGGTGCTGCTGGCGCGCGTCAACGCCGTGGTCCGCCGCATCCACCGTCCGCCGGTCACGCCTCAGATCGAACAGCACGGCCCTTATAGGCTGGATCCCGGCGCCCAGACCGCGTCCTGGAAGGGTCACGTCGAGGCCCTGACGCCCAAGGAATTCCAGCTGGCGTCCCTGCTGTTCAACAATCTGTCGCGGCCGTTGTCGCGAGAGTACCTGCTGCGCCGGATCTGGGGCCAGCGGCCGGATCTCGAAACCCGCACCCTGGACGCGCACGTGTCGCGTTTGCGGGCAAAGCTGCACCTGCGGCCGAATAACGGTTTCCGACTCAGCACCGTCTACGGTTTCGGGTATCGTCTCGAAGCGTGTGATCCCGAGACGGGCGGGGGAGAGTAGAGTCATGAACAGGGCCGCGGGGGCGAGCCTCCTTCTGGCGGCGGCGCTGGCGACGAGCGCGGCGCGCGCCCAGACCAGCGCCCCGGCCGAACCGCCGGTGGCCTATATGGTCAAGCCGGGCGACACACTGATCGGGATCGCCGCGCGCTACATGAACCACCCTAGCGACTACCGCGCCGTGCAGAAGGCCAATGGCGTGGCCCGCCCCACGCGCCTGCGCAGCGGCTCGCAACTCAATATCGATCCAAACCTGCTGAAGGCGACGCCGATCGTCGCCTCGCTGTCGGCCTTTTCCGGTCCCGTGCTGATCGAGACGGGCGGCCAGAGCACGCCCGCCCGGGTGGGGATGCCGCTGCGGGAAGGCCAGGGCGTGGTGACCGGTCCCGGCGCTTTCGCCACCTTCGAGCTGGAGGACGGCTCGCGCGTCACGCTGCCCTCGAACACCCGCGTTCGCATCGCCAAGCTGCGCCAGGTGCTGATCAACAACGCCCCCCAACGGGTATTCCAGCTGGACCAGGGTCGGGGAACGATCTCGGCCACGCCGAACCAGACGCCCGGCGCCCGGTTCGAGGTGCGCACGCCGGTCTCGGTCTCGGCCGTGCGCGGCACCGAGTTCCGCGTCGGCGCGGACGGCGACAAGGCCCAGACCGAGGTGCTGAAGGGCGCCGTCGGCGTGGACGCCGGCGCGGTCGCCACCGGCGGCGCGCCGATCCCGGCCGGTTACGGCGTCGGAGTCTCGGCCTCGGGAGTCAGCGAACCGGTCAAGCTGCTGCCCGCGCCCAAGCTTGGCCCGGGCGGCCAGACCCAGAGCGACAAGGTCGTCCGCTTCACGGTCCAGCCCCTCGAGGGCGCGGCCGCCTACCGGCTGCAATTGGCCCGCGACGCCGGCTTCATCGACATCTTCGCCGAGACGGTGACAAAGGCCGCCGCCCAGCCGCCCAGCGCCGCCGAATTCGGCGCGGTGAGCAACGGCACCTATTTCGTGCGCCTGACGGCGTTGGACGCCCACGGCCTGGAAGGCTTCCCCGCCGACTACAGCTTCGACCGCGACCTCGACACCCTGGACGCCGGCGCCCCCCGCGACAGCCGCGAGGGCAAGCACCGCAAGTTCCTGTTCCGCTGGAGTTCGGCCGGCGACGGGACGCGCAACTATCGCTTCCAGCTGTTCGCCGCCAAGGATCCTGATCGGCCGTTGGTCGACCAGCCGGGTCTTTCGGAACCACAGCTGACGCTGACCGACCTGCCGCCCGGCGAGTACGCCTGGCGCGTCGCCGTCGTGCGCTTCAAGGACGGGGCGGTGACCGAAAAGCTTGGACCGCCCCAGACGCTGCGGATCGGCGGATGACCCGCGCGGGGGCTCGCCCGCAGAAGCCGACCGGACGTTTGCCGTCGTGGCTGCTGTTGTCGGGCCTGGCCAGCATTTGCTTCGCGCTTTTCGCGTGGTTTCCGCCCACGCGGATCGACAACGTGCTGTACGACGTGCTGGCGCGGGTCAGCGCCCGGCCGGCCGATCCCAACATCCTGATGGTCGATATCGACGACCGCAGCCTGGCCGAACTGGGCGCGTGGCCGTGGCCCCGGGACCTGCACGCGCGGATGATCGATCGCCTGGGTCAGGCCGGCGCCAAGACCATCGTCTACGACGTGCTGTTCAGCGAGCCTGGCGATCCGGCCCAGGACCAGGCGCTGGGCCAGGCCATCGAACGATCGGGCAAGGTCTATCTGCCGCAGTTCCTGACCGGCGCCGGAGCGGACGCGCCTCGACGGGTGGTCGGATCGATCCCGGCCATCGCCAAGGGCGCGGCGGGCGCCGGCCTGGCCCACGTCCGGTTCGACGACGACGGCGTCGTGCGCCGCATGGCGCCGTTCGAGACCGACGGCGCGAACCTCGCCCCCGATCTGATGACCGTCGTTCATCGCGCCACCCATCCGGTCGGGGCGCGCGACATGACCCGAGGCTTCGACGAGACCCTGCTGATCCCGTTCGCCGGCCCGCCGTCGATCTATCGCCACATCAGCTTCTCCAGCGTGCTGAACGGCGAGGCGCCAGCCTCGCTGATCAGCGGCCGCACGGTCTTCGTGGGACTGACCGCCCCTGGCCTGGGCCCCGCCTTTCCGACGCCCGTCACGCCCGACGCGTCCAGCATGACCGGGGTGCAGCTACAGGCCAGCGTGCTGGACGGCCTGCGTAGCGGCTTGATGATCCGGGAGGCCGGACCGGAGGGCCGGGCGGCCTTCGCCCTGACGCTGTTGTGGCTGCTGCTGGCCGGCTTTCTGGTCTTGCCGCCGCGCGCCAATCTCGTCTTGCTAGCGGCGCTCTGCGCGGTAGGCCTCGCCTATTCGGCGGCGATGTTCTGGCTGGCCCACCTTTGGCTCTCGCCCATCGCCGCGGTGCTGGGCATGACGCTGGTGGCCCTGATCTGGGGATGGATGCAGTTGGCGCGAGTGAATGATCTTTTGAGCCGGGAACTGGCCCGTATCCGGTCGATCGTGCGCGGCCGCCGCGTCCAGCCGATGGATTTCGAAAGCGACGTGGTCGCGCGCCAGGCCTCGAGCCTGGGCGAGGCGATCACCCGGATGGACGATCTCCGCCGCTTCTCGGCCGACGCCCTGTTCAGCCTGCCCGACGCCACCCTGGTCGCCGACGCCCACGGCCGGGCCATCGCCGCCAACGCCGCCGCCAACGCGCTGTTCCGTCCCACCCAGCTCACCGTGCTGGGCGCGTCGCTGGCCGATCTCGTTAACGCCCTGGAGCCGCTGGGCAAGCGCTTCGAGCTGGACTGGCCCCCGCCCGCCGACGAGCATGAGCCCATCGATCTTCATCTGGTCGATGGCCGGGTCTTCCAGCTGCAGACCGTGTTCCGGCGGGACGAGACCGGCGCCCCGGCGGGCTGGATCGTGCGCCTGGCCGACATCTCGATCCTCACCGCCGCCATGCGCCAGCGCGAACAGGCGCTGCAGTTGCTGACCCACGACATGCGCTCGCCCCAGACCTCGATCCTGGCCCTGCTGGCGACGACCCCGGACCTGCCGACCGAGACCGCCGACCGCATCGCGGCCTATGCCCGGCGCACCTTGGCCCTGGCCGACGGCTTCGTGCAGCTGGCGCGGGCCGAGGTCACGCCGGTGTCGCTGGAGCCGGTGGATCTGGCCGACATCACCGTCGAGGCGATCGACGAGCTGTGGCCGCAGTCCGCCCAGCGACGGATCGAGATCCAGCAGATCGGCGGCGAAACGCCGCTCGTCGTGCTGGGCGATCGAGGGGTGCTGTCGCGCACCCTGATCAATCTGCTGGGCAACGCGGTCAAATACAGCCCCGAGGGCTCGAGGATCACCGTCACGCTGTCGGAGCAGTCGTCGCCGAACGGTCCGATGGCCCACGTCGCCATCGCCGACCAAGGGCCTGGCTTCTCGCGCGAGGAGGCCGCGGCGGCCTTCCTGCCGTTTCAGCGTTTCGAGCGCCCCGGTTCCGTCGCGGGCGCGGGGGGCGCGGGCCTGGGCCTGGCCTTCGTGCACGCGGCCGTGGCCCGCCACGGCGGCGAGGTGTCGTGCCGCAGCACGGCGGGAGTCGGAGCCGAGTTCACCGTGCGCCTCCCGCGCCTGGTCGCCGGCCGCCCCTGAGGCGCGTTCAGCGCTTGCTCGGCGCCTGCAGCGCTTGAACCAGTTGGTCGGCCGTCGCCGCCGGCTCGCCCTTGCGCTGCCGGATCGACGACCAGGCCACCGTCTTGCCCGTGGCGGGGTCGATGACGGCCAGGGTGACGACGCGGACGGGGCCCTTGCGGCTCCAGGGCCGATCCTTGGGGGGCGCGCTGCGCCAGGCCGAAGCGTCCAGGGAACCCGAGGCGCTGGAAACGCCCAGACTCGACGGCGCGGTCGCCACGCCGACCTGTACCAGATAGGCGGGCCCGGCCTTGCCGCCGCCGTTCGCGCCGCCCGCCGCCGCGCTCAGCCGCTCGACGGCGCGAGCCTGCACGGCCTTGGCGAAGGCCGCGTCGGCGCCGTCGGCTTGGCTGGCGAAAGGGGCGAGGCTGACGCCCCGCAGCGCGGAAAGGTCGCCCTGCCCCACCGCGCGGGGCGCGGCGCACGCGCTCAGCATCGCCAGGCACGCGCCGGCCAGAACAAGAACGCGTCCGCGCATGATCAATCGCCCCCAGATGTCTTCAATGTCGGAACGATAGCGCCGCCGGCTCAGGCCAGCCAGGCGTGAATGACCGCCGCCGCCACGAACAGCAGCGCCCAGATCAAGGCCGCCGCGGCGACGACCAGGGGAGCCGGAGACCAGACGCGTCGCGGCTTCGCAACGCCGTTGGCGGAAACGCCCGGCCGTGTCGCGCCGTACTGGGCCATGGCTCGACCTAAACTCCCCTCGCTCGATGAAGAAGAGGACTAAAAGCAAGACGGCCGCCGCGCCAAGGCGCGATCGCCCCGCCTTTACAATGGATTACATTGTCGCCAGGCCGACCTCTTCCCCCGCGCGCGCGGCAAGCGCCCGCCGCGACATTTCGTCACGGGTCCGACTTGGCAAACCCGAATTGGGCTCTCTTCCCGCGCGAAATCCCTCGCGCGGGAACCCAAGCGTCGCCATGGGCCTTTTTCCGCCATGCTAATCGGCTTATTTGCGCCGCGAGGCGGGAGAGGCGTCTTCGCAACTAAGCGATCGTCTTTCCGTAAAAAAGATGGATAGTGCCGCCCCGGGAAAAGGGGCGGCGATTGGCTGACGCGGGTGGTGACCTTTTGAGCGTGACGGACTCGGACAAGGCCGTTCTGCTGGGCCTGTACGAGGAAAAGCGCGCCAATCTGGTGCGCTTCTTCGCCGCGCGCCTGGGCTCTCGCGCCGAGGCCGAGGATCTCGTCCAGGATCTCTATATCCGCATCAGCGGCATGGAGAATCTCGGTCCCGTCGATAATCCCTCGGCGCTGCTGCACAGGATCGGCTCGAACCTGATGCTGGACCGGATGCGCAGCCAGAAGCGCGCCGGGGCGCGCGACAACGATTGGCGCGCCGTCAACACCTCGACCATCGCCGGACATGAAGTGACCGACGAGCCCCCCGCGGACGAGGTGGTGGCTGGACGCCAGCGGCTGCGCGCCTTGGTCGAAGCGGTTCAGGAGCTGCCGGAAAAGACCCGCCAGGCCTTCCAGCTGCACAAGCTGGACGGCCACAGCCACGCCGAGACAGCGCGTCGCATGGGAATCAGCGTCAGCACGGTGGAAAAACATATCAGCTCCGCTCTGAAGACGCTCACGAGGCGGCTGCGATGAATTATGCGGACGCACATGGGGGACGATGCTTCGCGGCGACGTCTACGGTCTTGGGGATGATGGATCCTCGTCGGAGCAACGCCGGATGAGCCGGTCAGCGCAACATCTGCAAGAGGCGGCCGAGTGGCTGACCCGACTGCAGCGGCCGGAGGTCGAAGAGACCGACTGGCTGGCGTTCGACGCCTGGCTGATCGAGCCGGGCGCTCAGGCGGCGTATGACGCCGTCCAGGCCATCGACGAGGAAATCTTTCAGCGCGGTTCGGCCCTCCGGGGGGAATTGGCCGAACCGAGGCGCGCCGCGGCCAAGCGGGCCTTTTCGATCGACTGGCGTTGGCTGGGCGGTCTGGGCGTCGCGGGGGCCGCGGCGGCCGTCGCCCTGGCCATCGCGCCCTGGGGCGAGATGCTGCCGCAGGCCGACACGCTGTATTCCACGGCCCGGGGCGAAAGCCGCGCCGTCCAGTTGGCCGACGGCAGCCACATCGACCTGAACACCGACTCCCGCATTTCGGTGCGTCTCGAAAAGGACGCCCGCCGCGTCACGGTTCATGACGGCCAGGCCCTTTTCGACGTGGCCCACGATAAGGCCCGCCCCTTCCTGATCAGCGCCGGCGACGAAACCGTGCGCGTGGTCGGCACCAAGTTCGACGTCCGTCGTCGCGACGGCCAACTCAGCGTCACCGTGCTGCGCGGCTTGGTCGAGGTCTCGACCGACGGCGACGACACCCCCGTTCGTCTGCGCCCGGGCCAGATGCTGGAACATGTGGAAGGCGCCTCGGGCGTCACCGTCACCAATGTTTCGGCCGATGACCAGGTCGGCTGGCGCTCGGGCCGCCTGATCTATCGCGACCAGCCGCTCAGCCGGATCGTCGCGGACATGAATCACTATTTCGACCGCCCCGTTCGCCTCGAGGGTGAAAACACCGCCGCGCTGCGCTTCTCTGGCGTATTGATCGTGGATGGTCAGGATGCGATGGTCCGTCGCTTGACCAGCCTGATGCCGATTTCGGCGACGCCGACCGATGATGCGATTGTCCTGCGCGGAAGGCCGTCCGCCCCGAATTGACGTTCTTGAGCGGGTCCGCCCCTGAGCCGGGCCCTGCTCCTCGTCGCCGCCAGCATTCTGGGTCTGGGCGTCAGCGGTCGCAACGCGGTCGCCGCCGACGCGCGCGTGCGTCTGGACATCCGCAAGGCCACCGTCGCCGAAACCTTGATCGACCTGGGCGCGCGCATGGGCGTGTCCATGGGCGGCGTCGAGGCCTGCAAGGGCAAGGCCACGCCGTTGTCGGGCCTCTTCACCCTGCGCGAGGCGCTTGACCGCGTCATCCGCGACCGGGGCTGCGCCTACGCCTTCGTCGACAGCCGCACGATCCGCTTCACCGCCGCGCGTCCCGCCGCCCCCGAGCGCGCGGTGATCGCCGTGCGCGCGCCCTCGACGGACGAACCGATCGCCCCCCTGGCGCCGCTGATCATCAGCGCCGGCAAGCGTCCGGCGCGCCTGGGCAGCCTGCCGGGCGGCGTCAGCGTGATCGGGTCTCCTCAGTTGCAAGACACCGGTGTCGACGAGACCGGCTCGGTGGCGCGCCAGACGGCCGGCTTCATCACCACCAACCTCGGCGCGGCGCGCAACAAGATCCTGCTGCGCGGCCTGTCGGACGGCACGTTCACCGGGCGAACCCAGTCGACGGTCGGCACCTATCTCGACGATATCCCCGTCAACTATAACGCGCCCGATCCAGACCTGCGCCTGATCGACGTCGACCGCGTCGAGGTGCTGCGCGGCCCGCAGGGGGCGCTTTATGGCGGCGGCTCGCTGAGCGGCATCTATCGGATCGTCACCCGAGCGCCCGAGCTTGGCGCCTATTCGGCCTCGGTCACGGCCGCCTACGCCTTCACCGAGTCCGGCTCGCCCAGCCACCGTCTGGAAGGCGTAGCCAACGTGCCCATCGGCCAGAAGTCGGCCCTGCGCGGCGCCTACTACTACGACGTCGACGGCGGCTATCTGGACGACGTCAATCTCCGCCTGTCCAACGTCGACAAGACCACGCGCCGGGGCGGTCGCCTGGCGTGGCGCGCGGAGCTTGGCCAATGGGAAGTCAAGCTCGCCGCCGCCGGCCAGAAGGTCTCGTCCAACGACACCCAGTACGTGACCCTGGCGCCCGGCGGCGCCCGGCGCGCGAACCAGGTGCGCGAAACCCACTACAACCGCCTCGCCGAGACCTCGCTGCGGATCAGCGGGTCGGGCGACTGGGGCCGTTTCGTCTCGGTGACCGGCTATGTCGATCACCAGTACGCCAGTCGCTACGACGCCACCCTGGCCGTCACCCAGTTCGACGGACGCGCGGTGGAGCTGGGCCTCTATGACGAGCTGGCCCATGTGCGCATGGCCGTCGAGGACGCCCTCTATACCGGTCCCGCGGTCGGCCGCTTCCGCTGGATGATCGGCGCCTTCACGGCGACCAGCATCGAGCAGGGCGACGCCGAGCTGCGGGCCCGCTCCAGCGGCGTGACCCGCAGCGTCTATGACGAGGACCGCAAGGACCGGCTGAACGAATACGCCCTCTACGGCGAAGCGACCTACGACCTGGGCGGCGGCTGGAAGATCGCGGCGGGCGGGCGGTCGTTCAAGACGACGGTGCACACCCGATCCTATGTGCTGGCCCCGCCGCCCGGCCAGTCGCGCGACCTGGATCGCAAGGCCACCTTCAACGGCTTCTCGCCCAAGCTGTCGCTGCAGCGCGACCTGGCCGGCGGCGGCCTGATCTACATCCTGACCTCGGAAGGCTATCGCGCCGGGGGCTTCAACTCGGGGGGCCAGGCAAAGCCCAGCGCCAGCCTGCGGGTCTTCAGCCCCGACCATCTGCGCAACTACGAAATCGGCGCGACGCTCAACCCCTGGAATGGACGGGTCAACCTGCGCACGGCCTTGTTCTACGACGACTGGCGCGACATCCAGACCGACCAGTATTTCAGCTCGGGCCTGTCCTACACGGCCAATATCGGCAATGGCCGCAACAAGGGCCTGGAGGTGGAAGCCGCCTGGCGCGCCACGCGGCATCTGACGATTTCGGGCAACGCCTTGTTCAACCGCCCCAAGCTGACCAACATCGCGCCGGGCTATGGCATCGCCAACACGGCCAGCCTGCCCGGCGTTCCCGACGTCTCGTTCGGCAGTTTGATTACCTACCAGCGCGCGATCCTGACGCACGCCACCCTGATGCTGACCGCCGAGACCGGCTATATCGGCAAGTCGCGCCTGACCTTCGATCCGCGCTACTCGCCGTCGATGGCCGGCTACTACACCGGCAAGCTTTCGGCCCAGGTGATGACCGACCGGTGGCGCGCGGCGCTGTTCGTCAGCAACCCCTGGAACAGCTCCAGCGACACCTTCGCCTATGGCAACCCCTTCAGCTTCGGCCAGGTGCGCCAGGTCACGCCGCAACGCCCGCGCACGTGGAGCTTTTCGCTGACGGCCAATTTCTAGTCACGAAAAACCCGGATTGGGGACGCTGTCACGAAGCTTACGAGATTCTTAAAGCGCGCCTTTGGGGGGCGGCCCGACCTCGCGGCGTCATCACATCGAGGGTGATCGCGGGGGCGTGATCGCTCAACCGAGGAATAGTGATGGCCAAGCTTTCGGCGCTCATTTGCGTCCACAACGAAGAGCAGCGCCTCCCCGCCTGCCTGGCGGCTCTGTCGTTCTGCGATGAGATCGTCGTGGTCGCCGACCGTTGCAGCGACGGCACCGAAGCCATCGCCCGCCAGTACGGCGCCGTCGTCGTATCGGGCATCTTCCCGATCGAAGGCCCGCGCAAGCACGCCGGCATCGCCCGTTGCACCGGCGACTGGATTCTGGAGCTGGACGCCGACGAAGGCGTGACCCCCGCCTTCGCCCAGGAAATCCGCGACACCGTCGAGCGCGCCGACGCCGCCGACTGGTACCAGATCCCGATCGACAACTATGTCGGCGACCAACTGGTTCGCCACGGTTGGGGCGGCTCGTTCGGCACCGCGTCGGCCGCGCGACTGTTCCGTCGCGGCATGAAGTCGTGGAAGGCCGAGCGCGTCCATCCGGGCGCCAAGCTGGACGGCGTGTCGGGCGGTCGCCTGACCCAACCGCTGCGGCACATGGTCGACGAGGATATCGCCGACATGTTCGCTCGCCTGGGCCGCTACACCGCCCTGAAGGCCCAGGATCTGGCCGACAGCGGCAAGATCAAGAGCGTGGGCGACGACGTCTTCCGGGGCGTGCGCCGGTTCTTCAAGTGCTACGTGTCGCGCAAGGGCTACAAGGAAGGCGAGCTGGGCTTCCTGATCGCGCTGATGGCCGCCCTCTATCCGATCCTGTCGAACCTTCGGGCCCGTGAAATTCTGCGCACGCGCGCCAAGGCCAGCCTGGCCGAGACGCGCCACGCCCCGGCCCCAACCCGCCTGCCGCTGCGCCGCGTCGAGGTCGTCGGACAATAGACCCGCCCATGCTGGCGCGTTCGCCCCTGGTCTTCCGCCTGGCGCTGGGACCGGAACTCCATCTCTGGGCCAAGGCAGGCCGGACGCCCGTGCTATGGTGGCGCGACGACGACGCGCGCGAGCCGACGCCCGCGTTGGAGAGGCTTCTGGACCTGTCGCGGCGGCATGACGCCCCGTTGACGGTCGCGGCCGTCGCCGGGCCGAACCTGGCCTCTCTGGTGCGTCGGTGCCAAGACCAGCCCGATATCGAGATCGCCGTCCACGGCTTCCAGCACGTCAATCGCCAGCCGGAAGGGCAAGGATTCGGCGAGATCATCGACAGCGATAGCGTGGACTGGGTCCTCGCCCAGCTGCGGGCCACGGTGACGCGGTTCCACGACGCGGGCGCCACGCCGACCCTGTTCGTGCCGCCATGGAATAATCTGAAGCCGCAGCTGATCACCGCCCTGTCCGATACGCCCATCCGCGCGGTCTCGGGCTTCGCGCAAGGCGTCAGCGAAGCGGACGGCGTCTCGCGCCTCGACGCCCATTTGGACGTGCTGCGCTGGAAGGGCGGCGCGCGGTTTCGCGGGACCTGGCGCTTTCTGGCGCGGATGCGCAAGCTGCTGGCGCAGCGTCGCGTCACAGGCCAGTGGGGTCAGCCGATCGGTCTATTGACCCATCATCTGGACCATGACGAAGACGCTTGGCGCTTCCTGGACAGCTTCCTGGGCGCGTTCCGCGTGGAGGCGCGTCGCGGCCTGCAGCTCCAAACCCTCGCCGAGCCGACGGCGCTCTGCGCTTAGAACGTTAGAGCTTGATAGCCGAAAGTGTAAGCGGTTTCGGCGGCTATCACGCTCTAAATGTTTGATTTAGAGCCTTATTTTTCCGCTCGAATGATTCCATTCGAGCGGATAAGGCTCTAGGCTCAGGCCGGCTCGGGGCGGTCGCGCAGGCATTCGCCGATGGCGCGGGCGCAACCCGGGATGCCCAGGGCGCCGACGAACGACATGGCCACGGCGCAGACCAGCATGATCGGTTGGAAGAAGCGCATCTGGTCTCTCCATGCAGCGTTCATCAGGCCACTCTGCCGAAGTTGTAAGACGGAACCTTGACGATTGTTCCGGATGCGCACGAAAAAATTCAGCTCGCGGCTTTTTTGTCGCCGGCCGCACCCAGGTCGTAGGCCCTTCTCGCCGACTCGATCCTGTCCAGCTTGGCGTGAAGCGGCCCCCAATCGTCTTCCGCGGCGATCGGGGCCCAGAGTGATTCGACCTCCTCGATGATCAACTCCTCGGGCTCCGGTCGCTGGAAGACCGGATCGGCCAGACGCTCGGGCCGGTCGGGATCGAACGCCGCCAGTCGTCGACGGAAGATCTCGAAGGCTTCCATGCGGTAGAGCTCGGCGCGCGGACCGTCCATCGCCCGGCCGGTCGAGGCCTCGCCGCCGAACCAGTCAAAGAAGAACGGCTCCCACCGCAGCCCTTCCCCGCCCTCGGCCAGAGCGCGGAAGGCGCTGTTGACCAGTTCGATATCGGCCTCGGCCCCTCGGCTCCGGACGCCCAGCCGATCCAGGATCGCGGCGCGCAGGGCGGTCCGATAGGCGTCGGAAAAGCCGTTCAGGGCCGCGAGCAAGCCTTGCTGATCGGTGACCAGGGTCAGGCAGGCCGCCAGTTGCTGAAGGTTCCAGAACACCGCCTCGGGCTGGCGGCCGAAGCTATAGAGGCCCTGGTGGTCGAAATAGGCGGCCGTGAAGTTCGGATCGTTGCGCGGCAGGAAGCGCCAGGGCCCGTAGTCGAAGCTTTCGCCGGTCACCACCATGTTGTCGGTGTTGAGCACCCCGTGCACGAAGCCCGCCGCCATCCAGCGGGCCAGCAGGCGCGCGCTGGCGGCGACCACCGCCTCCATCAGCGCCGCCGGCCGATCCGGCGCGTCCGCCAGCTCCGGATAGTAGAGCTCGACCACATGGTCGATCAGGCGGACGATCAGGTCGCGCCGCTCGAAATAGGCCAGGCGCTGGAACGTCCCGAACCGGATATGGCTGTGCGACAGGCGGGTCAGGACGGCCGAGCGCGTCGGACTGGGCTCGTCCCCGCGCGTCAGCGCCTCGCCGGTCTCGATCAGCGAAAAGGCCCGCGACGTCGGCGCGCCCAGCGCCTCCAGCAGCGTGGCGGCCAGGATCTCGCGCACCCCGCCCTTCAGGGTCAGGCGACCATCGCCGGCCCGCGACCACGGCGTCTGGCCAGAACCCTTGGTCGCCAGGTCCAGCAGGCGGTCCGTCCCGCGCTCCCGAGCCTGGGCGAACAGGAAGCCCCGTCCGTCGCCGAGGTCGGGGTTGTAAACGCGGAACTGGTGGCCGTGATAGCGCATGGCCAGCGGGACCGACTGGTTGTCCGGCAGGGGATCGAAGCGGCCGAAGTGACGGATCCAGGCGGCGTCATCCAGCGCCTCCAGCCCCACGGTCGCGGCCGCCCGATCGTTGCGGAAGCGCAGGACGGTCTCGGGGAAATCGGCCGGCTGCACCGGATCGGCGAAGTCGCCCCCCAAGGCCTGGAAACGCGGATCAGGACGGTAGGCGGGCGTGAAGCTCATGGTCGCCAGATGAGGCTGGCTCGCCCCTCGCGCAAGGCCGTTTCGAATTTCGATGACGCCACGGGAACATTGTCGCTTCCCGGCAACAGACTGTCACGGAACCTTAGGAAAAAAGGGAATTTTGCTTGCCGAGGCCGGGAGCGGCGCCTAACCCTTTGCTATCCATTCGAACAATCGTTCGGGCGGAGCAACGAAAAACGAGCTAGGGGCGGGCAAGCGCTCTTGGCCAAACAACCGAGGTAGGAAATGCGCTTCACCCAGGTGCTTTGCGGCACTGCGTCCGCTGTCGTCCTCGCCGGTCTTGGCGCCGCCAGCGCCGCGCAGGCCCAACAAGCCGCGAGCGACGTCCAAACCGTCGACAGCATCGTCGTCACCGCCCAGAAGCGGGAACAGAACCTGCAGGACGTGCCGGTCGTCGTGACCGCCGTCGGCGCCAAGCTGCTGCAAGACACCGGCGTCAAGGACATCAAGGATCTGACGATCCTGACCCCCGGCCTGACGGTCACCTCGACCTCGTCGGAAGCCTCGACCACCGCGCGCGTGCGCGGCGTCGGCACCGTCGGCGACAACCCCGGCCTGGAAAGCTCGGTCGGCGTGGTGATCGATGGCGTCTATCGTCCCCGTAACGGCGTCGGCTTCGGCGACCTGGGCGAGATGGAGCGGATCGAAGTGCTGAAGGGGCCGCAAGGCACCCTGTTCGGCAAGAACACCTCGGCCGGCGTCATCAACGTCGTCACCAAGCAGCCCGAGTTCAATTTCGGCGCCAATGGCGAGCTGACCTTCGGCAACTACAACGCGAAGGGCGTGGCCCTGTCGGTCACCGGTCCGCTGGCCGGCGACAAGCTGGCTGGCCGCCTCTACGTCGCCGGTCGCAAGCGCGACGGCTTTAACGACGTGGTCACGGGCCAGGGTCCCTCCAAGCGCGACCAGGACGCCGATTCCAACTTCTACACCGTGCGCGGCCAGTTGCTGTTCATCCCGGATGACAAGGCCACGTTCCGCTTGATCGGCGACTACACCAAGCGCAACGAGAACTGCTGCGGCGCGGTGCAGATCCGCACCGGCCCGACCGCCGGCATCCTGGCCCTGGTCTCGGGTCAGGCCACGCCGGTGGCCACGACCGCCAACCCCTACGCCCGGATCGCCTATTCGAACCGCGGCGCCCCGGCCACGATCACGGACAAGGGCGTGTCGCTGCAAGGCGACATCGAACTGCCGATCGGCACGCTGACCAGCGTCTCGGCCATTCGCCAGTGGCGGACCGACAACGGCCAGGACTCCGACTTCAGCCTCGCCGACCTGGCCTATCGCAACAAGGACGGCACCAACTACTCGAAGTTCACCACCTACAGCCAGGAACTGCGCCTGGCCGGCAAGACCGACAAGTTCGACTGGATGGTCGGGACCTTCCTGGCGGACGAACGCCTGGAGAACCGCACCAACTTCCTCTACGGCAATGACTACGAGCAGTATCTGGGCCGCCTGCTGTCGCGCTCGGCGGCCAATCCGGCCGGCATCGCCAACTTCATCGCTCTTCTGCTGAACCGCGCGCCGAACACCTCGTTCCCCGCCGGCCAGGGCATCTATGACCGCTACGACCAGCGCGCGCGTTCGATCGCCCTGTTCACCAACGACACCTGGCATGTGACCGACGCGTTCGAGATCACGGGCGGCCTGCGCTACACCTCGGAAGACAAGAAGCTCAACACCTACCAGACCAACAGCGACGGCGGCGTCGGCTGCGGCACGGCGCTGTCGCCTGCCGGCCAGGCCCGCATCGCCGGCATCGTCGGCGCGGCCAACGCCGGCGTGGTGATCGGCAACCTCTGCCTGCCCTGGGCCAACCCGCTGTTCAACGGCCGCGGCACCGTCCAGACCCGCACCGAGAAGGAGTGGAGCGGCACGATCAAGGCTTCGTACCGCATCTCGCCGGAGGTCTTCACCTACGCCTCCTACGCGCGCGGCTACAAGGGCGGCGGCTACAACCTGGACCGCACCCAGTCGTCGAACGGCCTGCCCTCGGGCGCGGCCGGCGTGGCGCCGATCTACGACACCTCGTTCCCGGGCGAGTTCGTCGACAGCTACGAAATCGGCCTGAAGAACACGCTGTTCCACCGCACCGTGCTGTTCAATGTCAGCGGCTTCTATCAGAAGTTCACCGACTTCCAGCTCAACACGTTCCTGGGCACCTCGTTCGTGGTTCGCTCGATCCCCGAGGTCACCTCCAAGGGCGTCGACGCCGACTTCCTGTGGTTCACCCCTATCCACGGCCTGACGGTCCAAAGCGGCTTCACCTACGCCGACACCAAGTACGGCAAGCAGCCGATCCCGAACGATCCGGGCAACGCCCTGGCGCTGCTGCCCGGCAGCAACCTGTCGCTGGCTCCGAAGTACTCGGCCTCGGGCTCGCTGACCTACGAGACCCCGGTCGGCGACAACCTGAAGGCCCGCTTCAACATCGGCGCCAAGTACTCCAGTTCGTACAACACCGGCTCGGACCTGTTCCCGCCCAAGATGCAGAAGGCCTACACGGTCGTGAACGGCCGCATCGGCCTCGGCTCGGCCGACGACCACTGGACCGTCGAACTGTGGGCTCAGAACCTGTTCAACGAGAAGTACATGCAGGTCGCCTTCAACGGCACCCTGCAAGGCTCCTCGGGGCTCAGCGCCACGCAGAACACCTACAACCCGGCGCTGGACACCGTCACCTACGATGCGTTCCTCGGCGCGCCGCGCACCTATGGCGTGACCCTGCGCTCGAAGTTCTAACCGGGAGGGGGACACCGGCGGGCGACTGGGAACAGGGCCCGTCGGCTTTCGGGAGCGGGAAGGGCGATCCGGGGGACCGGGTCGCCCTTTTCCGTGCGCGGTCCCCTAGCGAACAGGCTCCGTCCCCTGAAAATTCGCGACGCGTCGTCGACGCGGGGTTTGCGATCGGGCCGCATCACATCAGCATGGGCGCGGGGGAATCGTTCGAAGCGTCGGAGCCGCGCCCATGAAGACGATCCGCTTTCTGGGGTTCTGGATCTGCCTCGTCCTGGGCCTGGCCCTGGGGAGCTGGAGCCAGCGGCCGCCGGCGCCGGTCGCCGCCAACGCGCCCGAGACCGCGTTCTCCGCCGAGCGCGCGTTCGTCGACGTCGCCGCCATCGCCCAGAAGCCGCACCCCGCCGGCTCGGCCGAGATCGCCAAGGTTCGCGACCATCTGCTGGCCCGCATCGCCGCGGTGGGGCTGGAGGTCTCGGTCCATCCCGGCGAGGGCTTCCTGTCGCGCAATGGCCCCGACGGCCAGCCTCCGCGCGCCCTGACCGTGGCGGCGGTTCAGAACCTGGTCGGCGTATTGCCCGGCAAGGACCGCGACCTGCCGGCGATCCTGGTGATGAGCCATTACGACTCGGCCCCCAACTCGCCTGGCGCCGCCGACGACACGGCCGGCGTGGCCGCCGCCCTGGAGATCGCCCGCGCCCTGAAGGCCGGCGCCCAGCCGCTCCGCGACGTCATCTTCCTGTTCACCGACGCCGAGGAGCCGGGCCTGCTGGGCGCCGACGCCTTCTTCGGCCGCGACCCGCTGCTGAACCATGTGGGCCTGGTGGTGAACATGGAGGCGCGCGGCGACGCCGGTCGGGCGGCGATGTTCCAGACCGGTCCGGACAACGGGTCGCTGATGCGGGTCTTCGCCAGCGCCGCCAAGGCGCCGTCGGCCAATTCGCTGGCCTATACGGTGTATGGCAAGATGCCCAATGACACCGACTTCACCCACGCGGTGCGCAAGGGTCTGCCGGGCCTGAACCTGGCCTTCATCGACGACCAGCTGGCCTATCATACGCCGCTGGCCACGCCCGCCCACCTGGAGAAGGGCAGCCTGCAGCATATCGGCGACCAGACCCTGCCGACCGTGCGCGCCCTCGCCGACGCCGCCGCGCTGCCGGCCAAGGCGCCCGACGCCATCTATTCCGACCTGCTGGGCCTGGTGCTGATCAGCTATCCGCCGGTCGTGGGCTGGGTGCTGCTGGGCGTGATCGCCTTCCTGATCGGCTTCACGGCCTCGCGCACCCTGGCCGCCGGCGCCGCCAGCGGCTGGGAAATCGGCCGAGGCGCGGCGGGCCTGCTGCTGATCGGCTCCAGCGCCGCTCTGGTGCTGCACCTGGTCGGGCGCGCCTTGGCCATCCAGGACGCCCAGACGCTCTATCGCCTGCTGACGCGCTTCGATCCTCTGCTCTGGGGCGCGGCCAGCATCGCGGTCGCCGCCGGCCTGGCGGTCGCCACGGCCCAGGCGCGGGGGGCCAGCCGGATCATCCCCTGCGTCGTCGCCCTGGCTCTCGGCGGCGCGTGCAGCCTAGCCGGCGGCTTCGACGCGGTCGGCCTGGGTCTCGGCGTCGCGACCTGCGTGTTCGGCCTGGCGGCGTTGGGGCAAAGAACCGGCGCCCTGGGCGCCTGGATCGGCGGGATGATCGTGCTGCTGGCCCTGTCGATCGCGGCCCAGGTTCTGGCCCCGGGCGCGACGGTGATGCTGGTCTGGCCGCTGCTGGTCGCCGCCCTGGGCGCGGCCCTGGTCATCGGCGTCGGCGGCACGCGGGACAAGCGGGCGGCCCTGGCCCTGACCGTCGTTGTCGGCCTGCTGGCCATCCTCTCGACCGCCCAGCTAACCGCCTGGGGCGCGTGGACCTTCGCCGGCGTCGGCCTGATGGAGCCGGCGATCCTGGCCCTGTTCGCCATGCTGGCCGCCCCGGCCTTGTCGCCCCTGGTCCATGACTTCGCCGCGACCCGCTGGGCCTGGCGCGCGGCCGGCGTGCTGGTCGTGGCGGGGCTGGGCCTGATCGCCAACGCCGATCGCGTGGGCGGCGACGCCGCGCGACCGGCCGTGACCCACGCCATTCAGGTCGCCGACCTTTCGACCGGCAAGGCCTGGCGGCTGACCGAGGCCGCCAAGCTGGACGCCTGGACCAAGGCGGCCCTGCCCGACGACGGCGGTTCGGATCCGAAGAAGCAGGCCCTGCCGCCGTTCTGGCCGCATCCGGTCTGGATTTCCGAGAGCCGCCCCGCCCCGGTCGCCCCGCCGCAGCTGACCGTGGACCGCAGCGACGACCGCCTGCTGATCCGCCTGATCCCCGCCCCCGGCGCGGAGCTTGTCAGCCTGCGCCTGCGTCCCAGCGGCCAGCTCACCCAGCCGCGCCTGAACGGACGTCCGGTCACGCTGGCGACCGCCCCCGGCGCCTGGTCCAGCCTGACCTATTACGCGCCCGACCCGAACGGCGTGACGCTCAGCTTCACGGCTTCGGCGCCCGGCAAGATCGAGGTCGCGGCCCTGGAATATCACGACGGCTGGCCCGCGACCGCCAAGGCGCCGCCGGCCAAGCCGCCCGGCCTGATGGCCATCGGCCAGTCGGACAAGACCGCGGTGCTGGTGCGGGCCGGGATGAGCTGGTGAGGCGTCAGACGGCGAAGACGCCCTCGCCCGGCGTCTTGGCGTAAAGCGCCTCGACCCGATCGGCCCGCCGCTCCAGCGTCGCGCGCTGGTTCACATAGCCCTTGTCGGTGATCTCGCCCGCGTCGATCGAGGGCGGCTCGGTCAGCAGGGTGAAGCGTCCGATCCGCCGCGACGAGCCGCCGGCGGCGGCGTTGAAGGCCGAGAGCCGCTCGCGGACGATGGCGACCAGCTTCTCCAGCGGCGTCCCCGGCCCCGGATCGGCGACCAGCGCCGCCAGTCCGGCCGGCGAGGGCCACAGCATCGCGCCGATGAACGGCTTGTCCTGCCCGGTGATCACCGCGTCGTGGATGTAGGGGCTGCACGCGGCGACGATGTCGGGCCGCAGCACGCCGACGCTGACCCAGGTGCCGCTGTCCAGCTTGAAGTCCTCGGTCACCCGGCCGTCGAACACCAGGCCCTTGGCCGGGTCCTCGGGATCGACGAACCGCGCCGCGTCGCCCAGTTTGTAGAAGCCCTCCTCGTCGAAGGCCGCCGCCGTCCTATCCGGGTCCTTGTGGTAGCCGGCCGCCACGGTCGGTCCCTTGACCCGCACCTCGTACTTCGAGCCGCTGGGCGCCAGCTTCAGCTGGATGCCCGGCAGCGGCAGGCCCACCAGCCCGACCCGCTCGGTGACCCAGTGGGTGACGGTGACGCCTTGCGTCTCGGTCGCGCCATACATCGTCGTCAGCGGAATGCGCTGGCCGGTCTCGGCCACGGCGAGCGCCTGGATCCGCTCATAGACGTCGTTGGACAGCGTCGCGCCGCCATAGCCCATGTAGCGCAGGTTCTTGAAGAACGCGCGCCGCAGGACGGGATCGTTCTCCATCGCCTCGGCCAGCATCGAAAAGGCGATCGGCGCCGAGCCGAACACGGCCGGCGAGACCTCGTAGAGGTTCTTGATCGTCGTCTCGAATAGCCCCGGCAGCGGCTTGCCCTCGTCGATATGCAGCGTGCCGCCGGCCCAGATCACCGCGTTGAAGCCGATATTGCCGGCCGAGATATGGCTCCAGGGCATCCATTCCAGGCTCTGCGGGACCTCTCCGGTCTCGGGCTCGGCCAGCCTCAGGCCCTCCTGGCCGGCGATGACGCCCGCCATCATGCCGTGGGTCTGCGGCACGGCCTTGGGCAGGCCGGTCGAGCCTGAGGTGAACAGGAACTTGGCCACGGTGGCCGGACCGACCGCCTCGCGCGCCGCCGCGACGGCCGGCGTCGGCGGCGTCGCGGCGACCTCGGCGAACGGGATCGCGCCCTCGCCGGCCCCGTCGACCGTCACCAGGACGAGGGTCGGGTCGATAGCTTTCAGCGTCTCCAGGGCCTTGGCGAACAACGCGCCGCTTTGGGCGAAGACGACGCGCGGCGCGACCTTCTCGAAACAGTGCCGGAGCTTGGCGTGGTCGGTCGAGATCAGGCTATAGGCCGGGCTGATCGGCGCGGCCGGGACCCCGGCGGCATAGGCGCCCAGCGTCATCAGGGCGTGCTCGATCGAATTGCCCGACAGGATCATGACGCTGTCGGCGCCCGTCAGGCCCTGGTCCAGCAGCCATTGGGCCAGGCCCTCGACCGCGCGATGGGCCTGGCCGTAGGTGACTTCGCGCCAGGGACCGTGGTTCGGCGCGCGCTGCTTGATGTAGGGGCGATCCGGATGCGCGGCGGCCTTCTCCGCGATCAGGTGGGCGATCGAGCGCGGCCCCTCCCCGGGCGCGTGGTTCGAGGTGATCACGATCGTCCCATCGGCGCGCCGCTCGACGCTGACGTCGGGACCCTTCATCGGCAGGGGCTTGAAGGCGACCGTGCTGGCGTCGCACGACGGCGACGCGCCATCCGGCGGCGTCATGGTCTCACTCCCTGGATTATCGTTGTTCTGTGGGCCTTGACGGTAGCGGAAAGCCCGCGTGCGGCAAGGTTGACGTTCGGGGAGGAGACGTCAGCCCTTGCGCCGCTTGCGCGCCGCCTTGGCCGCCGTCTCGGCCGCGTCGACCTGGGCGCTGAAGGCGTCCAGATCGACGCCGAAGCGCTCGCCGCAGGCGGGGCAGTCCAGCACCGGCAGCATCCGCACGGCCTGGATGGCGGCGCGCGTCGGGCCGCCGCATCGCGGGCACGGAAACTCCAGCTCCACGCCGCCAACGTCCACGCCCGCCATGCCGGTCGCTCCGCCGATTCCGTCTCCGACTCAGGAGGAGACGGTGGAAACGATGACAGGCGCAATCACGGCGCGGCCATGCGGCGTGTTGTCCTCCCGCGCGCTCCTCTTGCGGCCGCTCGACCGCCGGGAAAGGATCATGCGGCGGTGTCGGCTGACGGTCCCGCCGCGCGTCCTTGGGCCTGTCCCGCCGCCGCCAGGAGCTCCGCCATGCGCCCGACCATCACCGCCTTCAAGACCTCGCCCGATCGCGGTCGGGGCCTGGCCCGCGACATGGCCGTGCGCTGGGCCCTCGAAGAGGTCGGCCAGCCCTATGACACGCGCCTGGTCACCTTCGCGGAGATGAAGGCGCCGGCGCACCTGGCGCTGCAGCCGTTCGGCCAGATCCCGACCTATCAGGACGGCGACCTCGTGCTGTTCGAGTCCGCCGCCATCGTGCTGCATGTCGCCGAGCGCCATCCGGGGGTCCTGCTGCCGGTCGAGCCCGACGCCCGCGCCCGCGCCATCGCCTGGATGTTCGCCGCCGTGGCGACCATGCAGCCGCCGATCGTCGAGCTCGGCATGGCCGCCCTGGTCGAGCGCGACAAACCCTGGTTCGAGGCCCGCCAGCCCCTTCTGGAACACGCCGCCCGCGTCCGCCTCGACCAGCTGTCGGCCCGCCTGGGCGAGGCGGACTGGCTGGACGGTCCGTTCAGCGCCGGCGACCTCGTCATGGTCACGGTGCTGCGCCGGCTGGGCGCATCGGGCGTGCTGGACGCCTATCCGACCCTCACCGCCTACATCGCCCGCGCCGAGGCCCGCCCCGCCTTCCAGCGCGCCTTCGCCGCCCAGCGCGCGGTGTTCGAAGCGGCGGCGGGGTAGCCATCCGCCCCTCTCCCCGAGGAGAGGGTTTTTGGCGCGCGGCTGGAGCGCGGGATGATGGGTGTGTTTGGGTGTTGAGGACCGTTCCTGGCCGGGAAGGGAGCCGTCCGTACCTCTCACGGCGAGACGATCGCCGGACCCAGTTCACTCACAGCTATGAACCCGTCATCCCGCGCCTTGTGCGCGGGACCCATGGTTGAGCTTCCACGTGAGCGCGTGAGCTTTCTCCGCACGTGCGGCGGACGGATGGGTCCCGCGCATGAAGCGCGGGATGACGGTGGTGCTTGGGGCGTTGTGGAGGGACCCTTCCCGCCCCCGGGAAGGGAGCCATCCTTCCATCTCACGGCGAGACGATCGCCGGACTGTCCAGGTCACTCAAGGCCGACGCTACGCGTCGCCGCGACGCGGTCGCCGGAGGCGAGCCTTGACTGACCTGGACAGTCCGGCACGCTGCTGCCTTAGAGAGAAGTTAGGTTGGGTCCGCCCCTAGGATGGGTCGGGTGAACAAAATCAAATGTCAGATCGCGAACTGAGACCAGGACACAAAGCGACGCTTGAGCGCCTCAAGGCACTAGCGCAGAATCTTCCCGCTCACTTGGAGATTAGCCGCCTACTGCTCAACCTTGACGACCCGGCCAACGACGAAATGTCTAAAGACCGCTATACTGCTCTAATTGCTGGCGGCTCTGTTGATGAAAGCCTGAAGCTCGCAATTGAGTGCACTGAAACAGCGCCGTCCAAGTTCTACCATCGTATCGAGAAGGCCGAGAAGATGGGCCTTATAGGCGTTGGCCAGGCCATAGAACTCCAAAAAATACGGCTGATCAGAAACGCTTTTGCTCATTCTCTAGCCCCTATCGGATTCAATGACCCCGCAATAGCTGAGGCGACTAGAGGCCTTTGGGATCATCCAGTTTCAAGCTGGAGCGGATATTTCGCGCCTGTCTTTGCGCCGAGACATCAATACGCCATCGTATGCGGAGAATTCTGCCAGCAGCTTCTGCCCAAACCTGCCGCATGAAAAAGGCGGAGCCTCTCGGCCCCGCCCTCTCCGTCTAACTCAGTGCAAGCGGCCAGCCCCTACTCCGCCGCCGCCTTCGCGCCGTAGCCGAGGATCGCCTTGGTCTCCAGGAACTCGCCGAAGGCGTGGTCGCCCCACTCGCGGCCGTTGCCGCTCATCTTGTAGCCGCCGAACGGGGCCATCAGGTCGGTGCTGGCGCCGTTCAGGTTGACCTGGCCGGCGCGGAGCTTGGCCGCCACCTTGCGGACCTCGGCCTGGTCGCCACCCGAGACATAGGCCGCCAGGCCGTATTCGGTGTCGTTGCCGACCTCGATCGCCTGCTCGACGTTGTCATAGCCCAGGATCGAGACCACCGGGCCGAAGATCTCTTCCTTGGCGATGGTCATGTCGTTGGTGACATTGGCGAAGACGGTCGGCTTGACGTAGTAGCCCTTGTCCAGGCCTTCCGGGCGGCCGACGCCGCCGGTGACCAGGGTCGCGCCCTCGTCGATGCCCTTCTGGATCAGGCCCTGGATCTTGTTCCACTGGGTCTCGCTGACCACCGGGCCCATCTTGTGGTTGCCGTTCGGGTCGCCGACCGTGTGGCTCTCGGCGGCGGCCTTGGCGATGGCGATCACCTCGTCCATGCGCTGGCCGGGCACCAGCATCCGGGTCGGGGCGTTGCACGACTGGCCCGAGTTCATCATCACCGAGGCCACGCCGCCGGTGACGGCGCGCTGGAAGTCGGCGTCCTCGAGGATGATGTTCGGGCTCTTGCCGCCCAGCTCCTGGTGCACGCGCTTCACGGTCGGGGCGGCGTTCTTGGCCACCTCGATGCCGGCGCGGGTCGAGCCGGTGAACGACACCATGTCGACTTCCGGATGGCTGGACATCGCCGCGCCCACGGTCGGGCCGTCGCCGTTGACCAGGTTGAAGACCCCGGCCGGAACGCCGGCGGCGTGCAGGATCTCGGTCCAGATATAGCCCGAGAACGGCGCGATTTCCGACGGCTTCAGCACCATGGTGCAGCCGGTGGCCAGGGCGGGACCGACCTTGCAGGCGATCTGGTTCACCGGCCAGTTCCACGGGGTGATGAAGGCGCAGACGCCGATCGGCTCCTTGACGATGCGGGTCGTGCCGCGATCTTCCTCGAACTTGTAGTCCTTCAGCACGGCGACGGCGGTCTGGACGTGGCCGATGCCCATGGCCGCCTGGGCGCGCTGGGCCAGCCAGGCGGGGGCGCCCATCTCCTCGGTGATGGCCTTGGCCATGTCCTCGAAGCGCTTCTGGTACTCGGCGATGATGCGCTCGAGGATGTCGATGCGCTCTTCGCGGCTGGTCTGGGAGAAGGTCGCGAACGCCTTGCGGGCGGCGCGGACGGCCTTGTCGACATCGGCCTCGGAGCCCAGCGAGATCACGCCGGCGACGTCCTCGGTAGCCGGATTGATGACGTCCAGCGGCTTGGGCGCGACCGGATCGACCCAGGCGCCGTCGATGTAGAACTTGGTGTATTCGCGCATGACGTTCTCCTGCCCGTGGGTGTTTTGCCGACCGCTCTGATTGGCCCCTTTTAGGTTGGGGCGGCGGCGGAGGGTTTCAAACAGCCATTTAATGTGATCGACGATCAGGTGGGAAGAGGGCAAACCGAGGTTCGCGTCGACTATTGGCCCGTCCGCGACGGCGCGACCGAGAACTCCAGGTCGAACAGGGTGGGCGCCGGGCTGGTCCGCGCCTTTTCCAGGGTCAGGAGCCGGGCCTTGGTCTCCGCCCCGCCCGAGGCCGAGAAGCCGCCCATGCCGCCCGAGGCCGCCAGCACGCGGTGGCAGGGCACCACGATCGGCCAGGGGTTCTCGCCCAGGGCCTTGCCCACCGCGCGGGCCGCGCCGGGCTCGCCGAGGGCCCGCGCCACCTCGCCATAGGTCGAGACCTCGCCCGGCGCGATGGCCCGGGCGATCGCATAGACCCGCAGGTTGAAGGCGGGCTGGCCCTCGACGTCCAGCCGGATGTCGGAAAGGTCGTCGCGGGCGCCGGCCAGCAGCTCGCGGACGCGGGCGATGACGGCCTCGGCCTCCGGCGTCGGCTCGGTCTCGACCGCGTCGGGGAAACGCCGCCGCAGCCGCGCCCACGCCGCGCCCGGCGCGCTTTCCGGCAGCTGCACGCCGATCAGGCCGCGCGCGCCCCAGGCGAGGCCGCAGCGCCCGATGAGGGTGTCGAAGAGGGCGAAACCCTGGGTGACCATGGGCGGAAAATAGCAGGCCTGTTGCGCCTTGGCAGGGGCGGCCCTAACGATTTCCGGATCTTGCCATGTTGGGGGCCTTGTCTTGCGTCGGATCCTGCTCGCGGCCCTGCTGGCCGCCACGTCAATGACCACCGCGCGCGCCGGGGATCTGCTGATCCATGGCGGCCTGATCCACACCGGCGTCGAGGCCGCCCCGACCGCGCAGGCCGTGCTGATCCGCGACGACCGGATCCTGTTCGTCGGCGACCTGAAGACCGCGCGGGCCAAGGCGGCCAAGGGCGTCCGCGACCTCGACCTGAAGGGCGCGGCGGCCTATCCGGGCTTTGTCGACGCCCACGCGCACCTGACCGGGATCGGCCTGCGCGAACTGACCCTGAACCTGGACAAGACCGCCTCGGTCGCCGACCTGGTCGCCACGGTGAAAGCCTACGCCGCCGCCCATCCCAACGGCCCGATCTACGGTCGCGGCTGGATCGAGACCCACTGGCCCGAGAAGCGCTTCCCGAACAGGGCCGACCTGGACGCCGCCGCGCCGGGGCGCATCGTGGTGCTGGGCCGCTCGGACGGCCACGCCAGCGTCGCCTCCAGCGCGGCCCTCGCCAAGGCCGGGGTCACGGCGGCGACGCCCGATCCCGAGGGCGGCAAGATCCTGAAGGGCGCCGACGGCCAGCCGGACGGCATGTTGATCGACCACGCCCAGGGCCTGGTCCAGGCCGTCATCCCGCCGCCGGGCGAGGCGACGATCCGCAAGGCCCTGGACGCGGCCGGCGCGCTCTACGCCTCGCGCGGCTGGACGGGCCTGGACAATATGAGCGTGACGGCGCCCGACCTGGCCCTGCTGCGCGACGAAGCGGCCAAGGGGCGTTTCCAGCTGCGGGTCGATAACTACATGGATCCCAGCGGCGCGGCCGAGGTGCTGGCCAAGGGGCCGGAGGCCGACGCGACCGGCCTAATCCGCACGCGCGGGATCAAGCTCTATATGGACGGCGCCCTGGGCTCGCGCGGGGCGGCGCTGCTGGAGCCCTATAGCGACGCCGAGGGGCTGGGCCTGCAGCTGACGCCGCGCGACACCGGCGAGGCGCTGATGAAGCGGGCCAAGGCGGTCGGTGCCCAGGTGGCCATGCACGCCATCGGCGACCGCGGCAACCGCATGGCGCTGGACTGGTTCGAGACGGCGCTGGCCGGCGACGCCAAGGCCCGCTGGCGGATCGAGCACGCCCAGATCGTCGCCGACGCCGACGTGCCGCGCTTCGCCAAGCTGGGTGTCATCGCCTCGATGCAGCCCAGCCACGCGATCGGCGACCTCTATTTCGCCCCCGCGCGCCTGGGCCAGGCGCGGCTGCATGAGGGCTATCGCTGGAAGGACTTCCTGGACGCGGGCGTGGTGGTCGCCGCCGGCTCGGACGCCCCGGTCGAGGTCGGCGACCCGCGCATCGAGTTCTACGCCGCCGTCTATCGTCACGGCCTGGACGGCTTCGCCAACGCCGACTGGCATCTGGAAGAGGCCGTCAGCCGCGCCCAGGCCCTGCGGATGCTGACCTGGGCCCCAGCCTACGCGGTGTTCCGCGAACACGAGCTGGGCACGCTGGAAGCCGGCAAGAAGGCCGACGTGACCGCCTTCGATCGCGATCTGATGACCGTCGAACCCAAGGATATCCTGACGGCGAAGGCGGTGCTGACCGTGGTGGACGGGAAGGTGGTGTTCAGCCGCTAGATCGCCCCCGCTTGCCCCCGTTCGATTCCCGTCCCACCTTGGGGTCATGAGCGACCGTTCGACCGGCCTGGCCCCCTCGAAGCTGACGGCGGTCCTGGGGCCGACCAATACCGGCAAGACGCACCTGGCCGTCGAGCGGATGCTGGCCCATGCCTCTGGCATGATCGGCCTGCCGCTGCGCCTCTTGGCGCGCGAGATCTACGACCGCATCGTCAAGCTGCGCGGCAAGGCGTCGGTGGCGCTGATCACCGGCGAGGAGAAGATCGTCCCGGCGCGGGCGGCCTATTTCGTCTGCACGGTCGAGGCCATGCCGCTGGCCCGCGAGGTCGAGTTCCTGGCCGTCGACGAGATCCAGCTATGCGCCGATCCCGAGCGCGGCCACATCTTCACCCACCGCCTGCTGCACGCGCGCGGCAAGTTCGAGACCATGTTCCTGGGCGCGGGGACCATGGCGCCGCTGGTCCGCCGCCTGCTGCCGGACGCCGAGATCATCGGGCGCGAGCGGTTCAGCAACCTGTCCTACGCCGGCTCCAAGAAGCTGACCCGCCTGCCCCGGCGCACGGCGATCGTCGCCTTCTCCACCGACGCGGTCTACGCCATCGCCGAGCTGATCCGCCGGCAGCGCGGCGGCGCGGCCGTGGTGATGGGGTCCTTGAGCCCCCGCACCCGCAACGCCCAGGTGGCTCTGTATCAGTCCGGCGAGGTCGACTTCCTGGTGGCCACCGACGCCATCGGCATGGGCCTGAACATGGACGTCGACCACGTGGCCTTCGCGGGTCTGCGCAAGTTCGACGGCAAGCGCACCCGCTGGCTCTATCCCCAGGAGGTCGGCCAGATCGCCGGCCGGGCGGGCCGATACACCCGCGACGGCTCGTTTGGCGTGACCGGCGACTGCGAGGAGATCGACGAGGACCTGGTCGCCGCCGTCGAGAGCCACACGTTCGAGCCGATCACCGCCGCCGAATGGCGCAACGGGCGGCTGGACTTCGGCTCGCTGCCCGGCCTACTGCGCTCGCTGGCCGAGACGCCCCAGCGCGGCGGGCTGAAGCTGTCCGACGAGGCGCTGGACGAGCGCACCCTGCGGGCGCTGGCCCAGCAGGAGGACGTGATCAAGCGCTGCAAGGCCGACCGTTCGGCCCTGATCCGGCTGTGGGACGTCTGCCAGACGCCGGATTTCCGCAAGACCACTGACGACGACCACCAGCGCATGGCGCGCACCCTGTTCGACGACCTGACCACGGGCCGCAAGCGTCTGCCCGAGGACTGGGTCAACAGCCAGTTCAAGGCGCTGGACCGCGTGGACGGCGAGATCGACAGCCTGGCCGCGCGCCTCTCGGGGGTGCGCACGCTCAGCTACATCGCCAACCGCCCCGACTGGGTGGCCAACCCCGCCCACTGGCAGGGCCTGACCCGCCAGCTCGAGGACCGGATCAGCGACACCCTGCACGAGAAGCTGATGGCGCGGTTCATCGACCGCCGCACCAGCGTGCTGCTGAAACAGCTAGGCGAGCGCGAGACGCTCTATGCTGGCGTCGGCCAGGACGGCGAGGTGACGGTCGAGGGCCACGTGGTCGGTCACCTGTCGGGCGTGGCCTTCACCCCGGCCAAGGGCGCCTCGCCGCTGGAGGAGAAGGCGCTGCGCAACGCCGCCCAGCGCGCGGTGGGCCCCGAGATCGCTCGCCGCCTGGGCGTGCTGGCCAGCGAGGCCGACGACGCCTTCGCCCTGACGCCGGACGGCGCGATCCTGTGGCGCGGCGAGATCGCGGGAACCGTGCGCCGCGACCAGCCCCTGCTCTCGCCCCGCGCCCGCCTGTTGGGCGAGCTGGGCCCCGCCGCCGTGCGCGAGCGAGCCGAGCGGCGGCTGGACGCCTTCCTGGCCGGCGAGGTCGACCGACGCCTGGCGCCGTTGCGCGGCCTGGAGCGGGCCCTGGCCGGCGGCGACCTTCGCGGCCTGCCGCGCGGCATCGCCCACCGCCTGTTGGAGGCCGGCGGGGTCTTGGACAAGCGGCCGGTGGATCCCGAGCTGAAGGCGCTGAGCCAGGGCGAGCGCCGCACGCTCAAGAGCCTAGGCGTTCGGATCGGGGCCTTCAGCCTCTACTGCCCCGGCGTGATCAAGGCCGAGGCCATCGCCTGCGCGCGGGCCCTGAACCCGACCGGCTGGCGCGGGGCCTTGACCACCTTGGCGCCCCTGCCCTCGCCCGCGCCGTCCGAACGCGAGCTGTCGGCCAGCGGCCTGCGCGCCGTGGCCGGCTTCACGATCCCGGTCGAGGTGCTGGAAACCCTGGACGGCCTGCTGCGCGCCAATCAGCAGCCGGGCGGCGTGGTCCTGACGGAGGCGGCGCTGGAGACGCTGGGCTGGACGGCCAAGCAGGCGTCCGCGGTGCTGCGCGCCCTCGACTACACCCCCGCCATTCGCGCCAAGCCCGACCAGCCGATCGTCTGGAAGCGTCGCGGCGCGGCCCGGCTGGAGGACAAGCCGGTCAAGGCCCGGCCGGACTCGCCGTTCGCCGCCCTGGCCAAGCTGACCGAACCGCCGCCGCGCCGGAAGAAGCCCCGCCGCCGCAAGCCGGCCGCCCGGAAGGCCGCCTCTTGACCGAGACAGCGCCCTCCCCCGACGCCGCCCGCGCCGATGTCTGGCTGTGGCGGGCCCGGTTCTTCAAGACCCGCTCCCTGGCCGCCAAGTTCGTGGACGAGGGCCGCATCCGCCTGACCCGGGCCGGGGCCGAGAGCCGGATCGACAAGCCCTCGCGAACGGTGAAGCCCGGGGACGTGCTGGTGTTCGGCCTGGCGGGCCGCCTAGTGGCGATCCGGATACTCGATTGCGGCGAACGGCGCGGCCCCGCCAGCGAGGCGCGCGGACTCTACGAGGCCGTGGAGGCTTGAGCGTCGGATGGCCGCCGCCGAAGCGACCGGGTCTGTCCGCGCCTTGAGAATTCCTGCGCCCCTAAGCGGCCATGCCGCATTGACAAGCGGGCCTCGGGCTTCGAAAACGCCCGCGCCCTGATCCGTCCGCCCTCATCCGAGTTTTCGATGACCTATATCGTCACCGACGCCTGCGTTCGCTGCAAGTTCATGGACTGCGTGGAGGTTTGTCCGGTCGACTGCTTCTACGAGGGCGAGAACTTCCTCGTCATCAATCCCGACGAATGCATCGACTGCGGGGTCTGCGAACCCGAGTGCCCGATCGACGCCATCAAGCCGGACACCGAGGACGAGGCCGACGGCAAGTGGCTGCGGATCAACGCCGAATACGCCAAGGTCTGGCCGAACATCACGGTCAAGGGCGAGCCCCCGGCCGACCGCGCTGATTTCGAGCGCGAGACCGGCAAGTTCGAGAAGTACTTCAGCGAAAAGCCGGGCAAGGGTTCCTGATCCCACACTCGATTTCTCAAGCGTAACCCGCCGCCAGCGCGCGAAAGCTTGGCGGCGCCCTCGCGCACGTCGGGCCGCAACCCTTTCATCGCGCTGAATTTTATGCTAATGTCTCCGACGACGTGACGGTTGCGGTTTTTCGCGACGGTCCGTCTTGTCGAAGAAGCCGGTTCGAGAAGCCAATTTCAGCCGGCTCGCCCGATCGAAGGCGAAGGGTGTCTTAGAGATCTATTCCAAATCCTGACAGGCTTGGCCCCGCGCAATCCCTTTCGCGGAGCGGGGCGCTGTCGCTTTTGGTTTGGCAATGGAACGCGGCGTTCGGACCTGGCAGGTCCGTATTGATGAGGACGAACATGAGCAAGACTGGTCTGGAATTCTCGGTCGACGATCACGTCGTTTATCCCGCGCACGGCGTGGGCACCATTCAGGCGATCGAGACCCAGGAAGTGGCCGGCATGTCGCTCGAAGTTTATGTCATCACCTTTGACCACGAGAAGATGACGCTGCGCGTTCCGACCAAGAAGGCCAAGACGGCGGGCCTGCGCCCGCTGGCCGAGGGCGGCACCGTCTCCCAGGCCCTGACCACCCTGAAGGGCCGCGCCCGCGTGAAGCGCACCATGTGGTCGCGCCGCGCCCAGGAATACGAAGCCAAGATCAATTCGGGCGACCTGATCTCGATCGCCGAGGTCGTCCGCGACCTGCACCGCGCCGAGAACCAGCCGGAGCAATCCTACTCGGAGCGCCAGCTGTATGAATCGGCCCTCGATCGCATGGCGCGCGAAGTGGCCGCCATCGAGCGCATCGACCGCGAGGCCGCCATCGGCATCCTGACCAAGTCGCTGGTCAAGGCCGCCTAGAACCGGCCAGTCGAAGAAACCAAGACGCCCTCCGCCTCGCGGGGGGCGTTTTTGTTTGGGGGTGGCGAAATCGGCGCGATCCGTCACGCGGCTGTCCGCGGCGCGCGCGCGGCGCCGGCCACCGCCTGGATGAGCTGAGCGGCCGTGACGGGCTTGCGGACCAGCCCGTCGAAGGCTTCGGACACCTGGAAGTCCATATCCGCCGAGAAGGCCAGGATCGGCGCGCCCTGGTTGGGCCCCACGCGATCCCGGATCGCGCGCGCGGCCTCCAGGCCATCCATGACCGGCATGCGGATGTCCATCAGGATCAGGTCGAACGGCTGGACCATCGCCGCGTCCACGGCCTCGCGTCCGTCGCGGGCCTCGGCCACCTCGGCGTCGAAGACCCCCAGGATCGCCCGGGTCATCTCGCGATTGAGAGCATTGTCGTCGACCACCAGGATCCGCCCGCCGGCCCGAACCGGTTCGAACACCGGCGCGGCCTCGCCATCGGACTGTTCTTCGCGCAGCAGCGCCTGGGCGGGGATCGCGAACCAGAAGCTGCTGCCCTCGCCCGGACGGCTGCTGGCCCCGATGCGGCCGCCCATGGCTTCCACCAGTCCCTTGCTGATGACCAGGCCCAGGCCCGCGCCGCCGCGCGATCGCGAGCGAGACGCCTCGACCTGCGAGAACCGCTTGAACAGGTGCGCCTGCCCCTCCGGATCGATGCCGATGCCGGTGTCCTTCACCGCGACGAAAAGCTCGGCCAGCTCGGCCCGCCAGATGACCTCGACCGTCACCGAGCCGACGTCGGTATAGCGGATGGCGTTGCCGATCAGGTTGATCAGGACCTGCCGCACCCGGTCGGGGTCGATCATCAGCACCCTGGGCGGGGCCTCGATCATGCGGATGCGCAGGTCGAGACTCTTCTCGGCCGCGTGCAGGGCGAACATCTTGACCGTATCGTCGATCAGGGGCGCCAGCGCGCACGGCGCCAGGTGGGTCTCGACCTGGCCGGTCTCCAGTTTGGACAGCTCCAGGACGTCGTTGATCACCGACAGCAGCGACTTCCCGGCCGTCGAGATGCGCGCGACATAGTCCCGCGCCTCGTCCGGCAGGCCGGCGACGCCCTCGACCAGGGCCGCGAAGCCGATGACGGCGGTCAGGGGCGTGCGCAGTTCGTGGCTCATGTTGGCCAGGAAGGCGGACCGCGCCTCCAAGGCCTTCTCCGCCCGATCGCGCTCGGCGGCCAATCGGTCCTGAGACTGCTTATAGTCGGTGATGTCGCGCACCACCCCATGGATGCGGCCCGCCTCGCGGTCGATGACAGGGCGGCCCTGCAGCCAGATCCACCGTCCGTCCTTGTGCAGGGCGCGGGCCTCCAGGACCTCGGGCGCGGCCGCGCGGTCCCGCAGCCCGTGTCCGAAGCCGCCGACCAGGCCGGGCAGATCCTCCGGATGCGTCAGATGCGCCGCCTTCCGGCCCAGCAGCTCGCTCGGGGCGTAGCCGAGGACGGGCTCGACGGCGGCGCTGACGAAGAGGATACGGCCCCGGCGATCGACCTCGATCACAATGTCGCGCGTCGTCGTCGCCAGACTCTGGAAACGCGACTCGGTCTCGCGCGCCGCCTCTCGGGCCTGGCGCGCCTCCTCCTCCAGGCGCAGCCGCGCGTCGATGTCGCGCGTCACCGCCACCACCTCCAGCGGCTCGCCGGCCTCGTCGCGCACGAGGCGCAGATGGCTCTCCAGCCAGACGTAGCGGCCGTCCTTGGCGCGGCCCCGGTACTGCACGCTGAGCTCCGCAGGCCCGGACAACATCGCCGCGACGGCGGCGCTGACCGCCTGGCGATCGTCGGGATGGTAGAAGGCCTTGAAGCCGGACTCGATGACCTCGGCCGCCGTCCAGCCCAGCAGCCGCTCCACCGCCGGCGAAAGATAGGTGTCGCCGCGATCGGCGAAGCGGTGACGACTGATGACGTCCCCGGCGCGCTCAGCCAGAAGACGGAAGAAGGCCTCGCTCGACCTTAAGGCGTCCATGTCTTTCAGATTTTGATCCGGCATAGCCAGATCAATATCCGATATCTCCAAACGACCTGACTATACTTCAATCTAGCGACAATAGGTCGCGCCATTCCTGATCTTGATCCGCAAATACATGGCGAGACCCGAAGAGACTCGCCGGAGGACGACTTTGATTGCCGCCCTCCCGCGAACCGGGCTAAACAAGTCCCAAGATCCGACCGGAATGGCCGAAGGCCCCGGCGCCGCGTCTGGCGCGTTTCAGGTGGCGGGCGACGCCGCCCTTGTCGAAGCCGTCCGAACTGGAGCCCACCCATGAGCAAGCGAGGGACAGCATGACGGCGCGACGCGGATTCGGCGAGCGAGAGTCCTGACATGGCCTTGCGAGCGGTCAGCCGACGCGCGCGGCGCGCCCTGGTCGGGTTCCTGAGGCAGGAGGCCTCGGGCGGCTACGTCCTGATGGCCGCCGCCGCCCTGGCCCTGGCGGTCGCGAACTCGCCTCTGGCGCCGGCCTATTTCCGGACTCTGGACACACACCTGGGCTTCGCCCTGGGGCCCGTGCACCTGCGAGAGACCGTCCTGCACTGGATCAACGACGGCCTGATGGCGCTGTTCTTCCTGCTGGTGGGCCTGGAGATCAAGCGCGAGGTCCTGGACGGGCAGCTGTCGCGTCCGTCCGCCGTGCTGCTGCCCGGCGCGGCGGCCCTCGGCGGCGTGGCCCTGCCCGCCCTGATCTATCTGGCCCTCAACCGGGGCCGGCCGGACAGCCTGGGCGGATGGGCGATCCCCTCGGCCACCGACATCGCCTTCGCGCTGGGCGTCCTGGCCTTGCTGGGCTCGCGCGTCCCCGCCTCGCTGAAGGTGTTCCTGACCGCCATCGCCATCATGGACGACCTGGCGGCCATCGTGATCATCGCCCTCTTCTACACCGCCCAGCTGCATCTGGCCTATCTGGCCGGAGCCGGCGCCGTGCTGCTGGCCCTGATCGCCCTGAACCGCTTCAAGGTGGCCCGCCTCTGGCCCTACCTGCTGCTGGGCGTGGTCTTGTGGTTCCTAGTGCTGAAGTCCGGAATCCACGCCACCCTGGCCGGCGTCGCCCTGGCCCTGACCATTCCGCAGCGCGGCGGCGAACACCCGCCGCTGGAGCGGCTGGAACACGCCCTGCACAAGCCGGTGGCCTTCGTCATCACGCCCCTGTTCGGCTTCGCCAACGCCGGCCTGTCCTTCGCCGCTGTCGGCTTTTCGGCCCTGCTCGACCCCGCGCCGCTGGGCGTGGCCCTGGGCCTGTTCCTCGGCAAGCAATGCGGCGTGTTCGGCGTCTCCCTGGCGCTGATCAAGTCGGGCCTGGCGCGCCCGCCGCGCGGCGCCAGCCTGGTCCAGCTCTATGGCGTCGCGGTGCTGTGCGGCGTCGGCTTCACCATGAGCCTCTTCATCGGCGCCCTGGCCTTCAGCGACGCGCGGCTGATCGAAGAGACCAAGATCGGCGTCCTGGCCGGCTCGCTGATCTCGGCCCTGCTGGGCCTGCTCATCCTGCGGACCGCCAAAGCCCATGCCGATTGACCGTCAGCCTCCGCCGCCGCCGTTCCCGATGGGGGGAAAATCGACCTCATGGATCCTGGTGGCGGCCGCCTATGTGGTGATCGTCCGCACCCTGACGACGCGCGTGCCTTGGTGCGCCCAGCACGCCCTGGCGACCACCGCCCTGGTCGGTGTCGTGGCCTGCGCGGGCATCCTGGCCTTCAAGTGGATCGCCGAAACGGAGCGCTAGAGTCCAATATTTAGAGCGCGTTCGAGCGGTTCAACCGCTCACACTTAAACCTAACGCGCTTTCAGAAAAGGACGTCGTCGAGATCCGGTTCGGCGGCGGGCGCCTGAACCTCGGCGGGCGCGTCAGGCTCCGCGTCCAGGTCGCCGAGCACCGCACGGTGCACGTCGCGTTCCTGGGCCATGCTGTAGCGAGCGTAGAGGACCTTGAGGCAGGCCCGCAGCGCTTCGTCCGACTCCATGGACGGATCGAACGGCGCCGACGGCAGGGCGTCCAGGGCCGCGGCGGCCTCGTCCAGGGCCTGGCCGATCTCGCGCCGGCAGTCCATGCGGGCCGAGGCCTGGTTCATCGCCTCGACCACCGCCCCGCCCTGCCGGGCCAGGTCGACGATGTCGGCGTCGGCCGCGCCGCCCGCCTGGCGGATCCGCGACAGGGCGGTCTGCAACACGTCCGAGATCGCGGCCGTCCCGGTCGCGCCCTCGCCGCCGACCTGGGCCGCGCCGCTCATCAGGCTCTCGACCCCGGCCAGGGTTCGGTCGGCCGACTCCTCCAGCTTGGCGGCGTGGCCGCGAAGCTCGACGGCGATGACGGTGATCGGCTTGCCGGCCTCGCCGATGCGCGCGCAGCGCAGGGTGGCGTTCAAGGCCATCTGGTGGACATTGGCCTGCATCCGGAGAATGCCGTCGATGCGCTCGGACAGCCGCGCGGCCGCCGCGACCACCGACTGGCCGACCTCCAGCGCCGCCTGGTCGGCGGCCGCCATCTCCTCGACCAGGGTCAGAGCCTTGCCGACATGGGCCTCGATGCGGGCCAGGAAGTCGCCGCCCTCGTCGCGGCCGACGCGGCCATAGGCCAGGTCCTGCAGTTTCATGATCTCGCGCGTGTCGGCGGCGATGCCGACCATGTTGCGCTCGATCTGGGCCATCTCGCCGCGGAAGTCGTCGATGGTCGCCGAAAGCTGGGCGCGCAGCAGGGCCAGCATCGCGGCGCGGACCCGCTCGCGGCGCTCGCCCACGAGGTCGCCCTCGAGCCCCTCCAGAAGCTCCAGGCCGAACTGAACGTGCTCGGCGCGCTGGCGGGTGATGTCGCCGATCTGCAGGGCGACCAGGACGCCGCCCACCTTCTTGCGAACCTCGCGGGCCAGGGCCGCGACATCGGCCGCCACCCCGGCCACCCGCACGCGCTGGGTCGCCAGCTGGCGCGCGTTCGCCTCGATGGCGTCCGGCGCGTCGGCGGCCAGTTCGGCGCAGTGGGTCCGAAGATTGGCTTCGTAGATCAGGGCCGAGCGCAGATCATGGTCCAGAAGGCGCAGGTCGGCGTCGAACGACTCCAGGTGATCGCGGCCCACCACCAGGCAATCGGCGATCTCCTGGGCGAACAGAGCGAAGTCGCCGTTATCGCCCTCGACCCCGCCGGCCGCGATCTTGATGTACAGCGACACCACCCGCAGATAGGCCAGATTCTGGTGCATGTCGCCGATATGCGCCGACAGCTCGCGGCTCAGCGTCTCCAGGCGCTCCAGCGCCACCGAACGGCCCGCCAGGCCTTCGGGCAGGACGCGCAGGCCGGCGGCGGCGACGCCAAGGTCGCGGGTCGTGGCGTCGACCATCGACTGGTCCATGGCCTTGGCCAGCTTGTCCAGCGCGTTGATCAGCTCGCCGACGCCATCGACCGCGCCGGCCAGCACATCGCCGGTCTTCAGGAACTGGCCCTCGATGGCCTTGGCCGTCGCGCCCAGGCGCTGGGCGACGATCAGGCCCTCGGACCGCTCGGCGCCGTCGGCGGCGAGGATGGTTCTCTGCGGATTAGCCATGGCCGGTTTCGCCTCGCTGAGCGTGGGTCAGCACCTGGTTGAGCGCCGTGAACAGGATTGTCGCCGTGATCGGCTTTTCGAGGTGCAGGTCGGCGCCGACCGCGCGACTGGCGGCGGCGTGCTCCTCGCCGGCGTTGGCGGTCAGCATGATGATCGGCGCGCGGGCGTCGCCGCGCTCCCGTTCCAGGCGGCGGATCTCTCGAACCGCCGAAAGGCCATCCATCACCGGCATCTGAACGTCCATCAGCACGACGTCGACGGGGGCGTCGCTGAAGGCGCGAACCGCCTCGCGGCCGTTCTCGACACAGACCAGCTCGGCGGCGTCGGCCAGCATCAGCTCGACCACGCGGCGGTTGGTCGGATGATCGTCGGCCAGCAGGATGCGGACCGCCCGCTCGCCTTCCAGCGCGTCGGCCTCGGTCGTTTCGGGCGCGCTCGCCTCGTGAGCCGGCAGCGGCAGGCAGAACCAGAACCGCGCGCCTTCGCCCGGCTGGCTCTCGCAATCCAGGAAGCCGCCCATCAGGGCGACGAGCTCGCGCGCGATCGACAGCCCCAGGCCCGAGCCGCCGAACCGGCGGGTGATCGACACGTCCGCCTGCTGGAAGCGCTCGAAGATCCGCTCCTTGTCCGCGGGGCCGAAGCCGATGCCGGTGTCCGAGACGGTGAACCGCGCCCAGCCGGCGACGTCGCGGCAGGCCGACACCGAAACCGAGCCCCGCTCCGTGAACTTGCTGGCGTTGCTGATCAGGTTGACCAGCACCTGCCGAAGACGCGCGCTGTCGCCGACCACGCTCGTCGCCAGGTCCGGCGAGACGGTCATCGAGAACGTCACCGGCGCGTCGCCCAGCGTCAGGCGCGAGGATTCCTCGACGCCGCGCAGAAGCTCGCCCAGATGGAACGGCTTTTCGTCGATGGCGACCCGCCCCGCCTCGATGTTGGTCAGGTCCAGGACGTCGCCCAGCAGCCGTTCAAGCTGGGCGCTGGAGTCGCGGATGATATCGACCAGCTCACGCGCGCCGGACGGCAGATCGCCCCGCGCCAGCATGTGGGCCGACGCGACGATCCCGTTCAGGGGCGTGCGGACCTCGTGGCTCATATTGGCGAGGAAGATGCTCTTGGCCTCGCTCGCGTTCTTGGCCTCGCGCAGCGCCGCGCCCAGGGCCTCGGCCTGCCGGCGATGCTCCCGAACGTCCTCGCCCAGACTGATGACGTGGCGCGCGCCCATGTCGTCGAAGGTCGCCAGCACCTTGAAGTCGTAGATCCCGCCGCCCCGGGCCTCGGAGGCGCGCACGCCCGGAATGGTCCGCGTCTCGCCAATCTTCAGGGTGGAGGGTTCGGTCTGATCGAGGAACGCGCCCATGGTGTCGCCGAACAGGACCCGGCGGTCCTGGCCGATGGCCAACTCGGCCTCGACGCCGAAAGCCGCCTCGGCGGCGCGATTCCACAGAACGTAGCGGCCCGTATCGCTGGCGTGAACGATCAGGGGCGACGGCAGGGACTGCACCACGGCTTCCAGCAGCGCCGCGCCTTCGACCTCTTCGGTGACGTCCCGCGACACGGCCATCAGGGAGACGGGGTCGCCGTTCGCGTCGGGCACGGGAGACACCAGCGTCTCCCAATAGGTGCGCGAACCGCCCTCGCCGGCGTCGAACGTGCGGAAACTGGCGATCTGGCCGGCGGCGGCCGTGCGGAGGGCGCGTTCCAGCGAAAAGCGGCTGGCCTCGGGCCAGATCTCGATCAGCGGGTGAAGGGCGACGCGGGGACCCAGTCGCTCGGCGTAGACGCGCGCGGCCGCGTTCATGACCTCGACCCGTCCGTCCAGGGTCAGCACCCATTGGCGAAACGACGAAGCGCCGCCCGAGCCGTCGATGTCCGAGCAGCCCCGTCCCATCTACCGCTCCGTGGCCCTTAGGATCTCGGCCGCGATGCGCTGCAGCGGCAGCACGCGGTCGACGCAGCCCCGGGCGATCGCCTCCTTGGGCATCCCGAAGACGACGGAGGTCGCCTCGTCCTGCGCGACGGTGAAGGCCCCCGCGCTCTTCATCTCCTCCAGACCGCGCGCGCCGTCGTCGCCCATGCCGGTCATGATCACGCCCACGGCGTTGGGGCCGACATTGCGCGCGGCCGAGCGGAAAAGAACGTCCACGGACGGACGATGGCGCGAGACCAGCGGCCCTTCCTTGACCGAGACGTGATAGCGGGCCCCGCTGCGCTCGATCATGGTGTGGAAGTTGCCCGGCGCGATCAGGACGCGGCCGCGCAGCACGGCGTCGCCGTCCTGAGCCTCCTTGACCTCCATGGCGCAGAGGCTGTCCAGCCGCTTGGCGAACGACGTGGTGAAGCGCTCGGGCATGTGCTGCACGACGACGATGCCCGGCGCGGCGGCCGGCAGAACCTCCAGGACCTCGCGCAGGGCCTCGGTGCCGCCGGTGGAGGCGCCGATGCAGACGATCATCTCGGTCGTCTTGGCCATGGCCCGACTGGTCGGCGGCGGCAGCATGGCGTCGGCGGTCAGCTTCTTCTCGGGCCCGGCCCGGCGCTGCGCCGTCATCATCGCGGCGCGCGGCGTCCGATCGAAGCGGCCGAGGCGCTTGGCCTTGGCCGCGGCCTTGACCGTGTCGCAGATCAGGATGCGCGCCTCGGCCAGGTGCTCGGCCACGCCGACACGCGGCTTGAGGATCACGTCCACGGCCCCGGCCTCCAGGGCCTGATGGAGGGTCTCGGAGCCGCCCTCGACCAGGGACGAGCACATCACCACCGGCACCGGATGCTGAGCCATCAGGCGGCGCAGGAAGGTGACGCCGTCCATGCGGGGCATCTCGACGTCCAGGGTGATGACGTCGGGCACTTCCTCGGCGATGCGTTTGGCGGCGACGAAGGGATCGGAGGCCGAGCCCATCACCTCGATCTCGGGATCGCTCTCCAGAACCGCCGTCAGGGTCTGGCGAACCACCGCGGAGTCGTCGACGATCAGAACACGGATCTTGGGATTCATGGCCGTTGGAACACCGTATGGGCGGCGGGCCGCACGGGCAGATCGACGCCGACGATCGACTCCGAATGCCCCAGGATCAGATAGCCGCCCGGCGCGAGGTGCTCGCAGAGGTTCTTGAGCACCTTGGCCTGGGTCGGCTTGTCGAAATAGATCAGGACGTTGCGCAGAAAGATCACGTCGAAGTCGTTGTCGACGGGATACTGCTCGTCCATCAGGTTCATGCGGGCCACCGACAGCCGGGCGCGCAGCGCCGGGACAATGCGGACCTCGCCGCGCTTGGGATCGCGCGACCTCATCAGGTAGCGGGCCCGCAGGTCGCGGGGAACCGGCGCGATCATCTGTTCGGAATAGCGGCCGGCCACCGCCTGGCTGAGCACCTGGGTGGAAAGGTCGGTGCCCAGGATCGAGTAGTCCAGGCGCTTGGACTGGCGGCCGAACTCCTCGATCACCATCGCCGTGGTGTAGGCCTCGGCGCCGATCGAGCAGGCCGCGCTCCAGATCTTGACCTTGCCGCCGCGACGCTTGGCGATGGCGGGCAACCCGACCTCGGTCAGGAATTCGAAGTGCTGAGGCTCGCGAAAGAAGTCGGTCTTGTTGGTCGTGACCGCGTCGAGCAGGCGCACCCGCTCACGGTCCAGTCCGCCGCCGTCGAAGAGATAGACGCAGTAGTCGTTGATCGAGACGTGGCCGCTTTCGCGCATGCACCGGCGCAGGCGGCCTTCCAGCATCGTGCGTTTGCTGGGCGGCATCCGGATGCCGCTGTAGTCGTGGATGAACTGCCCCAACCGATTGAAGTTGCGGAGGCTCAGGGCCTCGGTCGAGGTTCCGGACTCCGGCGCGGTCTGGACGGCGAGGTTCGACAAGTCGGGACTCCGATCGCCATTCTGGCGACAAGGTGGATAGTTAGCCTCAAGCCGCTTGACGGATCGTTTCAGCATCCTGGGCGGTGAGCAGGCGGGTCATTTCGAACAGGACGACGAAGCCTGAGTTTCCGCTCGCCTCGCGGCGAACGACGCCCTGGATGTAGTCGGAGCGCCAGGGCACGCCGATGTCGGGGGCCGGCTCGACCTGGTCGGTCGACACGGTGATCACCTCGATCACCCGATCGGCCACCAGGCCCAAGGACAGAACCCGATCGCCCAGCGGCACGTCCAGGACCAGGATCCGGGTGCTGGGGCCCGGCGCCACCGGCGCCAGACCCAGCTTTCGCCGCAGGTCCAGGGTGGGAACACCCTGGCCCCGCACATCGGTCAGTCCCAGCATGAAGGCCGGGCCTTCCGGGATGGCGAACGGCGCGCGGAATTCGAGGATTTCGCGGACGTAGGCCACCGGAATGGCGAAGACCTCATCGCCCAGGCTCAGGGTCACGAACTGCTGTTCGGAAGCCGGGCGAGACATCTCAGGCATACTCCCGGAAGTCGCGGTCGTCCTCGTCCGGACCACCGCTGGCCAGGTCGAGCGCGAAGCCGCGGGCTCGGCTCTGTTGCTGCTGCACCGCGTTGGCGGCGGGCTTGCGCGCGGCCGGCGCCTTGCCGCCGCTCGCCTTGGCGACCGGGGCCTTGGCCGGCTTGCGGGCGGCCGGGCGGACCGGCGCGGCCCTGCGGCTCGAACCGCCGTCCTCGATCCGGAAGTAGGCGATCGAGGCTTGCAGCTCCTCGGCCTGGGCGGCCAGTTCTTCCGAGGTCGCCGACATCTTGTCGGAGGCGTCGGCGTTCTGCTGGGTCACCTTGTCCAGTTGCTGCAGGGCTTCGTTGATCTGGCTGGCGCCGACGTCCTGTTCGCGGCAGGCGGCGCTGATCTCGGCGACCAGCTCGGCGGTCTTGCGGATGTTGGGCACCAGCGAGGTCAGCATCTCGCCGGCCGACTGGGCGGCCTTGACCGTGTCGGACGAGACCGAGCTGATCTCGGCGGCGGCGGTCTGGCTGCGTTCGGCCAGCTTGCGCACTTCCGAGGCGACGAC